>ENA-OQEY01001322-OQEY01001322.1-human-gut-metagenome-genome-assembly--contig:-NODE-1322-length-10644-cov-7.574051_pt1 | contig 10644 bp, 14 predicted proteins | sample MGYA00242801_ERZ504647 | MGnify/ENA primary metagenome ERZ504647 (study PRJEB26092, sample SAMD00036204) | human gut metagenome | host: Homo sapiens | study: EMG produced TPA metagenomics assembly of... | reverse complement strand
CCGAGTGCAGCTTGTCCACCAGCCACTCAGCGATGGCGGGAACGCCAAAGGGAGAAACGAGGAACGCAAGGACGAGGAACACAATCCCACCCACCGTCTGCCCGCCGATGAACAGCACCACGGCCAACAGGGTCAGCACCACACAGCCCACCACGCATACTGCACCAGCCACACAGAACAGGAACGACACTACGGCGGCCAGAATAGTGAGCACCACCACAAAGGGGGCGGCAAGGATTTTGAGAACGATCATAGCGGCTACCTCCTATAAAAATGGATGGGTTGTCCTCCTGCCTATATTGTAACTCCGCAGGGGTAGGCACACAAGGATGTCGATGGCCGGGTCACTTCGGGACAAAATGTCCCAAAGAAAAAGATGTAGTATTTTATCTGAAATATGTTATTCTTAAAATGTGAAAAGCTTATTGTTAAGGCGGGTATAGTCAATGGGTGGTACAGCTCGGCAATTCAACAAAATATACACGGATTACAAGAAACAGTTTAAGAAGCCAATCAATACTATTGCTTCGCTAATGCCGTCGGAATTCTCTGACGATGATTTCGTTGCCGCTTTTAGGCAACTATATCCCCATATGTGGAACGACTTAGAAAAACAATACGCATATTGGAACGAAAGAAACGAATATTTAATAAAGCACGGAAAAAAGAGCCGATATAACTTTCGCAAACCATATAATTTCATTTTAGAATGTTCTTATCATGTTCGAAATAAACTGCGAAAAAGCCAAAATTGCACTGTTTTAGTTGCCGAAAAAAAGGCAAGAACAGAAGCGGAGATTTTATCGGCTTCTCTGGATAAGGTGAAAAAACAGCAGGATAAGTTGTTCCGCAAGTTATACTATGTGCAGGAAATCGAGCCTAAATATGTCAAGGCATTCATCGATTATTATTTTAGCACCCATGATTTGCATGAGCGTCTTGAAATAATCCGAGAACTCTCAAAGTACAAATCTGATAGAATTATCAAATTCTTTTATAAAGTCAATGCCTGCACACGGAATTTCTCCTTGAAAGAAGAATCTATGAGATATATTCAAGGATTGGGATTGCCGTTTGTTTTGCGCCGAAAAAAGAAGGGAAAAACCACTTATATAGATGATGAAATCGTTGTCAACGAAAGTAGCCCAGAAATATTACGCAAGCGTCTATATGTTGATCGACTTGAAAGGTTAAAGGTATTCGACGTGTTTATTTCGCATAATTCAAAAGACGAAAGTGATATTGTTAGTTTTTTCAAATTCCTAAATGAGAAAGGTTATGTTGCATACATAGACTGGGTCAACGATAAATTCGACCTCAAGCGGGAATGGTGTAATGCATCAACAGCCGAAATCATTAAAGAGCGCATTAAGCAGAGCCGTGTTTTTGTTCTGTACTTTTCAGCAAAAACTCTGGAATCTCAATGGTGTCCATGGGAATTGGGTTATGCGGATGCACTTGGTAAAAAAATCTGTGTCTATAAGAGCAGTGAAAGCACAGCATACATCCCGGAATTTTACTCCGCATATCCTACACTGGTACTTGACACACAGGCTATAATAAAGGTAAATGGTGAAGATATTCCGTTTGACAAGTGGATTCAGCAATGACGGGAGAGCATATCATGGATAAGAAAATAAATCACTTGCAAATGATTCAAGGCGTAATCTCCAGAATGGCAAGCAACTCCTTCGCCTTAAAAGGATGGGCTGTCACTCTGGTTGCCGGTATTTTTGCTTTGGCAAGTAAGGATGCCGACAAAATGTACTTCCTTGTGACATATATCCCCGTTGTTGTTTTTTGGGGGCTTGACGCATACTATCTCCAGCAAGAACGGCTATACCGAGCACTGTATGACAAAGTAAGAACTTTATCCGAAGATGAAATAGATTTCAGCATGGATACTTCCCCAGCAGAGTTTCACTCCGAGAAAACCACATATCGGAATTGTCTCACTTCAAAAACTGTTTTATGGTTTTATTTTCCATTAGCGCTTATTACTGCCGGTATCATTATCCTCACACATCCGTAAACAACAAATAGGGGGTGCAGCCTTAATTCAGGCTGCACCCCCTATTTACATTTCCACCACCTCCGACAGCTTTTTGATCAGATCGGACAGCGGCTCCCAAAGATCGGCGTAGTCTTTTTGAAGCGCCGTGATTTCCAAGGGATACACACCATAGGTATGGGCATGGATCGCCACTTGGTTGAGATTGTTGGCGCACCGCCGCTGGAGAGCCACCAGCTCCCGGATGTCGGAGAGGTCAACATGAAGCACATAGCCGTTGAGGGCCATTTTTCTCATATAGGCCCCCATGTTGGTGATCCCGGCTTCGGCCATGCGCTCGGCAATCAGCGCCTGCTCCTCCGGCGTCACCATCACATTCAGATGGACGCAACGGCGGCGCTTTTTCGTCATCGTTCCTCACGCTCCCGGCTCCGGCGTTTGGGCGGCATTTCCCGTACCTTGTCCATGGGTTTCTCCGGGGGCTGGGGCAACGGAGCCACGGCGTTGTTGAGAATACCGTCAATCATGTTGTAGTTCTGTTCCCCGGACAGCTCGGCGCTTTTCAGCGGATTGTACTTTTCAGGCATAGCGATACCTCCTTACCTTTCGCCCCGGTTGGGGCTGTTTTTCTTGGGGGCGGGAGCGCCTCGGTCAGCCTCGGCCAGCTTTGCGGCCTCCTTCATCTGCTGGGCAATCGTGGACTGCTTGGGGAGTAGCCCGGTATCCTCCACAAGCCGCACACGGTACTGCCGCTGATAGTCCCCGGCCCGAGCAGCGAGATCAGCCTCGGCCTGTTTTAAGTCGGTGTGATAGTGGCCCCAAAAGTAGTCCCGGTGTCCGTCCTGCTCATTGAAGCGCCATGTGACAAAGGGGGCCGGGGCGCGGGGATTTTCCCCCAGCACAACGCCACAGGCATTGTCAAACAGGATAGAGCGCCGGATGGTGTAGCCAGCGTTTTCTTTCATTCTGCGCCTCCCTTGAAATGTTAGCAGTATTTCCGCAAATCCGGGCCGGACGGGAAAAGATATTACCCCGTCCGATCCGGCCCCGGAAAGCCTTGTGGCAAGCGGCTCTTTTCGGGTCAAATGCTCACACATCATCCCCGGTATTTCCGCATATAGCCACGCTGTTTTTTACGCCTTGCGGCCCAGGCGCAAGCCTCGGAGCAATACCGTGTGCGGCCATCCGGGAGGAAAGCCCTGCCGCAGACCGGGCAAGGCCGGGTTTTCGGGGCGGGGCCATCGGTGAGCAGGGCGGCCTCCAGCGCCGGATCGGTGGGCAGAACAGCCTCCCGGAAGTAGCGGCAATAGGCTCCCGTCCAGTATTTCCCCAGCATATAACAGGGACAGTCCAGCGGCAGGCAGCCGTAGTCCTTATCATAGTTGGCGCACAGGGATTTTACCAGCTTGTGGATCGCCCGCTTTTCCTCACGGGTCAGCTCACGGGCCAAACCGTCAGCCCCTGTCCTTTGTGCCGCCCAGCAGCTCCCGGTAACAGGTCACACAGCCAATGCCCCGCCAGTAGGGGCAGCCGTGGCAGCGGCTGCCCTCCGGGGCCTTGACGGGCTCGGGCTTCTCATACCGGGGGATCTCCTGCATCATTTTTTCATAAGGGCTGTTGGTAAATCTCATGCGTCATCCTCCGTGGACTCGTCCTCGTCCCAAGGCGGGGTATCGTCATAGTCCTCCAGCTCGTCCCCGTAGTCCTCCTCGGGCTGTTCGGCTCGCTGGTGCTTGGGGCGGTAGACCTTAAAATACCACCCGGCTCCGCCGCCGATGAGGGCAACGGCCAGAATGAGCAGGAGCGTCCCGGTATTGCTTTTCTGTTCCGGCTCGGGCTCGGCGGACTCCGGCTCATCCACAGGTTCCGGCTCAGCCTTCGTTCCCACGCACTCGCTCATATTGACGGCGCACACGGGGCAATCGGTGTTGATGGCCCCAGCCGCACATTTCACCGTACATTCACAAGCGGGCAGCTCCACGCCAGCGGCCTCGGCGGCAGCCAGCAGGTCGGCCTCGTCCACAATGCTGAAAAAGTAGGTCTGATACTGTTCGCCGTCCTCGTCCACGGGCTTGTCATAGTCAATGACGATATAGAAAGTGTTGCCGCCGCTGGTCTGGACGGTGATAAACTGCTTGTTGGTGTACTTGTCGTAGAGCAAATCACGGGTCACAAGGTTTCCATCCTTAGTGAAGCCCTCTCCCGGCTCAATGGTAGGGACAGGTGTTTCCTCCACGGGATCAAGCCCCTCCCATTGTTCGGTAGGCTCCATGTATTCGTCACCGCCTCCGGCGTAGGCCGTGACGGACAGGCTGCCCACCATCATCACGGCGCACAGAACTGCCGCCATCAAAGAAAGCCGTTTTCTCATTCGGCCACCTCCGTTTCAGACTTCGGGACATTTTGTCCCAAGGTTTCCCCAGCCCGTAGCCGCTGGAGTACCAAGGGCAACTCGGCAAGAGAAATGCTCATGCCACGCACGATGTCCACGATCTCACTGTTTTCGGCCTCCAGCTTTTTCTGTTCCAGCTCCTTCAGCCGGGTCTGCTGTTCGGCAATTTTGGCCTTGACCTTTTCGATCTCGGCCTCGATTTTTGCGCTTTTGGTTATTGCCATATCGAAAAATCCTCCTCTTTTTACGAAAGTCGCCCATAGGCGTAGAAATGTGACTGCCAGTAGCTTGTATTGAGGTTTGCGTACCCGATGGGATCTCCACAATGCAACATCCAGCCATCGCCCACATAGATGCCCACATGGGAAACGCCGGGGGTATCGTAAGTCCCGGTAAAGAACACAAGATCGCCGGGGCGGGGCGAACTGACACGGGTGCTGATGTTGTAAAGCCCCTGCGCTCCCAGCCGCCCGAAGTCCCAGCCGCATTGGTTGTAGACATAGGACACGAAGCCAGAGCAGTCAAAGGATGTGCTGGGCTTGTAGCCGCCCCACACATAGGGGTAGCCGATGTATTTCTCCGCTTCAGCAAGGATGGCCGCAAAGGTTTCGTCCGCCAGATACGCCTCGGGTATCTCATGCTCCACCGGATCGCCCGTGTACTTTGCCACATAGGGGGACGAGGGGAACAGGTCTGGACGGTTGCCCAGCGTAGCCATATAGAGGGCGTACCGGGAAAGCTGATCCTCGCCCATAATGTAGATGGGCAGATGGGACAGGTTGAAGTTTTCAAGGGTGACGGTGCAAATGTAATAGTCGTAGTACACCCGGTAGCTGTCCGTGTGGGTGTTGCCCTCCTCGTCCGTCCAAGTGTCCGTTTCGATGTAATAGCGCCGCTCCGTCACCACGGACTCGGTAAGAATGTACTGGCGTTCAAAGAGCATTTGGAGCGTACCCTGTACCTCGTCCAGCGTCCACGCCCCCTCGTGCCATGCGCTCACAAGGGAGAGCAGCACATAAGGATCGTGTTCAATGTCATCGAGGTCGAAATGGTACTCGTCATAGTCGTGAGTACGGGTGTAGGTGTCCAGATAGTCCCGCAGCTCGTCCTCCAAAGCACAATAGGCGGCCTCGGCCCCCAACAGATCGGCGTCCTCGGCGGCGTAGGTAGACGCACCGATGGCCCCCGCCGCACCGTTACCCAGCGTCACCAGCGAGGACATACAGGACTGCATCAGTACCAGCAGCAGGAAACAGGCCAGAAAGAGCAGTACCCCCACGGGATGCCGCTTGACAAAGGCCACCGTCCGGGCCGCCAGCTTTTCCGTTGTGACCGCTGTTTTCTCGGATGCTTTTGACCCGGCCTTGGCAGCCTCCCGCGCTTGCTTGGCATATTGCCGTTTGATTTTCTGCTTCTGCATATAGCGGGAAAGGGTGCTGCCCCGCATTTCCGGGTGATCCTCCACGGTCTTGCGGTAGTGGTAATCCGCCGTAGCCTTGATGTGCCTGGACTCGGCCTTCTGAACTGCCTTGGCCGGGTGCTGACGGATCTGCCGCATCACATACCGGGAGCTATGCCGCAGGGCGGACTCGCCCACCAGTTCGGAGCGGTGAGCGCCCTCGGTGCCCACATTCTCCTGCTCCACCTCATACAGCTTGCTGTGCACAAAGCCATGAACGCCGCCTCCCACGGCCCGCCCAGCCTTTTTCACGGGGCCGGGCTTCTTGGGCGGTTTCTGTTTTGCCAGCTTTTCCTTGGCCGCATCCAGCTTTTCGCCCCGCTTTTCCATGCGGAGCTTGCTGGCAGCGGTCTGCTCCTGTTGGCTTTTGGGACGAAACTTGGACTTTGGGACTTTTTGTCCCGAAGTCCCTGCCTTACTGGTCTGTTCGCTCATGGGCCAAGTCCTCCGGGCGGGTGGTCAGCAGGTCATAGATCTCTCCACGGGGGAACCGATCCACAAAGGGGATTGTCACATTCCCATAGAACAACAGCCCCTCGCCGGAATTGGAGTGGGTGATGTAGGAAAGCTGGTGCTCGGAAATACCGAGTTGCTTGGCGAGAATGGCCCGGTCGCTCTGGGCTTGGGACAGCAGGATCAGAAAATCCGTGTTGTCCAGAATGTTGGAGATGGCCGGACTTGCCAGCAGGTCTTTTACATTCTGCGTCAGCGCCGAGGGAACACAGCCCTTTTTGCGGAGCATCTTCCACACGGCCACAAAGTAGCTGGCGGTGAGTTCGTCCCGCAGCAGGATATGGAACTCGTCAAAGTAGCACCATGTAGCGATCCCGGCCTTGTGGTTGGCGTTCACCGCTGCCGTGACAAACTCGTTGGTGGTGTGCATGGCGATCTTGCGGAGGTTTTCTCCCAGCCCCTTGAGGACGATGCACACCACACGGGAATTGAGGTCAACATTGGTTGGGTGATTGAACAGGTTAAGTGAGCCGGTGCAGTAGAGTTCCAGCGCCGTTGCCACCCGGCGGGCCTCCGGCTCCGGCTGGCGCAGCAGCTCCTCGTACAAATCCTGCAACAGCGGCGTTTTCGCTGTTTCCAGTCCCAACGCCATTTCCCGGTACACCAGCCGCACACAGCGGTCAATGACGGTTTTCTCGATGGGCTGCAAGCCCTCCTTGCCGCCCACGATCAGCTCACATAGGGACAGCAGAAAATCCGCCTTCATGGAAAGCGGACTGTCCTCGTCATTGATATTCATTTGCAAGTCCATAGGCGAAATGTGGTGCGGGCTGTCCGGGGCGATCTCAATGACCTGCCCGCCCAAGCGCCGCACCAGCGGGGCATATTCGCCCATCGGGTCAACCACGATGATGCGGTCATTGGTGGCGAGGAACACATTGATCAGCTCCCGCTTGGCGGCGAAGCTCTTGCCGCTGCCCGTAGAGCCGAGGTACATTCCGTTGGCGGACTTCAGCTTTTTGCGGTCAGCCATGATGACGTTGTTGGAAAGAGCGTTCATGCCGTAGTAAAGCGCCTGCCCGTCCATGCGAAGCTCACGGGTCATAAAGGGAATGAAAATGGCCGTGGAGCTGGTAGTCATGCCCCGCTGGATCTCAATGCCGTTATAGCCCAGCGCCAGCGAGGACACAAAGCCCTGCTCCTGCTGCCAGTCCAGACGGCGCAGGGCGCAGTTGTATTTCTGTGCGATACCGCTCACCGTGAACACATCGTTTTCAAGCCGCTGCCGGGTGGGAGCGAGGTTTACCACCGTAAAGGTCAGCAGGAACATTCGCTCATTGCGGCTTTGCAGGTCGGAGAGCAGCTCGGCGGCATCCTTGGAAAAGGTAATGAGGTCAGGCGGCAAAATCTCCATATCATACCCGGCACGGACAGCCTTTTTCTGTTCCTCCGCTTTCATGCGGCCTATGTCGGAGATTTTTCCCTTAATCGTCTTAATGGCCTTGAGCTGGTCTACCGTCTGAATGTGCATGGTGACGGTCAGCTCGGCGTCCAGCTCCAAAATCTCCGCCAGCAGCTTATCCGAAAGCTCCGACGCCATGATCTGCAAATAGGACGCCGCACCCCACATCTGGCCGACACGGAAAGTCCGGCTCTGCCGGAAGTCGAAACTGTCCGGGGCGATGTAGTCCTTTGTCCCCATGCCCGTCTTGGGAATGTCTTTCCACGCAAAGCGGAACGGCTCACGCCCGCCGGGGTGCATCTGCCCGTGCAGCACCGCCAGCCGATCCCGACCATCCAGCGGGCGGGACTGGACGCCCAGCAGCTTTAGGTTGCCCATGACATCCGCCTCCACGCGCCCCAGCCGGGGACGCGCCTCCGCCACGCCCTCGGCGGGTAGGCCAAAGGTGATGTACTTGTATCGCTCAATGCCGTTGTTGCTCTTGGCGATCTGGCCTTTGAGCATTTCCACATACTCGCCCCGGATGCTGTTGAAATCATCCTCCTGTGCCGGGATATTCACCTTGTATCGGTTGGCGTTCCGGCTGCGGCGGTTGACAAAGGAAAGCTGGAACGGGAGCGAACTGTCAAAATAATTTAGGCACGCACTCCACCCGCTGATAATGGCAGTCTGATCCTCCGTGGACGCCACGGCATAATTGATGTCCTCATATTCCAGCGTCTTTGTGTAAAGCCCGCCGGGGATTTGGCAGATCCCGTCCGGGTGCATGGCGATATTGGGAATGGTCTGCTGGGCGGACAGCGCCCGGTGCTTATTTCCGTTTTTCTGCTTTTTTGCTTTGCTCAATAGGCTCCTCCTTTCGCGCAAATGGGGCATAGATATTTTCCGTTCGGTACGGTCGGATGCCGGGGCGGGTAAACTTGACCCGGATGATATTGCGGATCACCTTTTCAAAGGGCAGTCCGTCCTTTTCGTACATCGCCAGCAGGAACGCCGGGAGCATGATCGCCAGCATAGCGAACAGCGCCCCGGTGTTGCCGATGGCCTGCCGGGTCAAAAGGTAGGTGGGAACGCCGATAGCCGCCCCAATGCCGAAGCAAATGAGCTGCCGCTTGGTGAGGTTGAACGCGATCTTTGTCTTAATTTTGGAAAGATCGTTCGGGACATTCACATAGGGCATAGGTCAGCCTCCTTCCGCTAAAATATTGTATTGACATCGAACTTTTCTTGTTGTATAATTTCATAAGAAATCATACGATTTTTGCGTGCTGAAAGGGGTGGAGTTAGGTGAGCAAGTTGGTCAAAAAAGGGCCGGGTGACATGATCCCCAAGGGCATTGGAGACATGACGCTCAAGGATTTGATTTTTAGTCCAGATGTCGAAGTTCATAAAAAAGATAATGTCCTAAAACTGCGGAGACGAACATCATCTGAAACCGTTATGCTTGAGATTCGTAGCTATGATGATGCTGCTACTGTTTCTCAGTCTCGGACTTACCGGGACAAACCTTTTAGCCACATGGAATCTACAATAGCTCAAATGAGGGCTGAGGGGAAAACCCAAGCTGAGGTCGCTGCCATTTTGGGGACAACTCAAACCAACATTTCAAAAATTGAAAGAACAATGAAGAGAAAGTGAGGATAACTTATGCCCAGAAAAGTGAGAAGTGATTGCACCGTTGGTACATTTGAAAAAACTCGCGGCTTACCGTCTGGAACTATTCGAAATCCAAATGGCCGCGATACCCGCTCTGATAAAAAGATTGGGACTATTCGCAAGGAAGCCGAAAAGAAAAACAAGTAAGTTCAAGACTCCCTGTGCCTCGGCACGGGGAGTCTTACTACTAATGGGCACCAAAGATGCTCCGGGCAATCGTCCCTGTTTTGAACAGGCAGAAGCAGAGCAGCACAGAATAGCCCATGCAGCCCCATATCGCGCCGATGGGGTCGCCGCCTGTGGCGATACCTTGTATCAGCACCGCATAGATGGCAACGCAGACGAGAATGAGCAAGCCTTGAAAGCCCACGGCGAACAGGGACTTCAAATAGTTCTGCCCGGTATTGCCCAACTCCCGGTTGGAGAGCGTGGCAACGGGGATAGGAGCTAAGCTGGTCAATAGGTATATTTCGATCATGCGGCCATAGACGATGACGAAAATCACGATGTTGATCGCCCACATGGTCACATGGATCAGCAGGGATTGCAGCCACAGCCCCAGCAGAGAGCCAAGCCCCATCGTTTCCAGCGTGGCCTCCAAGTCGGCAAGCATGGCCTCTGAAATGTCCGTTGAGCCTTGCACGATCCCGGCTGCCCGGGCAATGACGCTTTGGGACACATCGAACACGGCCATGACGACATTGAAAGTGTTGGACAAAATCAAAATGGCACAGGCCGTTTTGAATATCCACTTGAAGAAGATCCAGTAGTCCAGATCATGCAGGTTGTTCTTCTCGATAATGAGCTGGATCAGCTCATAGGTGGCAACAAAGGTCAAGACCAGACCGGCAATCGGCAGTATCACCGTTTCAGAAAGCTGCCGTATCAGGGAGAACACCCCGGCGTTCCATGCCGCCGGGGTGGTTCCCACTTGCACCGCAATCTCTCCGACACGGGAATTGACCGTATCAAAAAGCCCTGTGAGGTTGCCCATGATCCCCTCGATCAGCAGCTCTTTTAGCCAGTCTGTCAGCCAGTCGGTGAGAAATCCCATGCCTTACGCCCTTAAAACAGGGTGGACAGCAGAGGGATCAGGGTCGTACCCAGCACGATGATGCCGCCGCCCGCCATGAGCTGTTTCATACCAAAATAGGTGTAAAACTCTGCTCGATGGCGGGCGGCGGCGTGTCAAGAAATTTATGGAATTTTTT
>ENA-OQEY01001313-OQEY01001313.1-human-gut-metagenome-genome-assembly--contig:-NODE-1313-length-10682-cov-3.212447_pt1 | contig 10682 bp, 11 predicted proteins | sample MGYA00242801_ERZ504647 | MGnify/ENA primary metagenome ERZ504647 (study PRJEB26092, sample SAMD00036204) | human gut metagenome | host: Homo sapiens | study: EMG produced TPA metagenomics assembly of... | reverse complement strand
GATAAAGCTTCCTCATCCTCTCAAGGAAATCATTTCCTGCACCTGTCTTTTCTGTCAGGGTTTTTGCCGCTGCCTCTGCCAGTGGCTTCATTGCCTCGACTTCATGATCTGCGATAAAACAGCCTGCTTTTGAATAATCAAATGTTACTTTGCTCATGGCTCTCACTCCTTTTACTATTTTCAATCCGTATTTCTTATACAGAAACGGATCGGTATATCTGAATTTTCTTCAGCATCTCTTCCTGATGCTGTCCACGCTAAGTATAGCAAAAACTTGCCTTTTCTACAAGAAGGAGATCCTAACAAAGTATAAAAACCAACGCCTTGGAAACAGCAGCTGATTTCTGAACTGTATCAGTTCATAAACTCTCTGATGATCTCCCTCATAATTTCCTCTTCTTCCGGACTCAGCATTTTGCTGAAATGACTTCCCGTAGCCGCCGTCTGCCTGATGCTTGCAGTGATCTTTTCTACCATTTCCTCCTGGAACGCAGGATCCTGCTTCTCGCATACCACTGTTTCTGATGCTCTCCTGGATGCAGCAGCTTCTTCCTTCTTTGCCCGGGCCTGCAGAATATAGTCTGCTAGAGAATTCATAACAAGATCTTCTCTGTAAGTAAAATCAAGGGCCTGTCTTAAAAGAAGCAGTATCACAGGTATTGCTGTTCCGATATAAAGATACTGCATAGAAAGGCCGTCCTTAAGTTCTAGCCTGGTGGCTAAAAAAAGAGCCAGTCCCAGGCACCCCGCTGAAAGAAGCGACGGTCCCCACACAAGAAGATTCATCCTGTTGAGAAGCCTGTCCCTGGTCTTCCAGAGGTTCAGCCATTTTTCTTTCAGGTTCATCACTGCTTTTGTTTTTCGCATGGCTCTTCTGTAGGTAAGGTGTACGGCCAGCATTCCCACTGCTCCCAGTGCGCCCAGCGCAGTCATGGTATAGAGCAGAAGATGCAGATCCATAATTCGTTCCAGCATGATTCCCTCCTTGATTTTCATATTCCGGCCAGCCAGATTCTGAAGCATCTCTCCAGCCGGCTTATGCCTTTCATTTTACACCCTGAAAGTCAAAGAGGGAACAAAAATCGTTCGTCAAATTCTCCCTGGTTTCTACAGTTTTTCCAGTGTCTGAACCACATCCTCAAATTTCATAAAATGGGATGCCTTTACCAGAACCGTATCTCCGGGCTGTATGTAATCACCTAAATGTTGCAGAAGCTCCTCACGGGTTCTGATATGGCAGATATCAAAATCAGGATCTGTTTTCTTTGCCGCCTCTGCCATATGTGCAGAAAGCTCTCCTACGCAAATACATTTGTCAATTCCGCAGGATGCCGCATGAGCTCCTACTTCCTGATGAAGCTGAACCTCATTTTCTCCAAGCTCTCCCATATCTCCCAGAATGGCAACCCTCCTGCCGGCTCCGTCCTTCAGAACGTCCAGAGACGCCTTCATGGACATGGGATTTGCATTATAGCAGTCATCTACGATCAGAAGCTTGTCTGTTTCGATCATTCGGAAACGGCCGCTGATGGGCTCCAGACTTTCAATCCCTCTCCTGATCTCCTCTGCTGTCAGACCATAAATTTTTCCGATCGCCGCTGCTGCAAGAGCATTATATACCATATGGATTCCCGGCATCGGTACAAGTACAGAAAAGCTCTGCTCTCCCATATGGATCCTGCAGGACATTCCTTTCAGACCCAGACTCTGAATTTCATCCGCATATACATCATACTTTTTATTTAAACCGAAAAATACCGGACGGATTCCATGATATTCTTTTACTGTGCCAAGCTTGTCATCATCGCCGTTAAGAATGATATTTCCGTCAGGCTTCATAGAAGAAAAGATCTCTGTTTTTGCCTTCAGAACTCCGTCTCTGTCTCCAAGATTTTCCAGATGGCAGGTTCCGATATTTGTAATGACACAGGTTTCCGGCTTTGCAATTTTTGCAAGTCTGGTCATTTCGCCAAAATCACTGATTCCCATTTCCAGAACTGCGATCTCATCCTCATCTCTCAGTCGGAATACAGTAAGAGGAAGCCCCAGCTCATTATTAAAATTCCCCTGGGTTTTCAATGTTCTGTACTTTTCCTTCAGAACAGAGGCAATAACTTCTTTTGTACTTGTTTTTCCCACACTTCCGGTAATTCCCACAACAGGAATCTGAAGCTGCTCCAGATAAAATTCTGCAATATCCTTTACTGCCTGAAGCGAAGATTCTATCTGGATATAAGCGTAATCTGCCCCTTCCTGCAGTCTCTCAGAAAGGGTTGCAAGACAGCCCTTTTCCATTACATCCGGAATAAACCTGTGAGCATCCACCCTCTCTCCCACAATGGGAACAAAAAGAGCTCCTGTTTCCGCTTTTCTGCTGTCCGTGGTCACAGACGTCACTTCCCGGTCCAGAAGCTCTTCCGGTCCATGGTAAGTACCGCCGCATACCTTTGTTATATTTCTTAATGTAAGATTTTTCATAATATCTGTTCCTTACCTTCCGGATAAAAGATTTCCCGGAAATTCTTATTTATATTTTTTCTCAGATACCCGGATCAGTTCCTCACATAACGTAGGATAATCCATGCCAAGAACTGCTGCCTCCTGAGGGATCAGACTGGTAGGAGTCATTCCCGGAAGTGTATTTGCTTCCAGACAGTAGATTTTTTCATCATCTGTAACAATAAAATCAAGTCTTGCATAGCTTTCCAGTCCAAGAGCCCGGTATCCCTGAACCGCATAGTCCTGAAGGCGTCTGGTAAGCTCTGAAGAAATGGGAGCCGGACAGGTTTCCTTTACTGCCCCTGGTTTATATTTGTTTTCATAATCATAAAATCCCTGACAGGGTACGATCTGAACAACCGGATAAGCTTTTCCATCCACCACAGCTACTGTATATTCTGTACCCTGAATAAATTCCTCTACTACAACCTCTTCCTCATAGACAAAAGCTGCATCCAGAGCTTTCATATATTCTTCCTGGTCTTTTACAATATAAACGCCGATACTGGAACCGCCGCAGCATGTTTTTACAACAACAGGAAAGGCAAGACCCAGCTCTGCCAGATCTTCTTTTCGTGTGTGCCGCTTCATGGTCACTCCGCCCGGAACAGGTACTCCCTTCATCTGGAACATCCACTTGGTCACACCTTTGTCCATGGCCATAGCACTGCTGAGATATCCGGTTCCTGTGTATTTGATTCCCATAAGGTCAAAAGCGGCCTGTATCCTTCCATCCTCACCGTTTGCTCCGTGAAGTCCGAGGAACACAAAATCTGCTTTCTTACACAATTCCAGTACATTTGGCCCAAAGAAATCCTTGCGCATCTTTTTCAGCTGCTCAATATGCGGATTAAAGCTTTTTATATATGCGCTGGCAGCTTCCACATCATATTCCCGGGGAAAAGGGTCTGCCCAGTCAACTGTTTCCGCTCCGCAGAAAACATCTACAAGAATAGCCTGATGTCCCTTTGCCCTCAGTCCATTACAGATCCCTGTTCCTGATACAATGGAAACATCTCTTTCTGTACTTGTTCCTCCTGCTAAAACAACAATCTTCATAATTATTCTCCCTTACTGCCGGAGGTCTGGTCTGTACAGCTTCTCCGGGTACTTTTAATGTAAAAACTGCTGCAAAAATCCCTGCCGGAATCTCTGCAGCATTTTCATTCTGTTTATTTATAAATCACTACCGGCATACCGGATCTGACATTCTGGTAAACCTCTGACGCCATATCTCCCGGAATCTCAATATAACCACTGTTATCTGTCCATATGCCTCCGTCTGTACTGCTTTCTCCTGAGCCAAAATCACTGACTGCGGGAATACCTTCCTCCCAGAAGCCTACATCACTTTGTGTCAGATTGGGATTATCCAAAATTCCTGCATTTTCTTCGTAGGGAATCCAGAAATTTACAGTCCCTCCGTTGACCTCTGCGGGAGATTTCATTTCTCCAACCATGTAAACGCCAGTTTCCGTTCCGCTTCCTGCGCTGATCCCGGTATCTGCCACAGGAGTACCGTCCTGATATACCACCAGCCTCTGAGCCGGCAGATCGATCTCCACATATGTATAACCGATATCATTGGTGTTGCGGCTCATTCCACTTTGTTTGTATTCCGGCTTACGAACCTGAATTTTTTTACTTATAATCTCCTGATAAAGCGCCTCAGCTTCTTTTTCCTGGTCAATGACCCATCCGTAATTACCGCCGGAAACTGAAATCTGTCGGTTATCATAAGTCTCAAAGGTTCTCTCTGTACCTACAGTATCATATTTGGCTCCAAGAGTCTTTACATAATCTGCGATCTTTTCTTTATCAAGAACAAGATCTTCATTTTCGTCTCTGGAAAGGAAAGTACGGATCACATTCCGGTCCACAGTTTCTTTGCGGTCATCAAAATCATAGGTGATCACAACATCTGTCAGCTCATTCATCTGACTGCAGTCCTTTATGAGCCTTTTATCATCTCCGTAAACCTGGGGATTGATATAGCATCCGTCCTCTTCAAGATCTGCCACCGGATCACCTGTAGTCAGCGCCTTTATTACTGTTTCACGAAGCTTTTCCTGATCTACCAGATTCCCCTCTGTCTCAGGAACAATGGCAAATTCATTTCCTGTATCTTCTATAGACGCATCCACAGGCTGCACATTGTCCTGAAGGCACTTAAGGTTCTGGAATTTCTGCTCAAAAAGCTCCTCCTGATAGAAAACAGAGGACGGAACCTCCAGAGCGCTGTGCTGTCCAAATGATAAAAACCACAGAAAACGATTCTGGTCATTCATCAGTTTTTTTACGCTTCCATCCGGCTTATATACCAGACCGATTTCCTCTGCCGACATGCTCTCCTGACCGTTCCCTCTTGTACGTACTGCCAGAACATAGGCCTGTGTTTTTTTCTCCAGGAGCTTTTCTGTCTCTGCCTGATTCATATAGGAACAGTTAAATCCGTTTACCTGAGTTCCCGGCAGGAAATGTCCGGAAAAATAATAAACTCCATAGCCGTAGACGGCTGCTGTTAATACCAGAAGCACAGCGATCAGACTGACCACCAGTTTTCTGCCTGTGCTCATTTTTATCTTTTCTTCTGTACCGTTTTCCTTCACAGGCTCCTGCTCTTTCATTTTTTCTTCCATGCAGTCTCCCTTCTGCTTCTCAGGACAAGCTGCCTGACATGTGTCTTTTGCTGAAAAACAGTATCGGAATCTCTCTTATTCTCCTAACAGCTTTTCTACACTTGCCAGTTTTACACATACTACAAATACATAAGCTGCTTTTTCAAGCTCCTCCATAGACGGGAAAGTAGGCGCGATACGGATATTGGAATCCTCCGGATCCTTTCCGTATGGATAAGTAGCTCCTGCTCCTGTCATTACAACGCCGGCTTCTTTTGCCTTTGCCACAATATTTTTTGCACAGCCCTTCATGGAATCAAAGGAAATAAAATATCCTCCCTTTGGAGTTGTCCACTGTCCGATTCCAAGGCCTCCAAGTTCTTTATTCAGAATATCAAGCACCAGTTCAAATTTCGGACGGATAATATTCGCATGTTTTCTCATGTGTTCATGAACGCCTTCCAGATTCTTAAAGAATCTTACATGGCGGAGCTGATTCAGCTTGTCGTGACCGATGGTCTGAATCTGCATATATTTACGGAAGTCCTCAAGGTTTGCCTTGGATGCGGCAACTGCTGCAATACCTGATCACGGAAAACTGATCTTGGAGGTTGAAGTAAACTTATATACAATATCCGGATTTCCGGCTTTTGCACACTCAGTAAGGATCTCAAGAAGGAAATCCTGATCTTCATCATAAAGATGATGTACACTGTATGCATTGTCCCAGTAAATACGGAAGTCAGGAGCAGCCGGCTTCAGATTGGCAAATCTCTGGACTGTTCTTGCTGAATAAGCATAGCCCTGAGGATTAGAGTATTTCGGCACGCACCAGATACCCTTGATAGCCGGATCTTCGCTAACAAGCTTTTCTACCATATCCATGTCCGGGCCTTCCGGAGTCATGGGAACATTGATCATTTCAATTCCAAAAAATTCTGTGATCTTAAAATGTCTGTCATACCCCGGCACAGGACAAAGGAATTTCACTTTATCAAGCTTACTCCAGGGAGTATTTCCCATAACCCCGTGAGTCATGGAACGGGCAATGGAATCAAACATGACATTCAGGCTGGAGTTTCCATAAATAATAATATGTTCTGGATCCACCTCGGAAATTTCTCCAAGAAGACGTTTTGCTTCCGGAATACCGTCGATCACACCGTAGTTTCGGCAGTCCACTCCTGTCTCACATTTCAGCTCCGCGCCATCTGCAAGAACCTGCATCATTCCCATGGAAAGATCAAGCTGATCTGTTCCGGGTTTACCACGGGACATATCCAGGGCAAGTCCCTGTGCCTTAATGTCTGCATACTGCTGATCCAGTTCTTTTTTCAGGGCAAGAAGCTGTTCTCTGCTCATTTCACTGTATTTTTCCATGTTTTTCCTCCTCGTTCCGCTCTTTTCGGACTTTTTTCTATTACATTGCTAAACCATACTATCCCGTCTATTTTAGTATGCTAAATTCCCTGTTGTCAAGTCCTGTAAGCATTGTATTTATAAAAACTCTGTTCATTACTGCTCGCTCTGCCGTTTTCTGTTCACTCCGTTCATAGCAATCTGATCAAAATGCGTTCCAAATCACCTTCGGTAATAGCATTTTGACCTGCATATCTCGGGATTTTGGTATATACACCAAAACACCTCGTGGGATAATGCCATGTGAACAGTAACCTCTACTGTTTACTTTGTTCTTTTTCACTTGCAGATTTACGGCAATTCCCCTATACTGGGGATAGCATCAGTGTATGCTGATTTTATTAAAACTAATGAGAGGTTATCATTTATGTGGATTGCAGATCAATGGAAAGAATATGAAGTAATTGACACCTCCGGCGGAGAAAAACTGGAACGCTGGGGAAAATATATCCTGGTCCGTCCGGACCCGCAGGTTATCTGGGATACCCCAAAGGTAAGCCGGGGCTGGAAAAATATGAACGCCCATTATCACAGAAGCAAAAAAGGCGGCGGAGAATGGGAGTTTTTTGATCTTCCCCAACAATGGGATCTTCATTATAAGCATCTCACCTTCCACCTGAAACCCTTCAGCTTCAAACACACCGGACTTTTTCCGGAACAGGCGGTAAACTGGGACTGGTTTGGGGAAAAAATCCGCAATGCCGGAAGACCGGTAAAAGTACTGAATCTTTTTGCCTACACAGGAGGCGCGACTCTGGCCGCTGCCGCTGCCGGCGCAAGCGTTACCCATGTAGACGCTTCCAAGGGCATGGTTACCTGGGCAAAAGAAAACGCTGCCGCCTCCGGACTTGCAGACGCTCCTATCCGCTGGCTTGTTGATGACTGCGTAAAATTCGTAGAACGGGAAATCCGCAGGGGCAATCATTATGATGCCATTATTATGGATCCTCCTTCCTACGGAAGAGGTCCAAAAGGAGAAATCTGGAAGATAGAAGATGCTATTCATCCTCTTATCAGGCTGTGTAAAAAGATTCTCAGTCCTGACCCGCTGTTTTTCCTGATCAACTCCTACACAACAGGTCTTGCTCCGGCTGTTCTTACCTATATGCTGGCAACTGAACTGAAAGAATTTAACGGAACCGTAGATTCCCAGGAAATCGGACTTCCGGTCACCTCCAGCGGTCTGGTTCTTCCCTGCGGCGCTTCCGGCCGGTGGGAATCTGTGTAAAACTGATTTCAGATAAAATTATTGGAGGAAATTACAAATGAGTAATTTTTCGTCAGCCTTTAAAAACATGGACGCAAAAATAGAACTGAAACGATATAGTTGTGCAGTGATTGCTGCCATGCTCTTTGCCGTGAACATAAAAACCTTTGTAAAAGCCGGAGGACTGTATCCGGGCGGCTTTAACGGTCTCACGCTTCTGATCCAGGGCATTTTTCAGGAATTTGCGGGAATGGAAATTCCCTACACCCTGATCAACGTTATCCTGAATGCCATTCCTGTTTTTATAGGACTGAAGTTTATCGGAGTTAAATTTACCATGAGTTCCTGTGCGGTGATCGTTCTGTCCAGTATTCTGCCAGACCTTATTCCCTCACAGCCCATTACCTACGATCCTCTTCTGATCAGTATTTTCGGCGGACTGATCAACGGTTTTGTGGTCAGTCTCTGCCTGATCGGAAATACAAGCAGCGGCGGAACTGATTTTATTGCCATTTATTTTTCAGAAAAAAACGGACAGGATATCTGGAATTACATCCTTTGCGGAAACGCAGTGATCCTGGTTGTTGCAGGCCTGCTTTTCGGATGGGATAAAGCGCTTTATTCCATTATCTTCCAGTTTACCTCCACTCAGGTGGTACAGATGCTCCATCAGCGCTACAAAAAACACACTCTGTTTATTATTACAAGGCATCCTGATGAAGTCTATGAAGAAATTTCCAAGCTGTCCCATCACTCTGCCACAAGAATCGACGGTACCGGCTGCTACAGCGGCGACAATACGGCAATGATCTATTCTGTAGTGTCCAGGGACGAAGCAAAGGTCCTTGTGAAAAAAGTTACGGAAGTGGATCCTCAGGCATTTGTAAACATTATAAAAACAGACTTTATCAACGGAAGATTCTATTATAAAACCGATTATTAAAAAATTGTATTTTTTCTTTCTGTTTTCTTGATTCTTTCGCTTTCCAGAATTATAATCAGATAAAGGAGAGTGATACTTTATGAAGGAAAAGTATGACGAAAAAACAGAGGTTCCTTTTACCTGTACGCCGGAATATGACCGCAGCTCCTGCGGAAACTGTGTATGTGCCACCTGCTATGAACAGGAATTCTGTGACCGTTGCCGGACCTGTGAAAATCAGTCCCGGAAAAAAGAATCCTGCTCTGCTTATGAGGGAGCCTACTGCTACTGAACACACCCACACAAAAAGAGTACGGACATCATCTGGTATGATGTCCGTACTCTTTTTGCTTTCGCTGCAGTCCTCCTCAAAATTCCTTTTCCCGGAAATCCATCCTGTCCTGCAGGGTATGATTATGCCTGTTTCGGCAGGGTCACTGTAATCTCAGTTCCTGAATCCACTTCGCTTGTCAGCTCCAGTGTTCCTCCCAGGAAGGCAACTCCGTGCTTTACAATAGAAAGTCCCAGGCCGGTTCCTCCGATCTCCTTGGAATGACTTTTATCCACCCGGTAGAACCTCTCAAACACCCGGTTTCTGTCCTCTCTCGGGATTCCGATTCCATTATCCTCCACAGAAATCTGAATGGCATTGCCAATATCTTTCAGATGAATGGTCACTGTGCCATTGTCCTTATTGTACTTGATTCCATTATCGCAGAGATTATAAAGAATCTCCTCAAAAATCGGACGCACAGTGCGGCAGATCAGTCTTTCTCCGTCAATGTAAAGATGCACGTTCTTTTTCTGCGCGATTTCTTTCAGGTTTCCACATACATTCCGGGCAACGGAATAGATATCCACATTTTCCCACTCATAAGGATTTTCTCCTTCGTCAAGCTGAGAAATCTTAATGGTGTCCTCCACAAGCTGAATCAGCCTCTGAGCCTCCCGGTAAATCCTGCCTGCAAACTTTTTCACATCCTCTTCCTTCACAAAGCCGTCCTGAATAATCTCGGCAAAACCTGAAATAGAGGTCAGAGGTGTTTTCAGCTCATGAGAAACATTGGCAGAAAACTCCCTTCTGAGGTTTTCCCGCTGGATTTTTTCTGTTTCATTCATCAGAAGCAGCACTGCGCCTACGATTTTTCCGTCTCTTGTAACCGGATTTGCGATCAGCTGCACAAATTCATTATCCAGACGAAGAAGAGCGTTTCCGTGTTTTCCCTCCAGAACATGTTCTATCACCTTTCTAAAATCCTCATCTCTGTCAAGAGAGTATACGCTTTGGCCTATGCCGGGTTCATTTACCTGAAAAATCCTCCAGGCGCTTGAATTACCGGAAAGTATCATAGTATAAGGATCGATCACCAGAAGACCTTCCTGCATGTTTTCTGTAATAATAGAAAACTCCTCCTGATTTCTCCTTGCTTCCTCCAGCTGTTTCTGTATCTGGCGGTTCTGCCGGTTTATTTTTCCCAGAAGAGGAGCCACCTCTTCATAAATTTCATTTTCTCCGGGCTTTTCCAGATCCAGTTCATTGATGGGTTCCACGATCTTTGAAGCAACCTTTGACGCGATCACTCCTGCTATGATCAGCATTACAAAAATAATACAGAGTACCGGCTGTACAAGCTGCAGAATCAGAGCAAATACAGAATACTGTGTACTGGATACACGAAGAACAGAATTATCGGAAAGTCTTATTGCAGAGTAGACTGTCTTTTCTGAAAGCGTGTCGGACATACGTACCGCCTCGCCTTTCCCCTTGCTCAGCGCCTCCTGAAACTCTTCACGATTCTTATGGTTCTCCATTTTGTTTTCATCTGCTGTATTGTCAGGTTAAATTCCCTGAAATCCTTATTGGCTCTGCGCCCAATGGTCTCGCTTAAAATCTTAATCATTGAGGCAATGCTTACATCTTCCACTTCTTTTGCTCCTTCATTTTCCCTGCTATATATGTCGCATCCTACATATTCTATGCAAAAAAACGGGGAATGTCAACCCCGTTTTTCCAGAT
>ENA-OQEY01001305-OQEY01001305.1-human-gut-metagenome-genome-assembly--contig:-NODE-1305-length-10714-cov-3.481809_pt1 | contig 10714 bp, 2 predicted proteins | sample MGYA00242801_ERZ504647 | MGnify/ENA primary metagenome ERZ504647 (study PRJEB26092, sample SAMD00036204) | human gut metagenome | host: Homo sapiens | study: EMG produced TPA metagenomics assembly of... | reverse complement strand
ATTTTACAAAAAAATAAAACAACTTTTCCTATTTGGAACATTATAAAAAAATTAAAATGGGATACAATTCAAAACGTTGATGAGAAACATTCTCTGATTCAAATAGACAATGAGAAAAAATTATATTGAAAACCCATCATCGCATTACTATATGTTGCGATATTATTATTTATAGAATTCTAGATCTTATATCTGATGATAGAGTAGAACGACCCCCATATCTTGATGAAATTGATGGAAATTTTTGAATAATCAATTTCATCGTCCGACAGGAACCCACTATTTTTTTTAGGACGAACTAATACTTGAAATAGTTTAGTTTAGTTAAGGGAAGGGGGAAAAACTATGCAGCTTACAAGTACAATGGATTATGCTATCAGAATCGTATGTTATCTGGCAGCACAAAGGCAGATGATCTCTACATCAGAATTATCTCATGAACTAAGTGTTCCATCCAGTTATATTCCAAAAATAACAAAAAAGTTAAAGCAAGCAGGAATCATAAAAGCCTGTGAAGGTACAAATGGTGGCTATATGCTGGCAAAACAACCGGAGAACATTTCTTTAATGGATATTATATCGTGTGTAGAGGAAACAATGGCAATTAATCGTTGTTTGGAAGAAGATCGTTTTTGTTCCAGAAATTTAAAAGATACCTGCAAGATACATAAAATATTGTTGAGTTTGCAGAATACATACAATAATAAATTAGAGAGTGTAAAGGTTTCAGACGTTATCCGCCCTGGAGAAGATGAATATTTTGGACGATTTTATGTTGTATTAAAACTGAACTTGAAGGAAAAAAGCTACGAGTGTGTATATTCACATATCCGTGAAGTGTATGAGAAAGTAAGGAAAACAGAAAGCTATGAAGAGTTCATAAGCCAATATGTAGAAAGATATGTGTATGTTCCTGATAAAAAAATGGTTCATGGTTTCTTATCAAGTGAAGGATTAGAAGAAAACCTGGTTGATGGATGTATGGAAAAAGATCTTCCATATCGCAGAATTACGGGAAAAGATAAGAATGAATATGTTTGGATGGAAGCAAAAAAATATATAGATGCAAATGAGAATACTGCAATTATTACATTACATAATGAGAAGATTGTCCAGAACACAGTTATAAGAATGGAACAGGAACTCGTAAAGAAAGAACAGGATTTGGCAAAGCAGTATTGGGATATGGTATCACTTTTAACTACTGTATTGAATCATAATCATTTAGTTGAAGTAGGGTATCAAGATGATATCAGTTTCTATACGAAACAGGTATATCTTCAATTGCAGAATAAATATCCGGAATACGGGATTACGGATGAAGAAATGAATGTAGTAAAGCAACATCCATTAGTAGGTGCAGCGATGACCCAGAGATTCCCAGAGGGGGTAACAACGGAAAAGCTGAATCAATATAGCTATGAAATATGCAGACATCACCATGAAAGATATGATGGATCAGGATATCCGGATGGTTTGAAAGGAAATGCGATTCCAATGTGTGCACAGGTCGTTGGAATTGTTGATGCTTACGATGCATTGATCAATGATCGCCCATACAAAAGGAAATATGAACCGGAAGAGGCAATACAGATGATTTCAAATGGTGAATGTGGAGCGTTTTCAAATCAGCTGATGCAATGCTTTCAGGAGGCAGCAAAGCAGCAAAACTGGTTAAAAAGGCAAAATTAAAGTAACAAATGAAGGCAAAAGATTAGAGGTCCAGATATGAAGAAAAAAAGAAGGATAGAGAACAGAATTATCGCAGTAATACTATGTATGGCTATCTTATTTTCTCAAGTGAATATTGCGGATGCAGCAGATGTAAATCCATCGGGTACCAACACTAGTCAAGTGGCACTTTCTGATGATGCCAATAAGAGTAATGGTGAAGTATCAACCGAGTCCACAGTTTCAGATGAAATAAATGGCACCACGGAATCCGAATCTAAGATATCGGAGGAAACAAGTGAAAACTCGAAAAATGACGAATCGGAATCGTCCGGTGGAAATGTTAAAGCGGAATCAACAGATAATATAGATGCTTATTATAAGGATAGTAAAATATGCATTTATAATTATGAACAATTAAAACAGATTGGTTCAGATGCTTATATTTACACAGGTGATAAGGATGGACAGATTGGTTCTGGAGAAGTGGTAAAGAGTGAAGGCACAGAGCTGAAATACGGTGCAGATGCTCAGTACATTTTGATGAATGACATCCAGATGAACTCGGAACAGATTTGGTCAGTACCGGATTCATTTACCGGAACTATCACAGGTACGAAACTAGAAGAAAACGAAACACCAACGCTGTATGATAAGGAAACGGATACAATCTACATATACAATCCATATCAGTTAATGGTACTTGCGCAAGAAGAATCTGAAACGGAACCAGTTATGACATTGGATTATGATGCACCACAGTTTGGTATGGGACAGATGATTTATCCGGATGGAGAAGATCAGGAGTATCTGACTTATAGTAAGTCTCATAATTATGTGTTATCGCAGAAATTTAATTCGGATAAACCGGAATTAGTTGCGGATCAATTGACAGAAAAAGCGGCAAATGGAGTTCAGTGGCTAGATGGTGAGCATGCGGATGGAAGAACAAAACCGGGGCAGTTATATGTGGAGGTTTCCGGAAAAAAATATATTCTGATCGGAAATGAGTCACAGTTGCGGGCGATTGGGAGTAATAAACATGTAACACCGAGATTGTATGTTTACTATACACCAGGATTGCTTACTGCTTTAAAGGGACCAGAATATATTCCATATTATCCAGGAGATGCAGATCTTGGATTAGATGCTGTAGCGAAGGAAGGCGGAACAACATATTTAAAGAAACCAGTCGAAGTTAAACAAAAAAAATATTTATATTATGACAAAAACAGTAAGTACGAATTAGCGGATGTGGATTTAAATAACAAAGGTATAATAACAGGATTACTGGATGTTGTTGGTGGTTTATTAGGAATTTTAACTGGAGGAACAAAGGAAATATGCGGAGTTGATGAAAATGGACTTCCGAATAACGATAAAGCAAGTGAATCAAAATTAAAAAAAGAATACGGTGACCTTAAATATTCATCCAATGCAAATTACATCATTTTCCGAGATATTGACTTATCAAAGGATGGTGTGAATTCAAATCAAGAAGATGATCTTTGGACGCCACTTATGGTATCGGGGGATATCAAAGGTGCAAAGTTAGCAGATGGACAGGCGACACTTACGGACGGAAATTCTATTTTGGCAACTGGAAGACCTGTAATTTCTAATGTGAATGTGAACCAGACAGAAGAAATGGATGGTTCTAAGTATATAGGAATTGGATTTTTTGGAACAATTACGAATGAGGTTAATGTAAACAACATTGGTGTCAGTGCCGGAACGGTCTCTGTATCAAACCTGGAATTACGAAATGTAAATGTACAAAATAATACGAATAAGCATAAAAATACACAGACCATAATAAGTGGACTTACATCGGGACTTGGATGGCTTGTAGGTGGTGTAGTTGATTTATTAGTAGGAGTTTTATCATTTGGAAGCGTAAAACTGAATTTGCAAGATACATTATCAGCACTTTTAAATGCAAGAGCAAAGGATCCGACGATTTATGCAACAGGTGCATTCGCTGGAAGGCTAGTGGGTGATGTTTCCATTGAAAACTGTGATGTGACAGGAACAGTCAGTGTTTCGAATATTAATGATCGTACTGGTGGGTTTGTCGGTTATACAGAAGGTGTAACAGAGTATGACGGATTGTCAAAAGCTCTTGGAGTAACGGTGAATGCATTATCATCATTGTTAAATGCAATTCCGGGACTTGGACTTGGAGATTTGATCACAATTCTTCTGAAGAATGCATTGCCGGTTGGTAGTTTAATCCCTACTGGATACAAAAATGTAAATATCAAAAATTGTCATGTGGAGAATCTGGAAGGAACTGTCGGAGCTGCGGATAAAGATTATGCTGGTGGTTTTGTAGGACAGCAGGTAGGAACAAGAATCTTTGACTGCTCCGTGAAAAACAGTAGTTATTCTGTAACGGCAAAAGAATACGGCGGAGGATTTGCAGGAATCAGCAGAGATGCGGAAATCCGAGGTTTGTTAAGTGATGTAGGTGTTGAACTTATTCGAGTAATGCAGCCACAGAGTATCTTGTTAAATTGCAATCTGACAGGATGTAATGTCTCAGTATCCGGTGACAATTATCAAGGTGGTATTGTAGGAGCACAGACAAACAGCTATGCAGTCAACTGTGGAGCGAGCGGAAGCATTGCAGTTAAAGCAAGCGGAAGTTATGCCGGTGGTGTGAGTGGTATTTCAACAGTTGGATGGATTACAAACCTTGGAAATAAAGAAGTCAAGGATGCAAGCCTTTTAACAACAGTGAAAGACTTGTTGACAGGTCTTTTGTCGAGTGATCCGGAAAAAGCAGGTATGCTCTTGTCACTTGTAGGAATTGCACCATCAGCAATCTTGGGATGTAACATGGATTGTTCATCAGTTTCAGTTGAGGCTGGTAAGAGCTATTCCGGTGGTATTCTTGGTGGCGGTGATGGCGTCTATATTGCGGAATCCAGTACAGAGTATCTAAATAAACTTCCTTATTGGAAACATGGTGGAGCAGATGCAAGTAGCGTAGCACAAAGAGATAATGTGCTTACAGGATTAAAAACAGTTACGGCAGGTGAAAATCGTGTCGGAGGTATTGCCGGAAGTGTAACAACAGCAAATGTCACAGGACTTTTAAATAATACGCTTGGAATCGGAAACTTCCTTGGATTTACTGTGCATCATGTAACAGTGACGGGAGTAAATGATGGATATACAGTTGAAGCAAAAGAAAACTATGCCGGCGGAGCACTTGGCGAGGCTGTTGGTGGAGATGTGGATACTGTAACATTGAATCAGGTAAAATCTGTTTCGGCAAAAAACAGAGTAGGTGGTTTTATCGGTTGTGCAGGTCCGGGAGATCTGGCAGGTGGAAATGGACTGACTTTGAATCTGTTAGGACTGAACAACTTGCTGAAAGTAAAAAATCTGCTTTCTGTGGCAGAAGGTGTCAGAGTTAAAATCAACGAAGCTCATGTAAATGGCATCGCAGGAGGCATGACTGTAGAAGCAACAGGTGCAAATTCAAACGGCGAAGTAGTGGATTACACAGCCGGTGGTTTCATCGGAAAGAGTAACAGCTGTGAGATCATTAAGTCCGATGTGAAAAATTTAAAAGAAGTAACAGCAAATGATACAGATGGTTTTGCAGGAGGATTTGTGGGTTCTTCACAGACCGGAGGTCTTGCAGATGTAGCTGGTGAAGCGGATGTCAAGGCTTTGCTAAATGCAAATAAGTTGTTAGGTGCTGTCACGTACTTGCTTCCTTCTTATACAGAGTGCAAGGTTACTTATGTTGATACAGGCGGAGTTGCTGCAGATACAGCCGGCGGTTTTGCCGGAAACTTCCAGAGTGGAACGGTTAACAACCAGGGCGCAGGAGAAGGTAACTATTATTCTGTATATAATCTGGATCATGTAAACGGGCAGTCTTATGCCGGAGGCTTTGGCGGAAATGTTTACTCCGGAGCATTGGCAGATGCTGGAGGTGGAATCAGCATTCTTGGAGGAATCACAGGTCTGAATATTAATGTCGGAGATTTACTGAACCTGATTAATGCTTACATTCCATATGTACAGTATGCAGGAGTTAAATCCGATAATGGATTTACGGTTACGGCTAATAAAATCAAATCGGATGATACGAATTCTGGTAGTGCTGGTGGCTTTATTGGTTATGGCAGTGGAGTTCAAGTTAGTCATTGTGATGTAACAAATTTAAAACATACAAAGGTAACACCTCCTAAAGATTTAGAGGGTGAAGATAGTTCAAATTATTTTGGACAGGATAGTACATATGCAGTAACGGGTGCAAGATATGCCGGTGGATATATTGGTTATATGAATATTGGTTCCGCAGCTTCTGTTGGAAAAGGATTGAGCGTACTTGGTCACTCAATAGGAATCAATCATGTGCTGGATGCATTGAATGTCGTTGTTTCTACAATAGAACATTCGAATGTTACAGGAGATGTTGGAGGTTTTGCAGTAAAAGCGACCTGGAAAAATACAGCATCCGATGCCTCAGCAAATGACGTTCTTGGAGATGCAGGAGGTTTTGCCGGAAAGATATCTGGCGGACATATTCAGGACTCTAATGCAAATAACTTCTCCTATATCATTGGACAGATTACAGCCGGTGGTTACGTGGGAGATCTTGAACCCGGAAATGTGGCAAATGTACTTGGCGATACTGGTATCTTAGGTGGTCTTGTTGATGTGTCAGATACATTGGCATCATTAGCGGAGGACTTTGTACCGACGATCAGAAACAGCTCTACGACTTGTGTTCCTTGCGGTGGTGCAGTTCGTGCAGATGCGGCTTCCACAACACAGGTACAACGAGGTATGGCCGGAGGTTATGCAGGGCATAATGAAGGCGGTCATATCTGGGGAAACAATACAAAGAAATGGAAAGGTAAAGACTATACCGGACCAACAGGTACTTGTAAAGCAGTAAGAATCCGCTCGGTATACGGAGAAGAAATTGCTGGTGGCTTCACAGGACTTATGGAGTCAGCAGATACGGCAAGTACCGGAAACCTGTCCTTGTTGTGGGGACTGGTAAAAGTAGATAACATCCTGGGAGCACTCAGCGTTGTCTATCCAACGGAAGAAAATACGGCAGTTTACGGACCACTTGCCTTGATGGATTATGAAACCTGGAATAAATGGGTGGAGTTTGTCGGAAAAAAGGGTGGTTACGGAAGTGATCTTGCGGAGCATGGAACAGTAAAAAATCAAGCAGAACTGGATAAAATTATTGGAAAATATGCTTACGGATACAATGTCGTAGCAGGAAGAGTCAATTACCGAGATGAGACAAAACTGGCAAATGGCGGAGCAGCCGGTGGCTATGTCGGATCAATGCAGACCGGAACTATTACAAATGGACAGGCTTATCAGGCGAAGACAATTAAAGGGCTTCGATGCGCCGGCGGTTTTGCAGGGGAAATGATAAACGGCGGAGCAGCAAAGCTTGGAGGAGTTGATATCCTCGGTCTTAATCTGCAATTAGGACAAATGCTGCAGGTACTTAATGTCTTTGTGCCAGTAATCAAGAAATCTTCGGTAGAGGGTTATCAGAGTGGACTGATTGTCCAGTCAGAAGGTGTAGATGACAAAGATACCTGCGGTTATGCCGGAGGTTATGTAGGAAAACTGATCGGTGGACAGATCTGGGGCGAAAATGATGCACGCTGTAAGGTCACAAAGCTGAGACGAGTTGACGGAAGAAGCTATGTCGGAGGATTTGTCGGAAGCTCTAGACCAGGAAGTGTAGCAACACTGAATCCAACTGCAGGAGAAGGATTGCTCAGCCAGCTTCTGAATAAACTGTTAAGTACACCAGCAGATTTGATAAAAGTATTAAATGCTACAGTCGCAACGATCTGTTATGCGGATGTGGAAGCCTGGGATGACTGGGGAATCATCGTAAATGGTGCTTATACAAGTGAAAGTAATAATACTTCTTATGCAAAAGCGGCAGGAGGATTTGCCGGAAATCTGGAAGGAACTGTACTCGGTAAGAAGGATACGGAAGAGGCAGGAGTTTCTGTACAGAATATCCGTTCCGTAGTCGCAGGTGAATATGCCGGAGGATGCTTCGGTGTTGCTGACGTAGCCGGAGTTGCCAATATCAGTGCAGGAAATGAGACCTCGCTCCTTGATAAATTATTAAAGCTTGGAAGAACCGATGTGCTGGATGCATTTAGAAGTTATGTATATTACGGAACTGTAAGCGGAAGTAAGGATGCTGGTTTAAGTGTCAGCGCAAACACAGCGATAAAATCCGGACAGAACAACCAGGTTACATATAGCGGAACAGCCGGAGGTTTTGGCGGCTCATTGCTAAATGGTTCTGTGAAAAACAGTAAAGTAACAGAATTAAGCAATGTAAGAGGTTTGAATAGTGTCGGAGGATTTGTCGGCTATTCTGGAAAGAGCGGAGTAGTTAAGGCAGACAAGATAGACGTTATTGGAGACAATACAGGACAGTTACTTGGTGGAGCTCTTGGAGTTATGGACATTTTTGGTTCTCACATTGATGACTGTGCAGTTACAGGAACTGATGATGGTTACACTGTGCAGAGTACAAATGGAGATGAGCAGATTGCCGGAGGATTTATCGGATATGCCAATCTTGCAAGAATGTCGAATTGTACAGCAGGTGACAAGACGAACCAGAAAATTGGACTGAAACAGGTAGCGTCAGGTGGAACAGCCGGCGGCTTTGCAGGACGAACAAGTTTCGCTTATCTTGCAGATTTGAAGTTGGATTCTGGAGCAGTGAATGTAATATTCTCACTTGTTAATAAACTTATAAAGGCATTGTATCTGGATAAAATCCAGGACTCCAATCTTCTGAAGATTAATCTTGGAATTATTAAAGTGGATGCGCTGTATGATGGCAAACTGCTTCATGTAAATCTGCTTGGATTGGATATTTCTGTAGGACTTTCAAAAAAGTCAACGGATAACAATCAACAGACAGACCTTGCAATTATTACGATTGGAGATTCATCCATCAAACTTCCATGCGATGAAAATGGACTTTTGAATGATAATGATGCCAAATCCAATATCAGTGTGAGTCTGATCAAGGCGAATCGAACAAAAATCACAGATAGTAATGTCTACGGTGTCAGTCAAGGATATGATGTCTATGCCGGTGGAGCCGGAAATAACAATGATGGTGATGCTAAAGACGGACGAAGTGGTGGCTTTGTTGGATTCAACGATGAAGGACTTTTGAAGAACAACAACATGTATTACTGTGATGTGGTTCGGGGAACAAAAGATCTTGTTGGACCATTTAGTGGAAAAAGTGAACTGGATACGGTATATGACTTCAATAGCCAGGAAAAGGTGGAAGGCGAAAAGAACAATTATCGTATTTATAGAAAACTGGATCAATCATTAGATCAAATTGAAAAGAATAACAGTATCTTGAACAGCAGTCATGAAAAGGATGATGCAAGCGGATGGGATATTTATACAATAGGACACATGAATCCGGTAAAGACCTTTGAGACTTTAAAGAATGCTGTTCTGGCAAGCAAGAGTGATTCAGTGAAAGCAGATCTTAATGCCTATGAATCACCAGCAAAAGCAGTATTGATGGCAGATACTAAAACAACATTGAACACGGGAGATAGTGATACACCGGAACCATCCGAGTCACAGGATCCATGTGATGAGAACATCAAGCTGACGATCAATAAAGTTTGGAAAGATTTAAACAATTTTGATCATTCAAGACCAAACAGTATTACGGTAACAATATCACGTACTTGGAAAGATAAGGCAGGAAATGAAACGACAGAACCAGTACCAGGTTACGAGAGTTACAAAATAGAAGGTTCTATCGATAAATCTAAATGGCAGGAGGTGATAAAGGAACTCCCGGCATACAAGACAGATGGAGATGAAATTTATTATTACACGTATTCCATCACAGAAGCAAAAGTGGATGGTTATACAACAACGATAGATAAATCGCAAGATGGATTTACCTTCACAATAACTAATAGACATTTCCCAGGTCTTCCGGATACCGGAGGATACGGAAGCTATTTGATTTACCTGATAGCTGTTCTGCTTTTCCTGGTATATTTCGTAATGAGATATAAAAAATGCAAGAAAAATAAAAAAGCAGAAAAACTATAAAAAAAATTCTCAAGAAAAGGAGATAAAGGACATGAAGAGAATGAAAAAAATCATGGCATTAATGCTGGCAGCGATTATGATGATGGCTATGTCTGTCACAGCATTTGCCGATGAAGGAGTAGAAAAAGGAACACTTACAGTAAATGTAAAAGAGGGACAGACATTAGCAAATCAGACAGTTAATATCTACAAATTATTTGATATGACAGTCAGCGGTACTAATTATGGTTACAAAGTAAATAGTATATATATGCCAATTTTGGATCAAGTTTTAGGTGCTGGTTTCACTGATAAAACAGATCAGGGATATTATGACGCAGTGAAGAATGCTACAGATACTGATAATGGAACGAATACGCAGAAATTTGCAAATGACTTCACAAAAGAATTATTAAAGTATAATAAAGAACATCCAGGCCAAATGATTAAGGAAACAAGTACTAAATCATTTGGTAAAGATGCAACAGATACAACTTTTAATGTTGATGGGTTAGACTTTGGTTACTATCTGGTTTGCCAGACTGGTACAAAAGAAATTCAGTCTTCATTAGTTCCAGTAGTCGGAGCAACAGCAACAGTGAACTTAAAAACTCAAGCACCAGATATTACAAAAACAGCAGATAATGATGCAACTACAGTTTATGTAGGACAGACTGTAACTTATACAATTACAGGACAGGTTCCTGATATGACAGGTTATAGTAATTACGTATATAAAATCCACGATACATTAACAGATGGTTTGGATTTTGTGAAAAATGAAGCAGGAAACGTTGTTGTAACAGTTAAAATTGGAGAAACAGCTTATGATGATGTAGTAGGTGTAATTTCTAAGGATAACGCAAGAAAGATGACAATTGACTTATCTGAAAAAGTGAAAACAGCTGATACAGGAGCTGAAATCAAAGTT
>ENA-OQEY01001300-OQEY01001300.1-human-gut-metagenome-genome-assembly--contig:-NODE-1300-length-10736-cov-3.136973_pt1 | contig 10736 bp, 7 predicted proteins | sample MGYA00242801_ERZ504647 | MGnify/ENA primary metagenome ERZ504647 (study PRJEB26092, sample SAMD00036204) | human gut metagenome | host: Homo sapiens | study: EMG produced TPA metagenomics assembly of... | reverse complement strand
GGGAGATGTTCGTGGACAACTGCGCCATGCAGATCTGCAAGGACCCCGCCCAGTTCGACGTGATCGTTACCGAGAACATGTTCGGCGACATCCTGTCCGACGAGGCCAGCGAGATCACCGGCAGCATCGGCATGGTGCCCTCCTCCAGCCTGGGGGACGGCACCCGGGGCCTCTACGAGCCCATCCACGGCTCCGCCCCGGACATCGCCGGCCAGGACCTCATCAACCCCATCGCCTGCATCCTGTCCGCGGCCATGATGCTGCGGTACAGCTTCGACATGGCGGCGGAGGCGGACTGCATCGAGGCCGCGGTGAACCAGGTCCTGGACGACGGCATCCGCACCGCCGACATCTGGCGCCCCGGCTGCGAGAAGGTGGGCTGCGCCGCCATGGGAGACGCCATCCTGGCCAGGCTGTGAACTGAGAGTGAAGAGTGGAGATAGGAGTTCAATTAGGAATTAGGAATGAGGAATTAGGAATTTTGGTGTTCCGCCGCAGGCGGAACGATTTCAATTCGTCCGGCTTCGCCGGACTCCGCAATTCCTAACTCCTAACTCCTAACTCCTAACTCCTAATTCCTAACTCCTAACTCTTATCTCTTATCTTTTATCTGCGCCCGGCTCGTTCCCGGCGGCGGGGAATTTACATTCCCGCTGAAATGTGGTATCCTGTCCCAAACGGGATCGACCGGGCGGGGACCGCCCGTCCCGCCTGATGGAAAAGGAGTGCTGCGAATATGGAACTGCGATTTCTGGGACACGCCTGCTTTCTGCTGGACGACGGCACCTGCAAGGTGCTGACGGACCCCTTCCTCTCCGGCGCCGGACATCCGGACTGGGCGGAGCAGGTCCGGCCGGACTACATCTTTGTCACCCACGGCCACGGGGACCATGTGGGGGACGCGGCGGCCATCGCCAGGCGCACCGGCGCCCAGGTGTGCATCACTGGCAGGCGGGAGGGGGAAGAGCTGTTCCTCTCCGTTTATGACAACGGCGTGGGCATGCAGCCCGAGGAGTGCGCGGAATGGAACCGGCGCCTGCAGGAGGGGGAAGACCGCACGCAGGCCAATGACAGCATTGGCCTGGTCAACGTAAACGCCCGCATCCGCTCCTTCTACGGAGGGGCCTACGGCGTCCGGCTGGAGAGCAGCCCCGGGGAGTTCACCCGGGTGACGCTGCACCTTCGGGCCCTGGAGACAGGGCAGGACCTCTTGGGCCGGGAAGAACCCAAGGGGCTTCTATAAATACTGATCAAAAGGAGAAAGGTATGCGTGTACTGGTTGCAGACGACGAATATTATGCCCGCAAAGCGATCTTGAAAATTTTGGCGGAACTGGACGTGGAGGTGGCCGCCGACATGGAGACCGGCCAGGAGGTCATCGACTATCTGGAGCGGGACCCTCAAATTGACGCGGTGATCACAGACATCCGCATGCCAGAGGTCAATGGCCTGCAGGTGGCCGAATATGTCAGCCGCGTTCATCCTGAGGTAGCGGTGCTGATTGTGACAGGCTATGCGGATTTCAATTACGCCCAGCAGGCGTTGCGCTATGGCGTCAAAGATTACATCACCAAGCCCATTCGCCGAGAGACCATCAAAAAGGCATTGGATAACGTCTCTCTGGCCCAGCTGCGGAAGGAGACCGCCCACCAGGCCTATGGGCGCGAGACCGACCTGGAGTTTACCATGGAGCAGCTCTCTGTCAAAGAGCTGGCCCAAAATCCAGATTTGCAGCGGACGTTTATGAAGCGTTCCCTGCAATATATGGGGACCCGGGAGTACCGGATCCTTTTGCTGCAAACCGACCCGGAGGCTTCCCCCGAGCAGCGGGAGTGCATCCGCTCCTGGCTGCAGCTGGAAGCCGGCACCCGGGAGTGCCAGGTGTTTTTCTTCCAAAATGCCCAAGAGTATGTGCTGCTGGCCTTTTTCCAGAACCCCGAGACCAGCCTTTACAGCTTGAAGGATTGTGCCAAGCGCATCCTGCGTAAGCTCCCAGAGCTGGGCGGACTGCAGGGCAGCGCTGCCATTGGGCGCTCTCACCGGGGAGTGGGGGAGCTGTACAGCGCGTACAAAGAGGCGGTGTACGCCATCAACCAGCGGCTGTTGAAGGGGTGGGGAAGGGCCTTCGTGTATGAGACGGAAAAGAACCGCTCCTCAGTTTCCTTTCCCAATGAGGAGTCCGCGCTGGAAGATGCCCTGAAGCGCATGGACTTCGAGGACTCCCGCAAGGTGATCAAGAACATCCTCAACGACCCCCGCCTGCGGGAACAGGGGAACAGCTACGATTTGTACGAGCAGGTTGTCCACATCCTGGGGGTGTTCATGCGCTACTATGACCGCCTTTCGTCGGATCAAGGCGGTGATGACAGCGTCCGGCTGCTGTTTTCCCAGCGGTATGACCTGTACAACTTCAAGCACATGGATGAGCTGGAGGCCTACCTGTTGAGCATTGTTCAGGGTATTTGCTGCCAGGCCAAGCGGGAGAGCGACGGGGACGACATTATCCGCAGCATCATCGACTACATAGACCGCAGTTATCAGTATGACATTACGCTACAGGAGCTGGCGGAGAAAAAGTACTTTATGAACGCCTCGTACCTGAGCCGCCTGTTCAAGGCCAAGTGCGGCAAGACGTTTTCCAAATACCTGATAGAATACCGCTTGGAGAAATCTCGGGAGCTGTTGGAGAAGACCATCCTCAAGGTCAGCGATATTGCCGCCCATGTGGGCTACAACGACGTATCGCACTACATCCAGTCTTTCCGCAAGGTCTATGGCGTCACGCCGGAACAGTACCGGAACAGCCTGGAAAAGCCGGAAAAGTAAGGCGGCGGGGCAGGGCGGAAGAGAGTCCCCACGGTGAAAAGTGAAAGGGTTTGCTGTTTTGCGGGTGCAGAATGGCAGGCCCTGTTTTTATGGGCTGAAAGGGCGGCCCGGAATGCGTGCCCTGGGAAAGCAAGAGGGTGAGAACACGCTGAGGCGGGGAAAATAACAAAAAATTTACAAAAAATCAAAAAAAGCTTGACATTTTGTGGGGCGAAGGCTATAATGGCCGCAAAGAAACAAATTTAGTAAATTTGTTTCTCAAAAGGGGGGAGGAAATGTGAACATCCGGGAAATCGCCCAGCTGGCAGGCGTTTCTATCTCTACGGTTTCCAAGGTGCTGAACCGGAAGGACCAGGCCATCAGTGAGGAAACCCGGCGCAAGGTTTTGGCCGTGATGAAGGAAAACCACTACCAGCCCTACGTTGTTTCCCGCTTCTATGGGAGCTCGCATTCCTTCCTGATTGGGGCTGTGCTCTGCAAGCGCCCGGGAATCGAGCGCTTTTTAGAGACACTGATGGAAGCGGCCGCCCAGCAGGGGTACTCTGTTCTGGCCCGCTTTGCCCAGTCCCCCGAAGAGGAAAAAGAAGCGTTGGAGGTCCTGCGGGGCTACCCTTTGGATGGGCTGGTGCTCTGCCGCGGGATGGAATTTGAAGAGGAGCCGGATTTAGAATCGCTGGGGGTTCCCACCTGCGTCCTCCAGTTGACGCGGGGAAAAACCTCCCCCTACCCGGGGATTGATTTGGAGCAGACCGGCTGGAAAGCTGCTCAGGCGCTGGCAGAGCGGAAGCACAGGAACTTTTTCTGTGTGGTGCACGGGGATTCTCAGGAGGAAAAGACCTTTGTGGAGGGCGTGCAGAAATACCTTTCCCAAAGCAGGCCTTCCTTACCCCTTCCCTTTGTCTGCCGGTATGAGAAGATGGGACTTCCCACAAACCTGCTGTTGGAAAACACAGCGGCGCTTTGCTACGATACCGACCTGGCAGAGAAAGTGTATGAGGAAGCGCTTCGGAAAAATCGGCGGATTCCCAAATACTTGTCCGTGCTGAGCCTGGAGTGGGGAAGAGCCCAAGGCTTTCTCCCCAAGCTGGCCACGGTGAGGCTGCCTTTTGAAACCATGGCGGAAAAGGCCTGCCGGGAAGTGGTGCGGAAAATTGAGAACCCCTCCGCGCCGGCGGTGGACTGGTCCCCTGCGGAATTTTCCCTTCAAGAGGGGGAAAGCTTGGGGCTGCCCCTCAGTGAACAGGGGCAAAAGGTTGTAGTGGTTGGGTCTATCAACATGGATACCACCATTGCCCTGTCTGATTTTCCCCGGGTGGGGCAGACCTCCATTTCCAACTCCCGGGTGATCTCCCCAGGAGGGAAAGGGCTGAACCAGGCGGTTGCAGTGGCCAAGCTGGAGGGAACCGCTGTCTTGATAGGCAAGGTGGGAAAGGATTATGAGGGAAGCAAGGTGTGGGATCACCTGCAGCAAAACCGGGTGAGTGTGGAGTATGTGCGCAGAACCTCCCGGGATTCCACAGGGAATGCCTACATCTGTGTGCAGCAGGACGGCGAAAGCGGGATCATGGTCTATAAAGGCGCCAATGCCATGCTGACCTCAGAGGAGCTGATCGAGAGCAAAGATGCCTTCGATCGTGCGGAATATTGTTTGCTTTCAACGGAGTTAGATAACGAAGCCATAGAAACAGCGGCCCAGCTGGCTTGGGAAAGAGAGGTGAAAATTGTAATCAAGCCGGCCGCTCTGGACCGGATCAGTGACGAACTGCTGGAGAGAACCTTTATCTTCCTGCCAAATTCCAAAGAGAGCGCCCGCCTTTGCCCAGGGGAGTCCCAGGTGGAGCAGCAGGCGGAAGCCTTCTTGAAAAGAGGCGCAAAACATGTCATTGTCACGCTGGGCCATGAGGGCTGCTATTGGACCGATGGAAAGAATTCCCAAAGGTTTCCCGCGGCGGATTTTGAAACGGTGGATACCACGGGTGCGGCAGATGCATTTGCGGCCGCGTTGGTTGTCTGCCTGACCAAGGGGCTGGATATGCGGGAGGCGATCCATCGCGCTACGGTGGCAGCGGGTTTCTCCACCACAAAGTGGGGGGTGACCGACGCCATGATCGACTGGGACACACTGGAGTTCTTGTGTTCCGCAAAAAATACACTTCGTCAATTTAGAAGGTAATGAAATGAAAAGATTTTTGGCAATGTTTTTAGCAATTGCCCTTCTTTCCACCCTGCTTTTCGGGTGCTCCAGCGGGAGCTCTCAGAGCAGCAGTGCGGGAGGAAACACCGAGTCGGGTGAAGCGTCCGGGACGAGCGCGGAGGAGGCCTCCTCCAGTGGTAACGGGGAGCCCGTTACCATTCAAGTTGCTGTCAGCGGAAGTGCCCAGGAGTTGGACATCCACCAGCAGAAGTTCGACCTGTACACGGAAGAGCATCCCAACGTGACCATCGAGCCGGTGGACATTGGCACCGAGCGTTTCCAGAAGCTGATGACCCTGATCGGCTCCGGCACGGCCCCGGATATCATCTATATCAACGAGTGGTGCTATTCTTTGGCCTACCGGGACGTGCTGATGGCTTTGGATTCTTTCATCGAGGCGGACGAGGACTTTGACCTGTCCTACTACCCCGAGTCCCTGCTGGTGCCCCTGCGCTATGAGGACCAGCTGTACGCCCTGCCCCAGGAAGTGTCCCCCTATGTCATCTATTACAACAAGGATATGTTCGAGGCCGCTGGCCTGGAGATGCCTACGGATGACTGGACCATCGACGAGTTCTATGAGGCCGCCAAAGCTCTGACCGACCCGGAAAAGAATGTCTATGGCTACCGTTACGCCAGCGGCGCCGATCCCTTCTTGGGGTGGCTTTCCCGCGCCGGCGTGGACTTCGACACCAGCGGTACAGAGGTGCAGGGCCTGGATACCCAGGAAGCGCTCAATGCCTTGGAATTCCTGTATAACCTGGTGGTAGTCGACCAAATCTCTCCCAACCCCGCGGCTTTGACGGCTATGGGCACCAATGCCGACGCCATGTTCCGCAACCAGTCGGTGGCGATGGAATCCATGGGATTGTGGATGCTGCCCCAGTACAAGGCCGATCCCCTGTCCTTTGAGTGGGACGTGGTGCGGATGCCCATGGATCAGAACCAGCGGACAAAGGCTGGCATCCTGAACTGGGGTATCTCCGCTGACACGAAGAACCCCGACGCCGTTTGGGATTTGCTGAAATTCCTGGCTGGCCCCGAGGGGATGCGTATTGTGGCCGAGAGCAACATGGCTCTTCCTGCCAGTACGGATGAGGATGCAAACCAAATTGTTCTAGATACTCATTTCCCTGAAAATGTTAAAGCCTTTGTGGACTCTGTGCCCGATGTGGATATGACCGACCAGCTGTCCATTTACCGCACAGAGGTCAACACCAAGCTGCAGGAGCTGGTGGACAAAATGCTGATCGGTGAGAGCACCCCGGAAGAGACCCAGCAGGCGCTTATCAAAGAGATCAACGCCATTCTGGCCGGATGATGCTGCCAGATATCCTGTAGGATGAGAGAACGTGGGGAACTTTTCGCTTGTGTAGAAGTTCCCCCTTCTTTTTAAAAAGGAAACCAGGCAAGGCCTGGACTATTTGGGATTGAGGTGATTTGGAAAATGGCGGCGCAGACCTCCGCAAAAAAGAGGAAGCCCATTGGGGCCAACGAGACCTTTTGGGGTTATATATTTCTTCTGCCGGTAATTCTTGGCTTTATCGTGTTTACAATCTTCCCTGTTGTCATGTCCTTTTATTACAGCCTGACGGACTACGACGGGGTGACGCCTCCCAAATTTATTGGGATACAGAACTACATCGACCTGTTCACCAACGGGGACTTTGGCGAGGCCCTGTGGCACACAGTTTACTTTACCATCGGCACAGTGCCCCTGGGGACCATTCTGGCCATTCTGGTGGCTGTGCTTCTAAACCAGAAAATCCGGGGACTGAATTTGTACAAGACCGCTTTTTTCATTCCGGTTATTGTCTCCTACACCTCCATTGCCATGGTGTGGCAGTGGCTGTATAACGACGATTTCGGCTTGATCAACTCCGGTTTGAACTCCATTGGCCTTCCCAGTGTCCCCTGGCTGACCAGCAGCGCCTGGGCCATGCCCTCGGTCATCATTATGAGCATCTGGAAAAGCCTGGGCTTTAACTCGGTGATCCTGCTGGCGGGCGTCCAGGGCGTTTCCCCGGCGATCTATGAGGCGGCGGATATTGATGGGGCCAACGTGGTGCAGAAGTTCTTCCGCATCACCCTGCCCATGCTCAAGCCCACCGTCATGTTTGTCATGATTATCAGCATGATCAACTCCTTCCAGGCGTTCGACCAAATCTACATCATGACCAAGGGCGGCCCGGGCACAGCCACGCAGGTGGTGAGCTACCTGGTGTACATGAACGCCTTCCAGTACTTTAAGCAGGGCTATGCTTCTGCCATGGCCTATATCCTGTTCATCATTATTTTCGTGGCCAGCATTATCCAGCTGAAGGTCAGCGAAAAGAACAGCCTGTGAGAGGAGGGAACAAGAATGGAACAAACCGCAGTACGCAAAGGCAAGGGGAAAAAGATCGCTTTCCGCGCGCTCACCCATGTGGTGCTGATCCTCTGCTCCCTCACCATGCTGATCCCATTTTTGTGGATGATTTCCAGCTCCCTAAAGAACATGGACGAGCTGTTTGCTGTGCCTCCCTATTGGATTCCTAAGGATGTGGCTTGGGAAAACTATGTGTATATGTTCGAACAGGCTCCTTGGGTTACCTATTTTGTCAACACAGCAGTCATCACGGTAGTAACTATTTTGGGCCAGCTGATCACCTGCTCTTTGGCGGCGTACGCCTTCGCCCGGCTGAGGTTTAAAGGAAGAGACCTGATCTTCATAATCTACCTGGGCACGATGATGATTCCCTTCCAGGTGGTGATGATCCCTCAGTTCCAGATTATCAAAGTGCTGGGCTTGATCGACAACATCTGGTCCCTGATTGTCATTGGCATTTTCAATGCCTTTGGCACCTTCCTTCTGCGGCAGTTCTTCTTAACGCTGCCCCGAGAGCTGGAAGAGGCGGCCATGATTGACGGCTGCAGCTATCCGCGCATCTTTTGGGAGATTATCATTAAGAATTCCAAGCCCGCTCTGATGACGCTGGTCATCTTTACCTTTATGAACACCTGGAACGATTTCCTGCGGCCGCTGATCTTTTTGAACAGCCAGGAAAACTGGACCCTTTCCATGGGCCTGGCAAAGTTCCAGGGGACGTATGTGACCCAGTGGAATCAGATGATGGCCGGGGCTCTCATCACCATGCTGCCCATCTTGGTGGTGTACATCTTCGCCCAGAAGTACTTTGTACAGGGCATTGTGATGAGCGGTATTAAAGATTGATTTTCTGAAAGGAGAGACAACTGTGAAACTGCCAGAAAATTACATGGAACGCGTCTATTCCGGCTGGCTGGGAAAGGTCATCGGCATCCGGCTGGGAGCCGCTGTGGAGGGCTGGTCCTACGAGCGCATCCAAAACGTGTTTGGAGAGCTGTGGGAGTATCCCGCCCAGTACAAAAACTTCGCCGCGGATGATGACAGCAACGGACCCATGTTCTTCATCCGCTCTCTGGAGGACTGCAAGGACCTGCAGAGCTTTTCCGCCCAGGATGTGGCCGATGCCCTGTTGAACTACGCCCCCTATGAGCACGGGTTTTTCTGGTGGGGCGGCTATGGTGTCTCCACCGAGCATACGGCTTATCTGAACCTGCGCAACGGCATTCCCGCGCCCCGCAGCGGCAGTGTGGAGCAGAACGGCTCCACCATGGCGGAGCAGATCGGCGGGCAAATCTTCATCGACCCCTGGGGCCTGGTATCCCCCGGCAACCCAGAGCAGGCGGCCCGCTTGGCGGAAAAGGCCGCCAGCGTCACCCACGGCGGCAACGGCGTGTGGGGCGGCGTCTATGTGGCCTGCGCCATCAGCCTGGCCTTTGTGGAGCCCAACCTGGAATCCGTCCTGGAAAAGGCATTGCACTACATCCCCCAGGACTGTGAATACGCCCGGGTGGTCCGTGCCGTCACCGCCTTCTACCGGGAGCATCCGGACAATTGGCGGGAGTGCTTCCATTATGTCCACGACAACTTCGGTTATGACAAATATCCCGGCACCTGCCATATCATCCCCAATGCCGCGGTGATGATCCTCTCCATACTCTATGGCGGCGGGGACTTTGCCAAGACCCTGTGCATCTGCAACATGTGCGGCTGGGATACGGACTGCAACGTGGGCAATGTGGGCTGCATCATGGGTGTGCATTGCGGCCTGGAAGGCATCGACTATGACAAGTGGCGGGCGCCCATCAACGATTTCCTGGCTTGTTCCAGCGCGGTGCCCTCTCTCAATGCCATGGACGTGCCCTATGGGGCTGCCTACTTTGCCAAGATGGCCTACCGCTTGGCGGGGGAGACCCCCCCTGCGCCCTGGGACAAGCTGCTGGGAGAGGGCCTGGAGAGCTGCCATTTCGAGTTCCCCGGCAGCACCCACGCCATCCGCAGCCGGGGCGATGCCCTGTGCCACATCCGCAATACGGAGGAGCAGGCCCATACGGGGAGCCGCTCCCTGAAGGTCACCGCCGCCGGCCTGGGGGCCGGGGAAGAGGCCTTCTTCTACAAGCAGACCTATTACAGCGCGGAGGACTTCAGCGACTCCCGCTATGACCCCTTCTTCGCGCCCCTGGTGTACCCCGGCCAGACCCTGCACCTCAGTGTGCTGCCCCAGCCCTGCGGGAACTTGGATGCCTTTGCCCGGCTCTATGCCAAAAACGGCGCCACCGGAGAAGTGTTCCGCGGGGAAAAGGTCCCGGCGGATGGACAGTGGCATGAGCTGGCCCTCCCCATTCCCGCAGGCCAGGAAGGGTATATCCAAGAGGTGGGCGTCATCCTCTGCGGCACCTCCAGCGGCTTCGGCCAAGGGGATCTGTGCGCGTACCTGGATGACCTGTATGTGGACGGCGCACCGGATTACTGCCTGGACTTCTCCCGCATGGAGATGAATTGCTGGACCGGCCTCCACCAGGACGTTCCCCAGTTTGGGCGGCTGAAGGGCCACACCTATCTGGAGGGGCCCTGGCTCAGCCTTTCCTGCGCCGACTTTGGGGAGATGTATACGGGCCATCACTTGTGGGAAGATTACAGCCTTTCCTGCACGCTGCGCCCTGTCACAGGCGAGGTGCACCTGCTGCAGGCCCGGGTGCAGGGAGCTATGCGCAGCTATGCCGCAGGCTTCTATGGCTCGGGAAAAGCCGCCCTTCTGAAGAACCAGAACGGCTATCAGGTGGTGGAAGAGGCCAGCTTCCCCTGGGAGGCTGGCAAGGAGTACCGTTTAACCCTCTCCGTGAAGGGAAACACCGTCACGCTGGCGGTGGATGGGAGCAAGCTTCTGGAGTGGGAGGACCCCCAGCCCCTGGAGCATGGATGCGCAGGTGTGGCCGTGCAGCGGGGCAGCCACTGCCTGTATAAGGATTGGAAGATAAGGAGCTGCGAGGAATTATGAAAAAGCTGCTGGTCATCGGAAGCCTGAACATGGATTTCGTCACCGACGTGCCCCATCCCCTGGCAGTGGGAGAGACGATGCTTGCCCAAGATCTGCGGCTGGTCCCCGGGGGAAAGGGAGCAAACCAGGCCTATGCCATGGGCAGGCTGGGAGGCTGCGCCGCCATGCTGGGCGCTGTAGGGGCCGACCTTCACGGCCAGCGGCTCAAGCAGAACCTGAGCAAGGTGGGAGTGGATGTGTCCGCCTTGAAGGAATCGCAGGAACAGCCCACCGGCATGGCGGTCATCACCCGGCTGCCCCATGGGGACAACAGGAACCTGGGGCTGCCGGGGGGCAACAGCCAAGGGACCCCC
>ENA-OQEY01001284-OQEY01001284.1-human-gut-metagenome-genome-assembly--contig:-NODE-1284-length-10809-cov-3.349422_pt1 | contig 10809 bp, 10 predicted proteins | sample MGYA00242801_ERZ504647 | MGnify/ENA primary metagenome ERZ504647 (study PRJEB26092, sample SAMD00036204) | human gut metagenome | host: Homo sapiens | study: EMG produced TPA metagenomics assembly of... | reverse complement strand
CCCTTTTCCTCTCTTCGGACCCCCCTATTAAATTTTTTCCCCAAACCCCCCCCCGCCGTTTCTTTTTGGTATAAGAAGGGGAGGTCACGATCTGCCCTGCCTGCCGCTTCTGCTCGATCTCGTCATTGATCTCCCGCTCATTGTTCATATGCATCGCTACCAGCTTGTCATTGATGACCTCCTGCTGTACCGGAGCAAAGTCCAAAGTTACAAACGACGGATAGGAAAGGCTGCTTAAAGTATGCAGAAAGGTATCTGTATCTAAGGATTTCCGATACTGAGTCGCCGTCAGCACTGTCATCATGGTATCCCCTAGGATCAGGTAATCATTGAATTGCTGGATACTCCGTGGCAGCACGTCACTTTTCCAGTCCTGCAAAGCGTCCCGCAGTACTGCTTGCGGGAACTCTTCTCCAGGACGCAGCATCCCATGGAGTACCCGGAACCGATCCAGGGTTCCCAACACAGCAATGTCACTTCCCCATCCTGCAAAGGCATCCTCAATCATAGGTTCCAATGCCCGAAAATAGATGTTTGCCTGATCCAGACTGTCTGCCCTGCAGGTAATGGTCAGATAGCGCAGTGTCCGTACCGTGGAGTTGGCATCTGCCAGTTTCGATTCCTGCCACTGCCGGATCCCTTTTGCAATGTCTGGATATTCCCTCTCATTGCGTTCATTCCGGATCGATGCCAGAAACTTTTCTACCGACTGGTATTCATTGCACAGTGTGATCTTATAAGACGCATCCATGGAATTGAGCCAGAACATCAGTTCTGATAAAAAATTCTTTTTTTCTGTTCGGTTCTTGTTGATGTAATTGATATCCTCAAATACATAACATCGATCATACAAAGTCTCCTTCCTTTTGGGTTCCAGTTGGAATACCCCGTTTGCATAGGCTTTCTGGATGTTGAATGCCTGACGCACGTTCTTGGGTACCGGAACCAAAGGCTGGGATAGCTCCCTTTTCTTGGAAAATTCCTTATTTCCATTAAAAATTGCCATTTCTTTTTATCGCTCCTTTCTCGATGGATGCATGGTAAATACTCGGTGTTTCTGACCGGCTTCACTTTCTGTTTCCCCACAAAGTTTCTTTGTTTTCTGCAGATACTTCCATTCTTTGCATAACATCGGGATAGACATTCCCCGGTATTTGAACAGTCCCAAAACCGGGATCGGCAGTGCTGCCAGAATTCCAATGTAAACGCCTCCCTGCGGCGGAACGTTTAAAAAATACCAAAGGACAACCATAATCCCGATCACCGTCGGCAAAAAGCAGCCTACCGTAATCAGCTGTTTCAGATCCAGCCCTTTCCAGATGGATTGCTGATATGCCGTTTCAAAATCTTTGTTGATATCGATTTTCATATCCTTTCTTTCTACTCCTTTCCGTTCCGAATTTCGGAACAAGTTATTTATAAGTGGAAGGTCTCTTTCATGAAACTTCTTGCACCCCGCACGGATACCGCCATTCCAATCATGTAAATGGAGGAGGTCAGTGCCTGCCCAAATCCGTCAAAGAAATCTGCAAAGCTGTCCCCCTGGATATCCATGCCTCCGATGATCCTCCCGGAGATCGACATCACCAGAGCGATCACCACAATCTCAAACACATTTCCTAAAAAACTTCTCACCCAGCTCTTCGCTGTTTCGTCAATCCCACGTCCGGACACCATGCTCGGCATAGCCAAGGGGAAGGTGACTGTCAGAAGATATAACTTCACATAACGACTAAATAAGGTTAAAAAGATCAGCATTCCACAGATCAGTGCGATAAAGAAATATAGGAATCCCATAAACCACCAGAACAGAACACTTCCGGCATCCACTTCGCCGGTGAAAAAATCTGGTGCCTGGAAATCCAATACCATTCCTCCCATCAGGGATGCCATGGAAAACAGGGTCTTCATCAACTGCATTCCCATCTGCATCAACACATTTAAGGCCACCAGCCGGATCATCCCTTCAATACAAAGCTCCAAGGTGATGTTCTCTTTTAAATTGGAGGCTGCTTTTAGAAATACGCAGATGAAAAATACATTCATCATGGATAAACCGATTCCCATTGCCCAGGGATACAGAGTATCTGTTACAAATTTCCAAGTGGCCGGGGAAAAGTGCTGGGGGTCTTGACTAATGACCCCCGTGCTCAATCCGATGCACCAATCCCAGACGACTTTTGCCAGCTGATAAAACGGGCCATAGAACATTTCCTTCAACAGGTCTTCTACCCATCCTGGCATTTGCTATCACCTCCTAGCTTGGCAGTCCTGTCCGGATGACCGCAATAATCTGTGGTGCCAGGGTTGCTACCAGACCACTCCCGATTCTCTTAAAGGCAATGGACTGTGCGCCACCGTCCTGTGTGTTTAATGACTGTGCCCATTCAAACAGCCCCCATAACAGGAAGATAGAACCGGTGGCCGATACAATGGCCGCAATGATCTGATACACCGCATCAAATCCATTTGTGATCTGAGAGGTATCCACGTTTCCCGCCGCCAACACAGGGACGTTTACTGCAAAAAATAAGAGGAGGCAGCCCACACCGAACTGTGCCACGTGCCAGTACCATTCCTTTTTTGTTGGATTGACCAGTTTTCTCTGGTTTGTCATTTCATTCTGCATCTTGTTTTGTTTCATCATCTTCTTCCTCCTACTTCCTACTCTCCAATATGAAATACACGGATCATCAAAAACATTAAGATTCCTGCCACCAATGGCATGGTAATAAAAAATGCAAGTCCAATATAGGCTGTGCCAAACTTCTGATTGACAAGAAACGCTGCAACCAGCCCGCATAAAATTCCAATGACCACTGCGATCATAACAACCAGTTTGGATTTCCAATTACTTCTTCTCATAACAATCTCCTTTTCCTGTTCCGAAATCCGGAACATCTCTTTCATTTTGAGTACAAAAAAAGCACGAATCATCCGTGCTTAGTGACAAGTTAATGCGGTTGTCTTTTGAATTTCCCGCTTTAACACCTCCCTGATTTGCTTTTCACAAACAGCACTGGAATCTGACAGATAAGCCAGTGCCGTTTCATAGTCCCGATACCGACTGTGTTCCAGGTAATCCAGGGCTGCTTTTGCCCGTCCATTTTCTTTGGGACACTGCTCCACCAAAAGCGTTAGCATCCCCCGTAATGTACCGGCGGATTCATAGGCTCTTGGGATCGCAGCAAGAAATGCTTTGGAATACGGCTTTTTCGGGAGTCTTTTTCCCTGTTGGATGTTTCCTGCCCTACGATCCCTGATTTCAAACAGAACCATGACAGCAATGGTTCCCGCCGACAACAGAAGCAGGACGATTCCGATCACAATATAAAACATCATAACTCCTTTCTTGTTCCGAATTTCGGAACACCCTATCCTCGGAAATAGTCTGCAATCTCAAAGACCTGTTTCATGGCCTGTTTGGGTGTCAATTCTTTGGTCAAAAATCCGCTGGCATACACACGCCCCTCCCCCTTGGAATATTGGAACTGTACCCCCGGCACCTTTTTCCCGATTCTTTCCAATTTTTCTTCCAACTCCCTTCCGCCTTTGCGTTTTGCGGAAATGTCAAACTGGATCAAGTCTTCGAAAAACAAAAAGGCATAGGACAGTTTCCCTACCTCTCCATGGAGCTGTTCTCCTTCTTCCGAATGCCGGATTTCCAGCTGCTCAAACTCCGGATGGTTGTTCTGCAGATACCGCTGTAAGACCGTTGCAGTCAATTCCTCTCTGGTAATCTCCTGTTCTTTTACGGAAACCCGCAACGGTCGCTGTCTCCATTCATTCTCTTCGGCTGCATTCATCTCTTCCGGGATTACTTCCGCTGAATCCGGTTCGTTTTCCACCTCCGGCAGCACTTCCCTCTCTTTTTCTGGCTCCTGTGATGATTCCTGTTTGGATTCCAGCAGCTTTTTCAGCAAGGAGGTTCTCTCCTCCCCCAATTGTTTCAACAGAAGCTCTTTCTGCTCCAACTGGATAGCCAGGTGTTGGTTCTCCTCCCGCAATTGCGTCTTTTCTTGGAACAGAGTATCCCGTTCCTGTTTCACTGCCTCGTATTCCAATTTCGGCACATATGCGGACAAATCCGGAAGGGACTGCGGGATTCCGCATTCCTGTTGGCCGATCTTATATTCATACTCCCGCTTCAGATCTTCCGCTTCCATCCGTTCATTGCGCAGCTGTTCCAGTTCCAGACGGCTCTTCATCAGCAATTCCTGTTGCTGTCCTTCATAGAGCTTCTTAGTCTGTTCAAAGTCCTGTTTTTCACGCTGCAGCTCTTCCTGTTCTTCCCTGTGTGCCACTTTCTGTTCTGCCAGCTTCTGTTGGGCAGATGCCAGCTCCTGTTTCTGTCCTTCCAGGCTTTGGTATTGTCTTCCAAGCTCGGTTTGAATCTTCTGCAGTTCCTGGCTTTTCTGTTCATACTCTTGTTTCCGCTTCTGGTAGGTCTCTTCCCTTGCCGCAAAAATGCGCTGCATCTCTTCCAGATACTGTTCGGTTCCAGATCCCTCCGGCTTTGGAACTCCCATTGTTTTCTCCATTTCCATCAACCTCTCCTTTTCTTTTTTTACCACCAGGAATCCCCGGTCTTAGGAACCGGCACTGTTTGTGCCGGTACAACCGGTTCCTCCTCCTTTTTGGGTTCCTGGGTTTCTTCGAAATCCGGATCCTTTGTTTCGGATTCTTCCACCTGTTCTGTTTGGGGGCATTCCTTTCCGGGTAGAGTCGTCAGGGAACGTCCCAGACAAAGGCTGCCACAGGCAGCCAGAACCATGCTGGTGATCAGCAACCTCTTGTTTCGTTGTTTCATGGATTCGCACCCCCTTCTAAAAGGCAGTGCGTGTTTCCACTACCTTTGTATTCACTGCCAGCCGCTTGGGAGTCTGGAAATATCCCACACAGGTCACAAGCGTCACCCTGGCTGTATCCTGACCCTGGCTCTCCCTACTGGAAAAACAGGGATCATCTGCCTGCAGATACTTCCAGCCTTCCACCTGCAGTTTCCGGACACGCTCCGGCGTATACAGATAGGCTTCCGGATTGGCCGTCAAAAACGCTTCGTCCGTAAATTGTTTCAAACTCCCGAACATCTGTCCGGAAGCCATGTTGTGGGCAAACAGATACACCTGACTGTCCGAAAGCCTGGCTCCGGCAAATGTAAAAATACTCCCCAGGGGGCTGTATGCCCCTTCAAAATCTTTGGTCAGGTATTCCGTGTCCGTCTGTCCGGTTAAAATGGGGCTGTCTACCCCGATCTGAGGCACATACAGCCATCCTACGATCTCCGGATTGATGCGCTGCAGTGCTGCAAAATCGATCGTACGTTCCATGGGATCTGCCTCCTGGCTTCCAGTCTCTTGTACCACCAGTTTCTGTAGTGCTTCCCCTTTCACCTTGATCTCTTGAAATGGTTTCTGTTCCCGGTATGCCAGATAAAAGCAGCCCACACCCAGCAGCACTAACAAAAAGACCAATCCCAAAAGTCCCTTACTTTTTCTCATGTCGTTTTGCTGCAAGTACCAGTCCCCCGGCAAGCACCAGAAGGAGGACTCCCCCTGCTACATACCAAATGGTGGCATCAAACAATCCGGTTTGGGGTGCTGTATGCTCGGCTGGTCTCGGGGTGTGCTTCGGTTCCACTTTGATGTCGTAATGTAAGGTTTCGTCTGTTTCCATGGTAGGGATGCTTAAGAGGGTCGGGGATACCAGATCGTACCCCGGCTGGTCTTTGGCCGTTAAAAGATACACTCCCAACTCCTGTTTTTCAAACACGACTTGTCCGTTTCCATCCGTTTTTTTTCCCTGTTCTTGTTTGGCTGTCTCTGCCAGCGTTTTGGCAGCCTCCTCCAACTGCTCTGCCGTGATCAGCGTATTCAAATCGATCTCTGTGTTGTCATATTCCGGAAGCAGCGTATAGGTACTGTCCTGAATCTCCCCCACTTTCGTCAGGAAAAATTCCACATCCGCTACACTGGTTCCCTCTTTTCCCGGTGTCAGCTGGACGGTCACGCTTCCTGTCTGTACCGTCTGCTCTGCGCTCTGCCCGGTCTGTGTTTCCTGCCCGGTATTCGGTTCTGCGGGTTCCTGGGCTGCCTGCACACTGCAGACGCTCCCAAAGGTCAATAGCAGTGCCAAACATCCGGCACTAAATCTTGTCATCATCTTTCGCTTCATGTGTCCTCCGTCTCCTTTCTCTCCAGATATACATCAGGAATAATAGCAAGAACGCAACCGGCAACAAGGTCAACACCAATTCCCTTGTGGACGGGAGTTCCTCTCCCATGCTGTTTGCTTTTTTTGCCTCATAAGGCACTCGTTTTCCGGTCACGATCAGGCGATGTGTGTTTAACCCATAAGGGGTACAGGTAATGATCGATGCCAGATCCTGTCCTTCCTGAATCTTTAACACCGACACTTCTTCCGGCTTGACTACCTGGATCTCCGTCACCTGATAAGCCAGGGTTTCATCCAGCACGTGGAAAAAGAAGTAATCCCCTTCTTCCAATTCATCCAGCCGGGTCAGAAGTTTTGACTGGGGAAGTCCCCGATGTCCGGTTAAAATGCTGTGGGTGGATTCCCCGCCTACCGGGAGGCTGCTTCCCTGCAAATGCCCGATCCCTTTCGATAAGACCTCTTCACTGGTTCCATGATAGATCGGCAGCTCCACTCCGATCTTTGGAATGTCCATACTTCCCATGACCCCCGTCCCGGTGGTATCCAACAGGGATGCGTAAGACGCATCCCCCAAAAGAAGTGCATCCTCCCCAGATAAGGTTGCCCCATTGGTCTGATAGAGGATGCTATTGTAATGTTCTGCCTGTTTCCGTAGTTCTTTTACATCCAGTTTCTGATCCTGGATGGTCTTCTGATAGGTTGCAATCACCTGTTCCTGCTCTTTCTGACTGTACAGATGTGCCAGAAGGGGCAGACAGCAGCAAAGGAATCCAAGTAGGAACAACACCCAGATCCCCCATCGTTTCCGCATTCCTTATTCCTTCTTTCTTGCTTTTGCAACTGCCACTGCCATCAGCCCTGTTCCTGTGATCAGAAGGATTGCCAGTGCCGGAGTACCAGTCACTGGAAGTTTGCTGCCCACCTTGTTGACAACGGTCAGGTTCGCATTTCCCTGGTCGGGATCCGTTTCTAACTGCAGGTCTTTCTCATCTGTGACTCCATCATAGAAGCTCTTGATATGTGCCGTTGCCTGCAGCTCCTTCAACGTTTCTGCCGTAGCACCCTGCCCCTTGATGTAATTGTTTCGGTCATCCGTGTAGGTTGGGATGATCTTGATCTCGATGGGGTCTTTTAACAACCGGTATCCATCCGGAGCTTTGGTCTCTTTCAGCCAATAGGTTCCCTGATCCAGACCGATGAGGATCACCTGTCCATCCGCTCCGGATACCATCTCCACCGCATCCTGTGGCTGGCTGCCACCTGTGTGATCCGTACCTCCGGCAGAATCCCGGTTGATCACATGATATCCCGTATCTCCCTGTTTCACGTAGACTTCATTTTTGCAGTCTTTGTCACTATACAGACGGAAATGGGCACCCTGCAGCACCTTATCGTGGTCATTGGTTTTCACGATGTCAATCCGATAGGTGAAGCAGACGACCGTATCCCATGGGGTAAATCCGGTACTGCCCTCGTTATTGCTGTCCACATCGTTGGAGAATTCCAGCCGCACATCATTCTCAAAGCCTGGACGTCCCGTATCGTTGGCCGCCAGATCATTCAACGTTGCCTCGTAAGTCAGGGTCACCTTCTGTCCATAGGTATTTTCCTGTTTCTCGTTAAAGTTCGGGAATTGCTTATCCACGATGGATTTCATATCCTGAACAACCACCTGGAAGGTATCTCCTCCACCCGGATTCGTTTTGACTGTAAACTCCCCTTCTTTTAAGGTGTAGCTTTTCCCTTTTTCATCAGAAATCGTAATCTTCACGCTTTCCGGTTGAAACGTCAGAGCTTTGTCCATCTTGTCATGCCATGCATAGTAATAGGTCTTGTATCCGTTCATGTTTGGGATGTTGGATTCGTATTTGTAAGGAACAGTCTGTCCGATCTCATAGTCTCCAATGTCGTTCCATCCATCCGGATCTGTAAGATTGGAATTCTGGTCATCTTCCTGGATCTTCTTGATCACACTTGGATAATCCGATTTCACCTGCATCTCTGCACTTGGATTTGCCGTACTGACCATACAAAGGGAACCTGCAGAATGAGTGCCTTCCACATCCGTAATCTCATCTACCAGGTAATAGCCAAACTCCAGTCCGGTCAACTGGACGGAATTGTCGGATTTTACATCCTTGATATTCACCACATCAGACTGTACGCCCTGTTTTTCGATTTCATTTCGCAGATCTTCTACAAAGTAACGGAACTTGCTGTAACGCCCTTCCAGTTCCTGTTCTGTCTGTGCTCCTTCCACCTTGTAGGAGTTCAGAGACTGAATGTAATCAATCACCATATATTCTGTCACATCATCCACGGGAACAGACAATGCCTTTGCTGCCACGTTCTTTAATGCCTGTTCATAGGTTGAATTGAAGGTATAATTGATGGATTCCATGCCCTGTGCATTCTGTGCCAGGAACAGCTTGTACACATGGAATTTCTTTCCTACCAGGGTCTGTCCTTCATTCCCTTTGATGGTGATATTGGCAGTACCGCTTCCCATGTTGGCGATTCCGCCCTGGGTGTGATATTCCTTTGCTGCCACGGTTGCTTCTTCTGCAGCATGTACCGTCAACAGCGGAGTACCGATCGTACTCACACTCATTCCACCCAATGCTAAGATACTTGCTAACATCCACACTTTACTTCTCTTCATCTTCTTGTTTCCCCTTTCTTATCATCATCACATATCCTGCCACGATCAATCCAAGTCCTGTCAGAAGGATCCCCACTGTCCATGGACTTCCGGTCTCCGGCATCTTCATCCCCACTGGATTGACCACTTTCAGATTTACTTCCCGGTCAGCTTTGGTTCCCGTGATTGCAAAGTCTCCAGTTGCATCTGTATATTTCTTCCCATTTACATAATATTCAAAGAGATCTTTTTGCGGATCACTCTTGGTGTAGATCTCATACACGATATCCGTACCGTCCGCATTCACCGGGATTCGGTAACCGTCCGGTGCTTTGGTCTCCTTCAGATAATAGTTCTTTTCCACTTCCAGATCCCGAAACCGCAGGATTCCATCTTTTCCGCTGGTCGCTTTCTGCAATTCCTGTTTGCACTCCTTGTCTGTATAGAGGGTAAACTCTGCCCCTTCCAGTACTTTTGCATGGTCATTCACCTTGTGGACGATCAGCTGATACGGTGCTAATACATCCTCTACGTGAAGCTGTGCCGTTCCATCCTCACGAACCGTAAACTTCATGGTTCCAGTTTTGTCTGTTGCCGTATTTTCCAACAACGTGATCTTGTTGTTTTCGTCCACCGAAAACTTTAAGACCCCTGGATTTTTGGTATACCCATCCGGTACGCTTTTTTCCTGCACGGTATGAGTGCCACGGGTCAGACCTTTCAGTACTGCCTGTCCTTTTTCATCTGTGGTCACTTCCTCTTGGTTGCCTTTGGAATCTGTGTGAAGGAAGACCACGCCTGGAATCGGCGTATCTTTGCCCTTTAACACTTTCACGATATCCAGTGTCAGTAGGGTTTCCGGAATTTTGGGTTGATTGTAAGTTTCCACAAACTCGCTCCCATTGTTAGTGCTACTAATTGGAACCACATACACCTCTGGATTTAATAAATATCCCTCTGGTGCCTTTGTTTCTTGTATCGTTACAATTCCCAAAGGAATCGATGGATTTTTTGTCGGTGATAGATAAAGTTCATCTCCTGAAATTTTATACTTTTCTTCATAATAACAAAATCCATTTTCATTAGTCCTAAACACCCACGTACGCTCTGGCGTTTTCCCCTGTTCTGCCGGATCCTGCATTCCAGTTGGTTCTGTTTTATAGTATTTCACCGTAAACTCAGCCCCTTCCAACGAGGCGCTTCCCTGTGGTTTATTCTGGTTGGTCTCTTTGTCAATTTTTCCAAGTAACACTCCCACCGGGTCTAATTGTGGAAGATCTTTTACTTTCAGCACTGCTGACTTTCCAGCCGTCACGGTAATCGGATGTACTTTTTTATCCAAGACGAACCCTTTCGGAGCTTTCGTTTCTTTGACGTAATAGGTACCAGCATCCACTTCTATGGTATTGGAGTTCCCTTGTGCATCGGTAGTCAGATCTGCAACTTTTGTAGTACAAGTCTGCTCTTTGTAAACACCATACGTGGCTCCTTCCAGACTATAACAGCTGTTCCCATCTGTCATTTCTGGATTCGCAGACTCTTTTTTCAGGTTCACGCTTCCTTTTTGCTGTTCTTCCACCCATACGATGTCTTGTTGGGAATTATATGCTACATAGACTTGATACCGTTGCATGTAAGAAATCAGTGTCGGATTTGTCTGACGGTGGGTGTTAATTGCAGAATGCATCATCCTCACCCCATCTGCCATACTCGCTGATAATCCCGTCAGACTACCATTGTATAGATATCCAATCAATGCGTGGCAATAGGCATATGTATTGTTATCCTTTTCGTTATAGATATTTTTTCCCAATGCTTCGTAAAGTTCCGGAATTACATAGCATAAAACTGCGGCCTTGATATTGGCGTTCTTCTCCTGAGAATCATCCAAAATCGAAACACTAAAATTTCCAGATGGAGTACCCGAATTTGGTTCTGCACAGAAGCCAAGATGGTTTCCGGTCTCTGTTTTTACATTAAATTCACACGTTCCC
>ENA-OQEY01001276-OQEY01001276.1-human-gut-metagenome-genome-assembly--contig:-NODE-1276-length-10850-cov-6.279495_pt1 | contig 10850 bp, 10 predicted proteins | sample MGYA00242801_ERZ504647 | MGnify/ENA primary metagenome ERZ504647 (study PRJEB26092, sample SAMD00036204) | human gut metagenome | host: Homo sapiens | study: EMG produced TPA metagenomics assembly of... | reverse complement strand
GGGTGCCTTGTTGGCAATGGACTTTCCAAACCGCCTTTTGCTTCGGGGCTTTCCGGTCTTTTCAGATATCACGGTCTTCTTTGCCCGGTGCGTCAGGGAAGACCATTCCATTTTTTCCACATAGAAATGATCACCCAAGGACAGCAAATGGTTCGCCAGTTGAATGTGCTGGAGCTTTCGTATTTCAGCCTGACGGTGCTGCAGATATTTCAGTTCCTGTTGGCTCCTCCGATATCGCTTGGACTTATTATGTGTTAACTTGACACCGCGCCGGATCGTGCCGTCCTCGGCATAGTTATCCGGGTTGGTTGCCCTTCTGCTCCGGTCCATTTTTCGCTGCAGGCGGCGCTTTTCCTGCTCGATGTTCTGTACCCGATCTGCCAGCTCGACGAGTCCGGCCGCCCCGGCGGCAGAATAGGCCAGTGTTTGCGGCCCGATGTCCAGCCCGATGGGGCCGCTGCCGATAGGGTGAACCGCTTTTCCGGTAACGGGATCAGCCTTGATCGCAGGCTTCCCCTCCAGAACGAGCTGGGCATACCAGCGGTCTCTGCGCTTTCCGGGCCGGCGGACCAATCGGACAAGCTTTACTCTGCGCTGCAGCATATCGGTCTCGTAGGCATTGTCCGGCGATAGCTTCAGAGGCAGCTTCAGGCCCTTCCACTCGATGTAGGCCCCGCGGAACATGATCTCCCTGCCGCCGCTTTTTTCCGTTCTGGAGTAGCCCTGCACAGAATTTACCTCACCGGGTCTTTTGTAATGTACCTTCTTGCCGCCCTTTTTGAACAGAACCTTATCAAAGGCCGCCCAGACCTGCGGCGCGATCCCATGAACGGCGACACTGGAGCCGATGTTATCACGGAAGTGCTTGTAATATTTTCCCATATCTGTAGTGAAGGAATAATCCGTAAACCCGGCCGTTTTCAAACTTTTCCGCTGCTCTTTGTATAACTCCTGCAGTTTGGCCCGATCCGCAGGGTTATTCCTGTCCAATGCCCGTATTTTCTGCTCGTTCTCCAGATATTCGGCAGTCCGCTTTATCTGTACAAGCCGTTTCAGCTCTGCATGGACCAGCGTGTTATAGAGCTGCCGCGCGATCTCAAAGCGCTTGGCAAGACGGTCCTCCTGCCACTTTTCCAGTTTTAACGGTAAAGTCAGGCAGCAGGTATCTGTGCTGCTCTTTTTCACAGGACTCCCTCCTTGCCGGCTGCAGCAAAATGCGATCCGGATCGTTTAGAACTATTTTATCATTAGGTGTGAAAAAATACAAGCTGTGTGACAGCGGTTTCCTGTCCAAATTCCTTTCAAAACTGCAAGGATAGAATTGTTTGCGGAGCGCTGCAGCGCCCCGCAATGTCTTTTTATCAGTCCATAATTCCATACCGCTTCATCAGCTCGATCCGCTCTTTTCCCAGCTTGATGGAGCCGGAGGCGCTGTTGTCCATGCCGGACTGCTTCTCGCTGGCATAGTGCGCAATGCGCTGCACCCACGCGACCGGCAGCAGGTACGGACGCTTTTTGAGGTACGGGTAGCGCCGCTCCAGATACTCGCGCTTGGGGAATACCGTGCTCAGAACGCTGCTTTTTTCACCGGTGCGGCTGGCCTTGACGGCGTTCAGCGTGACGGTGGAGGAATGGAGGCGCGTCAGGTCGTTGGAGCCGTACACGCCGCCGCAGAGGCTGTCGTGCAGCAGCGGCTCTACGTCGATGGAAGCATCCCAAGGCGTGGGCAGGTCGAAGTCAATGCCGAGATAGTCTCTGGCAATGCGGAACGACGCCGCGGCAAACGTCGCCGCATGAACGCTCTCACACTGCTCGTGCAGGCGCTGCCAGTCGATTTCATCGTGATACTCCCGCGCCCACAAGCCGATGTCGCAAAACTGCCGCAGCCCGATGCCGCTGCGGACGAAGTGCTTGTAGGCGTGCAGAAGCAGGTACAGCAGATGCTCGTGTAGCGGCATGGCCAGAAAGCCGTCGATTTCGACGGGGTTGAGGTCGGCAAAGAAGTGGTTCAGCTCGTCATGAGCATCCTCGGCAGAATCAAATAAATGTCGGTGCAGCTCGATGTAAAGCGGGCTGCCGTCTTTTGTGTAGGACACCTCGTCCGCCGTGGGAAGCTCATCTGCCGGGGTGTCGGTGGTCAGACCGTTGGCAAGAAGCTGCTTATGGCAGGCCATAAACTCCGCGTCGGAAATGTAGAGGTCGTCGTCCGCGCTGATGCGGTGGTCCTTCAGTGGATACAGGCGGCTGCAAAGCTGCCCCTTGACCACAATGGGGCGCAGTCCCGCCTTACGAAGCTTGCGATAAAGGTCAGCAAACTCTGCCGAGCGCATGGTTTGGTTCAACACCTGCCCAATGACCTGTTGCTTGGTTACGGCAAACAGAGCCACATTCTCTTCGGCAGCAGGCATCTTGCGGACGGCCTCGAAGAGGATCGGCAGCAGCTTCTGCTGATTGGCCAGCGTGAAAATGGCAGGCCAGTCCGCCTTTTCGGCGGGCAAATCTCCACCGGAGATGGCAGCTTTGGCGATATGCAGGAATTGTGTTTCGGTGGTGGTCAGGGTCATGTTCGTGTGCCAAGCCCTTTCTTTGTGTTTTTCGATGGCGTGAGCGATGAGCAGCGAGGTGGAGCCGATGAACGCGCCCAAGGTGTTGCAGATCACGTCGTCCGTCTCCGCAAGCCCCAGCGCGCAGCGGTACTGGGCGTACTCGATTCCCGCGCTGAGCGCGCAGCCGACGAGCGTTGTGAGGGCGATTTTGCCCCAGCGGTGCCACTTTCGCGGCAGGGCGTTGGACAACGTCAGCCCCAACGGGAAGAAGAGAAAGACGTTCATCAGCATCTCGCGGTAAAGCTCCGGCTGCTGGCGTGCAGCGGAAAGCGCGGCGAAGGGCGTGAGGATGAGTTCGTAGTTGCCGGGTGTGCGATTCAGAATGGTGGCGCAGAGGATGGCTATGACAGCTGCACAAAACAACACAAAATTTGCCATCGTCCACCTGCGTAGCTGAACTTTTGTGCGCAGATATCCCCAAGCGACAATGGCTATAACGATAGCCAGAATAATATTCGACAAAGGCTTTGAATAGATTGATTGAAACATAAATTATTGTTATCGAACGTGGAACGATAATTATGCGGCAATGCGAAGCACGGGACAGTAGCTGAGGCTGGCCGGATTTATACATCTATTTCCTATAGTCCCGCTTGCAATTAGATAGAATTATTATTGTATCCGTAAATGTTGATGTTGTCAACCGGTGAAGTCTGCTTACCTAATAAATGCAGCCTGTTATGCGCATATGTGGATCACAATGTGCAATTTGCAAACTGCCTTCCGCTTTGTTGCCCTCTATTCGCATAATTCCCCATTGTTTGCAGACAATAGCAATGTGATTTCGAACGCATAAAGTGGAGGAGCAATATATGAAAGCAACCGGCATCGTCAGACGCATTGACGACCTCGGGCGGATCGTCATCCCAAAGGAGATCCGCCGTACCCTGCGTATCCGCGAGGGCGACCCGCTGGAAATCTACACGGAGAAGGACGGCGAGGTGATTTTTAAAAAATATTCGCCGATGGGGGACCTGCAGGCGGTCGCGGCGCAGCTGTGCGAGTCCATCGGCAAGAACACCGGCCACATCGCGGCCGTGGCGGACCGCGACTCCATCATTGCGGTGGCGGGCGCGCCGAAGCGCGAGCTTCTGGAAAAGCGCAACTCCGCCGAGCTGGAGCAGCTGATGGAGCAGCGGCGCAGCTACCGCTACCACGGCGGCGAGAGCCGTCTGCGCGCGGCGGAGTCCGTGGAGCGCTATCACCTCGGCGTGGCGGCGCCGATCGTGGCCGAGGGCGACCTGATGGGCTGCGTCATGCTGCTCATGGGCGAGCACGACGCAGCGCCGACCGAGTCGGAGCAGACGCTCGCGCAGACGTTCGCGGGCTTTCTGGGAAAGCAGATGGAGAGCTGAAGGAGAAAAGGGAAGATATTCGGGGCCGGGAGGCCCCGATTTTTTCGTATTTTCAAAAATAAAGGTAGAAAAAAGAGGCGTTCAACGGTATAATTACATAGTAGATCAGTATGCAACAGGAGGGAACGGCGTGAAGCTTGCGGCGCTTTTGGGAAACGATACGCTGAAGCAGCGCCTTTCTGCGCTGCAGGCCAAGGGCAAGCTGACGCACAGCTTTCTGCTGACCGGGCCGGAGGGCTCCGGGCGGCACACGCTTGCGCGCATCCTCTGCGCCGCCATGCAGTGCACCGCGCCCGGCGAACGCCCCTGCGGCGTCTGCCCGCAGTGCCGCAAGGTGCTTGACGGCGCGCACCCGGACATCTGCATCGTGGATGACCCCGAGAAGAAGACCATTCCCGTCAAGCTCGTCCGCGATGCCTGCACCGATCTGTATATCCGCCCGAACGAAGGGCAGCGCAAGATCTATCTGTTCCCGCGCGCGCAGGACCTGAACCAGCAGGGGCAGAACGTCCTGCTCAAGAGCATCGAGGAGCCGCCTCCCTACGGCACGTTCCTGCTGCTGGCGGAGCACGCCGAGCAGCTGCTGCCGACCATCCGCAGCCGCTGCGTGGAGCTGCGCCTGTCGCCGCTGCCGGAGGCCGTACTGCTTCCCGCGCTGCGGGAGCGTTTCCCGGACGTGCCGGAGGGCACGCTCCGCGCCGCCGGCGTGCGCGCCGGGGGCTATCTCGGCCGGGCGGAATCCATCCTGCGGGACGACGCCGGGCTGCTGCCGCAGAGTGCCGCGTTTGTCCGTGCCTACTGCGCGCGGCGGCCGGAGGAGCTGCTGCAGGTGCTCGCCCCGATGGAGCGGCTGAAGCGCGAGCAGCTCCGCCCCATCCTGACGCAGTGGCAGGCCCTTCTCGTCTCTGCCCTGACCTCGCGCAGCGGGCTGCCGCCCCTGCGGCCCGAGTGCGCGCAGATCGCGGAAGCACGCCCCGTCTCGGATATCACGCAGGCGATCGAGGCGATCCGGCTTGCGCTGCGCGATCTGGAGGGCAATGTCAGCCCCGGTGCGATCTGCGGCGCGCTGACCGTAAAGCTGCGGTGAACGCAGTATTTGCAGACTGTCAAAAACCTGCCGGGCCAAAAGCATCGGAGGGACTTTTTTGACAAGCTGATTTGATTTTATGATGTTTTCCCGTTCATACGGAAAGGAGCTTTTCATGGAAGAACCCAAATTTGAGCCGGTCCCCGAGGAGACCGCGGAGGCCCCGGCAGAGCCCGCCGCGCTGCCCGCGGCCGACGAAGCCCTCATCCCCGAGATGCCCGAAGAGCCGGCCGCCCCGGCGGAAGACCCCATGGTCGAGGTCTGTGACGTGCAGTTCCGTTCCGGGTCAAAGGTCTATTTCTTCGCGCCCGGCGAGCTGAAGATCGCAACGGGCGACGAGGTCATTCTGGAGACTGCCCGCGGGCCCGAATTCGGCCAGTGCGTCCGCGGCAACCACATGGTGCACCCGCGCGAGGTCACTCCGCCGCTGCGCCCCATCCTGCGGCTGGCCACGCAGCAGGACAAGCGCGTCCACGCCGAGAACTGCCGCCGCGAAAAGCGCGCCATGGACGTCTGCCAGCAAAAGATCGCCGACCTCGGGCTGGAAATGCAGCTCGTCTCGGCGGAATATGCCTTTGACGGCAGCAAGGTCCTGTTCTTCTTCACGGCTGACGGCCGTGTCGACTTCCGCGAGCTGGTCAAGAGCCTCGCCTCCGTGCTGCGCACCCGCATCGAGCTGCGGCAGATCGGCGTGCGCGACAAGGCGAAGATGGTCGGCGGCCTCGGCATCTGCGGCCGCCCGTTCTGCTGCCGCCAGTTCCTGGACGATTTCCAGCCGGTGTCCATCAAGATGGCCAAGACGCAGAACCTCAGCCTGAATCCCACGAAAATTTCCGGCACCTGCGGCCGACTGATGTGCTGCCTGAACTACGAGCAGGAGACCTACGAGGAGCTGCTGAAGACCAGTCCGAAGAACGAATCGTTCGTCGACACGCCGGACGGCCGCGGCACGGTCACGGAGGTCAATCTGCTCAAGCAGTGCGTCCGCGTCCGGCTGGAGCAGCAGCCCGACACCATCGTCTGCCACCACAACTGCGATATCTGTGTTCTGCGCAACGGCAAGGCGCGCAAGACCGACCCACCCATTCCGGACGATCTCGCGCCGATCTCCGGCAATCCGCAGAAGTGCCGCAAAAAGGAGGCTCCCGAGCTCAAGACCTATCTCGAGCCGGTCGTCATGCGCCAGAACGCCGCCGTGCTGGAAGAGGCCCGCACGAACGAGGCCGACATTCAGAACGAGCAGCAGCGCGGCAAGCGCCGCCGCCGCGGCGGACGCGGCCGCCGACATGAGGGCGAGGGCGAGGTCCCGCAGGAGCAGGAGGCCAGACGCCCGGCCGAGGCGAAGAAGCCTGCCGAACCGAAGAAGCCCGCTGAGAGCAAAAAGCCGGCTGAGGCGAGAAAGCTCGCCGAGGCAAGGCCGGAGCAGGCCGAGGGCGAGCCGAAGAAGCAGCGCCCGCGCCGCCAGCGTCCGCCCAGAGCGCCGAAGCCCGAGGGTGAGAAGCCCCCGCGCGCCGAGGCAGCGCCTGTCGATGTCCCGCATGGCGGCGAGAAGCCGAAACCCCGCCGCCGCTCCCGCGGCCACCGCAAGCCCGGCGGCCCGAAGCCCGAGGGCGGAGGGGAAGTGTAAAAATTGAAAATTCAGAGCCGCCTCGCAAGGGGCGGCTCTTCGCAAAACGGAGATTTTACGATGAGTACCTCAAAGGAATACATGCAGTTCGTTCTGGACCAGCTGGAGGAGTTCCCGGACGTGACATACCGCAAAATGTTCGGCGAGTATATGGTCTATCTGCAGGGAAGGCCCGTCCTGCTTGTCTGCGACAACTGTGCAATGGTCAAAAAGCTCCCCGAGCTGGCGGAGCTGATGCGCGGCGCGCCGGACGGCCTGCCCTATGAAGGGGCCAGAGTCCACTCCGTCCTCGATCTGGAGGACCGTGAGCTAGTGCGGCAGGTGATGGATATCCTCCTGCGTGTCACGCCGCTGCCGAAGCGGAGAATTCAGCAGAGTAAATAGAACGCGATCCCCCTGCAGCGGATATTCCGGAAATCCGCTGCAGGGGGATCATGATTATTTTGCTTTGCGGCGATGATAGTTTACAGCCTGACGACTGCACTATACAGCGAGAAGCTGTCGCTGCCGTTTTTATCGGCGGCGTAGAATGTGACGAGTGCGCGGTAGGAATAGTTCACGGGGCCGGTGTAGGTCTGCGTATAGGTATGGGTCATCACGTTGTGGCCCAGCATGGCGGCCGTGTAGCGCGAGGAATAGGTGCGGACCGGGGTCCAGCTCGTCCCGTTTGCGGACTGCTCGATGACGATCGTGGTGACGCCAATGCTGGTCATGGAAGAGCCTGAGCCGGTCGTGGTCTTGATCGAGATCGAGTTCGTACCGCTTTTGGCGATCAACGCATCTGAGCGGCTGATGTAATCGCTGCTGCGCGCGGCGGCCGGCAGGCACAGCGCGGCTGCCAGCAGGGAAAGGATCAGTACAAGAGAAAGAACGCGCTTCATGGATACCTCCGTTTAGTGTATGGAATAGACAATGGAGCGGATCACTTCCGCCGGGACCTTGCCGCAGACCAGACCGGAAACACAGCCGTTCAGCCAGCAGATGCCCGTGGAAGCATTGTTCGTGTATTGGTAGTACCCGACGTCCCCCAGCGTGAAGTAACTGACGGGCCGCTCGTCCTTCACGATCCAGCTTCCCTCCATTGCGGAAGGCTCCGCGAAGATCGTGAAATCCATGCTGAAGCCTGTGCCGTCCGGCAGGGAGAAGTAGGCATAGAACGAGACGGTACCGGCGAATTCGTCTCCGAAGTTATATTCCGACACAACGGCGCCCTCCGGGACCCAGGACGGAACGACGCCGGACACGCCGTAGGCTGCCAGCGCGTCGTGCAGCTGCTGCAGGCCCTCGTTGTCCGTGTGATATTCGCCGCCCTGCGGCAGGCGCCAGTCTGCATGCGGCAGAGCGCTGATCTTGAGATACTCGTCCGTCCAGGTGACATAGGCGTTCGGAGCGTCGCTCGCGCCGGTCTCGACGCGGGGAAACAGGGCGAAGATCAGGACAAACATGGCTGCAGCGGCGGACACCACGCGGATCGGGATGCGGAGGCGGGTGTAGGCCTTCTGCAGGTGCGCGCGGGTGCGGCGAACCGGTGCGCCGGGGGAATCCGGGGTGGAATAGTAGGCGGAAAAATCCTGCCATGCGGCGGACGTGTCGGCCGGAGTCCTGCGGCGCTCGGCCAGAACGGTCAGAATGCTGTCAACGGTCGCCTCATCCAGCGGCGGGCCGTCCAGATCGCTGCGCAGAAGCGTCTGAAGATGCTCGGTTGATAATTTGCGGTACAGTGCGAGTCGGGCTTCGGTTGGTTGATCGGCCATATGAAATTCCTCCCTTCATCCCTATATTTCTTCAGAAACGCAAAACGGACATGTTTTCGGAAATTTTTTTACTTTTATTTGGCAAAAGCTGCTTGCAGAGCTTTTTGCGGATGCGCTGCAGCCGTTTCTGGCTGCTCCAGACCGAGATGCCGAGCTCCTTGGCAACCTCCAGATGCGTTGCTCCTTCCAGCGTGATGCGGCAGAGCAGACGATAGTCCTCCGGCGGCAGCAGGGCGCGGATGGCGTCGAGCAGCTCGTTGATCGAGCCGAACGGCCGGTCCTCCACGGCGAGTTTTTTGCTCTCCTGCGCAAGATCCTGCTCGAGCGAGATGAAGTACAGGGCCTCCAGCGCCCGGCGGCGGCTGCCGACGCGGATCTTGTTCTTGAGCGTCTCCATCAGCCAGGCCTCCGGCTTTGCATGGCGCATGAGCGCGTCCTGCTTGCGGACAGCCTCGAAGAAGGTCTCCTGCACGGCCTCTTCGGCGTAGGCGGCATTGAAAAGGAGGTTCTCGGCGTAGATATACAGCCGTTCATAATTTGCATTGTACAGCGCTTCCAGAAAGGCATTGGCCTCCATGCGCTTCACCAGCCTTTGTGCGGCCGCATGGCCGCGGGATCGGGTTGTGCGTCGGGTCTGCACCGCACGGCTCCGGAGCGTGATATCCTGTGCGGTACTGCCCTTATTATAGCAGGCAGGTTCGTGCAATGTCAATCGGAGCTTGCCAACAGAATCTGACAATTCGACAGGGTTCTCAGGGCGCGAGCCGGACGAGCTGCTCCGGCTCGTCCGCCGTCAGCGTGACGGTGGCGCGCTGGACGCCGTTTTCCAGCAGGGCGTACGTTGTGCCGAGCGGCACGCCGAACAGGCTGCAGCGGGCGTTTCCTGCCCCGTCGGGGTAGACGACGGCGCGGCGCTCGAAGCCGTCGTTGTCTGTCAGCGTGAATTCCAGACAGCCCTGCTCCCCGGCGGCGAGCGACCGCTGCACGAGCACGGAGCCGACCGGAACGGCCGTCAGATGGAGCTGCTCGCCGTCGGACCAGCACGGGCCGGATTCCGCGCGGACGGATGCGTTCGGCAGAAGGGTAAAGACGGCCTCGCCCAGCGTCGTCACGGCGCGGTAGCGGCCCGGCTCCAGCCGCGCGCTGACGGCGCTGCCGTCCCGGCCGGGGATGAGGCGCTGCAGCTCCTGCCCGGCCTCGTCCTGAATGGTGATCTCGCTGATCTCGCCGTCCGTGCAGAACAGCACGCGCACGAGCATAAGCGGCGCTTCCGTCGGAGCCTCTGCGGCCTGTATGTCCGGTGTGCGCAGACTCTGCGCCGCGAAAACGGCGCTCATCAGGCCCATGGAGGCGGCGATGGCGACCGCCATGAGCAGAATGGCGCAGCAAAGCCTTGCTGCTTTCTTTTGCATGATTTTTGCCTCCTTCGATAAGATGCCGCCAGTATAGCGCATCCGTCCGGAGAGACCGTCCGAAAATCGTCGAGGGAAACAGGTATAAAAAATTTCCCGCCGGGCGATACTCATGCTCGGAGGTGCTAATATGCAAAACAAGGAAAACGGCTTCGGCCGCTTTGTGAAGGAGAAGGGCTACTACATAGTCCTGCTCCTTTGCGCAGTAGCGATCGGAGTATCGGGCTATCTTCTTCTTTCCGGAAAAAACAGCGACCAGCAGGTCCATCTGAGCACGGAGCGCGCCACGGTCCCACCGGGCGTGCGGGCCACGGAGCACGCGGAAAACGTTGTGGCGACGGACGGCCCGGAGCCGGGCACGGAGGCTACGGAGCCGACGCTGCGCCTGCAGCCGCCGGTGGCGGGCGAGCAGACGGGAGGCTTTGCGGCGGACCATCTGGCCTACAATGCGACGACGCGCGACTGGCGCACGCACGAGGGCCTCGATCTGGCCGCGGCACTCGGCGATCCGGTCTGCGCCGCGGCAGACGGGACTGTCTACACGATCTATGAGGACGAGCGCTACGGCACGACCGTCGTGCTGCGCCACAGCGGCGGCTTCACGACGCACTATGCCAACCTCACCGAGGAGCCGGATGTCGCCGTGGGCGACACGGTCCGCGCCGGGCAGCGCCTCGGCACGGTCGGCCAGACGGCCCTGACGGAGACAGGCGACGCGCCGCATGTGCATTTCGCCCTCTATAACGGCAATACGCCGGAGGACCCGGCAGAATACTGGCAGTGAACAAAGCAGAGGACGGCCGCCCGGCCGTCCTTTTTGCGTAGTCGTATCGGATCGCGGATGGGAATGCAGCGGCACTCTGCCGACCGCACACGCCTTGTAGGGGAGCGGCATGCCGCTCCCGGCGTAGCACTTGCAGCCCGTACAAGCCGCCGTTAAAATGGTATACACCAATTGCGTCTGTAGCGGCGCTCAGTGAGCGCCTTGTGCACTTACAAATCATGCAGC
>ENA-OQEY01001274-OQEY01001274.1-human-gut-metagenome-genome-assembly--contig:-NODE-1274-length-10861-cov-3.248887_pt1 | contig 10861 bp, 5 predicted proteins | sample MGYA00242801_ERZ504647 | MGnify/ENA primary metagenome ERZ504647 (study PRJEB26092, sample SAMD00036204) | human gut metagenome | host: Homo sapiens | study: EMG produced TPA metagenomics assembly of... | reverse complement strand
GCATTCCGGTGTGGTGGTCACTAATAATGACCCGGCAGATTTTTCTTCCTTGACGGACTTCTTCGACGTCATATTGACGGATGTCCCCTGCTCTGGCGAGGGGATGTTCCGTAAAGACCCCGTTGCGGTAAGTGAGTGGAGTGGGGAGAATGTGGAAATCTGCTGGCAGCGCCAGCGTCGCATCGTTACGGATATCTGGCCTTGCTTGAAGTCCGGAGGCATTCTCATCTACAGTACTTGTACCTATAATACAAAGGAAAACGAAGAGAACATCCGTTGGATACGGGATGAATTCGGGGTGGAGGTATTGCCGTTGGAAATTTCTACTGACTGGAATATTACGGGTAATCTATTGTCGGGAGAGGACTTTCCCGCCTATCGTTTCCTGCCCCATCGGACGAAGGGGGAAGGATTCTTTTTGGCAGTTCTCCGCAAACCGGGCGTGAGCGATGGGAATACCTGGGCCGGGCAGGTGAAATCCTGGGAAAAAGGAAGAAAACCTCAAGGAAAAGGAGCGAAAACTCCGGGTGTTTCCAAAGAACAGCTTTCGGCACTGCATGAGTGGTTTGCGGTTCCGGATAATTACGAATTTATCGTCAATGGCAACAACGTCAGCGCTTTCCCTAAAGCGTATCTCTCCGAACTGTCGGCTTTGCGTTCGTCACTCCGTATCGTGCAGGCTGGGGTAGATGTTGCCGAGTTGAAAGGAAAAGACTGGATGCCTGCTCATGGGCTCGCCATGAGTATAGCACTGAATCCGGATGCCTTTGCCCATGAAGAGATAGGCCGCGAGCAGGCCATCAGCTATCTGCGCAAGGAGGCTGTTGTCCTTTCGGAGACTGCTCCGCGCGGCATTGTCTTGCTCACCTACAAACAGATACCTCTAGGATTTGTCAAGAATATAGGTAACCGTGCCAATAATCTTTATCCCCAGGAATGGCGCATACGCAGCGGATATTTGCCGGAAGGGGTGCTGGAATTGGCAACAATAACCGGGTGAAATCAATCACGTTACTGCAAAGCTGCTGTATATATTTTGCAGTAGCACTGCAGAGCTGTTGCAGTGACACTGCAAATATATATGCAGCGCGACTGCAACACATATGCAGTGGTGCTGCAACACATATGCAGTGCGACTGCAAAAAATATGCAGAACTTTGCAGTATAATAATAGAGTAGGAATGTACTATTTTTTATTGTTTCTTCAATGCAGTATTTTGTTTGTTCAAGCATTTTCTATATAGATAACTGTTTTAAAACTAATACTATTTGCTTATGCTTAAAAAAACGATTACTGCCTTAAGCCTACTTTGTATCCTTGCAGCCTGCCAGAGTGACGACAACTCTTCACCACAACCCAAGCCTCGCAAAGACATTGCCTTGACCCGTGCCGAGCAGGAGATGATGGATTTAGGAACGGATTTCGCTTTCCGTTTCTTTAATCAGGTTTGTAAAACTGAGGTGGAAAAGCCCAATCTGTTCATCTCTCCTTTGAGCGCTTCGCTCTGTCTGTCTATGATTGCCAATGGAGCGTTGGGAAACACACTATCTGAGATGACAGATGTCCTGGGCTTTTCGGGCTATTCGTTGGAGGAAATGAACAACTATAATAAGAAGCTGGTGGAGGCGTTGCTCGATTTGGACAATACCACGCAGCTGGGAATTGCCAATTCCATCTGGATAAAGCAAGGGTTCGGTGTTCATGACGACTTTGTAAGCGTGAACAAAAAGATGTATGACGCGCAAGTGCAGGAGCTGGATTTTGCCTCTCCCAAAGCTCCGGGCATTATAAACAGTTGGTGTGCCGGGAAAACGAATAATTGCATCCCCAAAGTCTTGAATGAAATTCCCGAGACGGCGCGTCTTTATCTGTTGAATGCGCTTTATTTCAAGGGAATTTGGAAGAATCAATTCAAAAAATCGGATACGGCAGAAGAGGCTTTTACGAATGCTGACGGAAGCAAATCGACTGTACACATGATGAATCTTCGTGACGAGAGATTCAACTATGCCGAGAATGAGTATTTCTCAATGGCAGAGTTGCCTTACGGCAATGAGGCTTTCAGTATGGTGGTGCTCTTGCCGGCAGAGGGAAAATCGTTGGATGAGTGCCTGCCGCAGCTGAATGACGAGCGCTGGGGGGAATGGAACAGTAGTTTATCAAGCTCTGCCTTGAACCTTAAGTTACCCCGGTTTGAAATGGAATATGATAAAGAACTCATTGACGATATGATGGCAATGGGAATGCAGGAGGCTTTTACTCCATCGGCCGATTTTTCCGGAATGGCGGATGAGGATTTGTTTATCAGTTTGCTGCAACAGTTCACTTATGTGAAAGTGAATGAAGAGGGGACGGAAGCTGCGGCTGTAACTGTCGGAGGAATGGACGTGGCCGCTCCCGGACCAAGTACGGTAATTCCGTTCTATGTGGACCGTCCTTTCATCTTCCTGATAAAGGAGAAGAGTACGTGAGTTATTCTGTTTATGGGTAAAGTAACAAAACTATAACTACAATATATTGAAATAGAAAGAGCTGTCTGCCAACCGCAGACAGCTCTTTCTATTTATAACCGGCTCTTGTATATCTGTGCCATCGCCTTCTGATACTGGTTTTCCAGTTGCAGGAGGTTTGTCTTGCTTTGATAGACAACCGATATTTCAACAAAGTATTCAATCATGCTGATTTGTCCTCCCATAAGTGCTTGCTTCAGTAAAGAAAGGTCTTGCTGCTGATGGAAGGTGCGTTCGTATTCCTCCATGGAAGCGTGCAGGTTCTTGGCTTCTTCATAGAGTTGCCACAAGGCAGAGCTGGCTTGCAGTGCGGCGTTCTCCTTTTGGTAGTCAATGTTGAGCGCTTGTGTCTTGGCTATCTTGACCTTATTGCGGTTTTCGAAAAGCGGGAAAGAGAAGCCTACTACTACGCCGTTCAGCGGATGCCCCGATTCGGTATTTCTACGGTAACCCAGTTCCAGTTTGGGCAGCCAGCCTTGCTTGCTTGCCGAAATCTGTTTCCGGGCGGCAGAACTTTCACCTTGCAAGGATTGCAGGGTGGGGTCTGAAGCCAGCAGTTCGTCGGCCAGTGGGCGGAAGTCGGTTGGTAATGGCACTGCCGGATACTCTGTCAGTCCAAGTGCCTGGGCGTTAGGGGTTACACCGGGCATGGGACGTCCCGGTGTGAACGGCTGGTTTCCGTTGAGGACAAGCAGCTCTTTCAGTTTGTTGTTAAGTGCCGTCTGGTTCATGCGGGCTTCCGTGCGTACATTCAGCAACTCCAGATTAATCTTGTTGGTTTCCAGTGCATTGGCATCTCCCGTTTCCAAACGTCGGGTGTACATGGCCGACAGCTCCTCCGCATTCTTTAACCGTTCGTCGAGCAGGGCTTGCTGGCGTTGCAGCATGATGATGTCCAGGCATACTTCCTTCGCTTGCAGCAATATCTGCTGGCGGAAGGCGGTGGCTTGTGCATCCAGTGCATTTGTCTTGAGTCGGTTCATCTTCCCTCGGGTGGCGTAAAGCGTGGGGAAGTCGAAGCTTTGCGAGATGACCATTTCGCCGACTGTCTCGTCACTGTTCTTGGAGTCCCAAAGGTGGGCGTATGACAGTGTAGGGTCAGGGAGGTTGTTGTTTGTCTTGTTCTCCAGTTTTTGTGAGGAAATGAGGTGGGAGTTAGCCTGCAACTCCTTGTTGTTGGCCTCTATCTGCTGGAGCACGGCATCAATGCCGGACGTTTGTGCGCTCATCCCCGCAAAAGCGAGGATGGCGGCGCTGAATATGAAAAATCTTTTATTCATTGTCTGACGTTTTAGGTTGTTGGTTATGGTGCATCATCAGGTAAACAATCGGAATGATGAAACCGTTCAGGAACGTGGATGTTAAAAGGCCGCCCAAGATAACCTTTGCCATCGGGCTTTGTATCTCGTTGCCCGGCAGGTCGCCACTGAGAGCCAGCGGGATAAGTGCCAGTGCACTGGATAGGGCGGTCATCAGGATTGGATTCAGACGGTCGAGCGAACCGCGGATAACGCTGTCGTAGACGCCATAGCCTTCTTCCTGCTGCAAGTGGTTGTAATGGCTGATGAGCAGCATTCCGTTTCGGGTGGCGATACCGAACAATGAGATGAAACCGATGATGGCGGGGATACTCACTTCTCCCGTTGTGATGAGCAGGGCGAATACACCGCCTATCAATGCCAGCGGCAGATTGATAAGGATGATGGCACTCTCTTTCACATTGCGGAATTCATGGTAGAGGAGCAGGAATATCACCACGATGGACATGAACGAAGTAAGTGCCAGCGTGCGGCTTGCTGCCTGCTCGCTTTCGAATTGTCCGCCGTATTCGATGTGGTATCCTTCCGGCAGTTTGATTTGTGCGTCTACCTGGGCTTGTATATCGTTGACTACACTTCGCAGGTCGCGGTCGGCCACGTTGGCGGAGATGACGATTTTACGCTTTACATTCTCGCGGCTGATGGTGTTCGGACCCATGGCCGAGCGGATTTCCGCTACATAGTTCAGTGGAATTTTCTGTCCGTCGCCCGTATCAATCATCAAGTTGCGTATTTTTTCCATTTCGTCGCGCAGGTTGTCTTTCACGCGTACGGTCAGGTCGAAGCTCTTTCCCTTTTCGTAAACTTGGGAAACGGCTTCACCGGCCAGACAGACATTGACAAACTCCGAAAATTCGGGCAGTGAAATGCCGTATTTGGCAAGCATTTCCCGTTTGGGTGAAATGACAAGTTGCGGACGCTCAATCTGCTGTTCCACGTTCAGGTCGGCAATACCGGGAATCCCCTGGATGGCACTCTTGATTTCATTGCCCAGAGTGAACATGCGGTTCAGATCGTCGCCGAACAGTTTGATGGCGATGTTCGCCTTTGTACCGGATAGCATGGCGTCTATACGGTGGCTGATAGGCTGGCCTATTTCCACGTTTGCCCCTACAATGGTACCCAGTTTTTCGCGGACTTCTGCCACGAGCTCGCTGCGCGAGCGGTCTTTCAACTCAAACGGTGCCTCGATCTCAGAGACGTTTACTCCCAGAGCGTGTTCGTCCAGCTCTGCACGTCCCGTTTTACGGGCCACGGTCTGTATTTCGGGGATGGAGAGCAGCAGCTCCTCGGCACGGTGCCCCATCTTGTCGCTTTCTTCCAGGGAAATGCCTGGAAGCGAGGAGATATTGATGGTGAACGAACCTTCATTGAAAGGCGGCAGGAACGAGCGGCCCAGGGTGAAGAAACAGCCGAGCGCTACTACAAATAGTCCGATAGTACCTCCCAGTACCCCTTTCTTATGCCCCAATACAAAAGTCAGTGCAGAACCATACCATTGCTTCATCTTGCGTGCTACGGCAGAGTCGCTGTTTTCGTTGTTTTGTTTCTTTATTTTCTCTTTTCCCAATAGATAGGAGCAAAGTACAGGCGTTACGGTCAGTGCCACAACAGTTGAAGCCGCCAATGCCACAATGAACGCAATACCCAGTGGCACCAGCATCCTACCTTCCATACCACTAAGGAAGAACAGTGGTACGAAGCTGACAATGATAATCAGCGTTGAATTGAGGATAGGCATACGCACTTCTTTCGAAGCATTGAACACCACTTCCAGAATAGGAAGTTGCTCGCCGGCAGGTTTCAGCCGGTTTTCCCGCAACCGCTTGTAGACGTTCTCCACGTCCACGATGGCATCGTCTACCAGCGAACCGATGGCGATAGCCATACCTCCCAGGCTCATGGTATTTATCGTAAAGCCCATATAGTGCAGGGCAAGGATGGAGGCAATCAGTGACAACGGCAGTGTCACCAGCGAGATGACTGTGGTACGTATGTTGGCAAGGAACAGGAAAAGCACGATGACAACGAAAATACCTCCCTCCAACAACGACTTCTGAACGTTTCCGATGGAACTTTCGATGAAACGGCTTTGACGGAAGATGTCTGTGGAAACCTTTACGTCTGCCGGTAAATTCTTCTGCAGGTCTTGCAGGGAAGCTTCCAGTTTGTCTGTAAGCTCCAGCGTGCTTGTGGCGGGTTGCTTGGTGACTGTCAGCAGTACGGCATGCTTACCGCGTTCCGAGGCGGTACCCAGTTTAGGAAGTTTGGCTCCGACTTGAACGTCGGCAATATCTTCCAGCAGGATAGGGGCACCGGAGACCCCGTTGCTCCGCACCACGGCCTTGGCTATCTGGTCTACCTTGTCGGTAGAAAGTACGCCGCGTACGATATATTCATTGCCATATTCATAGAGCACTCCACCATTGGCATTCAAGTTCATTTCGCGGGTGATGTTCATCACTTCGCTCAATGTCACGCCGTAATGGCGCATCCGTTCCGGGTCCAGCTGCACTTGATATTCCTTGATGTCGCCACCCAGTACGGCTACTTGTGCCACACCGCCCGTAGAGAGCAGGCGGGGACGTATGGTCCAGTCGGCAATGGTACGCAAATCCAGCATAGAGGTCGAATCTGCTGTCAGACCTACAATCAGCATCTCGCCCAAAATGGACGATTGTGGGCCTAGTGTCGGCTTGCCTACGTTGGCCGGTAAGGATTCGCTGACGACTGCCAGCTTCTCACTGACAATCTGCCGGGCAAGATAGATATCTGTATCCCAGTCGAATTCTACCCAGACTACAGAAAAACCGTTCGTTGAGGAAGAGCGTACACGGCGCACACCCGTTGCACCGTTTACAGCCGTTTCTACGGGAAAAGTGACCAGCTGTTCCACTTCCTCTGCTGCCATACCATTTGCTTCGGTCATGATGACCACGGTCGGCGCATTGAGGTCAGGGAACACATCCACTTCCGTATGCATGGCGGTATAAGTACCGCCAATCAGCAACAGCACCGATGCTACCAGCACCAGGATGCGGTTCTGAAGAGAAAAACCAATTATTTTGTTTAACATCTTTTTATTTACTATTTACAATGTACAATTGGGCTGCGCAATGTCAGCCGCACTTGCTGTTTTATCTAATATTTCTTGTTTATCTGACTTTACACTCCCCATTCGTCACGTAACCCTTATACTGCATAGCGAAATGGTACTTTGTAAATTGTCAAATTGTACATGAGATTAGTGTTCATGGCTATGTGCCGGAATAGCATTCGTTGCCGATGCCAGCTTCACTTGATAGGCTCCTTGGGTTACGACGCGATCGCCTGCTTTTATGCCGGAAAGGATTTGTACACTTTCGCCATTGTCGGCACCCAGGGTGACAAGCTGTTTTTTGTAGCCCTCTTCATCCAGTTGCAGGTAGACAAAGAAGCTGCCTTGTTCCTCGGTCAGCGCACTGTGAGGAAGAGACAACACGTTCTCCATTGGTGAGGATAATAGGAATACTTCTACAAACGAGCCGGGAATAACGTCTCCCTTATTGTCGAATTCAAAAGTTACGGGTACATAATATCCGTTCTCATCCGAAGCCTTTCCATAAGAAAGCATGCGCCCGCCCAGTTCTTTCAATGTATATACCTTATTATTATAAGGAGTACAGAAGTTGGCAGAACCGATGCTGTTTAGGTAAGGATAGTACTTTTCGGATACATCCGCACGCAGGAAAAGCTTACGGTTCTGGGTGACGCTTACCAACGGCTGGCCGACGCTGACGTAGTCCCCTTCTTTCACCAACAGATTCTTCACATAACCGCTGATGGGAGAAACAACCGCCTGGCCGCTTGCCGAATGGTTCTTTGCGACTGCCTCGTAACTGATACGGGCATTTTCGTAAATCTGTTCGGCTTGCGCGAATTCCTTTTCAGATACGATTTTGTTGCCTACAAGCGCTTTCATACGCTCGTATTCTTTTTTGGAAACCTCGTAGGCTATCCGGGCTTTCTGCACCGGGTCTCCGTCGGCCATGTTTTTGGATGACAATACCACCAAAGGAGTACCTTTGCTGACACTCATTCCTTCGATAACTTTTCCCTTGAAGGAAACCACGCCTGCTACTGTAGCTACGGCTACGCTCTCGTCTCCCTGGGCTGCCATCACCTGGCCGCTGGTCTTGATGACTTGATGGAAACTACCCGGTTCAACAGTGCTGACTGCTACGCCGGCAGCTTGCGCCTTTGCTGGTGGCAGGATGATTTCATCGCTTCCTCCGGCATGGTTTTCCTGCTCTTCGTGCTCATGGTTGTGTCCCTCATGTTCGTGGTCATGTCCGTCATGATTGTGCTCTTCTGTTTCGTGATTATGTCCTTCGTGGCTGTCTCCGGACTTGCTGTTACAGGAGCCTAAAAGGAATAATCCCAAGACTCCCATGAAAATAACTTTTTTCATGATGATATTTGTTCTTACTTTTTGATTTTGAATACAAAGTTAGGGCATAGGGCGTGCAACCAAATTGCATTGTTCCTTATGCCGGATAGAAATCTGTCCCGGTGATGTTCCGGTAACAGTTAAGCAAGAAGAGACGGAGGGGCACGAAGTCCCGTAGCACATATGATAAATGTGCTATGAAGAGATTCCAGATAGATACACTCCTGCCTGCTTATGTCAAACTCGGGTAGGATGAGTAACTTGGAAAAAGGTTCAATGAGTAGGGTAACTGCCCACAAGGCATCCGGATGTGAACACACATCATTGGAAGAGCTGGGCGTCTGTTGTACAAAGTGGGTTGTCATGCATCCCGTGTCGCAACAGCAGTGCTCGTTGCCCTGGCTATGACGGTGTCCGCAGCAATCGGCGGGGATATCATTTTTCATGCATATCATTCCGTCGGCATGATGATGGTGGGGAATGACGGGTATCACCAGCATTATCAAGCTGATGAAAAAAAGAATATAGGTTATGTACTGTTTCTTTTTCATTCCTCTATCTTTGGACGGATGCAAAGATAGAGGTTAAGGACTTAATTACCAAATAGAAAATGCTAAAAAGGTTTGAATAACATATTCAATCCCTCATTCATGCTGGGGTGGGTGAAAATGAAGTCCCGCAGGAAATGGTAACGCTGTCCCGTTTTCATGATTGATGCTACGGTATTGATTACTTCTGGTGCATCGGCACAAAGTAGGGTACAACCCAGAATCCGTCCGGTATGGATGTCTACAATAGCTTTGAGCATACCGTCTATGCTGTGTAGCGTACGGGCACGTGGAATCATGGCAGCAGGGATACGTGCCACATGTATGGAATAACCGTTCTTCATCGCTTCCTCTTCCGTCAGTCCTATATGTGCCAGCGGTGGGTCGGTGAAAATGGCAAAGGAGATTGGATACCGGTCTTTTGTACTCCTTTTTTTGTTTTCAAAGAGTTGATTACGGATGATACGGAAATCATCGATGGACAAGTAGTCGAACTGTTCGTCTCCTTTTACGTCCCCCAGGGCCCATACGTGTGGGGCTGTAGTCCGTAATTGGTTGTCGACAACGATGGCTCCCCGCTTGTCTGTTTGTATACCCGCTTTTTCCAGATTCAGCTCTGCAGTCATAGGCTTGCGGCCGATGGCTACCAGCAAGGCATCTCCTTTCAGGTAGTAGGGAGTGCCGTTTGCACTGTCCGTATAGGTCAGAGTTATTCCTTCGGCTGTGTCGTACACGGATTGGACACGGGCGTTCAACCGGACATTGATACGCTTTCGGTTCAATGCTTCCAGCATGGAGGCGGCAATGTCGCGGTCCACTTTAGGCAGAAAGCGGTTTCCCGCTTCCAGCAGTGTGACATGGCTTCCAAAGCCTGCATACATAGTGGCAAACTCCAATCCGACAGCACCGCCGCCGATGACGAGCAGGTGTGCGGGCAGTTTGTTCGATTGCAGCAAGGTCTCACTGGTATATACGTACTTGCTCTCCTTGAGTCCGTCGATGGCAGGCAGGATAGGGGTGGACCCGGTGTTGATGAATATCTCTTTTCCCTCAAGAATCGTTTCGTCCTTGCCGGAGACTATACGGATTGTATTTTCGGACAAGAAAGAAGCTGTTCCGTCATAGAGGGTTATGTTAGGCTTGTTTTTTACATTTTCATAATTTTTCTCACGCAGGAAGGATACAAGCTTGTCTTTCCGCGCCACGGCAAGTGCATACAGTTTGGACTGGTTCTTATAATCGTCATAGTATCTTTTTTCCGCATATTCCGATTCGTGAATCAGAGCTTTGGTAGGGATACATCCTACGTTTACACATGTTCCTCCGTACATCTGAGGGGAACGTTCCACGATGGCTACTTTCCAATTCCGTTCGGCTAGTTCGACGGCCAATAACTTGCCGCCCTTGCCGAATCCTATTATGATGGCATCATATTGTTTCATTTTAATATCTCTTAGTTAAGTGTTTAGTAAAATGAAAACAATATGTATCGGCCATTTGTTCGGACGCCGGGTTTAGCAGATGCCTATCGTTCCAGTTCGCGGAGGGAGTCCATTTTCTTCTTTTCAAGGAATTCGTAGATGCCGTTCAAGTGCTCTTTCACTTGTTTGTTGCCAAATTCATATACCTTGCTTACCAGTCCGTCCAGGAAGTCGCGGTCGTGGCTGACGAGAATCAGGGTACCGTCAAAATCCAGTAACGCTTGCTTCAGGATATCTTTGGTTTTCATGTCCAGATGGTTGGTCGGTTCGTCCAGTATCAGCAGATTCACCGGTTCGAGCAAAAGTTTTATCATGGCAAGGCGTGTGCGCTCTCCACCGGAAAGCACCTTGACCTTCTTCATGGACTCTTCGGGGCCACCGAACATGAAGGCACCCAGCAGGTCGCGTATCTTGTTGCGGATTTCCCCTTTTGCCACATCGTCGATGGTCTGGAATACGGTCAGGTTCTCATCCAACAATGAGGCCTGGTTTTGTGCGAAATATCCAATCTGCACGTTGTGTAGATCGGAAGAGCGTCGTGTAGGGAAAGAGTGTAGATCTCGGTGGTCGCCG
>ENA-OQEY01001273-OQEY01001273.1-human-gut-metagenome-genome-assembly--contig:-NODE-1273-length-10868-cov-5.355111_pt1 | contig 10868 bp, 8 predicted proteins | sample MGYA00242801_ERZ504647 | MGnify/ENA primary metagenome ERZ504647 (study PRJEB26092, sample SAMD00036204) | human gut metagenome | host: Homo sapiens | study: EMG produced TPA metagenomics assembly of... | reverse complement strand
GGATAACAGACTGTCACAGGTAAATTCTTTCACATCATGTCCTCCCACACGAACACTTCCACTGTCTGCATCATAAAACCGGGCAATCAGATTGCAGATCGTAGATTTTCCGCTTCCGGAAGGACCCACGATTGCTGTAACTGTATGTTCCGGAATTTTCAGATTCACATTATGGAGCACCTGTCTTCTTTCCTTCCCTTCCCCGTAAGAAAAATCTACATTTCGAAATTCGATATCATAGTGTGTAATCTCTATCTGCTGTCCATCTGCATCAATGAAGGACTCTTTTGTCAATTCATTCAAATGATCCAGGGCATCATCAATGACTGCCAGTACATGGGCGCAGTCTGCAATCGGCTCCAAAGAACCAAACACATGGAATGACAACAGAATGATAATCATCATATAAGTAAAATCCAGCTGTCCTGAAAATTCCAGATAAAATGCAGAAATCACGATACACACACTTGCTGTCTTTAACGCCAGCAGATGCAGTGCATTATAAGGAATATACCCCCATTCTATTTTCAGATTAATATCACGGCTGTCCCTGCATGCTTTTTTCATGGAATCCATGGAAGCTCCTGCTTTTCCAAAGGATTTCACTACAGAAAGCCCTCTGGCATATTCCAGGGTTGCTCCGGTCAGATCTCTGTTTGCTGCTGCAAGTACCGGTGCATTTCTTGTACTGTACTTTGAAATGATAAGCAGAAATATCAGAGAAACAGCAGCACCTGTCACTGCGATCAGCCCCACTCTCCAGTTCATACAGGTAAGCCACAAAAGGATGCAGATAAAATTCAGATAACCTCCTACAAAGTTATCAATCATACGGATTCCCATTCCTTCCAGCGTATGAAGGCCTGTTGTGATGGAATTGAGAATCGTGCCTGTATTCATGTTCTGGAAGTATCCTAAAGATACACGTTTCAGTGCATCTCCTACTGCAATTCTGTCTCTTGCAATCAATTCATAACTGATCGACTCCTGAAATCTTGCTCTCAGATAATCAAACAGAAAACGCAGAAAAATGAAGCACAGCAGAATCACGATACTTTTCCCAATCCAAACCGTTGAGACAGCTTTTCCCTGTCCTTCGCATTCTACAAGCTTCCCGATCATATATGCAGCCCATACGACCGGCATTGCCGCAAACCAGCCTGAAAAAAAGGAAAAAATAAAACCGATATACAGATTCTTTTTAAAGCTTCCACACCAGTCAATAATTCTTTTTACAGTACTAAACATGATTTTTCACCTTCTTTCTGGCTTCCAACTGCCCAGTGCCTTGCTCCCACATGGGCCTGCCACATTCGCTGATAAAGCGGACTGTTCTGAATCAACTCTTCCTGGTTTCCTGCCCCTTCTATACAGCCATTTTTCAAAACAACGATTTTGTCTGCATCTGTGATTGTGGAAAGTCTGTGTGCAATGACCAGCAATGTCTTGCCTTTTGTCAGTTCTTCAATACTCTTCTGGATCTTGTTCTCATTTTCCGGATCCGTAAATGCAGTAGCTTCGTCAAGAATGACGATCGGTGCATTTTTTAACATCATTCTGGCAATGGCAATTCTCTGCTTTTCTCCACCGGACAGGGTGGAGCCGCCTTCGCCAATTACCGTGTCATATCCTTGTGGCAGAGCAGAGATAAAATCGTGGCAGCAGGCTTTCTTTGCCGCTTCTACCACTTGCTCATGGGTTGCATCCGGGCAGCCAAACTTAATATTGTTCTCAATAGTATCGTGGAACAGATACACATTTTGAAATACCATGCTCATATTCTTCAAGAGGCTGTCACAGGTAAACTCTTTGACATCGTGGCCGCCTATGGTAATGCTGCCTTCCTGCACATCCCAAAACCGGGCGATCAGCCTTGTAATGGTGGTTTTGCCGCCTCCAGAGGGACCGACAATCGCAGTCATGCTGCCCTGTGGAATGGAAAAACTCACATCCTTCAAAATTGGATTGCCATTCTCATAAGCAAAGGACACATGCTCGAAGCCAATGTCAAAGGAATCCAAAGGGATGTCCCTACCGTTTTCATCAATTTTTTTTGCCTGTTTGATACGCTCTACCCGGTCAAGGGCAGCGTCCATTGTCCGAATCATTGTCGTCATCTGGCCCATAACCTCAATCGGATTGAAGATGGTAAAGGAAGCGATCAGAATAACGGCGAGATTAGCGAAAGACAGGTCGCCGCCAACAGCGAGGATTCCCGCGCACAGCATAATCATGCAGGCCGAAATACGGAACACCATCGAATAGGTCATATTGAGCGGGGTAAATACACGCTCCACCCCATAAGAGGCAGCCGCATTGCTCTCATAGGCATCTTCAATATCGCTCAGATTTTTGTCGCACATATTGAAGGATTTTACAACGGAAATACCTTGCACGTATTCCAATGTGGCCGCAACTGCTTCGGATTGGATTTTCTGCCGCTTTGCAGAGAGCGCCTTTCCTTTTTTCTGCATGTGGCTGTAGATTGGGAAGGAAAGAAGGATGCCTGCCACGAAAATCAAACCGATACGCCAGTCAAAGGCTAAAATACAACCCGCCATGACAATCATACTCAAAACGCCGGTTGTAACCTTATCAAGAATGTGCATAGAGTAGTTCTCGAGAAAGTTCAAATCCGTTGTAACAGTCGCCGTAATGTCTCCGACACTGTTATCATGGAAAAAGCCCATCGGCACATTCCGCAGCCGGTCGCCCAATGCAATCCGTTCTCTGGCTACAAACTCAAAGCCTGCCGTACTTTGCAGCCGGTAAACCAGATATTTGAAAATCATGCGCAGGATTAAACCTCCTGCAATCAAGCCGATAACAATACCCCATGTTTGTCCTGTAATCGGTTGACCGTTCTGCAATTCTATCAGGACAAGAAAGACGGCGGCGATTGGCAGCAGGCCGAACATGGATTCCAGAAAGCCACAGATAAAGCTGCCCCAAATCCGTTTCGATAAGTTTCCGCTTAAACGCAGTACGCGCCGGATGATTTTCAGCATAATTCACTCACCTCCTGATTCATACTCCAGTCCATTGCGCTGATATGAGCTTTCCACATATCCAGATAGGTTTCGGAATGGGTTAGAAGCTGCTCATGGGTTCCCTGTGCGGTAATCTGTCCGTTTTCCAACACTAAAATCTGGTCGGCATACATAATGGTAGAGAGCCGGTGCGCAATGACAATCAGAGTTTTCCCCTTTGTCAGCTTATCAATGGAACGCTGCAATTTATCTTCATTCTCCGGGTCTGTGAAGGCGGTGGCTTCATCTAAAATCACGATAGGCGCATTTTTGAGGATTGCCCGCGCTATGGCAAGGCGCTGGCGCTCGCCACCGGAAAGCCTTGCCCCGGCGTCACCGGCATTGGTATCGTACCCTTGGGGGAAACGTGAAATAAATTCATCGCACCCGGCCTGTGCTGCCGCCCATTCCACTTCCTTATCAGTAGCCTCCGGTTTACCAATGCGGATATTATCGCGCAGACTCATATTGAACAGAAAGTTGTCCTGCGATACATAGCTGATCTTCTCTATTAAGTCGGTAAGGGACATCTCCCGAATATCAATCCCGCCTACTAAAACTGCGCCTGCATCGACATCCCAAAACCGGGCGATCAGTTTGGCTAAGGTTGATTTACCCGAACCGGAAGGCCCCACAAAGGCAGTTACGCTTCCGGCCTTTGCTGTGAAAGAAATACCGTGAATGATCTCGCTGTCGCCATAGCCGAAATGAACATCCTTCATCTGCATGTCGGCTTTGTCTGTATGCTTCGGCTGTGCCGGTTCCGTCAATTCTTCCATATCAAGAAGCGCCTGAATACGGGGCTGCACTTCGGAAATAACGGCAAAACTTTCCCAAAACTCGGTAAAGTTTTGCAGGGAACCAACGATTGCCATAGAGAGAAGAATACAAACAATCAGTTCGGCAAGACTAACCGTACCGCCTGAAATAAGAGCCATTCCGACAGGCAAAACAAAGGCAATCGAGGATGGTAGAATCGCTTGGCTGATGCTCATAAACGGCCAACAGTGTTTATACCACTTTGTCGTGATGTCCCGCACCTTTAGAACCGCCGACTGGAACCGCCCCATTGAGGAAGCAGTCTGATTAAATGCTTTGATGACCTCCATACCATTGACATATTCCACAATGGTTGCGTTCATATTGGCATTGGACATCATGTATTCCTTCATCACTTCGCCACGGCCAAACATCATGCCATAATAGATCAGGTTTCCCAAAATAGCTGAAACCAAAGCGGCCAACGCCATGCGCCAGTCAATCACCAACAAATACAGAATGACAAAGATCGGAACAAGTATGCTGGCGGTCATCTCAGGGATAGCATGAGCCAGCGGTCCTTCCAGCCTTTCCGCATCATCGATAACAAGCTGCTTAAACTCGCCAGAAGATTTGCCCTGAATCGTTCCCATAGATACCTTGGACATTTTCTTCATGATTGTGGTACGAATATTTTTGATGATTTCGTAAGCTACCTTATGGGAGCAAAGCGTCGATTTCGCGTAAAGGGTATGCTTCAAAAGATACCCGCACAGAGCGATGACCGGCAAGAGGATTGCCCAAGTCGTTGTCAGACTGCTTGCCAATGCCTTTTGCAGCAAGATTGCAACCGCGATATATGGAACAATACCAAAAGCAGAGGACAAAACAGATAGGACAACGGCAAATGATAGCTGCGGTTTCTTTTCGTCGGCAAATTTGAGGATTCCTTTATAGGGGGATTCTCTCTTGCCATTTTCTTTTCGCATATACATTTACCCGCCTTTCCGTGTTATTTTCCAAACACAGTTTAGTGTAGCAAAACTATTTGCGCTTTTGTGACCGAATCCGGCGGTTTTATACCCCAATCCGGCAAATCTGTTTTTGAAGCGACTTGATTTTCGCAAGCAGATGTGATATTATGTGGTTAGTTGTTGCTAACTATTATTTTTGTGAAAGGAGTTTGGCAGTATGCTTTTACAATGGTCCGCCCCCGAATATATGCCTCACTCTTTTCAGGTTTCCGGCCTTTCGGGTACCGTAGGGCATAAACAAACCGGCAACTGCTTTGATCTCACAAAACAGGTTGCCGATGGTTTTGTGGGTATGCAGGAGTTATCCAAAGGACTGTTTTTGGTTCAGTCTGAAATGGCCTTTAAGCGGGAAACGGAATTGTACGAAGAATATCCAGAGCGCAAGGTCTTTCAGCTTTCCTTCTGTATGAATGGGATCTGCGAATGGGATTATCGCCAAAAGCAAGGCGAGCACTACCAGCTTTCCCCAACACAGTGCAGTTTGCAATGTGGGACGTTTTCACAGTGCGTAAGCCATTTCGGTTCCGAGCAGCCTTACCATACCTTGAGCATTTCGCTGGAGGAAGGACGTTTTTCCTCACTGACAGAAGATTTAGAAGCAGCGCATTTAATTCGGCGGGATGATAAGATTTGTACCCATGTATTTTCCACCACACCGGAGATACGCCTTGTTTTACAGCAGTTGTTGGACTGCCCGCCCGAGCGGAAGCTGCGCAAGTTGTATCTGGAAGGAAAGGTTTTAGAACTGCTGTCTTTGTTTTGTGATGAAGCGATTGGCAAGCAGAAAAATACCAAAGATATTTCCAGAGAAGATTACCGATGCTTGATGAAAGCGAGGGAAATTATCGACAATCATTTCCTCCATCCTTTGACAATCGCACAGATTGCCGAACAATGTTTTTTGAGCGAAACCAAATTGAAACAGGGGTTCAAAATCTGTTTTAATTGCACGGTTTATGAATACATCGTGGAAAAACGAATGGAGATGGCCTACCGCCTGCTGCAAAGCGGAAAGTACAAGGTAAAAGATGTGGTATGGATGGTAGGATATACCAACGCAAGCCATTTTATCGACGCTTTTAAAAAAAGATATGGCGTTACGCCCGGAGAAATTTAAGTTCCTACTCTGCGGGAAAACTTCGGAGAATCGGCACTTGCCAATCTTTCGCATCATGTTAAATTAGGAGAAAAAATATGTCTTTCTTTCAAAACACCTGCAAACCAAAAGGATTCGCCGGGAAGATCATGGTCAATATGATGAACACCGGCCATGCCGCACTTGCAGAATGGGGCTTGACGCACATAAAAATCCGCGACGATGATTTCTGTCTGGATATTGGCTGCGGTGGAGGGGCTAACCTCAAACGCCTTTTGGGAAAAAGTTCAAATGGACACATAACTGGCGTTGACTACTCCGAAGTTAGTGTTCAGAAGTCGAAAAAACTTAATCGGGCAGCAATTCAGGAAGGCCGATGCGAAGTTTTGCAAGGCAATGTTATGAATCTGCCGTTTTCAGAAAACACTTTTCACTTGGTAACTGCCTTTGAAACAATCTACTTTTGGCCCGGTATTCAAGTTGCTTTTCAGCAAGTATATCGTGTGCTTAAAAATGGAGGAACTTTCCTGATATGCAATGAATCCAATGGGAAAAATACAAAGGACGAAAAATGGACAGATATAATCCACGGCATGACAATTTATACTTCCGAGCAGATTGAGAAAGCATTGAAAAATGCTGGATTTTCAAAAATTCAAGTAGAGCAAAATGAGAAAGGTTGGCTCTGTGCGATTTGCAAAAGAGATAATTGAAAATATGATCATACAAAAAAGGTACGTCAGCATACTACGCTAACGTACCTTTTCATTTTTCCTCAACTTTATTATTTTCACAGATTGGCAAGCAATGCAAACATATACATGTTTTGCGATTTTAGCCGGATTGCACCGGCCAAAATGCTTGTTGAGGGATCCCCCCCAAGCCCCCAAGATCGTCCCCATTCGGTGACGGCTGCGCGTCCTGCGGACGCTGAAAAATTTTAAGAAGCAAAAGAAAACCTCTATACAAATGGTTCGTCCATTCACATAGAGGTTTCTTATTTCCCGTTCACTTGGCATAGGTTAGTATTTTCGTAATACTTCTTTATGCTCCTCTGCCATTTATGCGCGGTACCTGTTGATTTTCATACGCTGCCTCCACAAATCTCCAGACAGTGCAAGCAGATTCCTTACTAATACTTTCACTGTTACCATCACCATCCTGATATATTCTTGGTGTTGACCTCTTTGCTCACTATAACGAGTGAAAGCGCCAAAATTGGACACCATAAGAAAAAATTTTTGAGATTTTATGGTGAATTGAGAAGAACCTTTCCTTTGTTCGCTCATAATTGGCTATCAAGTCTAATAATCCCCTGTCCTAACAACTACAGCAAGGAGTCGATGGCTTCAACCATGACATCTGCCATCACCTGCCTGGATATGGAGCGTGGCGTGGCCGTGGGCATCATCACGCGGATCATCCGGCAGAACCTATAAAAGCAAAAGTGCCTGGGGAGTAGTGACGAACTGCTCTCCAGGTTTCTTTTTTGTCATTATCAGATCTACCACTGTATATCTTTATCACATAGGCTTCCTTTCAAATCCCCATTTCAAAGAATTTATTTTGTGTTTTCGTTGATTTTTCACAAAATCCGGGTTATAATATATAAAAGTAAGGGTTTAGGAGGTCGCTTATGCTGATTCAATTTAGTGTAGAGAATTTTCTATCCATCAAAGATAAAGTTGTATTATCCCTGCTGGCCAGCAAGGATAATGAGCATCCAGAGCATCTTATCATGGATGGAAATAAAAGCTATTTGAAGTCTGCTGTCATTTACGGAGCCAATGCTTCGGGGAAGTCTAATGTCCTAAACGCGTTCTGGTTCATGGTAAACTATGTGCTGACCTCACATAACCAGCAGCTTCATAAGACCATTGACCGTTCGCCTTTCAAGTTTGATCCGGAAACGCCAACGCGCCCCAGCAGCTTTGAGGTCATCTTTACCACTGAAGGTATCCGATATGCGTATGGTTTTTCTGTGACAGATAAGGCTGTTACAGAAGAATACCTATATTACTATCCCAACGGCAGACAGGCGCTTATTTTTGAGAGAAAAAATACCAAAGATTTTCGTTTTACGGTGGATATAGATGAACAAAACACGCTCAAGGAGCGCACTTCTGCGAACAAACTCTACTTGTCAGTTGCATCAAACTGGAGTTACTCTAAAGTGATTCCGGTTTTGGAGTGGTTCGCTTCTTGTCAGATTATCACGAAGAATTCCGTGGCGGACGCTTATGGGCTTGAGGCAGAGCAGCTGAAAGATGATGATTACCGGCGCGTGATCGCATCTATGCTGCGTGTTGCAGATTTGGGAATACAGGCTTTGCAAATGCGCGATGCAGAGCCTGCTCCTTCGCAGCACGGTGACAGCTTTGCAAATATTGAGGCCATTCACACGGTACAGGATACCAATGGAAATGCATTATCCTATGCGTTAAATATGGCAGAGGAATCTGACGGCACCAACAGTTATTTCAAACTGATCGGCGTTGTGAAAAAGGCTTTAGACCAGGGAACGCTTCTTGTGGCTGATGAGATGGACGCACATCTGCATCCTCTATTGACCAGGCATCTGGTATCCCTGTTTGACAGCACAGAATTCAATCCAAAGGGTGCTCAGTTGATCTTCACATCTCACAGCACCAATCTTCTTGATCTGGATTTGTTGAGAAGAGATCAAATTTGGTTCACAGAAAAAGACGAGCAGACAGCAGCCACCGATCTGTTCTCCCTTTACGATTTTTCTGTTCGCAAAGACACTAAAGTAGAAAAGGGTTATTTGATCGGCCGTTTTGGTGCGATTCCCTTTATCAAGGGAGGGCTGTAAAATGGCACGCGGACAAATTGAAAAGCGTGGGCAGCGGCGCAGAAAACTAAAACCTGTCATTCTGATTGTGACGGAGGGTTCTCAAACTGAACCGAAATATTTTGAACATTATCGCAGCCGCCAGACCAATATTGACATTCGTGTGGTCGGCAGCCGCACCAAAGGAGGTGAAACCGATTACCTTGGCCTGATTCGGAAAGCCGTGGAATATCAAAGTAAAAATCAGATTTCTGCATCAAATGGGGATGCGGTGTGGGTCGTTGCTGACGGTGATGTAAACTATAATAATCCTGATCCTATCGCCGCCAAGGACACCTTGCTCTCCAGAGCAAGGAAACTGGCAGATGCAAAGGGAATTCACATCGCAATCTCGAATCCCTGCTTTGAGTTTTGGTATTTGCTGCATTTTCAGTACACAACAAAATTTTTCAAAGATTACCCTGCAGTGAAGACAGCCTTGACCGCCTACCTCTCGGATTATGAAAAAGCCAGCGATGTGTATGCGCAGTTATCTGAACATACAACTGATGCGATCCAGAACGCCAAGCGTGTAGAACAATACCATATTCAAAATGACTGCAATAAACCGTTTGGGATCGCCGTTAATCCATTCACCGACATCTATCAACTGGTTGAATCACTGCTGTAATTGTGCGTAGGATTTCTCGTGAGCATCATGCAGACCGTATAGAACTCGTCTCCGTTGCTTCGACAATCACACATTATTTTTAAATAAGATGATGTGTGATTGTCATTCCTGCTTTTAACAACACATTGAATTGGCACAGGATTGCCCATACATTGGCGCAGTCCTGCCCTTTCGCCGTAAATCCAAATCTGCTATACTTGGTACAGTCAAAACTTTGTAATGCAGCCGTTCCGGTCGGGACGGCTGTTTTCATTTGTAAGTAAAGGTGGTGGTTCACATTCATACTTTCCTGCAAAAAGTCCGCAGGACATTGAAGAGCGAACGGGGCGAGGCCAACTATTTCTCTACGGTGGTGTTCATCTTTATCGCCGTCATCCTGCTGGCCTTTATCATCGACCTGTTCGGCATCATCTCCACAAAGCAGGAGTTAGACCATGCGGCAGATCAGATGGTCAAGCAGATCCAGCTGTCCGGCGGCATCAACAGCGAGACCGACTCGCTCTTTGACTTCCTGTGCTCGGAGATCGAGGGTGCGGAGAATATCACATACTCCATCGACGCCACATACAAGACGCCTACGCCGTCCGGGATGTCCCGGGCCATCCAGTTGGGGACCCCTTTCTACATCACCATTGAGGGCGAGGCCAAGCTGGGCGGCTTCTGGAACCTGGATCTGGTCAACATCACGGTGGTAGCACGCGGTTCCGGCGTCAGCGAGCACTACTGGAAGTGAGGTGGCCTATGAATCGTTTTTTCTTACGGCTGCGCCGGCCACTTCGCAACGAGCGGGGCGAGATCACTTTCTTCGCCTGCTTCTTTGTGGTCGGAGTCGTCATGCTCATCTCTTTCCTGCTCCTGTACGCCTCGGTGCGGATCACCTGCATCAACATCCGCAACGGCGCCAAAATGGAGCTGAACAACCTGAGCGCCACCATCTATGCGGACACCTACCGCTCCCAGCGGGAAACCAACTTCGAGGAGTACCTGCGCACCCTCTATTCCAGCAATGACTATACGGAAATGCTAGAGGCCACTGTCGCCGGCGGCCTGGCGGAGAAGATCCCGCTCTCCACAGAGGACTATGAGGTATCCGACATCAGCCTGGAGTTCAATGTGGTGGGCGACCGGGTGGAGTACATCTTCTATTGTGATGTGGAGTTCTATGTACGCATGTTCGGACACAATTACCCTACCATCACCCAACGGGTGGAGCTGACCGGCTACCACAACACCAAATTTTAGCGGCGCTGTTGAAATCCAGTCAGCTCCGCAGTATAGGCTTTATATAACAGCAAAAAGGAGTGTGGACACACATGAAGAAGTTTTTTCAATCCAAAGGCTTTATTGTTTCGGCCCTGGCCGTCCTCTGCGTTGCCATTCTGGGCATCTGCTGGTTCGTGAGCCGGGACCGCACGGAAGAATTCCGGCCGAATGAATCCCCGCCCAGCAGCACCAGCAGCGACTGGTC
>ENA-OQEY01001266-OQEY01001266.1-human-gut-metagenome-genome-assembly--contig:-NODE-1266-length-10922-cov-3.339142_pt1 | contig 10922 bp, 9 predicted proteins | sample MGYA00242801_ERZ504647 | MGnify/ENA primary metagenome ERZ504647 (study PRJEB26092, sample SAMD00036204) | human gut metagenome | host: Homo sapiens | study: EMG produced TPA metagenomics assembly of... | reverse complement strand
AGGCTCATCACCCGGTTTCCACTCTTTCGAGTATTCTTTCGAGATTACCGTGTCCGGTTGGTTTCCAAACTCAAAATGTTTATGCTCTATGATACGGGTATAGGGCGTATCCGCATCAGTATAGTTCACCACCGCATTACCTTGATAGTTAAGTGTATTCTCCAGAAGTTCCGTTTCAAAACTAACCGTTCTGTACTCCAGATATCCGAAACAATAATCGAAGTAGCGGTCAATCTCTCCCGTATAGATTACCTTATCCGCTATGGAATCAAAATAGTCTTTGTTATCGAAATAGTCGGTTTCGAGTTTCACCTCCACCCCATCCAATAGTTTTTCTACCAGCTTTGTATATCCACCTATGGGGATGCCTTGATAGCGGTCATTAAAATAATTATTGTCGAAAGTGAAACGTACCGGAAGGCGACGGATAATGAAAGCAGGAAGTTCCGTAGCTTTTCTGCCCCATTGCTTTTCGGTATAATCTTTAATAAGGGTGTTATAAATATCCTGCCCTATCAAAGAGATGGCCTGTTCCTCCAGATTACGCGGCTGTATAATGCCCGATGCTTTCCGTTGTTCCTCTATTTTAGCAGCTGCCTGTTCCGGTGTTGTCACGCCCCACATCTGATAGAAAGTATTCATATTGAAAGGGAGGTTGTAGAGTTTCCCTTTGTAGTTGGCTACCGGAGAATTGGTGTAACGGTTGAATTCAACAAATGAGTTTACGAATTCCCATACTTTCTTGTTGTTGGTATGGAAGATGTGGGCACCGTATTTATGGACGTTGATGCCATTTACCGATTCGGTATAGACATTGCCACCGATATGAGGGCGTTTGTCAATAACCAAACACTGTTTTCCATTTGATGTAAGGATGTGAGAGAGCGTGGCACCGAATAATCCGGTACCAATGATGAGATAATCATATTTCATTGTATCAATTATTTAGGTAAATACTTCAAATGACGAGTAAAGTTCCCACGAATACCATCCATCACTGAATGACAATAAAGAATCCAACCGCGTATATCCCATTTTCTGGTTATCAGAAAAAGCCATGTATACATTAAAAACTTAATAGGAATCTTAACCTTCTTGTCATAATGCAAATAAATATATGTCCAGTTTCGTATCATACAAACCATACGCAATTCTGACTCCGAAAAAGCAACATGTAGTAATCCGAAACAGATAGGTTTCAACATGACTTTCTGTGCAGGATGTAAAAACTTAGCATTCATAATGGTTATAGGGACTATTCCAGCTTGTAGACATCTGTAATAATGTTCATAATCATCTCCCCAAATGAAAAAATTTTTATTTATAAACCCTACAATACTAACACACCGTTTAGTTAGTAATACCCCATTAAAAGGAGTCACATGATTCATTATTTCTCCCCATGAGTCCTTCAATTCTCTATAAAACTCAGTCCTTGTATTATCACGTTTACGTGTAGGCCAAGAAAGTTTATCGTTATCATCTATATCTATGGAAATAGGCATCACATAATCATTTGTACAAATGGATTCTAACAATTTTTCAAGGCATAACTCCGTTGGATAGCCGTCATCATCCATCATCCAATAATAATCTGTTAAAAAATATTCATACGCTAATTTCAGACCTGTATAAAATCCTCCTGCACCTCCAGTATTAACGGACTTATTTATAAGATATACTGAAACATTATTGATACTTTGCAAAAACAAAATATTATCCCCATCCATTCTTTTCTTGTCTACCGGATTGCCAAATTTCTCATAAAGAAAATTCTCTGTATTATCAGTCGAAGCATTATTGACTATTAGCAAATTATCAGGAACAACAGTTTGAGCGAGTACTGCTTCTATACAACGACATAAATCGTCTTTACGATTATATGTTACAATGATTGTTGTGACACTCATGATTTCAAAATTTTTAAAATAAGCTTTATAGGAATGAACATCGTTACTTTCATAACTAACCAATAAAAATAACTCCCTACGAAATTGGGCTTATATCTAATTTTTCCATCCCTTATAAAGTAAGCATTCAGTTTATTATCTCTAAAATTAGAATGTAGATAATGCCGGAGATTGGAAATATAAGAAAATAGCAAGAAGAAATTTACATACTTATTTAAGGATTCATCTCTGTTTGCCATAGGAATAAGAAAATTCTGAAATTCCACTTGAGAGTTATATTGTTCCAAACTATAAGATTTATATCCCTGCATGACCGAATCGTCCCGTATCTGATAGACAAAAGAAAGTCTTTTTGAATAATATGCCTTATTTACCTTGAACATTAATTGCAATAGAAAGAGCACGTCCTCTCCTATTTTAACTCCGGGTTTTAATGCCAATCCGTTCTCTAATATAAAAGTCTTATCATATACACAGCTACATATATGGCAACATATTTTTTTTGAAAGAAAACTTCGCTGTAATGTATATCCGGAAAAAGTAACTCCGTCAAATGATGGAAATACATAACTTTTACATGTCCTACCATTTCTGCGCGTTTCATATCCGAACAAAAACATCTGACAATCAAGCTGTTCCATCACCACTTGTTTAAAATGACTAAGCGCTCCCTCTGCCAGTGTATCATCACTATCCAGAAAATAAATATACTTACCTTGTGCAGCAAGCATGCCGACATTACGGGCTACAGATACCCCTTGATTAAGCTGGTCTATCACACGGATATTTTCATGAAGTGTTTCATATTGTCGTAAGATGGAGAGTGTATTGTCTTTCGAGCCATCGTTTACCAATATCAGTTCACACTCTGATATATCTTGTTGAAGCAGCATGTTTATCGTAGCAGCTATAAAGCCTTCACTATTATAACAAGGAATAATAATTGAAATAAGAGGATCCATAGTGAAAATAATTTAACTTCATAATGAAGCGCATAGTAAATTAAATACTTGGAAACAGTGGTTTGATTTAATCACACCATTTCTTTAATATCATTTTCATCTCTTCAAAGTTTTCTGGAATCATAACCAAAGACTTATCATTGTACAAGTCCTTGAATGCAAGGATAAAATCCCTATAACTATTAGTCCAGAAATGTTTTGCCCACTCTTTATCAGGAAACTCATTCTTAATAGCTAATCCTAGAATTATAACTTTAGGCTCTCTGCCATATATAATTTTAGGTGATAAAACAGCTGTTGAAACAGTTGTAATCAGTACCACATTCTCTATACTTTTTTCCAAAGCAAGTAGATTCTCCCATGAAATATCAGTATTGCTATCTAATAAATATTTATTCCTGTCATACTTATTGTTACTTGTACGAGGATGGAGCCGAATAGCAACATTGTATACTCCAATAGTCAAAGCAATGGTATCAATTATAAGAGTTTCATCAATCCCTTCGAAAACGGTGTTTGTAAAGTCATTTTCCAAGAAAAGAGATTTGGTCGAATATGGGTTAATATTATTGGAATTTATTGCAAGATTAAAAAAGGACACATCTCCTTCTGTCACATCTCCAATTTTCACAAGCTTCAGATTTGAATTGACATTTCGGCACAAACTGGGCTGATATAGATATAAATCTTTGGCATTATCAACATCAAACTTATACCCTAATATTTTATACATCAATTTAATATATCCATACAACGACTTAATCTCTGCTATATACACTCCAATTCCCTCTTCATAGAAATGTATATTCAACTTCTTGTTTTTAGATAACTTTGTATAAAGCCAAGTAGACGTTCTCCCGACCCATGTTGTAAACAAATCCGTATAATCTTTATTCCTGGCTTCTGACAATATTCTCCTCTGGATTTTAGTAATATATATATGATCCCAGATAATCCCTAACCTTGACTGGTGTTGACATACATCATCCAAGTAATATACAGAATCAATCACATTTAACGCATGAAACCGACTTATTACAGGACGCATATCACAAGCTATATTGAGTACAAACAAATCACATTTCTCCCCTTCATAGAAATGCCTCATAATCACCAGGCTATTGAATAATTGTAGAGGAGTAGCCACAATGAACGCTTTCATCGTTTATCCTTCAATTCGTTATATAAATTGTCAGCTTGGATAATACAATCCTCCATCGAGCAATATGTCCATACACCATATCTACCAATGGAATAGATATGCCCTTTTTCCCCCAGTTCTTCAGAAACTCGATTCACCCAAGAAGTACTCTTATCGGTAATATGTACATAACCCGGATTTATCAGCAAAGATTCATAGGCCACAATCTTCTGACTACTTATAATTCCACATTTTTTCAAGTCAACAATAGTCTTATCAAATATATCTTGTACTGAAGCGTCAGAAAACATCTTCTCTTTGTCATAACCTATTTCCACATATATACTGCCATTTTTTGATTGCAGAATATTATTATAGAAACCAACTCTATAAAATACAAACTCTTTAGATGGATAATATATCCAGTGACATTCCGTTTCATTGAGTGCACTGTCAAAGCCAATATTGAACACGAGAACCTGATTGGACGATAACACCTGCTCTTTGTCTTGTATGCTACACAGCTTCAACAAATGATTAAACGGTATGGTATTTATCAAATAATCATATATAACTTCCCTATCACCAATTTTTACACTATGCGATTTAACATCAATAGCATTCACATCTGCATTCAACCAAACATATTCCATATTAATATCAGCGCTCAAGGCATCAATAAAAAGCTGAGCTCCTCTCTTGGGATAATCAAACGTGGTGTTATATGAAGAATTGTTTGCTTCTTTCATATTCCTGATAATATCTTCAATATCAGCATATGGAAAAAAACGTCCCATCGAATTCACATCTAATTTCTTCAATGAGCAAGCGTACAATTTTTCATTATAGGGTTTAAGAAATTTCTCTGTAATGCTTCTCCCGAATTTAGCATAAAGCATCTCTTCGAAATCTCCGAAATCTGCGTATTTTTCCTTAAAAAACAAATCGTATAAGCAATCTATGAATTCATTTTGGGGAAGTTGATGAATGTTTTTTTGAAATGGAAAATTAACGTAACGACCTTTGTAATATATTTTGGTATTCTTAACTCTCGTAACTAATTCAGAATCATTAATTCGACTATCAAAAAACGCTTTAATACGAGGATTGGAAAAATGAAAAAAATGACCGGCATAATCCCATACATATTCACCATTATAATGAGTGCGGCATAGTCCTCCAAGTGATGTTTCTTTCTCTATAATAAGATAAGATTCATTGCTGATATTTCTTGCGAAACTAAGACCGGATATTCCACCACCTATTATTAGATATTTTACTTTTTCCATAATCTAATTATATTTTTAGAGTTTTCTTTATATTGAAAAGATTTTCAAATACACTTGCAGAGATTCGGAATTTGTTAAAGAGACGAAGTATTCCGAGCATCCGCTTACATGGTAAAGAAACTTTAGGGTAATTCTTTACTAATTCGGTATAAAATAGTTCTCCCTGCTTATAACCTTCTTGCCTTTTCTCAAACTTTACATAATAAATTACAAGAATAGCCTTAGCCAATCCTATAAGTTTATTGTTTATGTATGTACTATTTGCCGAAGCCATGTCCCGCAAATCAGTCAATTCGTATATCCTTTTAAACACTCTAATCCTATGGTCTATACGCTTTATTGTATTCGCTAAAGAAATGCTCTGATTAGGACTCCCTATACGATAATGATAATAGCCTTTACCAAAGAACCTGATACGACTGACATGCATAAAAGGCAACGTGCAAAATTCTTCATCCACATAAAAAGTATGTTCCTGAATAGTTAACTTCATGTCTTGAAGAATCTTCGTACGATAACATATATCTGTCATTGGGAAACGAAGGTTTCTTTCAATAGCGTAACCAATATTGTATTCTGTCTCCCTATTTTCCGAATATCCAAAGGTTTCCTCTTTATTGATTGTTACAAAATTTTTATAATGCCCAGTAATAACCACGTCAGTGTCTACCTTAGCCAAGTAGTTTACAAGCTCATCCATAATACCGGAATCCACCCAGTCATCACCATCTATCACTGCAAAATATTTCCCTACAGCTATCTTTAGGCCTTCATTAATCGTAGAGCCATGTCCTCCATTCTCTTTCGCTACAATTCGTATACTATCCGGATATTGTTTTACGTATGAATTTGCAATATCCAAAGTATTATCTTTAGAACCATCATCGACTATAATGATATCAAGAAAATCAATGGTCCTACATCTGATTAATGAATCAAGTGTCTCGTTTAAATATTCAGACACATTGTAACAAGGGATTGTTACTGATAATTTTTTTTCCATTTTGATATTTACACAATGTTTTTGGCATTGGCTTCCGACAGATGAAAGATGCCATAATAGAATATTACATTAAAAAAAACTGAATAAATAACGTCCTCCGTATTAAGGCAAATTATTATCATAAGGAAAATCAGAAAGCTAACATGTATTTTCTGTGTGAACAATCGGGAGAATTTCCACTGGATATACAATCGATAAAATCCAAATATTCCTCCCATACATGCAAACTCACGCATAGTGGTTGTACATGCTGAATCTGAAAAATTCAGTCCAACGCTATTATACATATCATTTACCGTTTTCATTGATTTTTCAACTCCCAAGCCAAAATACGGATTTTCAAGTATCACTTTTCCATAAAATTCTATCGCATATATTCTTATTAAAAAAGAAACACCGCCTCCATCTTCAAACTTACCAAATACCACCTCTGACACATACTCATTCGACAACAAAATGACTCCTAAAATAGTCATTACCATTATTAAAGGAATTATTCGTCTATTTGCTACAACAGATTCTTTCCATAACAATGCACATAGGATTATTGAAAAACAGATATATCCGGTAGTAGAAAAAGTAGTAACAAGGGCAGCTATCAACCACATCAAAGAACACTTCATTTCTCCACTCCGAAAAAACAACAAATATAGAATAGCAATATTAAGGTATATTTGATAAACACCCGGTTCCCAAAAAGGACCAAAATTTCTATGTTGCAATAATGGATTTGTATGAATAACTCCTATTAAATAAGAGTAGTAATTGTTTTCCCATGTAGTGGGAAGAAAGCTCCACCATGTAATGCCAAGAAAGGTTGTTACCCACACAACTGTTGACACTATCGCCACAACTGTCATTATCCGCAAATAATGATCAAAAAACGATTTAAACGAAACTGAACTAACAATCACATACCCCAATAATAATTGACTGATTTTACTTTCATATGCCAAAGAAGTATCCATGTTTATTATTTGAGATAACAAAATAAATCCGATGGGTATATATACGTAATAAACTGCCTTGGGTAGAATTTTAAAATGTTTTTTCTGCAGGAATAAAAGCCAGGAAACAGCCCCCACCGATGATACCAATATCGTAACAAAGTTCGATGATACAGGCAAATTCCTCGTATCAGTCAAATACACACAAAATATTACAACTACTAATATTGACCATTTGAAATTATCCATAATCTGTTTCTAAAAAAGCTAAACTAGGGTAAAGAAATTAATCTATACACCAAACGCATAGCCATAACTAACTTAATCCTATACAATACAACTTCGCCTAAGATATTCCTATAACTCCAAAATATAAAGTGGATAAATATTTAAACATGCATTAAGGATAATGATTATGATACTTATTTAAGGTATACATATTCGTCTTCTTGGTCTAACAAATAAAAATCGACACAATCAACTGCCTCCTAATAAATACCTTACTCAATATCAATCATCCCAAATATGCTTCAGCATCCCCATATGCTTTATTTATAAACATCTTTAATCTAAGTTGAGGTAAGCATTCACTGTATGGCTATAGTACTTGTAAAGGTATTGTAGCCCACATTGAGTCATATTTTTGATTAGTAATTAAGTTATCTTGCAATATTCATTGGCAGAAGTGACATGTAATCCGTATTATCGAATACCAATTTTCGTAAAACATCCGCAATATATTTAACTGGACGAAGCCCGTTCATCTTGCAGCTTTCTATGATGGAGTAAATCAAGGACATATTTTTAGCCCTACATAAGAACCACAGAACAAATAATTCTTTCTTCCCAAAAGCAGGCTTCATCAATCGTTCTGCTGTGTTATTATCAATCTCAGCTCGGCCATTGTTCACGTAACGGCAGATAGCCTCCCATTCGTTAACCGCATAACGGACAGTCTTTATGAAAAGAGTGGTGGCAAAATCTTTCGTTTCATCAAATATGGGCTTAAGAAGTTGCCACAATTCTGAGAGTATAGGGATGGAACGTTGCCGGCGTTCCAAAGCACGTTCGGCATCCGAGAGAAACTCAATCCTGTAATCCGACTCTATCCAATAAAGTTCGGAGATCAGTCGGACCACTTTCGCCGAACGAGAATCCGTCTGCAAGGCATCAACAAACTTACGTCGGACATGTGCCATGCAGCCATAACGCATGATTCCTAGAAGAAACCACATTGGATTCCTCAACCGAAGGTTGTGAGGTAACAACTTCAGAAGAGAGAAGATTGCTCTTGGAAAGATCGGTAACCATTAGCAGGCTTAAAAGTATTTCTTCCATTTCTGACTCACAAAGACGTTTCTTGTTGTCACGATACCATTTGATGAAGTTACGATACTCAACACCTTCAGATATAACAGGCATTGTTCGAAAGCTTCCGAGGAGCAGCATCTGTTTGATAATGGAACAAAAGCTCACTGCAAAATTCACTCATGTTCATTTTTTGTCGATTTTTTAAGTTCGACGCAAAGGTAAGGGGGATATAAGAAAACATCAAGAACCATACAGTGAGTGCTTACGCTTGAAATATAGGTCTTATACCGACATTTTTTCTTTTAAACCAAGAAGTGTTTTATGGCGTTGATGCCCATTCAATGGGCTTTGAGCAGACGACTATAGGCAATCTGGGCGAAAGCTTCACATTACAAATCAATCACACCATCGACCTTAATACAAACACTCAGAATTCTCTTCGAATATCCATATACCCCCATAAATATCAGCATATTACTAAACAATGAAATATATGCCGTATAAATCACTCCATATTTCGTCAGTAAAAGCGACATAATACAATGCAACAGCGAACATGTAAATGTGATATACATCAATATTTTTGTCCTTTTATAAAAGAATAATATATTGACATACACCAAATAAAAGCATTGAAACATAGCCCCGCCACATAACGGAAACAAATAAATTATGCAATCATTATATTGGGGAAAGGCAAAGGGTATCAATAGAGACGCGAACAAAAAAATCAGCAATGTAATTACAAAATAAACACATACCAAATACCAGCAATTGCGTCGTAGCAGTTTTACACTATCTATATTTGCTGTAGCCAACGTTTTATAAATATTCACCGAATAAGATGCATTGAAAGCATGACCTATAATCTGTATGATATTGGCAAAATTAGCAGCAAAACTAAACAATCCCACCATCGCCTGCGTAGTAAAGGCATTAATGACATGCCTATCCAACCCTTGCCGCAACCAAAAGGAAGTGGTGTGAGGAATCAGAGGAATACCAAAACGGTATGCACCTACGAAATCCTCCTTTTTCGGAAAAACCATACGGAGATAATTCTTCTTGGTCAAAATATAGAAAGCCAGCACTGCAAAACCAGCCCAATTAACCCCCTGCGCATACATCCTGCCCTGCCAGTCCCACCTTAAGAATCCCACGAACAAAAACGTCAAAATTAGATTACATATTACCAGCAAGACCGAAAACGTGCCATATCTCCACACCTTTTCCTCCAGACGCCAAACATCAAGCAACAATGCATTCATTACATTCAATGCACAGAAGGAAATGGCATAAAACTGATAGACAATCGTTAGCCCCGACACCTCCTCTAAAGCCGACGTAAAACAGCACATCGCCGTCAGCATCACCATATAGGTAAGTAATGTTGTCAACACTACTACATTCAACAATCGTTGAATCTTCTCCTTAGATGAAGAGAAGAAATTCACTCCTATAAAACCATTTGTATTCAAGCAGATAAAAATGGAAAGCAAAGAAACCATAGTAGTGAATAGACTCAACTGTCCATAAGAATCCGGTTTAATAAACCGTGCCATCACCATCATGATGACAAAGTTGATACCGGTATTAAAGAAGGAAAACAGTGCAAATAAGGCACCATTCCGGAAGTTCTTATTATTTAAAATACGTTGAATAATCATCAAAAGTAATCTTTATCTATCTTATTCTCCTATGCTTTCAGGCTTTGCATTTACGAAACATTCCAAATAGTGATGTGAATTATCTTGATGAATGCACGAATAGTTACTTTTAGTGGCCTATAAGGTAGGTGAAATTTTAGTTCGCGCTAAAGCGGTTCTTTTCTACCAAAAGAGTCTTGTCGAAACAGGAACAATGTATTTAGCCAAAATGATCAGAAGCAGGAAGCCCACACCCTGATTAAAGAAAGAGAAGAGAGAAAACAGCCCACCCTTAAGAAGGATCTTATTATTACGAAGTTGGGATATTATTGCCATTAAATCAAAAATTCGACAGTTTACTTGCTATCATTTCATTTTCCATATCCCATCTTGATTTTCTATCCACAAAATTACTTCATTTCATAAACATACATTGTATAAACCCCTTCGACACTATCCCACTTCCCTACAAAGTCAACCCCCAAATCTGCCGCATTGGAAAGTTTCGCACGACTAAGTATATACTTGCCGCCAAATTCATTGCGAAATACATCGGCATTAATAAGTAACTCAACCGATTGTTCACACTTTTTCCGAGTGGGTTGATAGTCCACACCTTCACAATAAAGGTAGCGGCGACTACCCCAAACATCATAGTAATGGCGGATTTCTTCGTTCACGGTGAGGTGAGGGGTAATCAAAAGACGGTATTT
>ENA-OQEY01001254-OQEY01001254.1-human-gut-metagenome-genome-assembly--contig:-NODE-1254-length-10982-cov-3.369555_pt1 | contig 10982 bp, 9 predicted proteins | sample MGYA00242801_ERZ504647 | MGnify/ENA primary metagenome ERZ504647 (study PRJEB26092, sample SAMD00036204) | human gut metagenome | host: Homo sapiens | study: EMG produced TPA metagenomics assembly of... | reverse complement strand
GATGAAAAACGCTGGGCTCGAATGGCAATGATGAACACTGCCTGCAGCGGAAAATTTACTTCTGACCGCACTATTCAGGAGTATGTAGATGATATGTGGCATCTGGACAAAGTAATTATTAAATAATAATATTTCGTTTATTTACAGGCAGTCTGCTTTTCATAGCAGGCTGCCTGTAGTGTTTACAGAATTGTTGTGTAAACGGAACTGCTGTGGCATCATTCCGGTGTGCTTTTCAAAAGACGGGTCAGGCTTATTTCCATAGAAACAGTTTTGGGAGAGTCTGATTTCCGAGATATGATCTGTGGGAATAAAATGTTTTTTGTGTGTCATAAGATATGTGGAGAAAGTCCCGGAGGATAAAGGTATGACATATTTATGGGGCGGAATGATACTTATTGGCGTTTTGTACGGCGCTTTTGCAGGAAATCTTCAGGCTGTGACAGAAGCAGTTGTTTCTTCATCAGGGGAGGCGGTGAGTCTTTGTATTACAATGGCAGGAATTACGGCCATGTGGACAGGTATCATGAAAATTGCGGAAAATGCCGGGCTGGTGTCGCAGCTTGCAGGCAGGATGAGACCTGTTCTTAAATTTCTGTTTCCCGGTCTGGAACCGGATTCCCCGGCCTGTCATTATATTTCTCTGAATTTTTTATCAAATCTTTTTGGGATTTCCTGGGCAAGCACCAGCGCAGGACTAAAAGCAATGGAGGAACTGGACCGTCTGAATAAGGAGGAGTGCAGAAGGTATGGAAAAACAGGAAGACGCAGTCCACGTACAGCAAGTTCTGCCATGTGTACCTTTATGATCATAAACGTTTCTTCTCTTCAGCTGATCCCGCTAAATATGATCGCATACAGAACAAAATACGGAAGCGCTGATCCGGCTGCTATTGTCGGCCCGGCCATACTGGCTACAGCAGTGAGTACGGCGGTGGCGGTGGTGTTCTGTAAGATCATGGACGGAAAAAGGGGATGAATTGAGCTGTCTTTAAATTCTGTTCTGCTATTTTGAGGTCTGAAATATCACTATTAAAAAAACTTAGAGAGCTAGTAAAATAATCAATTTTACTAATAATATATGATTCTATATAATGAGACTGTGCAAAATAACTGATAATAACGGAGAAAAGCAGGATTCTTCTGTTAAAAACACAGAACGAAAAGCGAGGAGTGAAAAAGATGAAATGCTTTGATGTGGCAGTGATCGGAGCAGGTGTTGTGGGATGTGCAGTGGCAAGGGAATTGTCCAGGTACAGCTTAAGCATCTGTGTCCTGGAAAAGGAACTGGATGTTGCCTGCGGAAATTCAGGCAGAAATACAGGAATGCTTCATGCGGGTTTTACCTACAGGCCGGGCTCTCTGAAAGCGGAGTGTGCTGTGGAGGGAAACCGGGAGTTTGACCAGGTGGCAGAGGAGCTGGATATTCCATTTAAAAGAACAGGCAAGCTGGTAGTTGGCTTTGATGAAAAGGATCGAAAAAATATTCTGAAATACAAGGCCATCGGCGAGGAAAACGGTGTCAGGGGCATGGAAATGATCGACAAAAAGCGCCTTAATGAGATCGATCCCAACGCAGGCGGCGAGTTTGCCATGTATGTGCCGTCCTCCGGAATTCTTGATCCTATGCAGTATACCATTGCCCTGGCGGAAAATGCCTGCATGAACGGTGCGGAATTTCTTTTTGATCACAGGGTCTTGGAAATTGAGCGCAGGGATGAACGCTATATTATTCATACACCGGCAGAGGATGTTTCCGTCAGGTGGGTGTTTAACTGCGCAGGAATGTATGCTTCGCAGATTTCTGAAATGCTGGGGTATCCGAACTATCCGGTTAAAGGATTTAAGGGAGAATATTATGTTCTTGACAAAAAAGCCGGAAAAGAAATGAAAATTCCCATTTATCCGGCTCCAAATGATAAAGGAGGATTTTCCACCCACGCAACGCCTACTGTAGACGGGAATGTTCTGGTAGGTCCGGATTCCTATGTGATAGAGGAGCCTGAGGATTATAAGGTGACGAAGGAGCACATGGACGGACTTTTTGAGGACGGCCGGAAGGTGTTTAAAGAAATGAAGCGGGAATATTTTATCCGCAATTTTTCCGGAATCCGATGGAAATGTTATGATCCGGAAACAGGCGCAATTCTTGATTTTATGCTGGAAGCAGATGAAAAAAATCCCTGTACGGTAAATCTTGTGGGAATTGAATCACCGGGAATCACCTGCGCCCTGCCTCTTGCAAGAAGGGCTGTGGCAAAGCTGGTGGAAAAAGAGCATCCGGCTGTAAACGAAAGCTTCAATCCCCGAAGAAAGGGTATTCTCCGTTTTCTGGATATGTCCCTTGAGGAAAAAGAGCAGGCTGTGAAGGAGAACCCTGATTATGGGGAAGTGATCTGCCGCTGCGAAACAGTTACAAGGGCGGAAATTCTTCAGGCTGTCCATAATCCTCTGGGAGTTTGTACAGTAACCGGAATCAAAAACCGTACCCGGGCTACTATGGGACGGTGCCAGGGAGGTTACTGTGAAACAAGAATTACAGATCTGATACAGAAGGAGATTGGAATTTCAGAAGATCAGATTCGTTATTCCAGAAAAAATTCGTACATGTTTACGGGAAAGGTGAGGGATGAAAAATGAGACAGGCAGACGCAGTGATCATCGGCGGCGGTCCGGCAGGGCTTGCGGCAGCCGTAGAGCTTTATCATAAAGGAATTACCGATATCCTGATTCTGGGAAGAGAAAGCCGTCTGGGCGGGGATCTGAAGCAGTGCATTCATGACGGCTTCGGGCTCAGCCGCTTCGGGGAAACCTTAAGCGGACCGGAGTATGCACAGCGCTTTATCGATCAGGTGGAGGAGCTGAAAATTCCCTATATTACAGACGCTACCGTAATCCGGCTTACCGGTGATAAAAAGGTATATGCTGCATCCAGAGAGGGGATTATTGAGATACAGGCAAAAGCCGTGATGCTGGCAATGGGCTGCCGGGAAAGAACCCGGGGAGCTATCAGCATTCCGGGAGAACGTCCTGCAGGCGTGTGGACAGCAGGCGTTGCCCAGTCCTATATCAATCTTCAGAATAAAATGGTCGGACGGGAGGTTGTGATCCTGGGTTCCGGCGATATCGGAATGATCATGGCAAGGAGAATGACTCTGGAGGGGGCTCATGTGCAGGCTGTGTTTGAGATTCAGCCTTATGCAAGCGGACTTCCCAGAAATATTGAGCAGTGTCTGAGAGATTATGACATTCCTCTTTATCTGAGCCATACGGTAACAGATATTCTGGGCAAAGACCGCCTGGAGGGGGTTGTGGTTTCCCAGGTAGATGAGAAGCTTCAGCCTGTTCCCGGAACGGAAAAAACACACCATTGTGATACTTTGATTCTTTCGGTAGGGCTGATCCCTGAGAATGAGCTTTCTCTTGAAGCAGGCGTTACTCTGGATGATCGAAGTAAGGGTGCTGTTGTGGATGAAAACTACCAGACAGATGTGGAAGGGATTTTTGCAGCAGGAAATGTACTTCATGTTCATGATCTGGTGGATTTTGTGTCTATGGAGGCAGAAAAGCTGGCAGACGCCATGGCCCGGTATATCCGTGAAGGCGGACTTCCTCCCTGTGAGCTTGATATAAAAACAGACGGAAACGTAACTCACACCATTCCCCAGAAGGTCAGTGGCAAAAAATCCTTCCGTCTTGCCATGCGTGTGCGCCGTCCGATGAAGGATGGAGCTATTGAAATTACTCAGGATGGAAAAACTGTAAAACGCTATAAATTTAAAAAAGCTCTTCCGGCTGAAATGATCCAGATTCCTGTTGAGGCGGAAAAGCTAAACGGAGAAGCTCCTTTGGAGGTGAATGTGATATGCTGAGACAATTTACCTGTATTATGTGCCCTATGGGCTGTTCTCTGGAGGCAGAGGTTCTCCCTGAGGGACAGGTGGAAAAAGTTACCGGGAACAACTGTAAAAGAGGAAAGGAATACGCTGTCCGCGAGGTGACAAATCCTGTGAGAAATATTGCCTCCTCTGTTCTGGTTGAGGATGGAGAGCTGCCTCTGGCCAGTGTGCGTCTTAACGCCCCGATTCCCAAAAAGGATATTTTTTCTGTGATGGCGGAGATCAGAAAGATAAAAGTTACGGCACCTGTTTCCATCGGCCAGATCGTGCTTCAGGATGTACTGGGAACCGGCTCTGACGTAATTATTACAAAAAACGTAAAGAGAAAGGCGGAAGAGCTATGAAGGTAGTAAAGGGAGGAACCGTCTCAAGGCTTCTGAAGGATGTTCCTGTTCCGGAAATGTTTCATGCAAGGCAGACCTTTTCCCGTGAGGTAATTGCTCCGAAGGATATTCCAGCAGTTGTTTTCCGGGAAATGGCACAGCCTCAGTTTGCGGAAAAGATCAGACCGGGAATGAGTATTGCTGTTACTGCAGGAAGCCGCGGAATCCGGAATGTGGATATTATCACAAAAGCAGTAGTTGATTTTGTAAAGCAAAAAGGCGCATCTCCTTTTATTGTACCGGCAATGGGAAGTCACGGAGGAGCTACGGCAGAGGGGCAGGTTGAGATTCTGGAAAGCTTCGGAATCACAGAAAAAACAATGGGATGTCCTATCCGTTCTTCTATGGAGGTTGTGGAGCTGGGCTATTCCAGTCTGGGACGCAGAGTTGTTATAGACAAAAATGCCTATGAATCAGACGGGATCATTGTTTCCTGCAGGCTGAAGCCCCACAATGCTTTCCGGGGAACCCACGAAAGCGGTCCCTGCAAAATGATGACCGTAGGACTTGGCAAGCAGGTGGGGGCCCAGGTGGTCCACAGTGACGGAATGGGTAAAATAGCTCAGAATATTCCCACGATGGCCGCAGTTGTCCTTGAAAAAGCGCCTGTTCTTTTTGCCATTCCCTGCATTGAGAATGCTTATGATGAAACCTGTAAGATCGAGGCAATTCTGCCGGAGAATATTCTGGAGAGAGAGGCGGAGCTTCTGAAATATGCGTTTTCCAATATGCCGAAACTGATCGTAGGCGAAGGGGACGTGCTGGTTGTGGACAAGATCGGAAAGAACTTCAGCGGTACCGGAGTGGATCCAAATATTACAGGAACCTTTTCCACAGAGTTTGCAAAGGGTGGTATTCAGGTTCAGAGAACCTGCTTTTTGAATCTCAGCAAGGAGTCCCATGGAAACGCTCTGGGCTGTGGTCTTGCAAGCGCTATTACAAACAAGATTTTTGAGGAAATGGATATTGAAAAAATGTATCCAAACTGCCTTACAAGTACAGTACTGGCTTCTGCCCGTATTCCTTGTGTGACGGCAACGGACAGGGAGGCGATCCAGTTGTGCATCTGTACCTGTAACGGACTTGGAGATGCACCTGTACGCATGGTGAGAATTGCCAACAGTCTTCATATTGACACCATTATGCTGTCAAAGGCTTACTATGATGATGTGAAAGCCGGGAAGTATCCGGGAGTGGAGGCTCTGGATGAGCCTGCGCCGTTGGAGTTTGACGAGGAGGACAATGTGGTTACACCGGTAAGGATTTAATGCTTGACCGGTCTCCCGGGATGTGATATCATACCTTTCAGATTAAATAAAAGAAACGATCCCTCTGCCACCGGGTAAGAGGATAAAGACGTCAGTTTTTTCGCCGTAGGTCTTAGAAAGCGAAAATACTGGCGTTTTTGTTTTGCCGGACAGGTGTGTTGGAAACAGGGGGAAATAAAAAACAACAGGAGGGAATATGAAAAAAACATCATGTCTGGGAGAATTTATGCGATATACCAGCCTGAATGTTCTGGGAATGATCGGGCTGTCCTGTTATATTCTGGCAGATACCTTTTTTATTGCCAGAGGACTGGGCTCTGACGGTCTGGCTGCCCTGAATATTGCCATTCCCGTGTACAGCTTTGTACATGGCTGCGGTATGATGCTGGGAATGGGAGGAGCCACAAAATACTCTATTTTCCGGGGGCAGAAAATGGAACAGGAGGGCAACAGGATCTTTACGAATACCGCGTATCTGGTTGGGATCTTTGCCTTGATCTTTGTCCTTATGGGACTTGGATTTTCCGGAAATATCACGTCTCTTCTTGGCGCTGACGGGGAAATTTTTGAAATGACAAAAACATATCTTATGGTAGTTCTTCTGTTTGCACCTGCTTTTATGACAAATGATTTTCTTTTATGTTTTGTCCGTAACGATGGGAATCCGGGACTTGCAATGACAGCGATGCTGACAGGAAGCTTTGCAAACATCATACTGGATTATGTGTTTATTTTTCCAATGAAAATGGGAATTTTCGGTGCTGTTTTTGCCACAGGACTGGCTCCTGTGATCAGTGTCGGCGTGCTGTCGAAACACTGGATAAGCAGAAAAAATAACTTCCATTTCAGTCCTGCAAAGCCGGATATCAGATTAACGGGAACCACCTTTTCACTGGGTATACCATCCCTTATTTCAGAGCTGGCTTCCGGTATTGTGATTATTGTATTTAACTTTATTATTCTGGGAATCCGGGGAAATCTGGGTGTCGCTGCCTATGGAGTGGTAACAAATATATCTCTTGTGGTAACATCCATGTTTACCGGAATCGCTCAGGGAATGCAGCCTATTGCCAGCCGCTCTTACGGAAGCGGAGATGCGGAAAATACAGGAAAAATATTTCGTTATGCCGTTATAACCCTTCTGGGAACAGCAGCGGTAATCTACGGAATCGTGTTCCTGTTCGCATCGCCGATCACATCTGTCTTTAACAGCGAAAACGATATGCAGCTTCAGAAGATTGCGGAAGAGGGGCTGAAGCTTTACTTCCTGGCTGTGCCATTTGTGGGCTTTAATATTGTTTCGGCCATGTTTTTTACCTCTACGGAACGGGCGCTTCCGGCTCAGATGATCTCTGTATTGAGGGGGCTGGTTGTGATCATTCCTGCTGCCTTTATTCTTTCAGCAGTGTTTGAAATGCAGGGCGTATGGCTGTCCTACCCTGTAACAGAGGGGATAGTGACAATATTTGCAGTATGTGTTCTGTTAAAGAGTGCAGGAAGGAAACCAGGTACAGAAAAAGCCTGAATATTTATACGGAAATGACCTGTCCCATGAAAACATGAGAAGGTAAAGAAGAGATTGATTTACTGTTTCTTTTCCAGATTCAGAAAAATATTACAGATAAAAAACTTCCCGGAGGCAGGTGATTTCCGGGAAGTTTTATTTATAGTTATGAGCTTAAACGACAGAACAGAGAAAGTCAGGAAGGGTCATCCGGAGAGAATTCAAGAATATCTCCCGGCTGGCAGTCAAGCTCCCTGCATATGGCATTCAGGGTGGAAAAGCGTATTGCACGAACCTTTCCGGTTTTCAGATTGGAAAGATTAACGTTGGAGATGCCTACCCGTTCTGCCAGCTCATTCAGAGAAATTTTCCGGTCTGCCATCACCCGGTCAAGTCTTAAAATAATTGCCATTTTTCCATCTCCTTATATTGTCATATCAGCTTCATCCTGAAGATCAATACCATACCGGAAAATTTCTGAAAGGATCAGGGCAAGGATTCCCATTACCAAAATTTCACCGCTGATATCCGGAAAGCGGAAAAAGACAGAATCGAAGAGAAACTTTTCGATCAGGCTGTAATACAAAGTATTTTTAAACAGAGCCATGATGATCAGAATCCATGAAATGACCCGCAGATCTTTTTCCGTTTTTCGAGTAAATGGTGTGTGTTCCTTCAGGGTTCTGTCCAGGATCCGTTTTACAAAAAGAAGAACGATCATAACAGGAAGAAGGGTCAGGATACTTTCAAGAATACCATAAATCAGATAGCCATTCAGAGGATCTGCGATCTGGCCTGATAGATCAGAGGGCAGGGAGAATCCTGTACACCATGCATCTGACCAGGTAAAAAACTGGTGATAATTGTCTGTATACTCATAGTGGAAGGGAACCAGTCCTGCTTTTGCCAGAACAGGGAGCAGGATTAAATAAAACATAGCCAAAAGAAGAAACAGCAAAATACCTTTCAGAAAAACAGAGGCATATTGACAGGTGGTTAAGGACTTGTTTTTCAGTGATATGGAGGATTTTTCTGAAAAAATTATTTTATTCATAGAAGCCAGCTCCTTTCTTTTACCATATAAGATTTAATGTTTATCGTTGATTTCAATATATCAAAGTGATTCGTGAATGTCAATAAAAAATTATCGTTTATCATTAAGAAAACTGTTGAAATCTTGGCGTACATAAAAAGAGGACATATTTCATAAGGTATCATAAACAGAAAAACTGGAGAATTTATGAAGTTTATTTCCTATATTTCCGGGTTTATGATACCGTTTCTTTTATTTTATGTGGTGGGATACGGGCTTCTTTCTAAAAGAGATATATACAGTGACTTTCTGGAAGGTGCAAAAGAGGGGCTGAAAACAGTAAAAGGTCTGGTTCCGGTGCTGGTCGGTCTTATGACTGCAGTAGGCGTTCTTAGAGCCTCCGGCTTCCTTGATTTTCTGGGGGAAATACTGGGAAAGGCAACGTCTGCGGCAGGTATTCCGCCGCAGATCGTTCCTCTTGGAATTGTAAGAATGTTTTCGTCCAGCGCAGCCACGGGACTGCTTCTGGATATTTTTAAAGAATTTGGGACAGATTCTCCTGTGGGGCTGATGGCTGGTCTGATGCTCAGCTCCACAGAAAGTGTGTTTTACTGCATGAGCGTATATTTTGGCTCTGTGGGTATACAGAAAACAAGGTATACTCTTGCAGGCGCACTTGTTGCTACGCTTGCCGGGATGGCAGCTTCCGTGTGGATTGTGACATGTGTGATGTAATTATCGGACAGCAAAATATTCAGGCTTTTTTACTGCCGGTCTGAGAGTCTTCTTTTGGAAACTGTTTTTATTAAAGAGTTACCTTTACAGTACCATCAAGAGGTAGTCCAAGTTCCTTAATCTGCCAGTCTTCCAGTTTGATATGATCATTATGTCCATACCATGTGAAAATGTATTCATAATGGGAGAATTCCCCACATTTATTTATACTGCAGTTTTTACACTCAAGAAGATGATGGACTTCATAAACAGTGAGCAGAGTATAACCGCCCAGGCAGTGCTCTGAATTGGGGTTATCTAAATGGTTATCCATCCGGAGGAAGAAGTTATCGTCATCTACCATGCCATAGTAATATCCGCATCCGGTACAGACATTTGCAGCATAAACGTCAAAAGAGTTTTTAGTAGGACCGGTATTTTCCTGGAGAGAATAACTCCAGTCCATCCATATATCTGTTCCCAGATCCTCCCAGACGTGCTTGCGTGTGGCAGGAATAGATTCGGTGTAGCTGTGGCCACAGGAACATTTATAGGTGCGGATACCTTCTTTGCTGCAGGTTGGCTGTCTGGTAATGGAAGAAGTATAGCTGTGTTTATGCGGCGTGGGTTTTGAAGGTACGTTCACCGATACGCCTTTTGGATCATAGCCGCCGTAGGTATTTGAAAAAACAACATAAGCGCGGACTGTGTAAATGTTTTTCTGTCCCTTTATTGGGTTTTTATCCACATAGCTGTTGAACCTATAGTCTGTCAATCCAATCTGTTTCCAGCCGGTGGAAGGAGTTTTGCGGTATATGTAGTAGAAGCCGTTTCCCGGGAGTCCATTCCATGAAACAGTTACAGATTTCTGGTCTTTGGAAAGCACAGCGTTTTTCAGTTTTACTGTATCAAGTTTCGTGCTTATAGTCAGTCCTTTGCTGTTATATGGGCCGTTTGTATTATATTTGCTGTTATAACCTTTAACCGTGTAAGTATATTTCTGTCCTGGTATAATAGGCGTTTTGTTGGAATTGGTATGGGTGTAGCTGGTGGTATTTCCGCTTACTGTAGCCAGTCCTATCCACTGACTGCTGGCAGATTTCTTATAGTAGATCTTGTAGTGGGTGGCATTGGAAGCAGGCTTCCATTGAATGTTGATCTTATTATAAGCCGGAGCGGAAATTTTGGATAAGGTTACTGTGCCCGGTGTAAGTCTTTGGGAACCGGTGCTGCCGGATGAGGGCACGTTTACTGAAATTCCGCTGGGATTATAATTGCCGTACATTCTGGTGGGGCTGTAATAACTGCGTACCGTGTAAATATTTCTTTGTCCTTTGACCGGATTTCTGTCAATATAGGAGGTCTGAGGGCTTCGGAGGTTTGCAAGGCGTTTCCATCCTGTGGAAGGAGTTTTGCGGAAAACACAGTAATAATTACAGCCGGAAGCCCGGTTCCATGAAACCGTAACAGACTGTTTGTTGGAAGCAAGGGTGGCTCGGGAAAGCTGAACCGTAGAGGGTTTTGTCTGTACGGTCAGTCCCCTGGCATTATAATGTCCGTTTGTATTATATTTGCTGTTGTAGCCCTTGACTGTGTAGGTATATTTCTGTCCTACCACAATGGGCCTGGTTTTGGATGAAGTATGGGTATAGCTTGTGGTATTGCCGCTTACAGTGGCAAGTCCTGTCCATTGGCTTGAACCGGTTTTTTTATAATAGATTTTGTAGTGGGTGGCATTGGAAGTACGATTCCACCGGATATTGATCTTGTTGTATGTCGGGGCGGAGATTCCGGTGAGAGTAACCGTTCCGGGAGTTGCCTTTTGGTCTGCGGCAAAGGCTGTGGATGGAGTTAAGCCAAGGATCAGCATGACTGCCATAAGTACAGCCAGAAGACTGTTTGATTTTATTCTCATCTTTATAAAATCCTCCTTGTTAATATTTGGAAAAATCAATATACTCGATATCTTCTTTGTCTATCTGTCCGGTGGATACCATTGGGCAGATGGAATAGAGTTTTCCATCAGGGCCTCTCACACAGTCATGATCTGGGTTGGAGACATCGTAGGATACGATTTCTACAGGATAACCAATGATTTGGCCAATGTCATACATCAGGTTCGGAGAGGTAAAGGAATTCAGTTGGTGGTTTTGCCAGAATGCTCCCTGTTCTTTCAGCATG
>ENA-OQEY01001246-OQEY01001246.1-human-gut-metagenome-genome-assembly--contig:-NODE-1246-length-11016-cov-4.796965_pt1 | contig 11016 bp, 8 predicted proteins | sample MGYA00242801_ERZ504647 | MGnify/ENA primary metagenome ERZ504647 (study PRJEB26092, sample SAMD00036204) | human gut metagenome | host: Homo sapiens | study: EMG produced TPA metagenomics assembly of... | reverse complement strand
CGCCCCCACACCGACCCCCGCGCCCGGCCCCACGTCCGGTCTCGCGTCAAGCTCTGCGCCAAGCCCCGCGCCAAATCCCGCTTCGTCCGCCTCGCCAGCGATGCACGCCGCCAAGTGGGTCTTTGCCATGGTCGGCGTCGCCGTGCTGTACCTCGCGCTCCAAATCGCGGTCGCCATGATGGGCGGCACGGTGCTCGCCTTCGTCGAGGTTGCGCTGCACGGCGATGAGGGCGCGTATGGGGAGGCGCTCGCCAAAAGCGCGATATACGGCAACGGCATCCAAGTGGTGCTCGTCGCCTTTCAGCTCATCGCCGTCGCGGTCTTTTTGCCGTGGTGGCGACGCATGCGTCCGGGGTCGTTTGCGCAGCGCCGCGAGGACTTGGCGCCCAAGGGGGCGTCGCGTGCCAAGACGGTCGCGGCGCTTTTGCTCGTCGGCATCGCCGCGCAGTTTTTCGTAAGTGGGCTGCTGGGCCTGGTGGAGATGTTCGCCCCCGAGGCCATCGCGGAGTATTCCGAGATGATGGCAGATTCGAGTACGGGCATCTTCGTGCTGGTGGCCGCGGTGTCGACCGCGATCCTCGCACCCATCAACGAGGAGATCGTCTGCCGCGGCATCATGCTGGAGTACGCCATGCGCGCGGTGAGCCCCTGGTGGTCGGCACGCGAGCGCGCACGCCGTCATGCCGTTTCCGCACGGGCGTTCTGGGTCGCCAACATCCTGCAGGCGCTCGCGTTCGGCGTGCTGCACATGAATCTTATCCAGGGGAGCTATGCGTTCGCCCTCGGCATCGTGGAGGGCTGGGTCTTTTGGCGCACAGGCAAGCTGCGCTACTCGATCCTGCTGCATTTCGCCCTGAACGCCTCGTCGTATCTGGTGGCGCCGCTTGCTCCGTATATCAATATGCTGCCCGCGCCGGTGATGTTCGCCCTGTTTGGGGCGATGCTCGCGGCGGGCATATGGCTGTTCGACAACACCTGGGCACCTCAGGCACCTCAATTTAGGGACAGTCCCTAAATTGAGGTTAGGTTGCGGACGAATCGTGCCCCGAGAGTTAACTCTCGGGGCGCTTTTTTGCCGTATCCCCGGTAAAGCTGCCGCGAAAGTTAACTCTCGAGGAAGGCCTATCAATCCTTGAGAAGCCCCCGTCGGCTGTCGGGGAAGTCCCGTCTTCTCTCAAGGAGGGCTCGTCGGCTGTCGAAGAGGTCCTGTCGGCTGTCGAGAAAGGTCTGTGGGTGCCGTTTTGGAAGGTCAAGGGATCCCGCCGCTCGATGCCGCTTCGCGGCGCGCACCCACCTCAAATTAGTGCCTGTCCCTTTTTTGAGGGGGCTTCTACTTGGAGCGCTTGGGTTTTTGCGGGACCGCTCGGGCGGGTCGTGCGTTGGCGGTGTCGTGGCCGCGCGTCACCGCCGCACGCTCGAAGAGCGTGAAGGCGTCGAGCACCTCATCGGCGGAGAAGATGTTGCTTTTTTTGTTGCGGGCATTTTGCACGAGAACGCCGTTGTCAACGAGCGTCTGTATGGCATTGCGTGCCGCCTCGCGGCTGCGGCCCGTCAGCCGTGCGGCGGACTGTATACTCACCACAGGTGTTCCCGGAAGCACGTCCAACAAGCGCTCGGCAGTTGATCCCCTGCGCGGCCGCACGCGCTCCACCCAGGATGCGCGCAGGCATTCGATGCGCTCCTCAAAAGATCGCGCAAGCCCGCAGGCATCCACGACGGCGCTGCAGAAGTACCGTATGAATGCCTCCTGCGCTGAGCGCAGCTCGTCATCTTCGGTGCAGTGCAACTTTTCAAGAGCGTCGATATACGTCCCGTGATCCGAGGCGATGGACATCGATATGGGCGGCAGGGTCCGCTTCATGAGACCACCCGACCGCAGGACGAGCAGCGTGAGGGCTCTTCCGGTGCGTCCGTTCCCGTCGGCAAACGGGTGGATTGACTCAAATTGCGCATGCGCAAGGGCTGCCTTCGCCACGGAGGGCAGTCCACTGGTATTGCAGAAGCGCAGAAGGTCGTCGATGAGCCGAGGCACCTCCTCCGGCACGGGGGGAATATAGGAGGCTCCTACGGGGTCGAGCGCCGATCCACCGATCCAGTTCTGCTCCGTGCGCACGATGCCTCCATGGTCCTTAAGGAGGCCGTCTGCCAGGAGCTCCGCGTTGATTTGCTTGAGGAGCGCCAGGTCGATGGGGTCGCCATGATGTGCGGAAAAGACGTGCTCGTGCATGATTTGGATATTCGCGAGAATTGCCGCTTCGGTAGAGTCCGGGCGCGGGGTAACGCCAATTTCCACAAGCGCCTCATGCTCTAGGAGGCGCTTGGCGTTCATGGAGAGGCCTTCGATACGCGATGACGCAACCGCCTCGGAGCGCATAAGGAGCCGTGCCAGGGGTTCGGTGTTGGTGAGGGTGACGCCTTGTGAATCGAGGCGGATGATCGCCTCGGAGGCCCGTGAGACGGCCAGCATGGTTTGCTCGGAAAAGGAGAATTCTCGATTGGAGAGCGTATCCGGAATGTAGGGCGAGTAGGGGCCGCTCGGTCGGCCAAATTGAGTTGAATCCCAGAATTTCTTTACGTAAACACCCATACAGACACCTTGTAACCTTGTGTGTTGATCACCGATTCGCAAGGTTATTATATAACCTTGCGATGTAGGAAAGAATTCGCAAGGTTATGTCAAAAACTTGCGAATCACGTACTTCATGGCAAGGTTATCCGCGTTTGCCTTGGTGGGCGTTTGCATTCCACTCGAGCTTTTCGATGCAGAGAGTTGCTGCTACGTGGGTGCTGGAGATCGCCGGGCAGGGGCTCCGGCTGTTACGATGCTGTTGCCACTTACCGATGAATTATTGAATATATAACACAACACCCTATATTAATAACGAAGTGCGGATCGCTCGAATGGAGGATCATGAGGCTCGGTTCCCACATCGTTCGCTTTGACTTGCGGGGCATCCCCGTGGTGGGCAACACCATCACTGGCGCCCTGGTGGGACTGACGCCCGAAGGTGCCGCCCTGTGCGATGCGATGCTGGAGCGCGACGTTGCCGGGGAGGACATTCCCGTCGAATGCGAAGGGCTCGTGAGCTATCTGGCTGCCCATGGTTTTGAAGAGGACGCAGGGGCGAGCGAAACCTCTTGCCTTTCGTCGGCCTATCTGCACGTGTCAAACACTTGCAATCTCTCGTGCGTTGGGTGTTACTCTGCGGATTGCAACCGCAATCGCGCCGCCGACCCGAGTCTTGATGACCTGTGCCGCGCAATCGACGTTCTCGCACACCTGGGTGTCACTCGCTTGGTGATTTCGGGTGGGGAACCGTTCCTGCGCGAAGACTTGGCGGAAGTTACGCAGCATGCACGCGGGCAGGGCATGACGAACATTGCTGTTCTGACCAACGGCACGCATTGCAGTGACAAGGTGCTTGCAAAGCTGGCTGGTAATGTCGATGTGGTTTCCGTTTCATTCGACGGTGCGAGTCCGGAGGCTCCTGCGTGCATCAGGGGAGAGCAACTGTTCGACACACTTGTCGACGCCGTTAAACGTATAGAGGCGGCGGGGATTCACGCTCATATGCTGCCTACGTTGCACGCCCGCAACATTCAAGACGTTCCCGCCTACGTAGAGCTGTCAAAGCGACTGGGCTGTACGGTGGGCTTTAGCCTGTTGAGCGGCTCGCACACGAATTTGGGCGATCTTATGCCCAATGAGCCGTGCCTTATTGAGCTTGCGGATACCATGGTCGCCGTTGCACGCAAGGGCGAGGCGGCCTCGATTGACGACGCGTTCAATCCCATGCGAGCCTTGTCCGTCCGCACGTGCTGCGGCGCCGGTAGGAGCTCAGTGAGCGTCGCTTCGGACGGCACCGTATATCCGTGCCACATGCTCCGTAAACCGGAGTTCGCGTTGGGGAATGCGTTCACCGACAGCGCATTGGCAGTTGTGGACAATCTATCTCAGTTCACCATGCCCTCGGTGGATGAAATCGAGGGCTGCTCATCGTGCGAAAACCGATACCTATGTGGAGGTGGATGCAGGGCTCGGGCATACGATGAGCGCGGCTGCATGGCGAGGCGCGATCCGTATTGCGCTTACTACGGCCATGCGATTGACCAAACGGTCGATGCGTTTGTTAACAAAGCCTAGGGAGGGAGAGATATAAAATGCTGTTTGCTGTTGAAGCTCATATTGAAACCACGAGTTTTTGTGTGGATATTTTTGGCATACGTGTTGGAGCCTAAAAGGTACGGAGTGCAAAATGAGTCAATCCCATAAAGAAGGCATGACGACGAAGCTGAATCTGATTTGTTTGATCTTGATGCTAGTTGTATGTTTTTTCTTGTTGACCTTTGTAACTGGGATTGCTGCTCTTGCTGATTTCAGCATGGACAAAATGATGCTCCCCTTTGTGGCAAATCAGGTTGCCGTGGGACTTCTGGCGGTTGCTCCTCTCTTGATCTTCATCAAGCTTGTTCAAGCTGTGGTTCGAGCCAAAGAGTTTTTCTCTCGCACGCAGAGTAAGAGGATGCTGCTGATTGCCGTATGTTTGCTGCTTCGCGTGGCGGTTGATTTGCTTGCGCCAAGAATCGAAGTACCGAGCATGCTTGGCGGGGCAATCGGCCCTATGTCGGTGGGTCCCAGCCTGAACCTTACTACGCTTGCTACATCGATCATGTTCTTCGCGTTGGCTGGTGTTTTTGAGTACGGTAGGAAACTCCAGGAGGATTCCGATAACATCCTGTGACAACCGCTGAAAAACGTTCAAAGGGAGGACAGCCGAATGCCTATCGTTATGCGACTCGACCGTGTTATGGCAGATCGGAAAATGTCCTCCCTTGAACTTGCCGAGAAGGTCGGCATTTCCCCCGTTAACATTTCCCGCATCAAGACCGGCCGCCTCAAAGGCATCCGTTTTTCCACGCTCGAGGCAATGTGCGAGGCGTTGCATTGCAAGCCCGGCGACATCATCGACTGGATGGATGACGAGGAGTATATTGCGGCGTTCGGGGCGTTGCCTGAGGAGTAATTAGATTCGATGGCTACTCTTTGGCCGCATCGCTCAAGTATTATGTCCCAATGCTACCCAAACGAGCTGCGGTAGAGTGGACGGCGACACCCTCGTTAATTAATGTGGGTTCGCTCTTTAGCATTTCTGCGCGCCGCAGTTGTGTGCGCGGAGATTGGCGCGGTTGCACGAACGCATTGCAGCCAAGATATCAGTGGAGTGAGTTCGATATCTCGATACATGGTCCATCTTAGTTGTGGTGGGCTTCGCCGCGTGAGGACTCTGTAGCACGAGCTTGCATAAGTTTACCAAGCTCATTAATTGCTCAAGGTGCATCAGAACGCGTACTTGCTACTGCCTCTTTTATCTCCATTTCTATGTCTTTTGAAGTTGGATCGATGGGGAGCTTGCTGCCGTTACCCTCCCTATCGATGTACAAAACTGCCGGCACAGTATCTATGTCATATCTGTTACGAAAGTCTGATAGTTTTTGGTTCGTCTCGCTGGCTGTGCTGTCGACATAGAATGCATCGATCCCCTCTTCTTCGAAGCATGCTTTAAGGGGGACAATCATTAATCTGCACCATTGGCACGTATTTCGACCGATGAAGGTATAGGTTTCTTCATGACTTTCTGCATAGTTTTCAAGTTCATTTTCTTGAACAACGCTAAATGAACTCACAGCGTGTTCATAGCCGATCAGTTCCATTTTGAGCGTCTGCTCATTTTGCCGCTTGCTTTCCTGCTTTTCCATCGAATGCTCGTTGCTGGGCATCGGGGGCTCTTCCGTCTCGCATCCGTGTGCCGCAGTGGCAAGTACGATGCCTGCCACAAGTACGATGATGAAGCGGATTGTGGCGATGCTGGATTTCATGTGACAATTACCTTCCATGCCTAAATTCTGACCTTTCATCAGAATACTAAGTAATTATAAAACAATATAAAACATAAATTGATAGAGTAATCTCATAGAGTTTCTTGCGAGCTCGAAGGAGGAGCTATGAAAAAGAGCAAGAATTGCGCATTGGTAATCGTTTCCCTATTAGCATGCTGTTTCTGGGTTCCTTCAGTTGCTGCGGCGGCTGAATCGGACAATTTGTACGCGCCGTACAACAGCTTCGAAGAGGTGTATAACGCCTATTTTGAAGCAGTGGAAAAGGGTGATACCGAGCTTCAGGAAGAACTTTTGAAGATTGCAGACGAATCCCTTGAGACGGAAATGAACGAGGAGCCGCAGATTGCGCCATTTGTAAATCCCGACGAACAGTATTGGATCAGTTTATTCCCCAGCTTTTTCAATTACGGCCACTTTGCTGTCAACGGATTGGGCAAAGACAACTTGGCCCTTGGTCCAAAAAAGAATCCATGGCCCATGGGAGATACTGCAAACGCCTGGAATTCGACATACACGAAATTCCGCAAAGATTCTCGTTGGAAGAATACCGATAGCATGAAGGAGCAATTCTATTGTCACGCAAGGCTGTCGATATTTGCTGGAAAGGAATGGAATCTTGAGCCAGACAAGCCGTCGATTAACCCACTAACTTGCAATTAATTCATGTGGAGGAAATGCGTTTCATAGCGTCCCCATCTATGGAGTTTGACTGATCTAGCATGACGCTCTGCGTGATTGGAGGGTTTGATGTTTACGTACGGATCTCTCGGTTTTGGCGTTCTTGCTGTGGTGGTTCCGCTCGTGTTGCATCGAGTCAAGCGCGTGGAAATCCCCATCTTCTTGAGCATGGCGTTTGGCATGGTGTCGCTTACTTGCGTGAGCGCCGTGATGGGGCTGAGCGCCCAAGCTGGGGATGGGAGCATGTTCTACGACACCGCGCCGACGTTCATGTACTGTTCAATCACGCTTCTTGTGCTGGTGCTCGCCGTTAACGGCTGGCTGTTATGGAAGGCGTCGCGCGCATAACGCGTACGAAAGCGTAGCTTCGATTGGACTCACCGGGTTGTCTCGGTGGGTCCTTTGCGTTAGCGGGCATGCACCCGCACGTTTTAATGCCGGTTGGCGCCTTGGCGCCCCTGAGCGGCGCGGTTGCGGTCGTGGGGGTGTTCGCAGCGCTCTTGCCGGTCGTACGACGCTCGGCTCGGTTTTGGGGCTGCGGGGCTGCCGGGTTCTCATTGTCGTGCTCTCTGTCGGCTCCTTGCTGCGGGCGCTCCGTCCCGGAACCCTTTGCGCGCTTTTCGGTGGCACCGGCTTTCACCAAAGAGTTGACTGCGTGACGTGTCGCCTTCCGTCCTGAGCAAAAGCAGGGTGAGGGCTCGACCTGTGCGTCCGTTTCCGCGGTGATACACTGGGGCATGTAGGGTGGACGTTCTACACGAATGATTGAAGGGTCATATGGGGGACATGGTGCGGGGTGCGCGGATTCGTGTGGGCGCAAGCGTGTCGTCGATTGCGCTCGCCGCCTTGACCCTCTCGGTTATCCTGTTCAATCTCGTGGCCGCTTTTCACGGCAATATCTGGTTCGATGAGTCGTATTCGATGGCGCTGGCGTCCCATACCTTGCCCGAGATAATTGCCATCGGAGCGACCGATGTCCATCCCGTTCTGTACTACGTCATGCTTCGGATCATCTACCTTGTGTTCGGGCCCAGCGTGTTGGCCATGAGGTTGTTTTCCGTATGCGGCATGGTGGCCTGCGTGCTTTTGGGGTGGGGTGTGGTTCGCAAAGACTACGGAAATGTGGCTGCAGCCCTGTTCATTGCCCTGGTCTCCATTTCGCCTTGGGCGGCCGCCGAGGCAGTCGATATCCGCATGTACTCGTGGGCCGCGTTTTTCACCGGTCTCTCTTTTCTGTACAGCATGCGTATTGTTCGTGTGCTTTTGCCCCTCGAAGTTCGGCCAGACGCTGCGGAGACCGCCGTTCCCCGGCATTGGTGGGTGGTCGCGTTTGCCGCGGCGCTCGCTGCGGCGTACACGCATTACTTTGCGGCAATAGCTTCGTTCATGTCGATGTCTCTTGTGCTGGCATCCGCATGGCTCCATGCACGGCCTGGATCAAGCCCGGCCGTCGACCGCGCCCCGCTCCGCTTCTTTTGGCGCGGGGTGGGGTTGTGTTTGCTCGGGTACCTGCCTTGGATTATCGTCGTGATAGGGCAGACCGCCATGGTGAGCAGGGGCTTTTGGATCAAGTTCGACTTTCCCAGCGCCCTGCTGACGCTGTGCACGTTCCCCTTCACCTCCGAGGTCACGGTCGATCTCATGGAAGGCGACGGCGGCAGGGCGCTCGCATGCGTCTGCTGGGCCGGTGCGGCCCTGGCGGCGGCATGCCTGTTGCGGGCGGCGACGTGCGCCTGGCGATCGCGTGCAGCCTCGCCGCGCACGTCGGGCGCGATGCAAGACCGGCTTGCCCGCGCCTTGGGCGATGCGGTTATGCAAGGTGTTTTCGTCTTTTTTGGCACTGCTTTGCTCACGCTGGTCGTGGGCTTGCTGTTGGGTCAGTCCATTTTCATGACAAGGTACATGGTGTGCGCTCTCATTCCGCTCTCGGTTTCGATTGCGGTTTTGTTGGCGCGTGCGAATAAGAAATGGGTGCCCTTCGGATTCGCCGTCGGCCTGATCCTGGTCTCGACGGGAGTCCAAGTGCGAAGTTGCCAGATTGCCTATGACGAACGCAACGCCGAACCGGTCGCCTATTACGACCAGGTCACTTTGGATGGGGCCCAGGGACGCCTGCCCGTAGTTGCGGGACGCAATCTGTTCGGCGATATTCAGGCGGTCGGGCCGCTCTCCGTCTTGGTTCCTGAAGCGAAGATCGAATATCTCGATGCATGGTTGGCTTACGACGCCTTCACGCCTACCGTCACGTTTCTTGAGCATGGGGCCGAGGCGCTCGATGGCTACGTTGGTCGCTTCGTGTATCTTGCCGGTCGATTGAGCGAGTCTGACATCGAGCGGCTGGAGGACGAGGTGGGGGCGAGCGTTGTGAGCTCTCGGGTCTTCGAGCGTCCGTATCGAGACACGTGCTGGACAATCGTGCTCATGGAACGCCGATAGGCGGGCGACATCCGAGGGTGTTGGGCGGTCTGCCGCGTGACATCGCATGGCGACCCCTCGATTCGCTGTTCGCAAATCACGCTGTCGCGGCATCGTGAGGGAATGACCCTATCCATGTCGCGGCATCGTGTAAAAATGGCCATATCTATGTCGCGGCATCGTGTAAAAAGACGGCATCCTACGTGGCGGCATCGTGATATGCCCTGGCAGTCGATCTAATGCCGGTTCGCACCCTGGCGACCCTGCGCGGCGCGGTTGCGGGCGTGGGGGTTGGTGCCCGCGGCGCTCTTGCCGGTCGCGCGGCCCCCGGGCGTGCCGGGTGAGGGGCGACCGTGCTGCTTGGCGCCGCCGCGTCCGGTCGTGGGCGCGGAGCCCTTCTTGCCGGAGCGCGCCGCGGCGCGACGCTCGGCCCGGTTTTGGGGCTGCGGGGCTACCGGGTTCTCATTGCCGTGCCCTCTGCCGGCTCCACGTTGCGGGCGCTCCGTCCCGGAGCCCTTTGCGCGCTTTCCGGTGGCGCCGGCTTTGCTCGGGGCCGCGTCAGTCTTCTTGCCGCCTGCGCCCGGCTTGGGCGGAACGGGGCGGATCAGGCACTTGGACCCGTAGCCGATCAGGTCCTCGCGTCCGGCCTTCCGCAGGGCCTCCTTCACCAGCTTGTAGTTCTCTGGTTTACGGTACTGGATGAGGGCGCGCTGCATGGCCTTCTCGTGCGGGTCGCGCGCCACGTAGACGGGCTCCATGGTGCGCGGGTCCACGCCGGTGTAGAACATGCACGTGCTCATGGTGGAGGGTGTGGGGTAGAAGTCCTGCACCTGCTCGGGCATGTAGCCCATGTCGCGCACGGCCTCCGCCAGCTCCACGGCCTCCTTCATGGTCGAGCCCGGGTGGCTCGAGATGAGATAGGGCACTACGTACTGCTTGAGACCGTACTCGGCCGAGAGTCGCTCAAAGCGCTCGACGAAGGCGTCGTACACCTCGCGGCGCGGCTTGCCCATCACCGAGAGCACCGCGTCGCTCACGTGCTCGGGCGCCAAGCGCAGCTGGCCGCTCACATGGTGCTGCAGCAGCTCTACCAGGAACTTGTCGCTCGCGTCGGCCATGGTGTAGTCGAAGCGGATACCGCTGCGCACGAAGACCTTCTTCACGCCGGGGAGCTGCCGCAGGTCGCGCAGGAGCTCGGCGTAGGCGTCCTCGTTGGTGTCCATGTTGCGGCAGACGCTGGGCCAGAGGCACCGGCGGTTCTTGCACACGCCATGGGTGAGCTGCTTTGTGCACGCGGGCTTGAAGAAGTTCGCCGTGGGGCCGCCCACGTCGTTGATGTAGCCCTTGAACTCGGGGTCGCGCGTGAGCAGCTCAGCCTCGCGGATGATGCTCTCGCGGCTGCGCACCTGCAGCATGCGCCCTTGGTGAAACGCCAGCGCGCAAAACGAGCACTCGCCGAAGCACCCGCGATTGCTTGAGATGGAAAAGCGGATCTCGTCGAAGGCGGGGATGCCGCGGGCCTCGTCGTAGTCGGGGTGCCAGTGGCGCGCGTAGGGGAGCTCGGCCACCTCGTCCATCTCGGCGGTGGTGAGGGGTGCCGCCGGCGGGTTCTGCACCACGTAGACGCCGTTCGGGTAGGGCTCCACCAGGCGCCGCCCCGTGATGGGGTCCATGTTCTGCTGCTGGATGTTGAAGGAGCGGGCGTATTCCAAGCGGTCGGCTGTGAGGTCGTCCCAGCTGGGGAGCAGCTCGTAGTCGTATACGTTGTCGAGCGCCTGCGGCCCGCTCACGCGGTACACGGAACCGTTGACGAAGGTGATCTGCTCGATGGGGAGGCCCGCCGCCAGCGCGTCGGCCACCTCGACGATGGAGTGCTCGCCCATGCCGTAGAGCAGCAGGTCCGCGCCGGAATCGAGCAGGACGGAACGCTTGAGCTTGTCCTGCCAGTAGTCGTAGTGGGCCAGGCGGCGCAGACTCGCCTCGATGCCGCCGATGATGATGGGCTTGTCCTTGAAGGTACGGCGG
>ENA-OQEY01001236-OQEY01001236.1-human-gut-metagenome-genome-assembly--contig:-NODE-1236-length-11076-cov-2.332121_pt1 | contig 11076 bp, 8 predicted proteins | sample MGYA00242801_ERZ504647 | MGnify/ENA primary metagenome ERZ504647 (study PRJEB26092, sample SAMD00036204) | human gut metagenome | host: Homo sapiens | study: EMG produced TPA metagenomics assembly of... | reverse complement strand
GAAACTTGCTCCGATTGGATTAGGTGCCTACTTTGCGAACTTGATTGCGGAGTATGGACCACAGTTATTAGGAGATTATGGTCGCAGCATGATCGTGTATTATCCTTTATGTCTTTTATATGTTCTTATTTTTTACCCTTTATACGCATATTTCTCCGGTGGTAAGGAAGGAGTGAAACGCATGTTAAAGCATATCCTTACGCCGGCAATCACCGCTTTTGCGACTCAAAGTTCGGCAGCTACCTTGCCGGTCAATAAGGAAGCCTGCGAGAAGATCGGAGTTCCAACGGATATCAGTGATATCGTTTTACCGATGGGATGTACGATGCATATGGATGGTTCAGTATTAAGCTCGATCACAAAGATTGTATTTTTATTCGCAACCTTTAATTTACCATTTACCGGTATAGATACCTATGCGATGTCAATTTTAGTAGCTATTTGTTCAGCCTTTGTGTTGTCCGGAGCACCAGGTGGTGGACTTGTCGGCGAAGTCTTGATCGTATCGATGTTTGGCTTTCCGCCGGAAGCCTTTCCTTTGATCGCAACTCTGGGCTTCTTGTTTGATCCTATGGCAACAGCTTTAAATGCCAGTGGAGATACGATTGCCAGTATGATTGTAACTCGTGTGGTCGAAGGAAAAGGCTGGATTTTACAACATTTGAAAAATGGTTCTAAGTAAAAATAGAGTCTATAGAAGAGCTTATCCTTGGTGATAGGCTTTTCTTTTTATCCATAAAATGATCAAAAATCGCCTTGAAATCTAGAATTTGACATTTTTTATGCGGAAAACTTTGATATAATTAAAACTATGCGAAAGGATGATCAGATGCCAAATAAGACATATGATGAAAATAGTATTGTGATCCTGGAGGGACTGGAAGCCGTTCGAAAACGTCCAGGTATGTATATTGGTTCTACGGATTCCAGAGGCCTTCATCATTTAGTCTGGGAAATCGTAGATAATGCAATCGATGAAGCCTTAAATGGTTATGGGAATCAGATCCATATTACACTGAATGCCGATGGCAGTGTTACGGTAGAAGATCATGGCCGTGGTATGCCTGTCGGAAAACATAAGTCCGGTGTCAGCACTCTGGAGGTTATTTTTACGGTTCTTCATGCCGGCGGTAAATTTACCAGCAGCGGAGGCTATCAAAGTGCCGGTGGTTTGCATGGCGTAGGAGCCAGTGTTGTTAATGCCTTGTGCTCCTGGTGTAAAGTAACGGTGCATGATGGTAAAAATGTATGGTCCATGTTGTTTGAAGATGGGGGAAAGAAAGTCGGAAAACTGGAGAAAATTGGTAAGACCAATCGTACCGGAAGTACCGTGCAGTTTTTGCCGGATCCCCACATTTTTAAACAAAATCGCTTTTCTTTTTCTAAGATTTGTGAACGTGCACAGGAAGATGCTTTCCTTTTAGAAGGCTTAGAGATGAAAGTGACTGATCTTCGAAAAGAAAAACGGGAAATGGTCTATCAGTATGAAAATGGCTTACAGGCTTTTATTGAGGAGATTGATAAAGATCATACACCAATGCACGATCCAATCAGTTTTGAAGGCAATAATAACGGCATACAAGTACGTGGTTGTTTTCAATATACAGACGATTATCAGGAAAATGTGTTCAGTTTTACTAACATGGTTCGTACACGGGATGGAGGAAGTCATGAAACTGGTGCGAAACAAGCTTTTACCAAAGTGTTCAACGAATATGCTCGTAAAAACGGTTTCTTAAAAGAGAAAGATAAAAGTTTTGATGGCAGTGATGTTCGTGAAGGTTTAACGCTTGTCATCAATCTGACAATTCCGGAAGATCTTCTTCAGTTTGAAGGACAGACAAAAGAGAAATTGGGAACACCGGAGGCAAAATCAGCTACGGATGCGATTGTCAGTGAGAATTTACGTTATTTCTTAGAAGAAAATAAAGAAACAGCACAGGCCTTGGTACGAAAAATTGTAAAAGCCGCTAATGCGCGCAATGCGGCTCGTAAGGCCAGAGAGGAAGCACGTAAAGGAAAAGGCAAACAAAAGGCAGAAAGAGTATTATCCGGAAAGCTTGCCAGTGCTCAAAGCAAGGATGCTCGAAGAAAGGAGCTGTACCTTGTCGAAGGAGATTCGGCCGGGGGTAGTGCCAAACAAGGTAGAGATTCAAAATATCAGGCCATCCTGCCATTAAGAGGAAAGGTATTAAATACCGAAAAGGCATCTTTGGAAAACATTGAGAAAAATGAAGAATTGAATACGATTATTCATGCCCTGGGAGCCGGTGTTGGAAAAGATTTTACCGCAGAAGATTCCAATTACTATAAGGTCATCATCATGACCGATGCGGATGATGATGGAGCACATATTCAAAATCTTTTATTGACATTCTTTTATCGCTATATGAGAGATTTGATCGATAAGGAAATGTTATATATCGCCTTGCCGCCTTTATATCGGATTGCCAAAGGAAAGAATGAGTATTATCTATATACCGATGAAGAACTGGATGAAAAGAAAAAAGAACTGAAAAATGGCTATGCCATTACCCGTTACAAGGGGCTTGGTGAAATGAATGCCACGCAGCTATGGGATACGACCATGAATCCGGCTACCCGTACCTTGATTTGTGTAACAATAGAAAATGCGGTCATGGCCGAACGTCGTGTCCATGAGCTGATGGGGGATAAAGCAGAACTTCGTCGTAACTGGATCGAAGACAATGTTGTATTTACATTGGAGGATGATTATGTAAAGGAGGTGCGTCATGACTAAGGCAAATACAGTGGAAGAGCATCATATCTTAAAAAATTCACTGGAAGATATCATGGCGGATCGCTTTGCCCGATATTCCAAATACATCATTCAGGAGCGTGCCTTGCCTGATGCCAGGGATGGTTTAAAACCGGTACAAAGACGTATTTTATATGCGATGTACGAAGATGGAAATACCTATAATAAGCCCTATCGCAAAAGTGCTAAAACGGTCGGTAATGTCATCGGTAACTATCATCCGCATGGAGATAGTTCGGTTTATGATGCGATGGTGCGACTATCGCAATCCTGGAAAATTGCCGATCCTTTGATCGATATGCAGGGAAATAACGGTTCTATTGATGATGATCCGGCGGCTGCGATGCGATATACGGAAGCAAGACTTTCCAAACTTTCAGATTATTTGTTACAGGATATTGAAAAGGATACGGTAGAATGGGCACCGAACTTTTCGGATGAAAAGATGGAACCGACGGTCTTGCCGGCTCGGTATCCAAACTTGCTGGTCAATGGAATTACCGGTATTGCGGCAGGCTATGCGACCAATATACCGCCCCATAATTTAAACGAAGTTGTCGAAGCGGCTATATATCGCATTCAACATCCTCAATGTACTCTTGATGAGCTGATGCAGATCGTAAAAGGTCCGGATTTTCCAACCGGAGGAATCGTTATGGGGATTGACGGCATCAAGGAAGCTTTTTCCAAAGGTAAAGGAAAAGTCATGATTCGATCGAAAGTACATGTGGAACAGACGCGAACAATCAAACAACTGGTTGTTACCGAAATTCCTTATGAAGTGATCAAAAGTCAGCTGGTCAAGAAGATCGATGATATTCGAATCAATAAAAAAGTCGATGGTATCTTAGATGTGCGTGATGAAAGTGATCGTAATGGATTGCGCATTGTCATCGACTTAAAGAAAGATTGTGCCGATGAAACAATCTTGAATTATCTCTATAAGAATACCGATCTTCAGATTTCTTATAACTATAATGTGATCGCCATTGTCAACAAGGCACCGGTATTGATGTCTTTGCCGATGGCGTTAGATGCCTTTATTCAACATCGAGAAGATGTGGTTTTAAGGCGAAGTCATTATGATTTAAAGGCTAAAAAGGATAGAGCACATATCTTGGAGGGCTTGATCAAAGCGGTCAGTGTCATGGATGAAATCATTTCTATCATTCGCTCTTCGAAAGATAAGGCAGATGCCAAAAACAATTTGATTTCTCGTTTTGGCTTTTTCAATGAACAGGCAGAAGCGATTGTCATTATGCGTTTATACCGTTTGACACATACGGATATTAAAGAATTGCAGGATGAATACGATATCCTTTTAAAAGAAATTCAAGTTTTGGAAGGGATCGTATCGGACAAGAAAAAACTGCATGCGCTACTTGTCAAAGAGTTAAAAGAAGTCAATGCGACCTTTCATACCGAAAGACGCAGTGAGATTCAAAATGATATTCAAGAGATTGTCATTGATGAAAAGGCTATGATTGCGGATGAACAAGTCATGGTGACCATCACCCATGATGGGTATGTCAAACGTGTCAGCCTTCGTTCGTATAATGCATCGTCGGATAGTCTAAGTGGTCATAAAGATGGAGACTTTATCGTATGCAGCGGACAGGCCAGCACCTTACAGACACTCTTGTTTTTTACCAATCGCGGAACCTACGGGTATTTACCGGTCTATACCTTGGAAGAAGCCAAGTGGAAGGATCTGGGAAAACATATCAGCAGTTATTTGAAGATCGATTCTTCGGAAAAGATCATTCAGGCCTATTTGATTGATCAGTTTGATAAACATGTAGAGATGGTCTTTTCCTCGGCTTTAGGAATGATCAAGCGAACTTCTTTAAAAGATCTGCAGGTTTCTCGTGCTAATAAAACCATGGTCTGCATGAAAGTTGGATCAGCCGATAAAATGATTTCGGCAAAAGCATCCATGATACAATCTGATCATATCGTGTTGGTGACAAAAAATGGTTTTGGTTTGACGTATCCGGTTGAACAAGTACCGCAGGTATCGGCAAAATCCAAAGGTGTCAAATCGATCAATCTGACAAAGGACGATTGTGTGGAAGATATGCTTGTCTGTTCTGACTTGCAGGGGCAGATTTTATTTATGACAAGTGAAGGACAGATGAAACGTGTCAAGATGGATCAGATTGCCCGGTTTAATCGACCAGCTAAAGGAAATCGCATTTGTAAGCTGATCAAATCAAATCCAAGTCATTTATATAAAATGAAGGAGATTCGTGATCTACAAAAGGAAATTGTGTTGGAAAGTGAAGAACTTCTTCGCGTTGTACCGGCATCCATTTCTTTGATGTCGGTAGAATCAACGTTCTCGAATCCATTTGGCAAGCTGGAAGCTTATACGATTCCTGAAAATCTCGATCATATAGAGGAAGGAAACTGGTCAGAGGAAGAAAGTGAACAGCTTTCACTTTTTGAGGTATAGGCATGTCTAGAAAAAATGCGAGTGCCATTTGTATCTTAGTGGCAGCCATCTGGGGCGGTGGGTTCATTGCGACCGATGCCGCCCTGGCTACTTTTGATCCGTTTACCGTTTTATTGATTCGTTTTTTAGGTGCTAGCCTTGTGTGCTGGATCATAGTAGGAATCCAAAAAATACGCATTACTAAAGCCGGTGTATTAAAAGGATCTTTATCAGGTCTTTTCTTGTATTTGGCCTTTGCCTTTCAAACCTTTGGCTTAGATATGACAAATACCGGTCAAAATGCTTTTTTAACGGCTGTCAATGTGGTCATGGTGCCTTATATTGCCTGGCTTATTTTTAAGAAAAGACCACAGTTCATGCAGGTATTTGCAAGCCTGATCTGTCTGATTGGTATTGGATGTCTTTCTCTATCGAAAGGGCAGTTTCACTTTTCTTTTGGAGATTGTTTATCACTGATGTGCGCTTTCTTTTTTGCCTGTCACTTTATCTCTTTGGAGTATTCGACAAAAGGTCAGGATGTGCGACTCATCAATGCGATTCAAATGTCAGTTGCAGCAATAGTATCCATTCCAGGTGCCTTATGTCTGGAAACGATGCCTTCACACATCTCCTTGATGGCCATTTTCAGCTGCCTTTATATGATTTTGATTGCCACATGGCTTGCGTTTCAATTACAGACTCTGGCGCAAAAATATATCGATTCTTCCAGTGCCAGTGTGCTTCTTTGTACAGAATCTTTATTTGCCAATGTTTTTGGATTTGTGTTGTTGCACGAAGAAAAGACGTGGATCATGATCCTTGGTGGTTTATTGATTTTTCTGTCGGTTATCTTAGTAGAAGGGGAATCTCTGTTTGATAAAAATAGAATTTTCAAACGGTTGTCAAAAGAATAAAAAAATAGTAATATAAAGTATGTAAATAGTGAGGATGGATTAAATATGGATTGGTTAAGTACAATACTTTACACCTTAGTTGGGGTTGTTATTGGCGGGATTTTAGGTTTTTATTTCACAAAGAAAAAGTTTGAAAAAGAATTGAAGGAAAATCCACCGATCAATGAAAAGATGATTCGTGCTATGTTCTTACAAATGGGTCGTAAACCTAGTGAAGCGCAGATTCGTCAGATCATGAAATCAGTTAACCAAAACAGATAGCGAAGAGGAAACTCTTCGTTTTTCTTTTATGCAAATAATATGTGATAATGATGATAGCAATAGGGAAATGTGGGAAAATTTGTGAAAAACTATTGCGAAATCGCTTTAAATTTTTTAAAATAAGGATGAATGTACCACTGTATAAAAATAGTATAGCTATATAATGAATACAAATGCGTTCTGTTTTTATGCAGGCAACATGATCACTTATATACAGGTGAGTAGATAGGAGGTTAATATGGTAGGAATTATCCTAGCGAGTCATGGGGAATTTGCCGAAGGGATTCATCAGTCCGGATCTATGATCTTTGGCGAACAGGCAAATGTCAAACCTTGCATTTTAAAACCAAGCGAGGGACCTCAGGATATTCGCAAAAAAATGGAAGACGCGATTGCTTCCTTTGATCAGCAGGATGAGATTTTATTCCTGGTGGATCTTTGGGGCGGAACGCCTTTCAATCAGGCAAGTGCTTTAAAAGACGGGCATGAAAGCTGGGCTATCGTAACCGGTTTGAATCTGCCTATGTTGATTGAAGCCTATGCATCCAGAATGAGCATGGACACAGCTCATGAAATTGCGATGCACATTGCCAAAACGGCAAAAGAGGGTGTTCGCATTCAACCGGAAGATCTGGAACCGGTGGAAGAAGAAAAAGAGCAGAGTGCGGCTCCTGTCATGCAGCAGGCCATTCCGGAAGGTACCGTGCTGGGTGATGGACATATCAAATATGTATTAGCTCGAATCGATACCCGTTTATTGCACGGACAGGTGGCAACAACATGGACAAAATCAACCAATCCGGATCGTATCATCGTTGTTTCTGATAATGTAGCACACGATGAATTGCGTAAAAACATGATCATACAGGCTGCTCCTCCGGGAGTTAAGGCACATGTTGTACCGATTGATAAGATGATTTCTGTGGCCAAGGATCCTCGTTTTGGTGCAACCAAAGCATTATTGTTGTTTGAAACACCACAGGATGCCCTAAAAGCAATCCAGGGTGGTGTGGATGTCAAAACATTAAATGTAGGTTCCATGGCACATTCACAGGGAAAAGTTGCGGTTACGAAGGCTTTAGCTTTTGATAAAGACGATGTCAAGACCATGCGTGAGATTGAAAAGCTTGGTGTTAAATTTGATGTCCGTAAAGTTCCGGCTGACAGTCCGGAAAATATGGATGCGATCTTGAAAAAAGCAGAAGCTGAACTTGGATAGGATTGTTTTTTGGAGGTTAATATGAATATTATTACAGTGATTCTTATTGTCATTGTAGCCTTATTAGCAGGTATGGAAGGAATTTTGGATGAATTCCAGTTCCATCAGCCTTTGGTTGCATGTACATTGATCGGACTTGTAACAGGTCACTTAACAGAAGGGATCATGCTGGCAGGAAATCTTCAGCTGATGGCTTTAGGATGGGCCAACGTTGGAGCTGCTGTGGCACCGGATGCTGCTTTGGCATCAGTTGCCTCTGCCATTATCATGGTTCTTGGTTTAGACGGAGCTACCGATGTAAACAGCGTTATTTCTACATCCATCGCTGTTGCGGTTCCTTTGTCTGTAGCTGGATTGTTCTTAACGATGATTTGTCGTACGCTGGCCATTCCTATCGTACATATCATGGATGGTGCGGCTGAAAAAGGAAGCTTTAAAACCATTGAAATCTGGCAATATATCGCCATTTTGATGCAGGGACTTCGTATTGCGATTCCGGCAGCTATCTTGTGCTTTGTTCCATCGGATATCGTTACCAGTGCTTTACAGGCAATGCCAGCATGGTTAAATAATGGTATGACCGTTGGTGGTGGTATGGTTGCCGCTGTCGGCTATGCCATGGTTATCAATATGATGGCCACAAAGGAAACTTGGCCATTCTTTGCCTTAGGTTTCACGCTGGCTTGTATTCAGGAGATCACATTGATCGGTCTGGGTGTCATTGGTGTTGCCTTAGCTTTGATTTATCTGGCATTGAAGGAAAGCGGAGGTTCCGGTGGAAACGCCTCCAATACAGGTGACCCGTTAGGGGATATCCTGAATGATTACTAGGATTGAAAGGAGAGATTAGTATGGCAGAAAAAATTGTTTTATCTAAAAAAGATCGTATGAAAGTTTGTTGGCGTCATCAGTTTCTTCAGGGATCCTGGAACTATGAACGTATGCAGAACGGTGGATGGTGCTATTCTATCATTCCGGCTATCAAGAAACTATATACAAACAAAGAAGATCAGATTTCCGCATTAAAGCGTCATATGGAATTCTATAATACCCATCCTTATGTATCTTCTCCGGTCATGGGTGTTACTTTGGCCATGGAAGAAGAACGTGCCAATGGTGCACCAATCGATGATGTGGCAATCCAGGGTGTTAAGGTTGGTATGATGGGACCATTGGCTGGTGTCGGTGACCCGGCTTTCTGGTTTACCATGCGTCCAATCTTAGGGGCTTTAGGTGCTTCTTTTGCCCTGAGCGGTAATTTATTAGGACCGGTATTGTTCTTAGTATTATGGAATGTGATTCGTTTTGCGTTCATGTGGTACACACAAGAGTTTGGCTATAAAGTAGGAACTTCGATCACAAAAGACTTATCCGGTGGATTGTTAGGAAAGATTACGCAGGGAGCCAGTATCCTTGGTATGTTTGTCATTGGTGGACTGGTTCAGCGTTGGGTCAGCATCACTTTAACCCCAGTCGTATCTACTGTTGCAAATGATGAAGTTAATATCATCGACTTCTCTAAATTTGATGGTACCGGTGAATCTTTACAGGCAATTTTACGTGAATATGACAGTGGAAAATTCTTGTATGATACAACATCGACTACATTGCAAGATAACTTAAACTCATTAACACCAGGTTTACTGGCGGTATTATTGACTTTGTTTATCTGCTGGCTATTGAAAAAGAACATTTCGCCGATCGTTATTATCATTGGACTTTTCATTGTTGGTATCATTGGTGTTCTTTGCGGATTCATGTAGAATGTATAAAAGTCCGGTTTTTACCGGACTTCTTCTTTTTGAGGTGATACGATGTGAGGCAAAAGTAAACACCTCGATCTGGCTTTTAAGTAACCTCTCGGTATTTCATGAGCAATGCCGAGAGGTTTTTGGTTTTGTTTGTCATACGAAAAAGGCTATTATAATAAAAAAATCCTTTCTTACTTTGGCGGAAACGTATTAGTGATATTAAGTCATTGATGTGCTGCATTCGTAAAATATAATTCTGTTAGTTATAAAAATAAACTGATGATCATAGGCTTTTATGTTGTACTTTATTTTTGTAAGGTAAGCAACCCATAAAAAAGTCTTGCTTTTTTATGGGTTTTGTGTTATTTTAAAATCGAACCGGTTCGGAAAGCGAGGAATTACAGTGAGGCTCACGATTTCTGATATTGCGAAAAAAACAGGATATGCCAAAAGTACGGTATCGGCTGCGCTGAACAATAAACCGGGAGTGAAACCAAAAACCAGAGAAGAAATCCAGCGGATCGCAGCAGAAATGAATTATATTCCCAATGAGTTTGCACGCAATCTGTCCATGCAGACTACGAATACCATCGGGATCATTGTGCGGGATATCACCAATCCTTTTTACGCCAAGATCTGCCGTGCCATTGAGAATACTGCTTCCGAGCACGCTTATACAACCTTAATTTTAAATACTGACGGTATCCGTGAAAAAGAACTGAACGCTATTAGGGTAATGTCGGGTCAAATGGTGAGTGGGGTTATCATCGATATCAGCGGCAAAGATACAGATCTCCTAATGGAGTTGAACAAATTTGGTCTACCCTTTGTAGTGTTTGGAACCACGGCCGGCGAGCTTGCTGCGGATAGCGTAGAGGCTGACGATTATAACGGTGCCTATCAGGCGGCCGAATATCTTTATTCTTGCGGCCATAGAAAAATTGGCTTTGTCCACGGAGGAATGGAGTCGGTCTATTCCCAACGGCGTTTACGGGGAATCAGGAAGGCATTGGAGCATAATGGTATTGAGCTGGAGGAAAAATATATTTTTTATAAAGCTAAAACCATACAGGAAGGCTATCTGATGGGAAAAAAGCTGGTAAATTTCGAGGATTTGCCCACCGCAATTATTGCGTATAATGATTTGGTGGCGGTAGGGATGATCCGTGCCCTGGAGGAAAATGGACGGCAGGTACCGGACGATATCTCCATCATCGGATTTGATGATATTGAATTAATGACTTTCCCTTTGACTACTGTGCAAATTCCGGAATATGAGATGGGAGAGAAGGCGGCAGAGCTTTTGTTTGATAAAATTATGGGAAAAGCCAGTGGCAGTCCCAGAGAAATTTTACTGGATACTGAGCTAGTGGTAAGAAAATCGGTGAAAAGACTATTATAATCTTTTTTAAGGAAAATCCGAACCGGTTCGAAAAACTGGTGAGGGTATGCCTTAGCCTTAAAAAGTAGCCCTGTATGTTAGTTATTTTTCAAGCAGTTAATTAGATAAAATTTGTTGCAAAAATACAACACAAGGAGAGTTGCTAGTTAGGCAAAAGAACCTGTTAGTTTATTGTATAGAAATATCGAACCGGTTCGGAAAATACTTTGAAAAGTATTTTGTGATAAATTTCATGTAAATTATTAAAAAGGAGTGGCAATTATGTTAAAACAAAAGATGGCATTGCTCTTGGCGGCGGCTATGCTGGCCGGTGCTG
>ENA-OQEY01001230-OQEY01001230.1-human-gut-metagenome-genome-assembly--contig:-NODE-1230-length-11121-cov-2.949294_pt1 | contig 11121 bp, 10 predicted proteins | sample MGYA00242801_ERZ504647 | MGnify/ENA primary metagenome ERZ504647 (study PRJEB26092, sample SAMD00036204) | human gut metagenome | host: Homo sapiens | study: EMG produced TPA metagenomics assembly of... | reverse complement strand
GAAACAGGCTGATAATTTGAAAATGTTCCAGTAAGAAGATGTTCTGATGTTATGCCAGCGTATTGATGATTTAACAGGGTGTGAGCCGGCAGTTGTATTGTGCTGTGGGTTCAATGAATGTTTCATATTCTTAATAAAATCCTTAATATTAATAAAATTCTTAATATAATAAGTTACATTGTTAGAAATTATAATTGCCAATTATAGGTGCAAGTTAATTAATAAATATATAACAAATAGTGAAAAATATTACATATACACCTTGATAATAACGATAAGTTATATATTTTAATAAATTTTTAATTTTTGTGCATTTTACTCTATACAATTGTATTTTTAATGTATTTTCTTCTTATTATATAACATAATGGTATGTCTGCATACATTTTTTATATATGTTATAAATGATAAAACATAAAGAATTCTATGTAAAATATTAAAAAATAAATAAATGACCGATGGTCAGTATTGCTTGATATTCCTTAATTGTACTAACTTTTATACATAATAAATGCTGTATCATAAAGTCAGATAATACATATATTTTTATGTAATATTAGAAAATTATCATATCCATAATTAATTGAGATAACAAGTTGATGTACTGATATACATACATAGATTTGTATAATATGTTAAGATTAAAAAGTTAAGATTGTTAAAAATTAATTTATTTGCTTTACATTTCCATAAAATGGGTATAAACTTCGCAGTGAGAAAAAGAAAGGATAAGGAGATGGTTTTTTGAATGATTTAGCACAGAATCTTATTGAAGAGCTTCAATGTGAGACCGTCTTTACGATTCCTATTTTGGGTGGAATACCAGTATCTGAGGCAGTTGTGGTCACATGGATCATTATGGCAGTCCTGGTTGTAGTTTCATTTATACTGACCCGAAATCTTAAGGTGGATCATATAAGTAAAAGACAGGCTGTTGCTGAAAGCATAGTTACAGGTCTTATGAAGATGGTTCAAGGAATGGTTGGCGAGAAGGGTAAGGCTTATGTGCCGTATCTTACAACAGTTATGTTATATATTGGTGTTTCCAATATTATCGGACTGTTTGGATTTAAGTCCCCAACAAAGGACTTAAGAGTAACGGTAGCACTGGCACTTATGAGTATTATTCTTATTGAAGCTGCTGGTATCTATCACAAGGGTGTTAAGCGTTGGTTACACGGCTTTGTTGAGCCGGTTGCAATCGTAACACCAATTAACATTCTCGAAGTTGTTACAAAGCCACTTTCACTTTGTATGCGACTTTTCGGTAATGTATTAGGAGCTTTCGTTATTATGGAGCTTCTGAAAATGATACTTCCGGTAGGACTTCCGGTTGTGTTCAGTCTGTACTTCGATATATTTGATGGTTTACTTCAGGCATACGTATTTGTATTCCTTACATCATTGTATATTGATGAGATTACAGAATAATTAATTAAGAAAGCTTGTTGTGTAGGCAGATAGCCTATATATGAGTATATGTTAAGAAAAAGGAGATAAGATTATGAGTGGAACAATTATAGCTATTGGCGCAGGTATCGCCGTATTAGGTTCATTTGGTGCAGGTATTGGTATTGGTATAGCAACTGGTAGAGCTTCAGAAGCTGTTGCAAGACAGCCAGAGGCAGAAGGTAAGATTACAAAGACACTTATTCTTGGTAGTGCGTTGGCAGAGGCTACTGCTATTTACGGTTTCGTTATCGCCCTTATGATTATCGTTATGCTTGCTTAAGCATAATAAAAGCCTGCTTTGGCAGACAAATATAAAGATAACAAGAAAAGATTAAAGGAAAGGCAGGGAATAAGATGCTCCAGTTAGATGTTTGGAATGTTTTATTTACAGTTATTAACCTTTTAATTCTCTTTGTGCTTATGAGAATATTCTTATATAAGCCAGTTCAGAAGATTATTGCAGCAAGACAGGCAGAGGCCGATAAGCAGTTTGACGAGGCTGCGGCTAAGCAGAGCGAAGCAGAAGAACTTAAGACTAAGTATGAAGCAGTTTTAAGTGATGCTGAAAATGAGAAGAAAAAGGTTGTTGCTGAGGCGAGAAAGACTGCTGATGAAGAATATCAGCGTATCGTAACAGATGCACACAAGACAGCTTCACAGATTAAAGATGACGCCGAGGCTGAGGCAATAAGCCAGAAAGAACAGATATTAAAGAAAGCAGAAAAAGAAATTGCAGATATGGTTGTAGATGCAGCAGCTAAGGTTGTCGGAAGCAATAGTGCCGATACTAATGCAGCACTTTATGACACATTTTTGAATAAAGCAGGTGATAAATAGTGATACAGACAGCAATTGATTATGCAAAAGAATTACATAAAGCTGGAATGACACACGAAGAATTATCTTCGGTGAAAGATATATTTGATGTTGTACCACAGGTTAAGGAAGAACTTAATGATCCTACGGTATCACTTGAGAAGAAGCATCTTGTGATTCAGAAAGTATTTTCTAAAAATGTAAGAAACTTCTTACAGCTTTTATGTGATAATAATGATGTTAATTTATTTGAAGAAGTATATAAAGCTTTAACAGAACTTGAAAAGACACCAGAACAGAAGGAAAGTTCAGCAGTCCTTACATATGTTGAAGCACCATCTGATGAGCAGCTTGCAGGTATTAAGAAGTTCATTGAGAAAGAATTCCATAATCCTGATATCAAGCTTGAGATGGTTAAAGATCCATCTCTTAAGAGTGGATTTGTATTAAAGGTTGGCTCTAAAGAGTATGACTGGAGTGAGAAAGCACGTATTGACCAGTTAAAGAGCAGTATTGCCAAGGCGGTTGGCACAGGCTCGGCTACAGCAAGTGAGAAAGGTATTCTTTCAATCCTTGAAGGTAATATCGAAGATTTCCAGCTTGAAGTTAAGGATAAAGAGATTGGTGTAGTTAACTGGGTTGGTGATGGTATTGCCAATGTTGATGGAATTGACCACGCTTTTTATGGTGAAATCGTTATATTCGACAGCGGTGTAAAAGGTATGGTTCAGGATGTCAGACGTGATGAAGTCGGCGTTATTCTTTTTGGTAGTGATATTGAAGTTAAAGAGGGCAGTAAGGTTGTCCGTACAGGAAAGATGGCTGGTGTTCCAGTTGGTGAAGGTTTCCTTGGAAGAATTGTTGATGCACTTGGTTCACCTATTGATGACAAGGGTGATATCCAGGCAGATGGCTACAGACCAGTAGAGTGTGAAGCGCCTGGTATTACAGAGCGTAAGTCAGTATCAGTACCTATGGAGACTGGACTTCTTTCTATTGATTCAATGTTCCCTATAGGACGTGGACAAAGAGAGCTTATTATTGGTGACCGTCAGACAGGTAAGACATCTATCGCAACAGATACAATTATTAACCAGAAGGGTAAAGGCGTTATCTGTATATATGTCGCTATTGGACAGAAAGCTTCTACAATAGCCAAGCTTGTTAATACATTAAAGACAGCAGGTGCTATGGATTATACAACTATTGTATCAGCTACAGCAGCAGATCCAGCACCATTACAGTATATTGCCCCATATGCAGGTACAGCTATGGCTGAATACTTTATGCACAATGGCAAAGATGTACTTATTATATATGATGATCTTTCAAAGCACGCGGTTGCATATAGAGCAATATCACTTCTGCTTGAGCGTTCACCAGGACGTGAAGCTTACCCAGGTGATGTATTCTATCTTCATTCAAGACTTCTTGAAAGATCAAGCCGTCTTTCACCAGAAGCAGGTGGTGGTTCAATAACAGCACTTCCTATTATAGAGACACAGGCAGGCGACCTTTCAGCATATATACCAACCAATGTAATATCTATTACAGATGGTCAGATATTCCTTGAAAGTGAGTTATTCTTCTCAGGCCAAAGACCAGCCGTTAACGTAGGTCTTTCTGTATCCCGTGTTGGTGGTGCAGCACAGACTAAGGCTATGAAGAAGGCAGCAGGAAGTATCCGTATTGATCTGGCACAGTACAGAGAGATGGAAGTGTTCACACAGTTCTCATCAGATCTTGATGAAAGTACTAAGAATCAGTTACAGCACGGACGTGCACTTATGGAACTTCTTAAACAGCCGGTTAGCCACCCATTCAGTATGGCTGAACAGGTTATTATATTAGTTTCAGCTAATGCACATATTTTTAGTGATGTTGAACTTGCGGATATTAAGACATTTAGAAAAGAAATGCTTACATTCTTTAAAGAACAACATTCAGATATTATTAATACAATTGAGTCCACTAAAGATCTCACAGATGAGACTAAGGAAGCAATTATAGAGGCTGCTAAGGAATTTAAGAATAAGTAATATTAATAAAAATGTGTGGAAATGGAGGATAAGCTATGGCGAATACTAAAGAAATTCAAAGCAGAATAAATAGTATTCATGATACAATGAAAATCACCAAAGCTATGTATATGATGTCCTCAGTTAAACTTAGAAAAGCCAGACAGAAGCTTGAGGATACAGAGCCTTACTTCTATGGATTGCAGGATCAGATAAAGAGTATTTTGTATCATTTTCCTACTATGCAGCATCTTTTCTTTGATAATAGAAATAGTGATATGCACGAGCAGATAAAGAAAAAAGCATTTATCGTCATAAGTGGTGATAAAGGAATGGCTGGTGCATATAACCATAATGTATTAAAGGAAGCCAAGAGATTGTGCGATGAGTCACAGGAATACAAGATATTTGCAATAGGAGAAACTGGCAGACAGTATTTTACTTCACTTGGTTATAATGTTGAGGAGTCATTCAGATTTTCAGCTAATAATCCATCAGTTCACAGAGCCAGAGTTATAACAGAAGACATAGTTGAGCGTTATAAAGAGGAAGAAATGGACGAGGTGTATATTGTGTATACACGAATGGAACGAGGAATGAAAGAAGAGGTCGAGGTTGAGCAGTTACTTCCTCTTAAGACCAATCAGTTCATTAAGGAAGAGTTAGTTGATAATGTAAAAAAGGGTAAAAGTAATGGTACTCTTGAAGATTTTGAAGGCTCAGATGATTATTTTGTAATATATCCGTCACCAAAGGTTGTTCTTAATGATCTTGCATACAATTATGTAACAGGATTCATATATGGAGCACTTGTTGAGGGCTTTGCGACAGAAGAAAATGCACGAATGGTTGCTATGCAGGCAGCTACAGATAATGCAGAAGCTATGCTTAAGGAATTATCAATTGAGTATAACAGACTTCGTCAGGCAGCTATAACACAGGAGATTACTGAGGTTATAGGTGGTGCTAAGGCTCTTAAGAAGAAAAAGATGAAGAAAGCAAAGGCGGGAAAATAGCCGCAAGATATAGCAGAAAGAGGTGAATTCAGGTGGAAGAGATGAAAGGAAAGATAGTACAGGTTTCAGGACCTGTAGTCGATGTCGAATTTGAGGGCAGTTATCTTCCAGCAATCAAGGATGCACTTTATGTAATACAGGATGGAAAAAAGAAGACAATGGAGGTATCACAGCATATAGGTAATAACGTTGTAAGATGTATTATGCTTGCAGCTAGTGAGGGCCTTTGTAAAGATATGGAGGTAACAGCTACAGGAAGCGGTATATCTGTACCTGTGGGTGAGAAGACTCTGGGAAGACTTTTTAACGTCCTTGGAGATACCCTTGATAATGGAGAAAAATTAGATGAAGAAGAACACTGGTGTATACACAGAAATCCACCAACATTTGCAGAGCAGAGCCCTGTTGTAGAAATGTTACAGACAGGTATCAAGGTTATTGATCTGCTTGCACCATACGCTAAAGGTGGTAAGATTGGTCTTTTCGGTGGTGCTGGTGTTGGTAAGACAGTTCTTATTCAGGAGCTTATCAGAAATATAGCTGCTGAGAGTGGTGGTTATTCAATATTTACAGGTGTAGGAGAGCGAAGCCGTGAAGGTAATGACTTATGGACAGAGATGAAAGAGTCCGGAGTTATTGATAAGACAGCTTTGGTATTTGGTCAGATGAATGAACCACCTGGAGCAAGAATGAGAGTTGCAGAGACAGGTCTTACAATGGCTGAATATTTCAGAGATGTTAAGAAGCAGGATGTGTTGTTATTCATTGATAACATTTTCCGTTTCGTTCAGGCTGGTTCAGAGGTTTCAGCACTTCTTGGACGTATGCCATCAGCCGTTGGTTACCAGCCAACTCTTGCAACTGACTTAGGTGAATTACAGGAGAGAATTGCTTCAACAACAAGAGGTTCTATCACATCAGTTCAGGCTGTATATGTACCAGCCGATGACCTTACTGACCCAGCTCCTGCAACAACATTCTCACATTTGGATGCAACTACAGTTCTTTCAAGAAAGATTGTTGAACAGGGTATTTACCCGGCAGTAGACCCGCTTGAGTCTACATCACGTATCCTCGAGACGGATATCGTAGTCGAGTAGCATTATCAGGTAGCACGAAAGGTACAGGAGATTCTCCAGAAGTACAAGGAGCTGCAGGATATCATCGCAATCCTTGGTATGGAGGAGCTGGCAGATGAGGACAAGGTACTTGTATACAGAGCAAGAAAAATCCAGAAGTTCCTCTCACAGCCGTTCCACGTAGCCGAGAACTTCACAGGTATCCAGGGTGTCTATGTGCCTGTAGAGGAGACTATCAAGGGCTTCAAGGCTATCATAGATGGTGAGATGGACGAGTATCCTGAGAACGCATTTTTCAATGTCGGAACAATCGAGGACGTCAAGGAAAAAGCAAAGACTATGCAGCAGTAAAAGCATAAGGAAGGACAAATCGTATGGCAACAAATACATTTTATCTAAAGGTAATAGCTGCTAACAGAGTGTTTTACTCAGGAAGATGTCGTTCCATAATAGTCCCTGAGTTCGATGGCCAGAAGGAAATCCTCGCCCACCACGAGGATATGGTCATAGCCGTCGATGAGGGCGAGATGAGATTTCAGCCGGAGGGCAGTGACAACTGGGAGTACGCGGTAGTGGGAATGGGCTTCGTAGAGATAGTCAACAACCGTGTGACACTGCTGGTAGATACAGCAGAAAAGCCGGAGGAGATTGATATCCGTCATGCACAGGAGCAGAAAGAGCGTGCAGAGGAGCGAATCCGCCAGAAACAGAGCATCCAGGAATATTATCATTCTCAGGCATCTCTGGCGAGAGCTATGAACCGATTGCGAGTATCTCAGGGAAAACGCTGGAATTTATAGAGAAAAGAAACAAGGAAGTTTGTGCAAAAAGGTGCAGCTTCCTTGTTTCTTTTCACATATAGTAACTTTTACGGAGTTACTGTTCCCACCAATCTCCACCTATCCATGCGCAATCGTCGTGCTTGCGCACTCCAGTACCGCACTTCGTGCTAGATTGCTTATGTATGGGCGGTGACTGGTTCCACCAGATGTTAAATATAGATTCTTTTCCTTACATGCAGGCATGACGGTTCAGAACCTATATTTAACATCTGGTGTGAACAGTAACCTTATGATCTAAAATTACATATTTTTGGACTTTTATTGCATAGATTTGCTCTTTTTATATGTGTATAATAACACTAACAAAGAGTCCTGTAAATAAGAAGGAGAATGAACATGGACAAAGTTTTAAAAGTAATTTTGATCGGTGCAGGAAACAGGGGTGAAACATATACCGATATTATGGCTCAGATGAGTGACAAATTCAAAGTTATTGCAGTTGCAGAACCCATCGAGAGCCGTAGAAATAATATCCAGAAAAAACATCAGATAGCCGATGATCTGTGCTTTGAAGATTGGAAGCCATTACTTGATCTTGGAAAGATCGCGGATGTTGCTGTTATTTCAACGATGGACAAACAACATCTGGAACCGACACTGAAAGCAATTTCTTTGCAATATGACATTTTATTGGAAAAACCAGTATCCCCGGACCCGGAGGAATGCAATAAAATTGCAGATTATGCGGAACAAATGGGAAGTAAAGTCATTGTTTGTCACGTACTTCGATATACACCATTTTTTATTACAATCAAAGAACTGATCAATGACGGAAGACTGGGAGATATTATTTCTGTTAATCATGAAGAATGTGTTGGAAATGTACATCAAAGCCACAGTTTTGTCAGAGGAAATTGGGGGAACTCTAAAAGATCTTCCTGTATGCTGTTGCAAAAATCCTGCCATGATATGGATATTCTGCAATGGTTAATTGGAAAGAAGTGTAAAAAAGTACAATCTTTTGGCGCCTTATCCTATTTTAAAGAGGAAAATGCTCCAAAAGATGCACCGGACTATTGTATTCAGGGATGTCCGAAAGCAGACACCTGCCCATATAATGCTGTCAGACTTTATCTGGACGATAAGGAAAATGACTGGTTTCGAACAACCTCAACCAGAGAAGCAAATCCCACTGATGAAATGGTGGAAACAGCACTTCGTACAACACAATATGGAAAGTGTGTATTCAAATGTGATAACGATGTTGTAGACCATCAGACTGTCAATATGATTTTTGAAGATGATATCACTGTTACCTTTACTATGAATGCCTTCAACAAAGGCGGCAGATTTATACATATTATGGGAACAAAAGGGGAATTGCACGCAGCAATGGACGGGCTCGGAACTCCTATTACAATATATGAATTCGAAACAAAGCAGACTACAGAAATTCCGATTGTTGCCAAAGATGGCATTACGAATGGGCATGGCGGCGGCGATGATGGCATTGTGTACTCTCTTTATGAGTATCTGACTGGGGAATATCAAGGCTTCTCTGTTTCTGACATCCGAACATCCGTAAATAATCACCTGATCGTGTTTGCAGCCGAGGAATCAAGAGCAAACGGGACCGTTGTAGATTTCGACACTTTTGTAGAGAATCTGCGTTAATTTTCACAAATCTATCAAATCAATGATAATTATATGGAGGAATATATTATGAAAAAACCAGTATTAGTCATTATGGCAGCCGGAATGGGAAGCCGTTATGGAGGATTAAAACAAATTGACCCAATCGATGATCAGGGACATATCATCATGGATTTTTCCATTTTTGATGCCAAAAGAGCAGGATTTGAAAAAGTCGTTTTTATTATCAAAAAAGAAAATGAGAAAGATTTTAAAGAAGTAATCGGAAATCGTATGGCAGACGTCATGGACGTAGAATACGTATTCCAGGACTTGACGAATCTTCCGGAAGGGTTTGAAGTTCCAGACGGAAGAATAAAACCATGGGGAACCGCACATGCCGTTCTCAGCTGTATTGATGTTGTAGATGGTCCTTTTGCTGTGATCAATGCGGATGATTACTATGGAAGAGATGCATTCCAGAAAATTTATCATTTCCTGTCAACACAGAAAGATGATGATAAATACCGTTTTACAATGGTAGGATATCATTTAAAAAATACATTGACAGAAAACGGTCATGTCGCACGGGGCGTTTGTACTGTGGATGAAAATGGATATTTAGTAGAAGTTACCGAACGCACTCATATTGAAAAAAAGGGAGAGCGGGCCGCTTTTACAGAGGATGATGGAGCCTCCTGGACAGAGCTTCCAATGGATGCTGTCGTTTCTATGAATATGTGGGGATTCTCGGAAGGATTTCTTCAGGAAATCAAAGCAGGATTTGCTGCATTTCTGAAAGAAGGTTTAGAACATAATCCATTAAAATGTGAATATTTCCTCCCAACCGTAGTAAGTAATTTATTAAAAGAAAATCGGGCAACCGTGTCTGTGCTTACCTCAAAAGATAAATGGTACGGTGTGACATACAAGGATGATAAACAGGTTGTCGTAAATGCAATTCAGACTATGAAAGACGACGGTATCTATCCGGAAAAAGTCTGGTGCGGGGAAACGGAAGCATTGCTCAATTTCCAGTTCAACGCAATGGTAATGAAGGCAGTACGTTACGGAAGCGGACATATCAACGATACCTTTTTGGTCACATTAAAAAGAGAAGATGGAACCGAAGGCCGTGTAATCTTACAGCGCATGAATAAAAATATTTTTAAAAACCCGGAAGAGTTAATGGAAAATATTTTAGGAGTGACATCATTTCTCCGTAAAAAAATCATTGAAAACGGCGGGGATCCTGAACGAGAAACATTAAACGTGATTCCGACCAAAGACGGAAACTCATATTTTGTGGATTCCGAGGGTGAATACTGGAGATGTTATAATTTTATTGAAGGCGCTACAAGTTACGACCAGGTAGAAAGTGAGGAAGACTTTTATCAAAGCGCAGTCTCTTTTGGCAATTTCCAAAGATTACTGGCAGATTATCCGGCAGAAACACTTCACGAAACAATAAAAGGATTCCATGATACAAAAGCCCGCTTTGAAACATTTAAAAAAGCTGTGAAAGAAGATGTTTGCGGACGTGCACATTCTGTTCAGAATGAAATTCAGTTTGTTCTTGCTCATGAAGATCTCGCAAATGCATTTGGAGATATGCTTGAAAACAAAGAATTGCCACTTCGTGTAACGCATAATGATACAAAATTAAATAACATTATGATCGATAACGAAACTCACAAAGGAATCTGTGTGATTGACCTGGATACCGTTATGCCGGGACTTGCCATGAATGATTTTGGAGATTCTATCCGTTTCGGTGCAAGTACAGGCGCAGAAGATGAAACTGACCTCGATAAAATCCAGTGTGATATGAACTTATTTGATATTTACGCAAAAGGATTTATTGAAGGCTGTGCCGGAAAATTAACAACAAAAGAAATTGAATTGCTGCCTCTTGGAGCCAAAGTAATGACCTTTGAGTGTGGCATGAGATTTTTAACAGATTATCTGCAGGGAGATACCTATTTTAAGACGGCCTATCCGGAGCACAATCTGGTGCGTGCGCGGACACAGTTCCGCCTGGTGGACGAGATGGAGCAGTGCTTTGATAAGATGCAGGAGATCGTTCGGAAATACGCATAAATAATAGCATACAGAAATAAAAAAGGATCTTTTCTGGACAGCCTTTAAATGAGGCGTGCCGGAAGAGATCCTTTTTTGTTTTAGGATAATTTTTCGGTACGAAGAAAGAAGAAAAATCCGATCAGGAACATGACGGCGAGAGAACCGACGCCAAGATTCATGTTTCCTGTGAGCTGGCTCATTGCGGAGACCAGAGTGGTTCCGAGGAAGGATGCACCCTTTCCGC
>ENA-OQEY01001218-OQEY01001218.1-human-gut-metagenome-genome-assembly--contig:-NODE-1218-length-11252-cov-2.276331_pt1 | contig 11252 bp, 9 predicted proteins | sample MGYA00242801_ERZ504647 | MGnify/ENA primary metagenome ERZ504647 (study PRJEB26092, sample SAMD00036204) | human gut metagenome | host: Homo sapiens | study: EMG produced TPA metagenomics assembly of... | reverse complement strand
CTGTATAAACCGTATCCACATTGTCTTCATCCATTGGTACATCATCTTTATAAATCACTACCGTACTCTCTTGCGGCAGTTCGATCTTCACAGTAAAGCTTTTTGTCGTTTCCAATACATTGGAAAGCTGGAACACGTTGGTTGAGGCATCCATGATCTTAAACTTCAAAGACTGATTTTCTCTTTCCTGCTGACGCTGTTTGGCAAGACGATCGGTTTCCTCTTCTTTTTGACGCAGTTCTTCCTGACGCTGGCTTTCCTGCTGTGCCTGCTGACTGGCAGAACGAGCATCCAGCCAAAAACTGACGCCGACCGCCAAAACAATCAATGCGACACCGGCAAGCAGGAGTTTCTGAAGATTCTTCCGATTTCGAAACTGTAAATTCCGCGATATGGCCGAAACCCGCTTTTGAAAACGACTATGTGACGGATGTTTTCGTTTTGAAACCGATGAACGATTCGGCATCTGTTGTACGATTTTACGCTGCGCCTGACTTAAAGCCATGGAACGCTTACGCGCATAGTCATTGATATCCGCATCCACTTCCTGGCTGATCACGCTCCAGTTGACACCAATCGCATCACAATACGCATGAACAAAGTACCGGACAAACGAAAAATCATCCGAGAAAACATCAAGATTATGTTCTTCAATGGCCTGAATATACTGCGGAGCCAGACGTGTCTGACTGGATACATATTCAATAGTGAGATTCAAATCCATTCTTCTTTGTCTAAGAATATGATAATAGGCCATCTGTTCTCCCCCTTTTAGCCATTCCATTATATCAAAATGGTTCCTAAATTTCTTAGAAAATCCTATTTTTTTTCATTCTTCATCCAAAGATAAAATTTCAGCGATTTTTGTACGTAATACCGGTAGTACATCTTGTTTGAACCATGGATTCTTTTGTTGCCAGCGAAAGTTCAATGGACTCGGATGCGCGATAGGAAAATACAAAGGTAGATATTCTGAAAAAGAGCGCACGGTCTCGGTTAAATTTTTCTTCATGGAGTGATGTAGATAATGTGCCATCGCATATTTTCCCACTAAAATGGTCATTTCCACAGATGGCATATCAGCAAAAAGCTTTTTATGATATGTATCGGCAACCCAGGGCCGTGGTGGAAGATCCCCGGTCTTTCCCTTTCCCGGATAATAAAAATCCATAGGTACAATGGCAATCTGCTTAGAGTAAAAAATCGAAGCGGAGATCCCCATCCATTCCATTAAAGTCTGCCCCGATTTATCATGGAAAGGGATCCCATTTTGTTCCACCTGTCTTCCCGGTGCCTGTCCGATTATACAGATTTTTGCCTGTGGATCCACCTGCAGAATTGGTAAGATACCTCTTTGCGTAAATTCTTTATTTCTTGGATCTTCGGAAATTTCTTTGATGATCGTTTCTAAGTGCATATGGATTTCCTCTTCTTCATTCTTGAAAGGAGTATAACATCTACTATGAAAAAAATATATTTCTTTGCATAAAACAGATAAAAAGCACTCAAAGAGTGCTTTTTATCAAGTATCGAAAGGAATCGATATGAATAAATTGTCTCACACACAATAAGGAAGGATGTAAGTATGTGAGTTGTTGAAATTGAGCCTTATTTCAACTTTATCCGTCTTTATAGTACACCTGCTTTCATAAAATGTAAACCCTTTCATTTGTAAAATTTAAATAAAAAAGCAAAATTAAAACAATAAACTTATAATGAATGCCAATATTGCTAAAGAACTCGATTAAAAAGAATCGATTTTTGACTTATTAACGCCACTATAAACAGGGCACACATGTAATATAAATCAAAAATAATCGACTAAATACTAAAGAACCTGCCCCAAACCAGGCATAAAGAAAACAGATCACAATCAGTCCATTATACATACCCTGATTTCTAAAAAGTGCTTGCACCGTTTCTTTGATAGACATCCTGCCCTGTCAGTTTAAAAACTCTCTGTGTTTGTTTTGATGTAACCGTCAAAGTTTCTTAATAGAAGATGTATAGAAACTTTTCATAGCTTCCTCTCTATACAGGGAAATTAATGTATCGTGGCAGCACAAACTATTTTTATTCATTGACCATAAAAAAAGAATGCCTTTTCAGACATTCCTATTCACCCATTAATTTCTTATCAATGGCAGCTGCTGCTCTTTTTCCGGCTCCCATCGCATTGATAACCGTGGCTGCACCAGAAACCGCATCGCCTCCGGCATAAATATTTTCACGGGAAGTTAAACCATCTTCATCGCAAATGAAACATCCTTTGCGATTGACTTCCAGGCCTTCTGTCGTATGACGAATCAATGGATTCGGACTTGTACCGATGGCCATGATCATACAGTCGATATCAATAGTGAAATTAGAACCTTCGATCGGCACCGGTCTTCTTCTTCCGCTTTCATCCGGTTCACCTAGTTCCATACGAATACATTCGATTTGCTTGCACCAACCTTGATCATCGCCGATGACACGAACCGGATTGCATAAAAGATCAAAGATAATACCTTCTTCTTCGGCATGTTCAACCTCTTCTTTTCGAGCCGGCAATTCCTCCATGCTTCGACGATATACGATATGCACCTCAGCGCCTAGACGTCTGGCACATCGAGCCGCATCCATGGCAACGTTTCCACCACCTACGACAACGCATTTGGTAGGATGTTGTACCGGTGTATCGCTATCTTCCTGATACGCTTTCATCAAATTGATACGTGTTAAAAACTCATTGGCCGAATAAACACCAATCAAGTTTTCTCCCGGTAACCCCATAAAGTTAGGAAGACCGGCACCAGAACCAATAAATACAGCCTCATAGCCTTCTTCCATAATAGAATCGATGGAATCAGAACGCCCCACAATAAAGTTTGTGATGATTTCTACACCTAATTCTTTTAAGTGGCTGATTTCTTTTTGCACGATTTCCTTTGGTAAACGAAACTCCGGAATACCATACATCAATACGCCACCGGCAACATGAAGGGCTTCAAAGATCGTTACCTGATATCCCAGCTTGGCCAGGTCTCCGGCACAGGTCAATCCGGCAGGTCCGGCACCTACGATGGCCACCTTATGACCATTTGACTGTGATTTTTCAAAAGGCGTGTCATTATGTTCTCTGTGATAATCGGCAACAAAGCGTTCCAAACGACCAATCGCAACCGGCTCGTTTTTAATACCGCGAACGCAAACTTTTTCACATTGATTTTCCTGTGGACAGACACGACCGCAAATGGCCGGCAATGTACTGGTCAAAGAAATGATCTTATATGCTTCTTCAAACTCTCCCTGCGCTACTTTTTCAATAAAATCCGGAATATGAATATTCACCGGACAACCACTTACACAGGGCTGATGTTTACAATGCAGGCAGCGAGTTGCTTCTTCAACCGCCATTTCCGGCGTATATCCTAAAGCAACTTCATCAAAATTTGTGATACGAACAGCCGGATCCTGAACTGGCATCGCAACTTTATCCGGACGCATATTTGGCATATTATTCAACCTCCTTATTCAGAAGATGACAAGCTTCATCTCGCTTATGTGCTTCAAAGCTTTTATAAGCCGTATTTCGAGCCATAGCCTGATCAAAATCAACTAAATGGCCATCAAAATCAGGTCCATCTACACAGGCAAACTTGATTTCATCTCCAACTTTCAAACGACAACCACCACACATTCCGGTACCATCAATCATCACGGGGTTCATTGATACCGTAGTTGGAATATTGTATTTCTTTGTCGTCAAAGAGACAAATTTCATCATAACGATCGGCCCGATAGCCACAACTTCGTCAAATTTTTCACCGCCTGTGATCAAGTCTTCCAACTTATTGGTAACTAAGCCTTTTTCTCCAACAGAGCCATCATCACTCATTAGATAATAGGCATCACTGACTTTCTTAAATTCCTCTTCCAGGATCACAAGATCTTTGCTTCGAAAACCAACGATCGTTGTCACATCAGCACCCGCTTCATGAAAAGCCTTGGCAGTCGGATAAGCGATGGCACATCCAACACCACCACCGATGATACAAACCTTCTTATTTCCATCGATCACACTTGGTTTACCTAAAGGACCGGCGAAATCTTCTAAACAATCTCCTTCATTTAGTGCGTTTAAAAGCATGGTTGTTTCACCGACAACCTGGAAAATGATCGTAACCGTACCTTTTTCTGGATTGCTGTCGGCAATCGTCAAAGGAAGACGTTCTCCCTGCTCACGAACACGTAAAATAATAAACTGGCCGGCTTTAGCTCGTTTGGCTACAAAAGGCGCTTCGATTACCATACGAGTTACAGTCGGATTTAAAGCTTCTTTTTTCAATATTTTATACATAGCATTCCTCACCCGTTGAAAATTATATCATAAAACTTTGAAAATTTATTACATTTTTTATCATTTAGAATTATAGACCAAATCAAAATGAACCATTGGAAGCTTTTCTTCCAGTCCGGTATCGTAATCTTTCTGTCCGATAAAGCTTAAAAAATCTTCGTCTCTGGTCGAATCCTCCAGACACTCCAAAAGTAACGCATTTACCTTAAAGGCCTTATCCATCGCTCTGTCATACAAATCAAAGAAGCTTTCTGTACTTTTGATTTCATCATCGCAAGGATGTACCCATTCTTTATGTAAAAGATTGATCGTATCAAATGGATCTTCCGGTTGATTAGGAACAAAGAAGCCGGAAACAGCGCTTTCTGTATTTGTCATTTTTTCGATATTGTGAAAGAAATGAAATTTTTTACCTGAGGCATCGTAAAAGACTTTCTGCATAAAATTCCAGTCCTCTATGCTTTCTAAAATTTGATGCGGTTTAACATCTACACCATAGATTTGTCTTGCCACCGGCACATAAATACGTGCAATGGCCCGCACTTGTTCTAAAGAAGCATCTGTGATCGTATAAGCCTTGAAATCCTGAATCGTCTGTTCTCTTTTGACCTTCAACATGATCGCATCGATCAAAGATTCAAAACGATGATGCCACCAGCTACTTTGTGCACTTTTACATCCTGTTCGATAATACACATATGGATGCGCCGTTGAATCCAGCGACCAATGCATCAAGTGTCCCATCAAATAGGCTGTCATATCTTTTTGGATCTCTTCGTCTTTTTCTTTACGAATACAGGCAAGCGCACATTGATAAAACTCACGTATATGTTGCGAATGAACTTTGCTTCCTAATTTTCTTAACGATGTTTTTTGAAATGCTCTGGTTGGACTTAAACCATGAAAAAACAAAAAATCCGGACCGTTGGCACCAATTTCCACCAATTGTTTTCTAGGTAACAGCCATTCTTGTAAACTGGTACTGGCATCTTCTAAAAACTCATCGGCAAATAATGTATGAGTAATGATATTAGGCATTTTCTTCCTCCTTGATCTGATTTATTAATCCATGATACACCACATATTCCGCATAAGTATCCATTCGACAATAATTTCGAATATCCTCGCGAATCTTTTTTTGATCCGCCGCACTGGCCTGTTCGATCGTACGATAGGCATGCACCGCATTTAAACCATCATGGATTGCCAATTGTTTATAAGAAACTTCATCGGTAAAAACAGGCAATACATTTTTTAAAGAATAATGACCTCGCATACGATTATCATAATAGATTCCGGTTTCAAATGGTTTGGATAGATCCATCATACGATCGCAAACTGCTTTTAGGCAATCGGCATATTCCGGAAACTGCTCAGCAAGCTGCATCAGTCGTAATTTTTCAGCCCCTTCCATATTATAGACAAGGATCGAACCTTCGGATGGAAGATCGTTAAGTAACGATTCGATAAATGCTTTACGACAATCACTGGTGCCAAAGAAGTCACGATGCTCCAATTCTTTTTTACGGGTTTCAATATGCAGGCTGTATTGAAAACACAGTACATCAAATGGTTTCATGTTCAGATACGGTGGTATGCCAAAGGTATCCCACTCAAAATCTAAATAACTAATCGGATATTTTACCTTATCCAGCCATTGTGACAAGGCCAGTCGATCCATAAAAAAGCCATTACGACTGGCCATAAACTGTGCATACTGTAAGCGGGAGCCTTCCAATTGCTCTATATCCATCTGGCAAATATGACAAATGCCCTGTCGATAGGCCTCTAATTTATTTTGGGATGTCGTCAAAAACAAAACGGAATCATCCGGCAAAACCGAATCATCAAAACAAGAAGCATAGTAACTGCACCGTCTTCCGGCCGTACAATTCTTATTTCGCTCCATATTGATTTCATTTTGAGCTACGATCTCTTTGGTTTTGGCAATGCAGGCATCCAAATCGACATCGATGGCTTGCACACACGCATCGATATTCTTTGATGGATTATTTCGACGATTGAAAAAGCAGTCCCCTTTTACCAACAAAGAATGAAGATCCAGTTCTTCCTTTCGTACATAATCTTTCTGTATGTAGATAATTTCATGCGATACGATCGATATCCCGGCTTTTTGCGCAATCAGATCATTGATTTTCATGCGAAAGGCTTCATTTTCCCTGGGATAACAACTCAAATATGGATAGATCGCATGATATCCTTCTTCCCTTTTTATCAGTACAGGAATCTGTGTTCGACATTCCTCATAAGAGAAACGGGCAAAAAGAATCACAGATGTATCTTTCATTTTCTCAATGGTCATTTCATTCGTATCACCGATTTGTCCACATACGGCATCCTCAAATCCTAAAAACGCTTTCCATAAAGAAGAAAATGGTTCAATCATATGGAAATATTGTTGAGGAAGACTGATTTTATGATATATGTTCCAGGCATACTTTTCACAACGAAAAGCATGTATGATATCACTGACATGAATCATCATAAGGCTCACCTGTTTCTAAAAATGTACGAATTTTCGACATAAATTCTTCACGATAACTTTCGGGTTCTATCAGTTTTACCTTTCCTTCAAAAGAAAAGATCTGTCGATAGAGTTCATAGCGATCCGGACTTTTAAAGCTGTAAATGGTGCTTTGCGCTGTTTCAGCTTCCTTTTTCATATCCACACCCCAGCCTTTATATTCTTCAAAACGATCCACCTGATCGTTTTGGACCTGCACTTTCACTCGTTTAAAATCCTTTTTGACGATGCCAAAACGACTGATGATAGACATTAGCTGATATTGCGAATCCCACAGAAATGTATCTTTGGTCTTTCTTAGCGATCGCATACGCTTTTCACTGAAGCGATAGACACGATATTCCTTGCGTAAATGGGAAAAACCAACCAGATAATACGTATTGCGATAATGGATCACATCATAGGGATCCATTTCAAAAGACAGACAGGTCTCATTTTTGGTCCCTTGATATTCCAACTGTAAGATTCGATGTTGGAGAATCGCTTCCATCGCAAGATCCAACATTCTTTGAAGCTTTACAGACAGCTTTTCACCGGGACTTTCCAAATAGCGTATAGAAACCGGCACTTTTTGATGACTGACATCGAGCACCTTATCCATTGCACTGCGATAGGCCGGATAAAAAGAAACTTCCGGATGTCCTTTCATAAAAGAAATACCTTCTTCCAAGGCTGCCATTTCTTCTTCTGTCAAACGGGTGACCGGCATAAGCTGTTCTTCGTCCAACATATAACCTCCATAAGTCCCTTTCTTTTCAATGATATTAAAACCGGCCGTCACCAGCTCTTTTTTAAATTCACGGATATTTCGAGGATTTGTTTCCAGCTCCTTTGCTAAAACACGGGTACTTACCGGGTATTTTGTTCCCCTTGCCCGTAATATCATCAACATGCGAATCGTCAATGCACATCGATTCATAATTCTCACTTCCAAACTGTCTCAATTGTACCATGCCCGCTGTATAAAAAAAAACTCCTAAGAGTTTTTAATTTGATCTTTGTATTTGATTCGCTTTCGAATATCTTCTCCCAACAGCTGATAGATACATGAGCAGATCGGAATAAAGATAATCATTCCCAGAATACCGGCAAGACTGCCACCTACAGTTACCGCAACGATCACATACATCGGTGGAAGTCCTACACTTCTTCCAACAACATTTGGATAGATGAAATTGCCTTCGACTTGTTGAATACAAATAAACAAGATTAGAAAGTAAATGGCACTCATCGGGTTTTCCACCGCAATAAACAGGGATGCAAAAACGGCACTGACCAAAGCTCCAAACATAGGAACATAAGCACCGATCGCAACAATGATACCGGTAAGCAGGGCATAAGGAATCTGAAAGATCGTACAGCCGATAAAAACCAGTGTTCCCAAAATCAAGCATTCACAGCTGGTTCCGGCAATATAGCTTGTAAATGTCTTTTTGACAATGGAGCATACGTGCATCGTCTTATCATAATAGGAATCAGGAATATAAGCCTTTAATAAAGCTTTTAATTCACGAACAAACGTTTTCTTGTTGAATAATAAGATAAAGGAAAACATGATTGCGATACAGGCACTGGCCACAACAGAAAACGTAGTTGTCAATGCGGAGTAAATCGAATCAAAAATACCATTAGCTCCACCGGAAAAGACCCAACCAAACAAACCAGGCAATATATCAGCCAATTTATCCACATCGCTTAAAGAAGAACGCATATCCAACAACGGATCATGAATCGATTCGATTGGTCTGGTGACATCTAAAAGCCAGGCGTAAAAATGATTTAACGCATTTGGCATCTGTTCTACGATACTTTGAATGGAATCCAACAACTGCGGACTCAATAAGAACACAAAGCCGAATATAATTGAAAAGACAAAAATAATGGCAAGGATATTGGCAATGGCCCGGGGGCCTGTCGTATCTTTGATATGAAACCATAAACCTGCATATTTCATCAATCCATTGGAGACGATATTAAAGATAAAAGCTAGACCTGCTCCAAAAATAAAAGGATACCAGATCGCAATTAGTCGCATCAAAAAATCATAAATTAAATTAGCATTAAATATAAGTAAGATCAAAACAGCTGTAAACAAAATCAGTCGTTTGATCATGGATTCTAAGGCTCTTCCATTTTGTTTCATTCGGTTCACCACCTATGAAGTATTGTACTTCAAAATCAAACGCAACTCAAGAAATCAAAGAATTTCTACTGCTTTTATGTGCATTGCCTTTAAATGAATAAGTTTAGATTGTAATCTTTTACATAACCTTGAAAATCAACTTTATTTTTTTTACATTTTTTCTTTACATTAAGCATCCTCTCTACTAGAATAGTTCCATTAGAAATTGAGGTGATCGACCATGGATACAAAGTATATTTTTGTGACAGGCGGTGTTGGTTCCGGATTGGGAAAAGGAATCAGTGCTGCCAGCTTAGGACGACTTTTAAAAGCGCGCGGCTATAAAGTAACAAGCCAGAAGCTGGATCCTTATATCAATGTGGATCCCGGCACGATGTCGCCTTTTCAGCACGGTGAAGTTTTTGTGACTGATGATGGCCTGGAAGCCGATTTGGACTTAGGCCACTATGAACGTTTTATTGATGAAAACCTGCATTCTTATTCCAATCTAACAACCGGAAAAGTTTATTGGAATGTATTAAATAAGGAACGTGACGGAAAATATTTAGGACAGACCGTACAAGTGATTCCACATATTACCGATGAGATCAAGAATTTCATCATACAGGCCGGACGACATGCAAAAGCGGATTTTGTGATTACAGAGATTGGTGGAACGACCGGTGATATCGAAAGCCAGCCCTTTTTAGAGTCTATTCGACAGGTAGCTTTAGATGTCGGAAGACAAAACTGCATCTTCATTCACGTGACATATATTCCTTATATTTCCGGAAGCAAGGAATATAAATCCAAACCGACGCAACATTCTGTGAAGGAACTTCGTTCCTATGGAATTACGCCGGATATCATCATTGCTCGTTGTGATGAAAAGATTCCGCAAAGCGTAACGGATAAAATTTCCTTATTCTGTAATGTACCGAAAGAATGTGTCATTGAAAATACGACATTAGATTCTTTATATGAAGTTCCGTTAATGTTGGAAGAACAGAATTTAGCCGATATCATCTGTCAAAAGGTCGGTTTAGAAGTTCGTCAACCAGATTTGGAAGACTGGAAGGCAATGGTACAGACGATCAAAGCGGCCAAAGAACCGGTTCATATTGCTCTTGTCGGAAAATATGTTGCGTTACACGATGCTTATTTGAGTGTCAGCGAAGCTTTATACCATGCCGGCTTTAAATGTGGTGCCGATGTAAAGATCGAATGGATCGATTCTGAAAAGATTGAAGGTCAGAATCTCGATGAAGTCTTTAAGGATATCGATGGTATTATCTTACCTGGTGGTTTTGGAAATCGTGGCATAGAAGGAATGATCGATGTGGCGTGGTATGCCTATCAAAACAACATTCCATATTTAGGCATTTGTCTGGGTATGCAGATCATGGCTATTGCCTTTGCCCGTCATGTCTTAGGTTTGAGCGATGCCAATTCTTACGAGTTTGATCCTCTAAGCAAAAATACGATCATTGACTTTATGGAAGACCAGAACAGTGAGATGCGAAAAGGAGGTACGATGCGCCTGGGAAGCTATCCTTGTGCCGTTCGTCCGGACAGTCTGTTAAACCGCTTGTACAAACAGGAAATGATTGATGAAAGACATCGCCATCGTTTCGAATTCAATAACTATTATCGCAGTGATTTTGAACATAACGGAATGTTGATTTCCGGTACCAGCCCGGATAAGCAGCTTGTGGAAGCGATAGAATCTATTAACCATCCGTTTTATATCGGTGTACAGTTCCATCCGGAATTTAAATCCCGACCAAACCGTGCCCATCCGCTCTTTGTAGGCTTGATCGAAGCCAGTCTGAAAAACCGAAATGATGAAAAGAGTTTTATTCATTGTAAATAATTGGTAAAATAACAGTAACGTAATGGAGGAACTTGTATGAAGATTGTTGACGAATTTTTTGGATGTGATGTATTCGGGCCTGCTGCGATGCAACGCTATTTACCACATGCGATCTATAAACAGATGATCGATGTCATGGAGCATGGAAAAGAGCTTCCTAAAGAAATTGCCGATACCGTTGCCAATGCCATGAAAGACTGGGCCATGGACAAGGGCGCAACGCACTATACACACTGGTTTCAGCCAATGACCGGCATCACGGCCGAAAAACACGATGCCTTTATCAATCCGACCGGTCCTAATTCTGTAATCAGCGACTTTCGCGGAAAGGAATTGATCAAAGGAGAGATCGGAAGAGCGTCGTGTAGGG
>ENA-OQEY01001211-OQEY01001211.1-human-gut-metagenome-genome-assembly--contig:-NODE-1211-length-11321-cov-3.157951_pt1 | contig 11321 bp, 8 predicted proteins | sample MGYA00242801_ERZ504647 | MGnify/ENA primary metagenome ERZ504647 (study PRJEB26092, sample SAMD00036204) | human gut metagenome | host: Homo sapiens | study: EMG produced TPA metagenomics assembly of... | reverse complement strand
GTAACATCATGTACGAAGACAAGACCTTAGTTTGCAAGGAGTGCGGCAAGGAGTTCGTGTTCACCGCCGGTGAGCAGGAGTTCTACGCTGAGCGCGGCTTCCAGAACGAGCCCCAGCGGTGCAAGGCCTGCCGTGATGCCCGCAAGAACGCGGCCCGCGGCCCCCGTGAGTATTTCACCGCTGTCTGCGCCGCCTGCGGCATTATAGCCGTCGTCGCTGGAGGTTACCATAACCGTACCGCTGTTCTGGGTGATATCCACGCCTTCGATGCCCTCATAGGACTTGGTGATGTTCACATAAGGCGCATCATAATCGCCGCCGGTGCTGCCGATGGTCAGAGCATGGTCACTGTGTGCGCCGTCGTCTGCGGTCGCCAGTGTCATGCTGCCGCCCAGCAGCTGCATATCGCCGCCGCAGTGGAGGCTGTCGTCGGAAGAGTCAATGGTGATCGTGCCGCCGTTGACGATCAGATCGCCGCCGCTCTGCCAGGTCGTGCCTGCCTCGTCGTACACGCCCACAGCCTTGATGCCCTTGGCGCTGATGTCGGTCTTGTTGGAGTTGCCGTCATTGCCTCCCATGCCGCCGCCCCAGCCGCCGTTGCCGCCGGATGCGCTGCCGGTAAAGTTCGAGCCCTGATAGGTGGTGATGTTCAGTTCGCCGCCGTTCATGGTAAAGGTCTGCTCTGCCTGGATGCCGTCTGCGTAGGGGTGGATGTTGACCGTGCCGCCGTTGATGGTGACATAGCCCTTGCCGTCCTCGTCGGAGTTGGTCTTGATGCCGTCGCCGCCGGAGCTGCCGTTATTGGTGTTTACGGTCACAGACAGGCTGCTGTAATCGGCGGCATCCGGGTCGCCGATGCGTACCGAATCATTGCCACGGATGCCGTCATCTGCGGCGTTGACAGTAATATTGCCGTTCCAGATCTTCAGATCGTTCTTGCAGACGATGCCGTCCTCGGTATTGCCGTTGACGATCAGCGTACCCTTGCCCTTGAGCTTCAGATCGTCACGGGAGAAGATCGCCCCGTTTACGGTGTTGGTATTGCCGTCGCTGTCCACATAGGTATCCGTGTGGGATGTGCCGTCCGAAATGGTGTTGGTCGTGCCGTTCTTGGCAGAGATCTGCACCTCATCGCCGATCGCCTCAACATAGATGGGCGCAGCGCTGCTGTTGGAAAGGGTCAGTCCCTCCAGGTTCAGCACCACCTTGCCCTCCGGCTCTGCCGTTTTGTCCACGTTGACGGCAAGCTGTCCGCTGGTGCTTTCGCCGCTGACAGAAATCTCACTGGATGCCGTAATGGTGACATTTGCGCCGGAGATGGTCAGATTGGACGGATTGGAGACTACGCCGCCGGAGGCGTTGGTTGCCGTCACGCTGCTGCCGCTGTAGACCAGGGCAGTGACAACGCTGTCATCATCCGGGAGTTCGCTGCCGCCGGTCAGTTCCTTGACATCGGTGAACTTGGTCAGCGTACCGGTCATGGCAAATGTGCCGTTGTCCGAACCGCTGTGGTTCATCTGCGTGCCGCCGGTATAGAGGGTATAGCTGTCTGTGCCGGAGAGCTTTGCGCCGCTTGCCAGCACATAGGTGTACTTCTTATTCGGCGTCATTTCAAAGACAGTATCGCTGCCCTTCTTCAAAGTCACAGCGTTGCTCTTTTTCCACTCTGCCGCATAGTCCAGCTGTACCACGCCCTGGGTGCAGCCGGAAGTGTCTACAGTCACTGCCGCACCGGAAGAATCCATGCCGAATGCGTAGTCGGTGGCTGTCGCCAGCACATCGCCGCCGGTAATGGCGAGTGTGCCGTTTTCATCCAGGGTAAAGCCACGGTCGCCGCTGGCGATCACCGTGCCGCCGGAGATATTGAGGGCAGTTGCCGCCTGTACTGCGTCATTGCCTACCTTGATGCTCACCTTGCCAGAGAGGATGGAAACGTCTTCCTTGGAGGATTTCAGACCGTCTGCGGAAGAGGTAATGGAAACCGATGCGCCGTCTACCTCCAGGGTATTGTTTGCCCGGATGGCATCGGCGTCGGAAGTGTCGTCCACATCGGTATTGATCACGACAGCGCCGCCGTTGAGCTTGATGTCGTCCTTGGAACGGATAGCCGTATTCATACTGCTGGTGATGTTCAGCGTGCCGGTACTGTTCTTGGTAACAGTAATATCACAGTCGCCGTAGATCACGCCGCTGGTGTCGGCGTTTGCCTCGGCGGCAGTATCGGTCAGCGTATTTTCACCGGAGCAGGTCAGTTTCAGTTTCTTTGCGCTCTGTCCCAGAATGCAGGGCGCACCGTTGGAAGAGGTCATGGTCACATCCTGCAAATACAGGGAAACTGCGTCAGAATCCGCTGTGGTATCCGGGATGTTCACCAGAATCTGTCCGTCTGTGATCGAGCCGTCTACGGTGTAGTTGCCGGAGGCAGAGATGGTGACAGCCTTTCCGGAAACGGCGGTCACACCCTTGGTGTCGCCCTCTACGGTAATACCGCTGTCGCTGAGGTGGATGGCGATGGCGTCGCTTACGGGAACGACCGCAGCCATCTGCCGCAGCCGGGTCAGATCCAGACCATCCACAGCGCCGTCACCGGTGACATCGGCGTTGGCGTACTGTTCTGCGGTGAGGGCAGTGCCGCCCAGAAGTGAGGTTTGCAGGATTGCCACATCGGCGGCAGTGACAGAGCCGTCACCGTTCAGGTCGCCGGATGCGCTGGCTGCGCCGGCAGGCATAGCCAGAACCGAAGGGATTGCAGCGGCGCAGAGCATGGACAGAGCGACCACGCCGGCTGCGGTTTTCCGCACATAGCGGTGCGAGATTTTTTTCATGTTGTTCACTTCTCCTTTGTTACGATCTGTTGCGGAGTGTTTTCCCCTGCCTTCGGAACAGCGGCGTTTTGCCGCAGGGCAGGAATTGGAAAATGAGAAGCGGCGGCAGATCGGAATGTTCTGCCTTTCCTGTTATTCCATAGTATAGTGCAGATTTCTTAAAGAATTCTTAAAGCCGAGCGGCGGTGCAATAGTTCGGTGGAAATTATCTCGTAGGGGCGGACATCGTTCGCCTAGGACTCCTCAGTCAGCCTACGGCTGCCAGCTCCTCTAAAAGAGGAGCCAATTTAGCCTCCTCTCCCAGAGGAGGTGCCCGAAGGGCGGAGGAGTCGATTTTCCCATTTTGAAAAGGCATATCGTAGGGGTAAGCCTTTTTCAAAATGACGGGTCGATGTGGCTTGCTATCCTTGGGCAAGTCTGCCGTCGCCATTTCCGCTGGGCAATGGGCTGGGCATCGACCCCTACGGTATGTTTTTTCAAGCTGACAGAATAAGACAGAATTTTGGAAAAGCTGTAAAATTCCCCTTGTAGATGCCGAAACCCTTGACAAATCGACAAAAAAAGAGTATGATAAATACAATAACCTGATGACGAACCTGTCTGCCTATCCTGCGGACAGGTTCTCTGGAATCCGGGCATCGGCGGCGCCGGGCGTATGCTGCGGCGATGCTGTGAACGGACTCCGAAAACACAACAGAAAGACAGCTTTGCGAAGGACACGCACCACTCTGTTTCTTTTTGCGGCAGACCTTTGCAGAACTGATCTGGAAAGATTGAGGAGGTCATTCTATGGAAACAGGACTGTGTGAAAAGTTTGGAAAGCAGGGGCTGACATTCGATGACGTGCTGCTGATCCCGGCAGAATCTGACGTAACACCGAATATGATCGACCTGCGCACAAGACTTGCCGGCAATGTCTATCTGAACACACCGATCATGACGGCGGCAATGGACACCGTGACCGAGGCAAGAATGGCGATCGCCATCGCCCGTGAAGGCGGCATCGGTATCATCCACAAAAATATGAGCATCGAACAGCAGGCAGACGAGGTGGACAAGGTAAAGCGCTCGGAAAACGGCGTTATCGTCAACCCGTTCTCTCTGACCGAAAATCACCTGGTATCCGATGCAAATGCGCTGATGGGCAAGTACAAGATCTCCGGCGTTCCGATCGTGGACAATGTGGGCAAGCTGGTGGGCATCATCACCAACCGTGATATGCGTTTTCTGTCCGACTATAACGGTCCGATCTCTGAAGTTATGACCAAGGAAAACCTGATTACCGCTCCGGTCGGCACGACCATGGAAGAGGCACAGGCGATCCTGCGCCAGCACAAGATCGAAAAGCTGCCGCTGGTAGACGGCGAAGGCTATCTCAAGGGTCTTATCACCATCAAGGATATCGAAAAGGCAGTACAGTTCCCGAACTCTGCCCGTGACGAAAAGGGCCGCCTGCTCTGCGGCGCTGCCATCGGCATCACTGCAAATGTGCTGGAGCGTGCGCATGCTCTGGTGGATGCGCAGGTAGACGTTCTGGTGCTGGACTCTGCACACGGTCACAGCAAGAACATTATGACTACGCTGAAAAAGGTCAAGGAAGCCTTTCCGCACGTTCCGGTCATTGCCGGAAACATTGCTACCGCAGAGGCGGCAGAGGCTCTGATCGAGGCTGGCGCAGATGCAGTAAAGGTGGGCATCGGACCGGGTTCTATCTGTACCACCCGTATCGTTGCCGGCATCGGCGTACCGCAGATCACAGCAGTCTATGACGTGGCACAGGTTGCCATGAAACACAACATTCCGGTCATTGCAGACGGCGGTATCAAGTACTCCGGCGATATCGTAAAGGCACTGGCTGCCGGCGGAAATGTGGTTATGCTGGGTTCGCTGCTGGCAGGCTGCGAGGAGTCTCCGGGAGAGACCGAGATCTACCAGGGACGTTCCTTCAAGGTATACCGTGGCATGGGCAGCCTGGCTGCTATGGCAAACGGTTCCAAGGACAGATACTTCCAGGAAGGCGCAAAGAAGTTGGTTCCGGAGGGTGTCGAAGGCCGTGTACCGTATAAGGGCAGTGTTGCCGATTCTGTATTTCAGCTGGTGGGCGGTATCCGCTCCGGTATGGGTTACTGCGGCTGCAAGACCATCGAGCTGCTCCACGAAAAGGCAAAGTTCGTGCAGATCACCAATGCCGGACTGCTGGAGAGCCATCCGCATGACATTCAGATCACCAAGGAAGCACCGAACTACTCTACACATTCGTAAGCGTTCGTTTCTGATTTATGCTTTCCCGAAAATAGAAGAAGTGAAAAAGCGGCGTACTGAAAAGTACACCGCTTTTTTGCGTTTGTGAGGTTTGATTTTTCTTGACAGCTTTCGGCAGGATGTGGTATAGTAATACCCTAGGGCATACCGAAAACGGTGGACGGTTTGATTTCCAGCTCCCATGTACTTTTGTACGATGGGAGGTGATCGAATGGAACATTATGTGACATGGTCAGATTTGTTTGCACTTCTGACATTCCTTGCAACATATACAGGAATCCTTTACGGCATCTTTCATAACAAGGACAATCATCACAAAAAGAAATAACCGCCCTCAGCTACCAACTTAGGCGATTATTTCTTTAATCTCTTAAACATGGGAGCAACCGTCTGCCGGTATGCTCTTTCTATCTTTATTATACCCGTTTCCATCCGGTTTGTCAAGGGGCAGACCGGATTTTTTGCGTGCTTTTTGGCTTGACAGTTTTCGGCAAAATATGCTATAACTACCCTAGGGCATACCGAAAACGGTAGGCGGTTAATCCACGCTCCCAGAAGGGAGTGTATGTGCATGGAACTTGATGTTATTGTCAAGCTGATCAGCATTGTTTGTGATGTATTCAAGGCATACCTTGCTTACTTAAATTTTAAGAACAAACAGAAATAACCGCCTCACTTCCACATAAGGCGGCTATTTCTAAAAGCCATTCTTAGATTGGGAGCAACCGTCTACTGGTATGCTCTTTCTATCTTCATTATACCCGTTTCCATCCGGTTTGTCAAGGGGCAGACCGGATTTTTTGCGTATTTTTGGCTTGACAGTTTTCGGCAGGATGTAGTATAATAACAATCAGAGTGCATTGGAACGGGTACATAATATGTATTCGGCGGTCGAATCCTGCTCCCGGGAGGGAGTGATTGCGATGACTTGGATGGAGTTTTTTGCTTTGTGCAATGTTGTATGCGATATCATTTTGATTTTGCAAAACCGCAATAAACGGAAATAACCGCCCCTAGCGACCAAACTTGGGCGGTTATTTCATAACCTATCATTGGGAGCAGACCGTTTCCGATGCACTCTTTCTATTTTCATTATACCCGTTTCCATCCGGTTTGTCAAGAGGCAGACCGGATTTTTTGCGCAGTATATTCTTTATTCTGCCTCAGCCTTTTCCGCCGGCTTTTCCTTTGCCGGTTCCGGCTTCGGAGCGACAACCTTCGGCTTGCGCAGGTTTTCAATGCACCCTCTGGGGCATTCCTTGGCGCAGAGACCGCAGGACTTACACTTATCATAGTCGATGACCGGATAAGCATTCTCCACGATAATCGCCTCAAACTTGCAAACCTTTTCGCACTTTTTGCAGCCGATGCAGGAATTCTTGCAGGACTGCATCGCCGTCTTTCCCGTGTTCCGGGAGGAACAGCGCACGTCCACCTTTTTCTTCTCCGGGCGCAGCTCGATCAGTCCGTTGGGACAGACCTTGGCGCACTTATTGCAGGAGACGCACTTTTCCGTGCAGAATGTGGCAATGCCGTTCTTGATGGAGATGACATCGTTTTCACAGACGGAAACGCAATCCCCCAGTCCAAGACATCCATAGGCACAGACGCCTGTGCCGCCGTAAAACCGCTTTGCTGCCGTACAGGACTGCACGCCGTCAAAGGAGAACTTCCGGTTGGTGGCGTCGCAGTTGCCGTTGCAGTGCAGCACCGGGATCATCCGCTCGGATGCAGACACCGAAACGCCCATGATCCCGCCGATGGCTGCCGCAGCATTGGCGCCGCCGGGGAGACAGGCGTTCATGGGAGCGCCCTTGTTTACGATGGCATCGGCATAGTCTGCACAGCCGGCATAGCCGCAGGCACCGCAGTTTGCGCCGGGTAGCGCCTCGGTGATCTTGACGGCACGCTCATCGGTCTCAACGGCAAATACCTTGGAGATCACCACCAGCAGGACACCGAACACGATGCCCATGACAACAAAAATCAAAATGGGATAGACAAATTCCATGGCACATCCTCCTTACTGTCCCAGTCCGCCGAAGCCCAGAAAGCTCATGGACACGATCGCTGCCGCAATGAGCGTTGCCGGAACGCCACGGAACATCTTCGGGGTCTCGCTGTCCGCATCATCCACACGGGAACGGACACCGGAAAAGATCACCATTGCCAGGGCAAAGCCCACGCCGGAGAACACGGCATTCACCAGAGACTGCCCAAAGCTATAGCTCTCATCAATGTTCATGATGGTAACGCCCAGCACAGCGCAGTTGGTGGTGATAAGGGGCAGATAAACGCCCAGGGTCTTATACAGCGGCGGCATCAGCTTTTTGATGACCATTTCCAGCAGCTGTACAAATACGGCAATGACCAGGATAAATGCCACCGTCCGGAGATAGGTCAGCTCCAGGGGTTTCAGAATGAAATAGTAGATGGGATAGGTACACAGGGATGCGCACAGCATGACGAAAACCACGGCGGCACCCATGCCCACGCTGGAGTCCAGCTTTTTCGATACGCCCAGGAACGGGCAGCAGCCGTAGAACTTCGACAGGACGAAGTTATTGGTCAGTACGGCAGCAATGATAATGGCAATGTAAGTACTCATGCGTCAGCCTCCTCACACTTTGCGCCGCAGGATGCCGCATTGGGACATCCTGCACAGCCGATTTTCTTCGGCGGCTGCTTTTTGGACAGGGCGCAGACCACGGCGATCACAAAGCCCAGCACCAGAAAGCCGCCTGCCGGCATGACAAACAGGCTCATGGTGTGTCCCACCATGCCCGGGATGGTCAGTCCGAACCAGGTGCCGCTGCCCAGGATCTCACGGACGCTGCCCATGAGGAACAGCGCCAGGGTAAAGCCCAGACCCATGCCGGCGCCGTCCAGCGCCGAGGCAAGCACGTTATTTTTCGAGGCGAACATCTCTGCCCGTCCCAGAATGATGCAGTTTACAGTAATCAGTTCCAGGAATGCGCCCAGGCTGGTATACAGCGCCGGGACAAAACCATGCACCAGGAACTGGATGACTGTCACGAAAGATGCAATGATGACGATATAGCAGGGGAGCTTGACCTGTTCCGGGATCACCTTTCGCAGCAGGGAAATGACGATATTGGAGCAGATCAGCACGAACATGGTGGACAAGCCCATGCCGATGCCGTTAAACGCAGCCGTTGTGACTGCCAGTGTGGGACACATACCCAGCAGTCCCACCAGCGTCGGGTTTTCTTTCAGAATACCCTTTGTAAATTCCTTTCCGTAGTTCATGCGCCGGTCACCTCCTGATTTGCGCTGACTGTGGCAAGTGCGCAGTTTACGGCTGCCTTCATGCCCTTGGAAGAATAAGTCGCACCGGTGATATTATCCACGCCGTTTACGACCGTTTCGTCCGACAGTCCCACCAGGTTATCCACCAGCAGTTCCGGATTGGACTGCACCTTGGTACCCAGACCCGGTGTTTCGGAAACGGTCACGAAAGACACGCCGGTGACAGCGCCGTCTTTGTCCACGCCGATCACAACCTGGAGACCGCCTTTGTTATAGCCGTCTGCGGTGACCAGCACGGCGAACTGTCCCTTTTCATCCTGGTACAGTCCGGTGGCAGTCGCCTTTTCGTTGTTCTCCGGGGTAAAATCGGTGATCTCTTCAAAGGTTCCGGCATCCGGCAGCTGCTGTAAGCTGGACTGGATGGCGTCTGCCTCGGCGGCAGCGATCTTATCCTTGGTCACCATGTTTGCCAGCGCCAGGAAGGCACAGCAGACAGCGCAGATGACTGCCAGCACCAGCGGCGGCAAAATCATTGCCTTTGCACTGGATTTTTTCTGTTCTGCCATGTTATTTCGCCTCCTTTTTCACTGCGGGCTTTGCGCCGAAAGGATGGGTCATAGTCAGCTTGTCAATATACGGGGTCAGCAGGTTCATCAGCAGGATGGAGAACGAGCATCCCTCCGGCATATTGGCAAATTCCCGGATGACGAAGGTCAGCACCGCACAGCCCAGACCGAAGATCAGCTTTCCGGTTCCGGTGATGGGCGTTGTCACATAGTCGGTCGCCATGAAGAATGCGCCCAGGATAACGCCGCCGCTGAGCAGGGCGTACAGCACATCGGTCATTTCGCCGCCGGTGGCAAGGGTATAGAACAGCTCCAGCACCGCCAGACCGCCCAGGTATGCCGCAGGGGTATGCCAGGAGATAATGCCCATGACCAGCAGGAAAATGCCGCCGATGAGCAGTGCCAGCGCCGAGGTCTCACCAAGAGAGCCGCCCACGTTGCCCAGGAACAGATCCAGCAGGTTTGCGTTTCCGGATGCAAGCGGGGTTGCGCCGGTGACGCCGTCCGGGATTCTGGGGTTATCCATGAGCAGCTTGACGATAAAGTTATTGCCCTGATAATAGAACGGCTTGACCCAGGTGGTCATATCGCCGCCGAAGGACAGCAGCAGGAACACACGTCCGGTGATGGCAGGGTTCGCAAAGTTGCAGCCCAGACCGCCGAACAGCTGTTTTACCACAGCAACGGCAAAGACGCAGCCGATGGCAGCCTCCCACAGGGGCAGGGTTACCGGCAGGTTCAGCGCCAGCAGCACGCCGGTGAGCATAGCGCTGCCGTCTGTCACGGTCACTTCTTTCTGCATGAGCCGCTGACAGACCAGTTCGGTGAACATACTGATAACTGCACAGTATATCACCATAAACAAAGCACGTGGTCCAAAGACCACAGTCGCCGCCACGATCGCCGGCACAAGTGCCAGCACCACCAGCAGCATGATCTTCTGCGTGGTCATGCTGCTGCGCACGTGGGGTGACGGAGAAATTGTAAGTAATGACATGGTTTATCATCCTCCATGAGTTTATTTTTTCGGGTGTTGGGTGGGGATGGGATTTCTTTTTTAAGAAGGGGTTGACTCCTCCGCCCTTCGGGCACCTCGTACTGAGCGGTCCCTTTTGTCACCTGCGGTGACATTTCCCCACCCCGTGGGGAATCACCTCTAAAGAGGAGGCTAAATTGGCTCCTCTCTCAGAGGAGCTGGCAGCCGCAGGCTGACTGAGGAGTCTCGGGCGAACAATGTTCGCCCCTACGGTGACAGGAGAATATCCCTCCGCCCTACGGGCGCCTTTTCAAGGGAGGCAAAAGACTCCTCCGCCCTTCGGGTTGCTCCTCTCCCGGAATGACGGGGCGATGTGGGCATCGCCCCCTACAATTTTATCGGACAAGCCACAGGCTTGACTGAGGAGTCTTTACTTCTTAATACTGGACATATAGAACGCCTTTGCCAGCTGGTTGGTCTCTGCCACGGGGCGTTTTGCCGGACAGGCGTAGGTGCAGCAGCCGCAGTTCATGCACAGGGTCACTTTCAGCTTGCCCAGCGCCTCGCTGTCCTCCCGGCGGTACGCCTTGGCGATTTCCGTGGGCATAAGCCGCAGGGGACAGGCGTGGACGCATCTGCCGCAGTGGATGCAGGCAGACGGTTCCGGCGAAACGAAGTTTTCCAGCGCCAGAACGGCGTTGTTTGCCTTCAGGATCGGGTCGGCAGTGTCCGGGATGGCAATGCCCATCATCGGGCCGCCGTACAGCAGCTTTTTCGCACGCTCCATGTCGCACTGGGCGAAATCCAGCACATCCTGCACCGGTGTTCCCATGGGAACGATCACGTTGCACGGCTTTCCCACAGCGTCGCCGTCTACCGTCACCATGCGCTGTACCATAGGCATACCCGTCTTGAGATAGCGGCTGAGGAATGCCACAGAAGAGACGTTCATCACAATGACGCCCTGGTCTGCCGGCAGCTGACCCTCCATGACGGTGCGTCCCAGGCTGTGATAGATCAGCACCTTTTCTGCGCCCTGGGGGTAGGTAGTGGGCAGGGAAAAGATCTGGATTTCCGGGTGTGCCTTGGCTTTTTCCGTGAGAATGCGGATCGCCTCCGGCTTGTTGGTCTCGATGCCGATCACTGCCTTTGGAATATCCAGCCAGTGCAGCACCTGGAGAACGCCGTCCAGCACCTCATCCGGCGCTTCCACCATCTGGCGGTAGTCGGAAGTGATGTACGGTTCGCATTCGGCAGCGTTGATGACCAGGGTGTCTACCTTCTGCTTGGGATTCAGCTTGCCATGGGTGGGAAAGCTTGCGCCGCCCATGCCCACCAGACCGCTCTCCCGCACCGCCTTGAGAAAGCCCATGCACCCCAGCTGGTACAGATCCTCCGGGTCCACGCCCCGGCCGTAGTACC
>ENA-OQEY01001206-OQEY01001206.1-human-gut-metagenome-genome-assembly--contig:-NODE-1206-length-11338-cov-4.760146_pt1 | contig 11338 bp, 9 predicted proteins | sample MGYA00242801_ERZ504647 | MGnify/ENA primary metagenome ERZ504647 (study PRJEB26092, sample SAMD00036204) | human gut metagenome | host: Homo sapiens | study: EMG produced TPA metagenomics assembly of... | reverse complement strand
CTTTCAGACTTCGCCGAATTGGTGAAAACCAGTATAGCGGAAAAGGTAGACATCATTTTCAGCGGTGCCGGACTACCTTTGGACCTGCCGTCTTTCCTGAAGAAAGACAGCGTGACGAAGCTCGTCCCCATCGTTTCCAGTGCACGTGCCGTCCGCATCATCTGCGAAAAATGGAAAAACAACTACGACTACCTTCCCGATGCCGTTGTGCTGGAAGGGCCAAAAGCCGGCGGTCACTTAGGATACAAGGAGAACCAGCTGGAAGACGAGCATTTTTCACTCGAAGAACTGCTGCCTCAGGTAGTGGAAGAAGTTTCCCACTTCGAAGAAAAATATAACAAGAGAATCCCGGTAATTGCAGCAGGAGGCATTTACACGGGTGAAGACATCAAACGCGTGATGGACCTGGGAGCATCGGGCGTTCAGTTAGGAACCCGTTTCGTCACCACTACCGAGTGCGACGCTTCCGATGCTTTCAAGGAAAGCTACGTCAAGGCACAGGAGAAGGATATCGAGATCATCAAAAGTCCGGTCGGAATGCCGGGCAGAGCAATCCACAGTCATTTTCTCGAAAAGGTAAAAGCCGGGATGAAACAGCCGAAGGTCTGTCCTTTCAACTGCATCAAGACGTGCGATATCTCGCGAAGCCCCTACTGTATCGTAACAGCCCTGTACAATGCCTTCAAAGGGAACTTCGAGAACGGCTACGCTTTCGCAGGAAGCAATGCCTGGCGGACAACCCGCATCATGTCGGTGAAAGAAACGATAAGCGAGCTGATCAACGAGTGGAAACGCTCTGACCAACCGACTCTTTCCTCCCGATAAACAAAAAGTTTCATCGGCTTGGAACTTTTGTTTCCCGCCGATGAAACTTTTGTTGCTTGCTGATGAAAATTTATTCTCCTGCAAGTAAAAATAAACTTTCACCTTGAGAAAAAAGTGAAAACTTTATCATTTATCCTCTTTTTTCTTCATATTCGTCTCGATAACGAATGCGACAATCAATCCCAAACCTCCAAACAAAAGGACGGAGGCGCCATAAGCTGAACTGATAGCTTCATATTCATTACGAAAATCCAATGAATGACTATTAGCAGCAACAATTAAATTACAGAAAAAGCCTACAAGTATCCCTAAGCCGATTCCCATCAACAGACATCCCGTTTTTAAAGAGCTAAACGAAAAACGAGGCAAACTATACGAAGGGAGGCTCAGCCTTTTTCCCAAATCAGCAATATCCATTCTTTCACTGATCTTCTCAATGATCAACAAACGTTCTTTACGACGAACGAACAGTTCAAACAAAGCGTAAATACCTAAACAAATGAATCCGACAACCAGCGGAGCTGTAATAAAATCCATCATAACTGTATTGTTTTAAATGATTAATTAATTTCTTTGCTACTTTTGACGCATCTCTTTCCGAAAGGTTACAGATCGGGGGGAAAAAATATATTGTATTTTTGCCGATGCAAGTTGTAACCTATTCGCCCGGCTTGCGTCCATTATAATACGATGGAGTTGTATACCGACACATATTATATACAAAGGATACAAGCGGGAGATACGGCATGCTTTGCCTGCCTTCTGGATAAATACAGCCGTCCTGTTCATTCGTTAATCCTAAAGGTGGTCAGAAACCGGGAAGATGCGGAGGAACTGGCACAGGATGTGTTTATGAAGGTGTTCAAGCACCTCTCGTCGTTCAAAGGGGAATGCAGTTTCTCCACGTGGATCTACCGGATCGCCTACAATACAGCCATCTCGGAAACACGGAAAAAGAGACACGAGTTTCTGGCGATCGAGGAATCGGTTATTAATAATGTATCGGAACAAGAAGTAGCCGAAGCACTAGACAGGACAGACAGCTCCGACCAGATACAGATGCTCGATGCCGCCCTCGCCCAATTGCCACCCGATGAGCGGGCGATCATCCTGCTCTTTTATATGAAAGAAAAAACGATCGACGAAGTGGCGACGATCACCGGATTGACTGCATCTAATATAAAAGTGAAATTGTACCGCATACGAAAGAAACTGTTTTTTGTATTAAAAGGAATGGAGGAACAATAAAATGACAGAGAAGAATGACATATTGAAAGACCTGTTCAGCCGGATGCCGGAAGAGGAGCTTCCGGCTTCGTTCCGAGCCAACGCGATGAGACAGATCATGGCCGAAGCCGAACGGATACGCAAACGCAACGAACGCTGGGGATGGATTGCCGTCATCGCCGCCTCGCTGCTTATGGTCGGTATCGCGATCGCTTCATTCCTTTATATGAATATTTCCCCAATATCCGTACAGATCCCCAATATGAGCACACTCCCCTTCTATGCCTATATCGGGATACTTGCCCTCATCCTGCTGGGAGCCGATTACAAATTCAGGCAACTATTCAAAAGGAGGCAGATGTCTCAGAAAGAAAAGATGTAAGTAGCGGTATTACAAGCCCAAAAGTTTGTTTTTTCCATGCAAAAAGTCTTGCAAGTCAGAAAAAAGCATTACCTTTGCCCCGATTTTTGAGAGATGACAACATAAAGTCTAACTTACTAATTAAAACAAACTTAAGTATTAACAATTAGAGAATGGAAAATTTAAAGAACATTCAGCCCATTGAAGATTTCAACTGGGATGCTCTTGAAAAGGGCGATTCTTACGGTGAAGTAAGCAAGGACGATCTTGTAAAAACGTATGACGAGACTTTGAACACAGTAAAGGACAAAGAAGTCGTTATGGGAACCGTAACTGCAATGAACAAACGTGAAGTTGTAGTAAACATCGGTTTCAAATCAGATGGCGTTGTATCTATGGCAGAATTCCGTTACAACCCGGATCTGAAAATTGGTGACGAAGTAGAAGTCTACATCGAAAACCAGGAAGACAAAAAAGGACAGCTGATCCTGTCTCACAAGAAAGCACGCGCTACACGTTCTTGGGATCGTGTAAACGAAGCTCTTGAAAAAGACGAAATCATCAAAGGTTACATTAAATGTCGTACGAAGGGCGGTATGATCGTTGACGTATTCGGTATCGAAGCATTCTTGCCGGGTTCTCAGATCGATGTCAAGCCGATCCGCGACTACGATGTATTTGTAGGTAAGACAATGGAATTCAAGATCGTTAAGATCAACCAGGAATTCAAGAACGTTGTTGTATCTCATAAAGCTCTTATCGAAGCTGAACTTGAACAGCAGAAGAAAGACATCATCTCCAAACTTGAAAAAGGCCAGGTACTGGAAGGAACAGTCAAGAATATCACTTCCTACGGTGTATTCATCGACCTGGGTGGCGTAGACGGTTTGATTCACATCACAGACCTGTCTTGGGGCCGCGTTTCTCATCCGGAAGAAATCGTTCAGCTGGATCAGAAGATCAACGTGGTTATCCTTGACTTCGATGATGAAAAGAAGCGTATCGCTCTCGGCTTGAAGCAGCTGACTCCGCATCCTTGGGATGCTTTGGATCCGAACTTGAAAGTTGGTGACAAAGTAAAAGGTAAAGTTGTCGTTATGGCTGACTACGGTGCATTCATCGAAATCGCTCCGGGCGTAGAAGGTCTGATCCACGTTTCTGAAATGTCTTGGACACAGCACTTGCGTTCTGCTCAGGACTTCATGAAAGTAGGTGACGAAATCGAAGCTGTTATCCTGACCCTGGATCGCGACGAACGTAAGATGTCATTGGGTATCAAACAGCTGAAAGCTGATCCGTGGGAAGATATCGAATCTCGCTTCCCGGTAGGTTCTCGTCACATGGCTAAAGTTCGTAACTTCACTAACTTCGGTGTATTCGTAGAAATCGAAGAAGGCGTAGACGGCTTGATCCACATCTCTGACCTGTCTTGGACAAAGAAAATCAAACACCCGTCAGAATTTACTCAGATCGGTGCTGAAATCGAAGTTCAGGTTCTGAAAATCGAAAAAAAAAACCGCCGTTTGAGCTTAGGTCACAAACAGCTGGAAGAAAATCCTTGGGATGTATTCGAAACAATCTTCACTGTAGGTTCTATCCACGAAGGAACAATCATCGAAGTACTGGATAAGGGTGCTGTAATCTCTCTGCCTTACGGCGTAGAAGGCTTCGCAACCCCGAAACATCTGGTAAAAGAAGACGGTTCTCAGGCTGCTGTAGACGAAAAACTGCAGTTCAAGGTGATCGAATTTAACAAGGAAGCTAAGAGAATCATCCTTTCTCACAGCCGTATCTTCGAAGATGAACAGAAAGGCGCTAAGAAAGAAACTGGCGAAAAGAAATCATCTGCAAAACGCGGTGGAAAGAAAGAAGAAGAATCTGCAATGGTAACCGGTCCGGTTGAAAAGACTACACTGGGTGACATTGAAGAACTCGCTGCCCTGAAAGAAAAATTGGCTGGTAAATAATTACCGTCTTTTCAAATAAAACAAAAGGAGATGTCCATCCGGATATCTCCTTTTTTATTGCCTGAAAAAAGAATAGAGAAAGTGCTCTTAGTCTACCTCCTTGATCACTTCCTCTACCTGTTCCTGTTCACCGTAATATTGGCAACTTTCGCCGATACCCAACAAAGCATTCACTTCATGACGCTTGTCCAGGTCCGTAAAATAAGCGTCCACTACCTTATAAATATCGAACCCGTCCGTTGAACCGGCCGCCAGATTCAATGATTCTACCAATTTACCTGTAGCTTTGCGAATTTCAGCTTTACTGATCAAATGAAACTCGTTGTTGTGAATTAATTGACTCTTTCCCATGATGTTTGATTTAAAAGTTATACTTGTTCTTCATTAATAACCATTCCTCAAAGCGGTAAGTTTAATCTTGCAGCTTCGTTTCATGCACTAAATATACAAACATCCTCGGATCTTTCAACCTTTCAAGCCTTTTATTTTCAATAAACATGAAAAACAAATCCGATCCCGACCTCACGATATTCCATGATGAGCAAGGAGAAACCGGATCTCCAAACATAGAATAAGTTCTATTCTATTTGGTTTTGTAAAAATTAATGCTGAAATTTGTTCACAGATAATATAAAAGATATGGGCACGAACGAAGACAACTACAATGTAACTATTTTGATCGCAGAAGACGAGGAAAGTAATTTCCTACTATTAAAAACCATCTTAAAAAGACACTGTAACGTTCTGCAAGCCAGAACCGGCCTGGAGCTATTGAAAGTTTTTGCTGAAAAAGGAGCCGATTTGATTTTGCTGGATATAAAAATGCCGGAAATGAATGGTATAGAAGCTCTGAAAGAGATTAGAAAGAAAGACACGAACATACCGATTATCATGCAGTCCGCCTATGCCTTCGAAAATGACATGGAAGCCGCTCGTGCTGCCGGAAGCAACGGATTTATCACCAAGCCCATCAATATCGTCGAACTGAAAAAAACGATCTCCAAATTCTTGCCGCAGATAATCTGGTAAGAAGCTGAAAGTCGACATATTATAAAAAAATGGAATAGCCATAACGATTGTTATGGCTATTCTATTTTTTTGCTTTTCCACAGACACCTTAACCAGCAAACCCTCCCCTTCATTTTTATCAAAAACCTTTCATTTTACGGAGATATCCGCATTAATTTTCTTTATAAACTCCTCCCGAACAAAACATTGAATCTCCGGTTTAAGAGGTGGGTAAAATTATTTTTCACAAGAAAAACTATACCCGACCGGCACTAATGGATTTTCATATAGAACGAAATATACTTTATTACAAACGAAACTAAAATGAACAGAAGTCAGCTTATCAATATCCTGGCTCAAAAAACAGGATTAAACAAAAAAGATGTCAAACGGACAATCGATGAAATGCAAAAACTAATTATCCAGGAAGTCAAAGGAGGTCAAAGAATCTGCCTGCATGGTTTCGGCTCATTCAAACCTCGTTTTCAATCCAGCCGCCCAGCACGAAACCTGAAAAACGGTACAGCCGTACAGCTGTCTCCCAGGACCATCATTCATTTCAAATGCGCTCCCCACCTGTTGGAGCAGATGAACAAATAAAGAATAAAAAAGAGACTCACTTTTACAAGTAAGTCTCTTTTTTATTTACTCAGCTATTGTCGGGGTGAGAAGATTCGAACTTCCGACCACACGCCCCCCAGACGCGTACTCTAACCGGGCTGAGCTACACCCCGTTTTTGTTTTACGGCTGCAAAGGTAACTATTTTTCGTTATACTCCAAAGCTTTCACGATAAAAATCCAGGGATTCGAGAATTTTCTCCTTACTCACCTGCTGATTTATCTGAACATCACCGACTTGAGAAAGCAAGGTGAAGTTGATGATTCCCGCTTCATTCTTCTTATCGTGCGTCATCAACTCGTATAAGGTATCATAATCCTTGCAATCGAACACGAAAGCCGGATAATACTCCTTCAAATAATAGACGACCTGACTCAGTTTCTCCATCGGGAAACCACATACTTTATGAGACAGGTACAATTCGCTGACAATACCGGCGGCAACAGCATGGCCGTGCAGCAAAGGACGGTCCTTCTTAAAGGACAAACTTTCGTAGGCATGACCGATCGTATGGCCGAAGTTCAGCGCCTTACGGATGCCGTGCTCTTTCGGGTCTTCCTCCACGATACGTTCCTTTACGGCTACGGATTGGGCGACCATCCTGTTCAGGAAGGCATAATCGATCTTCGCATCGAGGTCGAACAGCAGGACGGAAGCGTAAATATCCATCGAACTGATAAGCGCATGCTTGATCATTTCGGCATAGCCGGAAAGCAGGTTGTCGCGGTCGAGCGTACGCAGGAACTCACAATCGATAAAGACACATTCGGGTGGATAAAAAGAGCCGACCTCGTTCTTCAAACCGTTGAAGTTAATCCCGGTCTTTCCCCCCACGGCCGCATCGACAGAAGCCATCAGGGTAGTCGGGATATTGACGGTCCGCAGTCCGCGTTTGAAAGTCGCACCGGCGAAGCCTCCCATATCGGTAATCATACCGCCGCCCAGATTGACCAAAAGCGAATTTCGGGAAGCCCCTTCGTTCGAGAGACGCGACCAGATATAGGCGACCTGTTCGATGTCTTTATGAGTATCACCCGCCTGCACGGTAATGACCGGGGTATCCTGCAAGGCTGGGATATCTTTTATCAGCGGATAACACTTTTCTTGCGTGTTCGTATCGGTCAGGATAAAGAGTTTATCATAACTCATGGAAGCAAAGAATGCCTGCAAATCGGCTTTGAGATCCTTGCTGATTACTACTTTTTGAGCGGCCATAATGTCCTTTTTTATTATAATCGTTGCGACAAAGGTATTATATGTTATCCGATTATCAAAACAGGGAAAAGAAAATTCCATGCCTATGGAACAAAAGCTTCATAGGCATGGAACAAAAGTTTTCCCTGCATGAAACTATCATTTCCTGCAGGGGAAACGTCTCTTTCTTCTTATTTCAGACCGGCTGCGTCCAAGATATGTTCGATGGCTTCACCCAGTCCGGCTACATTCTTACCTCCGGCTGTTGCAAAATGAGGCTGACCGCCTCCGCCGCCTTGTATCAGTTTTGCCGCTTCTTTCACCAGTTTGCCGGCATTCAAGCCTTCAGCCACCAACGGTTCGCTCAGCATAACCATCAACGCGCATTTCTCGCCGTCTTTGATTCCAGCCACGAAGAAAACCTTTTCCTCCGTATTGCTTTCCCCCTTGATCTGGAAAGCCAGGTCTTTGATGGCATCCACGCTGGCCTCGCCACGGAAAGCGATCACTTTGACACCATTGCGCTCAACGGCTTTTGCGATCAGTTCTTTCTTGAGCAACTGCACTTTCTCTTTCACGTAGTCGCTTACCTGCTTCTTCAGTTCGGCATTCTCTTCGATGGCCTTCTTGATGGTTTGAGACAGGTTCGGCACATTGTTGAACATCGCACGCAGTTCACGCAGGGAATCCTGCAACATGAAGGTGTAGTTTTCAGCCGCTTCGGCCGTTACCGCTTCGATACGGCGCACGCCTGCCGCGATGGAGCTTTCGCCGACCACACGTAGGGAACCGATCATGCCGGTTGCAGGGATATGCGTACCACCGCACAATTCGATAGAGTTGCCATATTTGACCACACGGACTTCATCGCCATACTTTTCACCGAACAGAGCCATAGCGCCCAATGCTTTCGCTTCGGCGATCGGCATATTGCGATGCTCTTCCAGCGGATAGTTGGCACGGATCTTTTCGCTCACCAGCTTTTCCACCTTACGAATTTCTTCGTCCGTCACCTTCTGGAAGTGGGAGAAGTCGAAGCGCAAAGAGTCGGGAGATACATAAGAACCTTTCTGTTCGACATGTGTTCCCAGCACCTCACGCAACGCCTCGTGCAACAGGTGAGTAGCAGAGTGGTTACATTCGCACTGGATACGTTTCTTCTCGTTGATCTTGGCAGTAAAAGTCGCCGTCACATCCTTCGGCAATTTAGTGACCAGATGTACAGGCAAGTTGTTTTCGCGTTTCGTGTCGATCACGTCGATCGTCTCGTCGTCAGCAATCAACCAACCGGTGTCGCCGACCTGTCCACCCATCTCTGCGTAGAACGGAGTCTGGTCCAGAACGATCTGATATAAGACCTTATTCTTCTGCTTGATCTGGCGGTAACGCAGGATTTCGGCATCGCATTCGAACAAGTCGTAGCCTACGAAATTGCATCCGCCCTCTTTCAGCACCACCCAGTCGCCGGTTTCGATGGCGGCAGCGTTACGCGCACGGTCCTTCTGCTTCTGCATCTCGACGTTGAACTCGTCGATATTGGCTTCCATGCCGTTCTCACGCAGGATCAACTCGGTCAAATCCAACGGGAATCCGTATGTGTCATATAGTGTAAAGGCATCTACGCCGCTGATCACGTTCTTTCCGGCCGCCTTTGTTTCTTCCATCTTCTTATCCAGCAAACGGATACCGGTTTCCAACGTACGCAGGAAAGATTCTTCTTCTTCCTTGATCACCTTCTCGATCAACGTCTTCTGCGCGATCAGTTCGGGATAGGCGTCTCCCATTGTTTCGATCAGTACGGGCAACAACTTATACATGAAGGATTCTTTGCGATTCAGGAACGTATAGCCGTAACGGACGGCACGACGCAGGATTCGACGGATGACATAACCTGCCTTTGCATTAGAAGGCAACTGCCCGTCCGTAATCGCGAAAGCGATCGTACGGATATGGTCGGCGATTACACGCATGGCCACGTCCTGTTGTTTGTCCTTGCCATAAGCAGTACCCGCCATATCGGCAATCACTTTGATGATCGGCTGGAATACGTCTGTATCGTAGTTGGATGTCTTACCCTGTAAAGCCATGCAGAGACGTTCGAACCCCATACCGGTATCGATCACACGGGCAGGCAGCGGTTCGAGCGAGCCGTCGGCCTTGCGGTTATATTGCATGAACACCAGGTTCCAGATTTCGATCACCTGCGGATGGTCTTTGTTCACCATGTCCTGGCCGGGGATAGCGGCACGTTCTTCTTCCGGACGGAGGTCGATATGGATTTCAGAACAAGGACCGCAAGGCCCCGTATCACCCATTTCCCAAAAGTTATCGTGTTTGTTGCCATTAATGATATGAGCTTTCGGCAGGAACTTCTCCCAATAGCCGGCAGCCTCGTCGTCGCGCGAAAGGCCTTCGGCAGGACTTCCTTCGAACACGGTGGCATACAAACGGTCGGGATTCAGTTTCAACACTTCGACCAGGTATTCCCATGCCCAGTTGATCGCCTCCTGTTTGAAATAGTCGCCGAACGACCAGTTTCCCAACATTTCGAACATGGTGTGGTGATACGTATCGTGTCCGACCTCTTCCAGGTCGTTATGCTTTCCACTCACACGAAGACACTTTTGTGAATCCGCGACACGTGGATATTTACGGGGTACGTTCCCCAGGATTATATCTTTGAACTGGTTCATACCTGCATTGGTAAACATCAATGTAGGGTCGCCCTTCACCACCATCGGAGCAGAAGGCACAATCTGGTGCTGCTTGGAAGCGAAGAAGTCTTTAAATGATTCACGGATTTCTTTTGCTGTCAACATAATCTATTCTATATAGTCTCGTTAATATTCTGAAAAACAATTTGCAAAAGTACAGCAAATTATTATTTTTGCACGTATCCAAGCAAGAAAATATTTGATGAAACTATTTAAAAGCAGAAAAACATATTACTTGTATAACCCCAACACGCTCAGTTACGAGCGCGTTTACCCCTCCGCCAAAGACCGTTTTTTCGGTGTGCTCCGCCACCTGAGCATCGGTATCGTGATCGGCGTAGGCATTTTCTTTATCTTTTCTCGCACGTTCGACTCGCCGGTCGAATCACTTTTAAAGAAGGAGAACAAGCTGTTGCAGACACAATACGAAGTGCTTTCGTTGCGCCTGAACAATGCGCTGGAAGTCTTGGATGACATACAGCAACGCGACGAGAACTTATACCGGGCGATCTTCCAGGCGGAATCGATCCCCGAATCCGTCCGCAAGTCCGGTTTCGGCGGGACCAACCGGTATGAACACCTGATGAACCTGTCCAACCCCGAACTGGTCGTCTCGACCACCCGGAAGATGGACATGCTGAGCAAACAGCTCTATGTCCAATCCAACTCGCTGGAGGAGCTGATCACATTGGGCAAGAACCAGGAAGAACGAAGCAAATGTATTCCCGCCATACAGCCGATTGCCAATAAGGATCTGAAACGTACGGCATCCGGCTACGGTGTGCGTATCGACCCGATCTACCGTACTCCCCGCTTCCACTCAGGCATGGACTTTTCCGCCAAAGTGGGCACGGAAGTCTATGCAACCGGCGACGGAGTCGTTACCTTTGCTGCCTGGAAACAGGGATATGGAAACTGCCTGATGATCAATCACGGGCACGGATTCCAGACGCTTTACGGCCACCTGAGCAAGTTCCGGGCGCGTGTCGGACAGAAAGTAAAGCGCGGAGAAGTGATCGGGGAAGTGGGAAATACAGGGAAATCCACCGGCCCGCACCTTCACTACGAGGTGATCGTCCGCGGCAAATACGACAACCCCTCCAAGTACTACTACATGGACCTGACTCCGGAAGAATACGACCGTATGATACAGATTGCCGAAAATCACGGCCAGGTAATGGATTAAACATTGTTTAATACGATGGCATTAAATAAAGATAAAAATCTAAAGCTCTATTTCTCCATCAGCGAGGTGGCGCAGATGTTCGACGTCAACGAGTCTACCCTGCGCTTCTGGGAGAAGGAATTCGACCAAATACGTCCACGCAAGACAGGCAAAGGAACCCGCTCCTATCGGCAGGAAGACATCGACGCCAAACGCTTGGGCTTCCCCTTGGGGGAAGAAAGAGGGATGACACCGGC
>ENA-OQEY01001197-OQEY01001197.1-human-gut-metagenome-genome-assembly--contig:-NODE-1197-length-11377-cov-3.526018_pt1 | contig 11377 bp, 8 predicted proteins | sample MGYA00242801_ERZ504647 | MGnify/ENA primary metagenome ERZ504647 (study PRJEB26092, sample SAMD00036204) | human gut metagenome | host: Homo sapiens | study: EMG produced TPA metagenomics assembly of... | reverse complement strand
ATTACGATCACCCTGTCGCAGTTTTCTGCCACTACCGCCATATCATGTGTAATGAGGATAACACCCATATTTTCCTCTTCTTTTAACTGCTGGATGAGATCCATGATCTGAGCCTGCACCGTGACATCCAATGCCGTTGTCGGCTCATCCGCGATCAGAAGATCCGGTTTACAGCAGAGTGCTATCGCAATCATCACCCTTTGACGCATACCGCCGGACAGCTCATGTGGATACTGCCGCATACGCTTCTCCGGTTCTGAAATGCCGACTTTCATGAGCATTTCCACGGCTTTCTGCCAGGCTTCCTTTTTCTCCACATTCTGATGGATGCAGATTGCCTCCACCACCTGATTTCCAACCGTGTATACAGGATTTAAGGAGCTTAATGCATCCTGAAAAATCATTGCAATGCGGTTTCCTCTGATCTTATCCATTTCCTTATAGGGAATTTCCATCAGATTTTCCCCTTCAAACCGGACAGTTCCGGAGTAGGAAACCTCTTCTTTTTCATCGTAAAGCCGCATAATAGACTGGCTTGTCACACTTTTTCCACAGCCGGATTCTCCGACAATGCCAACCATCTCACCGCGGCAGACATAAAACGATACCCCATCTATGGCTCTGATCTTTTCTTTCTTCGGTCCAAAGACAGTCGACAAATTTTCTGATCTCCTCCGCGCCAAAAACACCTGACGCTGTGGGAAAAACGGTTCAGGAATATGCCGACTTCCTCGGCAAAGATGCTTTTGATACCTATTTTGACCTGCTTTTGGAAAACAATTTCACCTGCATGGCAAGTTACTTTTCCCTGTCGGAACAGGATATGCTCACCATCTACCAGAGTCCATACTCCATGATTGGATCTGACACGATCTGCTCTGAGAAAAGGGGGCCTGCACATCCGAGAGCCTACGGCAGCTTTATCAAGCCGATCGCCGACTTTGCACTGAAAAGACATCTTATCACAATAGAAGAAGCCATCCATAAACAGACCGGTCTTACCGCCTCCGTATGGAAGCTTCCGAATAAAGGTCTGATCAGGGATGGCTTTGATGCTGATTTTATTCTGTTTGATGAGACAAAACTGCGCGACTGTGCCGATTTTAAGGACGGTACACAGATCGCCGAAGGCATTGTCTCTGTTTATATCGGTGGGGAACTTGTCTATGACGGCAAAAACATCACAGAGGCAAGACCCGGAAAATGTCTTTTATAATTCAGGGCTACTCCTCCACTTTTGTGTTCCGGATTTCCTCTCTTACGCGTAAAATCATGGCTGGAGAGACAGATAACTCATCAAATCCCATCTTAAGGAAAGTGGAGGGCAGTGTCGTATCTGCACCCAGCTCGCCACAGATACCAACCCAGCAGCCATGCTTATGACCGTTATCTACAACCATCTGAAGCATTCTTAAGATTGCTTCATGATGGGAATCATAAAAGCTGTCAAGCTTTGGATTCTGACGGTCAATCGCAAGTGTGTACTGTGTCAGGTCATTTGTGCCAATGGAAAAGAAATCAACCTCCTCTGCCAGAAGATCCGAGATCATGACTGCTGCCGGTGTCTCGATCATAATTCCCAGTTCACAGTCCTTAAATGGGATTCCCTCTGCGGTCAGTTCTGCTTTCACCTCCGCTACGATCTCTTTGATACGTTTCACCTCTTTCACCGAAATGATCATCGGGAACATAATGGAGATCGTTCCGTAATAGCTTGCACGGTAAATTGCACGGAGCTGCGTCTTGAAAATTTCCGGTCGGTCAAGGCAGATTCGGATTGCACGGTATCCCATTGCCGGATTTTCTTCTTTCTCCATATGGAAATAGTCCACCTGCTTATCGGCTCCAATATCTAAGGTACGGATAATAACCTTTTTGCCTGCCATATTTTCTGCCACCGTCTTATAAGCGGCAAACTGCGCTTCCTCGGTCGGATAGTCCTCCGATTCCAGATAAAGGAACTCGCTTCGGAACAATCCGATTCCGCCCGCATCGTTGCTCAGTGCATTTGCCACATCCGCAACACCGCCGATATTGGCATAAAGATTAATTTTTTTGCCGTCTAAAGTAACATTTTCTTTTCCCTTTAATTCCAGTAAAAGACGCTTCTTATTTTCATCCTCGGCTTTTTTTGCCTCGTATTTTTTCATGGTCTCCTCATCCGGTTCAATGTAAAGCTTTCCGGTATAGCCGTCCACGATACCCATTTTCCCATTGACATCCTCGGAAAAATCAATGCCGATCAATGCCGGAATGTTCATGGTTCTCGCTAAAATCGCAGTGTGGGAGTTGGTAGAACCATGTCTGGTCACGAAGGAGAGTACTTTGGATTTATCGAGCTGGACTGTCTCACTTGGTGCAAGATCATCGGCAAGAAGAATCACCGGTTTCTCTCCTGTCACGGAACCGTTTTCCGCATTCTGTAAAATAGAGATCACACGGTTGGAAATATCTTTTACATCTGCTGCACGCTCTTTCATATAATCATCATCCATCGCTGCAAACATCTTTGAAAAATTATCTCCGGTCGAAGCCACTGCAAATTCTGCATTTACTTCCTGTGTGCGGATCATATTGGTGATAGATTCCACATAATCAAGATCATCTAGCATCATCTGATGCACTTCAAAAATTGCGGCATTCACTTCGCCAACTTCCTTGACCGCTTTCTCATAAAAGCCTTTTAACTGCTCTTTTGCAGTTTCTTTTGCATCTGTAAAACGAGTGATTTCTGCTTCCACATCTGTGATTTTCTCGCGTTTTACCTGATTTTCCTTCTTATTGTAAATAGAAAGACGTCCGATCGCAATTCCACCAAATACGCTTTTTCCTTCTAAAACCATTGTTTTACCTCCAAAAATATTTCTGCTGTAATGCACATATGGACTGCCGCAAAGCAGTCCACAGGCACGTATTTTTATAAGTTTTCTTCTAAGAAAGCGGAAAGTTTATTCATTGCCTCTTCTTCGTTTTCGCCATCTGTCTTTAAGGTGATCTCCTGCCCACATTTGACTGCAAGACCCATCACTGCAAAAATACGTTTTGCATCTGCCTCTTTTCCATCTTTTTCGATGATTACTTTACATGGAAATGCGGCTGCTTCCTTTACAAATAACCCTGCCGGTCTTGCGTGGATTCCCTGTTCATCTTTGATTACATACTTAAATTCTTTCATTGTTTTTCTCTCCTCTTAAGCTGTTTTTTTCTTTAATACACCGAGAAGCACACATCCGACTGCGGAACCGACTGCCAGTGCAACCAGATATAATAATGGATTTCCTACGGTAAGGAATACGAAGATTCCACCATGAGGCGCCATTAAGGTACAGTTAAATGCCATGGATAAGGCACCTGCTGCTGCAGAACCAACCGCACACGCCGGTAATACATGGAGTGGATCGGATGCTGCAAATGGGATCGCGCCCTCTGTGATGAAGGAAAGTCCCATAATGAAGTTGGTAGGACCTGCTTTTCTCTCATCTTCTGTAAATTTATTTTTGAAAATTAAGGTTGCAAGCGCAATCGCGATTGGCGGAACCATACCGCCGACCATAACGGCTGCCATGATGTTATAGTTTCCGGCTGCAATGGAAGCTGTACCGAATACATAAGCTGCCTTGTTAACCGGGCCTCCCATATCAACAGACATCATACCGCCGAGTAATGCACCAAGTAATATTGCACTTGCGCCGTTTAATCCGTTCAATCCGTTGTTGATCAATGTATTTAATGCGCCGATTGGCGGTTCCACTACATATGTCATCAAAACACCTACAATAAAGATACCAAATAACGGATAGATCAATACCGGTTTTGTTCCCTCTAAACTGTCAGGAAGTTTGCTGCAGATCTTCTTTAATAATACTACAACATATCCTGCAAGGAATCCGGCTACCAATGCGCCGAGGAATCCACTTGTTCCGTTTGCTGCAATTGCACCGCCGACGAAACCAACGGCAAGTCCCGGTCTGTCTGCAATACTCATCGCAATAAATCCGGCAAGGATTGGGAGCATGAAACCGAATGCCACGCCACCAATGGACTTAAACATCGCTGCCATCGGAGTGATCGTACCGAAGTTTGATCTCTGGTCTAATGGAAGTGAATTCAAATCTACGGAAAAACCATCGATTAGGAATGCAATTGCGATCAGAATACCACCGCCGACAACGAATGGAAGCATATGGGATACACCGTTCATCAGATGTTTGTAGATCTGATGTCCGAGACTGTCTTTTCCCTCTTCTTCGTCATCTGCTGCTTTTCCGCCTGCCTCGTAAATAGATGCATGGCCATTTGCCGCTTTTGTGAGTAGTTCCTCTGCTTTGCTGATTCCGTCTGCCACTTTACACTGGATCACCGGTTTTCCTGCGAAACGATCCATTGGAACCTGTGTGTCTGCTGCAACAATAATGCACTCTGCCTCTGCGATCTCTGCTTTTGTGAGCACATTCTTGGCACCGCCGGAACCTCTCGTCTCAACTTTGATCCGGTATCCAAGCTCTTTTGCCTTTTTCTCAAGTGCTTCTGCCGCCATATAAGTATGTGCGATACCGGTTGGGCAGCCGGTAACTGCGAGGATCAGTTTTCCATTGGAAACTGGTGCTTCTACTTTCTTTTCCTCTTCTTTTTTCTCTTCCTCAGCGTCTTTTTCTGCTTCTGCTGCGTCGATCACGTGCAAAAATTCATCGACCGTCTTGGCATTGCGCAGGTTTGCTGTGAAATCCTCATCCATCAGTAACACTGATAATTTGCTCAGTACATCGAGATGTACGTTCTCTTTTGTGTTCGGTGCAGCGATCAAAAAGATCAGGTTTACTTTCTCACCGTCTAAGGAATCAAAGTCAACCCCTTCCGGTACAACCATAGCTGCAAGTCCCGGTCTTGATACCGAATCCGATTTGCAATGCGGAATCGCAATTCCTTCGCCGATTCCTGTGGTACTCTCCTCTTCTCTTGCGTAGACACCTTTACGGTAAACCTCTACATCATTGATCTTGCCGCTCTTTGCCATTAAATCGACCATGGCATCAAGAGTTTCTTTTTTGCCTGTTACTTTTCCATTCAGTTCAATACTTTCTGCTGCGAGTAAATCTCTGATTTTCATTTGAAAAACCCTCCCTTTCTATTGTTCCCCAATAAACAATTTCTTATTGCTATCAAGTAAAGCAATTACTTCTGCTTTTGTAGCCAGTTCCTCGGAAAATGCAGAGGCACTTCCGGTGCAGACACCCATCTGGAACGCTTTCTCGTAGCTTCCGTTCTCAAGGTATCCTGCAATAAATCCTGCCACCATGGAATCTCCTGCTCCCACGGAATTGACAACCTTTCCTTTTGGCGCTTCGGACTGGAAAATGCTTCCATCTTCTGCGACTAACACAGCTCCGTCACCCGCCATGGATACCAGAACGTTTCTTGCTCCCTTTTCCTGCATTTTCTTTGCATAGGTGATGACATCTGCCTTACTTTCAATCTTCACTCCGAAAATTTCGCCAAGCTCATGATTGTTTGGCTTGATCAGAAATGGATGATACTGTAACACATTCACCAGAAGATCTTTCGTTGCGTCTACCACAATTTTCAAGTCCTTGTTCTGTAAATGTCTCATAATATCCATATACATCGAACCCGGCATAACATCCGGAATGCTTCCTGCAAGCACGAGGATATCACCGTCTGACAGTGTATCAAGCTTTTCATAAAGCTTTTTAATATCTGCCTCCGCGATCGCCGGTCCCTGTCCGTTGATCTCCGTCTCTTCATTGGAACGAAGCTTTACATTAATTCTGGAAATTCCCTTTTCCACGCTGATAAAGTCGGCGCGGACTCCTTTTTCCTCTAACAGATCCTGTATTCTGTTTCCTGTGAATCCGGCCAGAAAGCCAAGTGCTGTATTCTCAAAGCCAAGATTCTTTAAAACCATTGAAACGTTGATTCCTTTTCCTCCCGGAAAAATAGTCTCATCCGTTGTACGATTTACGATTCCGCAGGTAAAATTATCTACAGAAACGATGTAATCCAGCGATGGGTTAAAAGTTACGGTATAGATCATTTTTTCGACTCCTTTCTGTTTACTGCTTTACATCTATGACATTTTTACATTTTTTATAAGCTGGAAGGCTCAGTCCTGTCGTGATGACCGTTGCGCCTTCAAATGGTGCAAACGTCACGCTGGAGATCTGATTGAACTTGCTCTCGTCTGCCAGAACGAAACGTTCCTTGCAGTTTTCCATGGATTTTTTCTTCACCATCGCCTCTTTTAACTCCGGTGTGGAATAGCCTTTCTGAAGGCTGACACCATTTGTACCCCAGAATCCTTTGGTGAAATTGTATTTCTCCAGTGTCGTGACTGCCTCTTCTCCTACAATCGCCTCTGTGACTGCCTTGAACTCGCCACCTAAGAGATACACGGTAAATCCTCTCTCTGCCAGACGCTTCGCATGACTGATCGCATTTGTCACAAACACCGCCTGACGGCTTGTGATGTACTCGATCATCAGCTCTGTTGTCGTTCCGGCATCCAGATAAACAAAATCACCTGACGCGATCTGTTCCGCGGCATATTTTGCAATTTTGTTCTTTGCGTCACGATTCTTTTCTTTCCGGCTGATAACGTTGTCATCCTTTGTGCTGTACGCTACCGTTTTTAAGATCGCCCCACCGTGAACCTTCGTCAACTGACCGTTTGCATCCAGTGCATTCAGATCTCTTCGTATCGTAGATTCCGAAGCATCAAGTTCTGTCATCAACTGCTGGACTGTCACACTCCCCATACTTTCCAGTATTGATAATATCTTCGCAAATCTTTCCTCTGTCAGCATTTATTCCCCTCCAATTTCCGTCAACATCATTCATGTCCGTTCATCTTTATATCTGAATTATAGATTCACATTCCGTCACAGTCAATCATTTTCCGTCAAAATCATTCACAAAAATAATTATTTAAAATTGTGCAGAAGTTACAAGAGCGGCATTTGATAAACTTATTCCTCGCTGATTATGTAACAGAAACATTGCAACATAATTTTCTGTTACAGTCGCATCCCTGCGGAGCGTTTTACTTTATAGGAATATTGCTTCGCAATTTCCTATAAAGTAAAAACTGCTGCACAGTGAGATCTGATTTACTTGCGTCTCTCTGTACAACAGTTTCTACATTTTTGTTGTGATTTATTTATTTTCTTTTTTAAACCGTGCGATCGCATCTATGATCTTAAAGCTTTCGATCATGACTACTTCCGCATTTCTTGTCTTAAATTTCCGGACCATCTCATCAAATGGAAGCCCTGCAATGTAACACCGCAGTGCCATAATGATCGCGCTGTGCGTCACGATCAGCACATCTCCGTTTTCCCGTTTCATAATATATTCCATAGCATCCAGCGTGCGTTTTACCACATCATTGTAACATTCACCGCCTCCCGGTGTGCGCACATAGCGGCGGTCTTTTCTCCACTCCTGATATTCCGGACTGTTTTCCCGCTCGATCACACGCCAGTTGGAACCCTCCCAGCTTCCGAGGTTCATCTCCACCAGTCCATCCAGCGGAATACAGGTCGCATGCAGCGCTTCTGCAGCGATACGTGCCGTCTCTGCCGCCCGAAGCTGCGGTGAATGATAGACATGTTTTACCGAAATATCTTCTTCCACCAGCTGGCACGCCAGTTCCTTCGCCTGCCGGATTCCATTTTCATTCAGTGGAATATCGGTTTTTCCCTGAATCTTCTTTTTTACATTCCACTCTGTTTCACCATGACGTACAAAATATAGTTTCATCGCTCGTCCTTTTCTATGATAAAAATAAGACCATCTGTATTTCATCCCGGTAGCTTCCGTCTTTCAGTTTAAACGCATGAGGTTCTCTTCCCCACTCGCGAAAACCTAATTTTTCATACAGACGGATTGCTGCCACATTGTCATCAAAAACACCCAGTTTCAGCTGCTCAAGTTCTGTTTTTCTGGCGTTTTCGATCGCATATTCCATCAACTGCCTTCCAAGTCCTATTCCGCAGTATTTTTGGAGAATAAAAATTCCGATTCCCGCCTTATGCCGGAATTTGATGTGATTTCCCTCTTTTAAAACCATGACACAGCCAATCATCTGCTCTTTCCGAAACGCTCCGATCAAAAATTCTTCCCTGCGCTCTGCTATGTCTGAAATCATCGCCTCTGCTGCGTCCGCTGTGAAATCTGTCTCCTCCGGGTATCTCGCCAGAAAATACGTTTCACGGTAGGTGATGTCACGCACCTCTGAAAAAGTTTCTGCGTCCTGCTTCCCCGGACTGCGCAGTGTTATGTTCTGTCCATTTATCACAATCTGTTTCTCTTCTATCTGCATATGCGGCTATCTCCTATGAAGATATTTTAACATATAGAATTCGATTAACAAAGTTTTTCTTGCTAATAAGCTCTTTCAGTTTTCCTGTTTCTTTTTATTGCCCATCGTTATCGATTTATTGTACTTTTATATGCGGTATGTTAGAATACAAAATTGGATGTTTTATGCATCATCACTCGCAATAAAGGATACCTTAATTTTATAAAATATCTGGGGAGAATATTGAAAATGCCTAAGAAGATAAACTACTCTGAATTGATCAAAGAAACTCTTATTTTAACGGTCGCTGTTGCGGTCATTGCCGCCGCTGTTTTCTTTTTTCTAGTGCCAAGCCATGCATCCGTCAGCAGTATTTCCGGTCTTGGAATCGTTCTGTCGAACTTCATTCCTTTGCAGCTTTCTGCGATCACAATGATTTTAAACGTGGTACTTCTAATTATAGGCTTTCTTACCTGCGGAAAAGAATTCGGAATTAAGACGGTTTATACAAGTATTATGCTGCCATTATTTCTTGGACTTTTTGAGATTCTTTTTCCTGACAACACCTCTATGACCGGTAGTCAGGAATTAGATGTGCTCTGTTATATATTAGTTGTGAGTATCGGTCTCAGCATTTTATTCAACCGAAATGCCTCCTCCGGCGGATTAGACATTGTCGCAAAAATCATGAACAAATACCTGCATATGGAACTTGGAAAAGCAATGTCACTTTCCGGAATGTGCGTTGCGCTGTCAGCCGCACTTGTCTATGATAAAAAGACTGTCGTTCTCAGTATTTTGGGAACTTATTTTAACGGAATCATTCTGGATCATTTTATTTTTAATCATAACATCAAGCGCCGTGTCTGCATTATCACAGAAAAAGAAGAGGAACTCCGCCTGTTTATTTTAAATGATCTCCACAGCGGTGCGACCATTTACGAATCCATCGGTGCCTACAATATGCAGAAGCGGAATGAGATTATTACAATTGTAGATAAATCCGAATATCAGAAATTGATGAATTATATGAGCCATGAAGATCCTCTCGCTTTTATCACGGTGTATAATGTGTCGGATATGCGGTATCAGCCGAAACGGTGATTTTTACCTCAAAAAGAGTAGCAATGAAACACTGCTACTCTCCTAATCCATCTAAATCAATTTTATAGATCGTATTCGTAAGCTCTGTATTCTCCAGAAACATAATCATATAAATTGGCATATAAACTCTTTTTCCCTCAATTTCACTATTCCCTTCCGAAAGAATATAAGCTTCTTCTATCTTGTAATTTTCATTTTTCAGAACATTGTTTAATGCAGAGTGCCTTTTATAGTCCTTACCGGATTTAATTTCCAAAGGTACCACTTTTCCATCCAGTTCAATTACAAAATCAAGCTCTCCTTGCTGTTTGCTGTTAAAATAATATTCCTTATGCCTCTTTGCTAATAATTCCTGCGCAACAACATTTTCAAAGAGAGCTCCATTATTGATTGCTTTTTCCTTATTTAAAATAGCAAGTTTAACCTGATTGGAATAACAGCTTGTAAGCAGTCCAACATCTGAAAAAAACAGTTTAAAAAGATTTCGGTTTTCACTAATGATCAGAGGCAATTTGGGTTCACTGATATTGTATACAGGAATTGCCACTCCTGCATCTTTTAACCAAAGAAAATCATTCTTTAACCGGTCATAACTCATGCCTTTTTCAATTGCATTTAATTGAAAACGCTTATTTTTCTGATCTAACTGTCCTGGCATTGCATCGTATATTTCCTGCAATTTCAGTTTATAATTTTTTTCATATTTTGAAAAATCTGTTTTATATAATCGTATAATTTTTTCATGCACTTTGGCGACTTTTGCCAGATCATTTGTTTCCAGATAAACAGCAACCGCTTCCGGCATTCCGCCAACAATCAGATATAAATAAAACAGATCCAGCATTTTGGAATGAATAAAATCATCCACCGGGTTTCTCTTTTTAAAATGATCTTCCAACATGAGAATTACATCATTTTTCAGTCCTGCTGCCCTGACAAACTCTTTAAAATCCAACGGATACATATCATAGATTTCAAGGTATCCAACCGGAGCTGATCTTAAATCATTTAATTCTACTCCCAGCAATGAACCACTCATAATATATCGAAATGTACCATCCTCTACCAGAAATTTTATTCTTGTAACGATATCTTTAAATTCCTGAATTTCATCTAAAAAAATAATTGTCTTTCCCTGCTCCAATGGCTCCTTCGCCACTACACTCAAACGCATCAATAACTCTTTTGCATCTTTTGCCCCGGCAAACAAATTGACAAGTTCAGGCTGCTCTATAAAATTAAATTCTATATATGGATATCCGCTTTCTTTCAGACATTGTCTTATTAGATACGTTTTTCCGATCTGTCTTGCGCCTGTCAGCAAAAAGGCATCATTTCCATGTGTAATCCATTCATTTACAGTCACCTTAGCTTTCCTTTCAATCATGATTTCCTCCTGCTATTTCATAATTCGTAATTTTTCCAACCCACTTTTATACATAATATTTAATTTTTCTAACCTTATTATACCTATTTTTTCATTTTTTCCAACCTTATTCTGTTCACTTTTTTCAATTTTTCTAACTTTATGATATCTACTATTTGCAATGTTCATCTAATAAAATAGAAAAGCAGTTCCATGTGTTTCATTTCTACATGTAACTGCTTCTATTGATTTCCTTTTATTGATAAAACGTACTTATACAATTAATTTCTAATATTCATTAGAATATATTTTCAAACCGAATATACTCCAGAATCATCTCCACCGCATTTTCAATCCCAATTTTTCCGGTATCGATGCAAAGATCGTATTCATTTCCATCGCCCCATCTGGTAGATGTACACTGTTCCTGGAATGCAGCACGTTTCTCATCCACTTCCTGAATATTTTTCAGGGCTTCTTTCTCTGATATCTGATCCCTCTTCTGTAATCTCTCACATCTGATTTCTCTGTCTGCATGCAGATAAACGGAAACGCAGTCCTTGTCATCTCTGTAAATATAATTCGCACAT
>ENA-OQEY01001182-OQEY01001182.1-human-gut-metagenome-genome-assembly--contig:-NODE-1182-length-11491-cov-3.407745_pt1 | contig 11491 bp, 10 predicted proteins | sample MGYA00242801_ERZ504647 | MGnify/ENA primary metagenome ERZ504647 (study PRJEB26092, sample SAMD00036204) | human gut metagenome | host: Homo sapiens | study: EMG produced TPA metagenomics assembly of... | reverse complement strand
CCTACATCGGAGACGGGATCTATGAACTGGTGATCCGAAGCATTGTGGTGGAACGTGCCAACCGCTCCGCCAATGACCTGCATAAAAAGACAACACGCTATGTAAAAGCACCGGCGCAGTCCGCCATGATCGAGGCACTGCTTCCGGAGCTGACAGAGGACGAGGAAGCGGTGTACCGCAGAGGACGCAACGCCAAATCATACACCACCGCGAAAAACGCTTCCGTGGCAGATTACCGCAGAGCTACCGGTTTTGAAGCACTGATGGGCTATCTGTACCTGACGGGACAGATCGACCGGATGCTGCAGTTGATCAAAGACGGCCTCCGTCTGGCAGGCATGGAACTGTAATAAAAATTCACAATAGAAAGGACAAACATGGGATATCAGGAATTTACCATAGAAGGCAGAAATGCCGTGATCGAGGCGTATCGTTCGGGCAAACCCATTGACAAGCTGTTCATTTTGGATGGCTGTCAGGACGGTCCGATGATGACCATTAAAAGAGAAGCAAAAAAACATGACACGTTAGTAAAGTATGTGACCAAGGAGCGTCTGGATCAGTTATCCGAGACCGGAAAACATCAGGGCGTCATCGCTTATGCGGCGGCTTATGAGTACGCAGAGGTAGATGACATCCTGGAAGCAGCGAAGAAAAAGGGTGAGCCGCCCTTTATTTTCCTGCTGGATAATATCGAGGATCCCCATAATCTGGGAGCTATTATCCGTACTGCCAACCTTGCAGGCGCACATGGTGTTATCATTCCGAAAAGACATGCGGCAGGGCTTACATCAACAGTTGCAAAAACTTCTGCAGGGGCTTTGAACTACACACCAGTTGCCAAGGTATCTAATCTTGGACAGACCATCGAAGAGCTGAAAAAAGAGGGTATGTGGTTCGTATGCGCAGATATGGGCGGAGATCTGATGTACAATCTGAATCTTACCGGTCCTATGGGTGTGGTAATCGGAAATGAGGGAGAGGGCGTGAGCCGTCTTGTAAAGGAAAAATGTGACTTTGTGGCAGCTATTCCTATGAAGGGAGATATTGATTCTCTGAATGCGTCTGTTGCAGCAGGAATCCTTGCCTATGAGGTGGTTCGCCAGAGAATGAAATAAAATCCGGAGGAAATATGGGAAAGTTCGATGGTGTAAGTGATGAAGAACTGATTGCCCGTCTGCGGGCTGGAGAGACAGCCATAGAAGATTATCTGATGGAGAAATATAAGGGGCTGGTGCGTCAGAAAGCCCGGGCCATGTTCCTCATCGGAGGAGATACAGATGACCTGATTCAGGAAGGAATGATCGGTTTGTTTAAAGCAGTCCGGGATTTTCAGACAGATAAGGAGGCATCTTTTGCAACTTTTGCCAGAGTGTGTATTGACAGGCAGATATACAGTGCCATTCAGAATTCTAACCGCCAGAAGCACCAGCCTCTGAATTCCTATGTATCGTTGAATCAGGAGGATGAAAGCAGTCCAATCTGGGAACTGAGCGTGGAGAATCCGGAATCTATCATTATTGATCAGGAGACTACAGAGGATCTTCGGAAAAGAATTTCAGATTATTTAAGTCCTATGGAAAATAAAGTGCTGGATTTGTATCTGAAGGGAAAAGGATATGTGGAAATTGGAGGAATCCTGAATAAATCTCCAAAATCTGTTGATAATGCTCTGCAGAGAATCCGCTCCAAAATCCGCGAGGTAATAAGCTAGAGCCTTTTCTAGTCCAGGAGCTGGTACAGGAAATAGAAAAATTCTATTTCCTGTATTGACTTTTTCAAAAAACATGTTATCATATCAATTAATCAATGCGTCACAGAAGACGCGTCAATTTAATCTTTAATTCAAATTTGTTAATTCAGTTATTAAAATCCATTTAATTAATTATTGTATCTTAGAAATTGTTAAAATATTAATAATTATAGTTTCTATTTATTTCACTGATCTCAGATGTATTTATAAATCAAATCTTTTATTCTTTTTACTATTTAATTTTCGAAAAAATCCCTAATGACAGATATGACCGTTCTGGTTCTTTGTAAAGGAGGTGGTACCCATGTGCTGATTTTATGGTTACTGGTCTTTTTGAGCAGTAGCTGTTTTGCAGCAGGTCTGCAAAATAACAGAAATTCCAGGAGGAAAGGAGTAAGCAGGAACGGTTCCTGCCGTGATTGATCCATGAGAAAGAAATGGATGCTGTTTGTACTAGCGTTCTGCCTTTTGGCGGGAGCAGCAGGTTCTATGGTGTATGCCTATTTAATTGAGCGCCAGGAAACTGTTAACAGGATAAAGATAGTGGAGAATAAGACACACATTGAAGAAGAGTTTGATCCTCCGGCCGATCCTGGACCAGGATCGGTCATAAAGAAAAAGCCATGTATTGTAAATGATTCTGTGATTCCGGTATATGTCCGGGTCAGGGTAGTATTCAGCAATCTGGATGCACAGGCGCAGTGTGAGCCTCTTAAGATAAAAGACAGTTGGAAAACAGGAGAAGACGGATACTATTATTATCAGAAACAGCTTCAGCCAGGACAGCGAACAGATACGGTTTTTGATAATATTGTTATAAAAAACATAGTAAAAAAAGAAGATTTGGTTCCATTTGATATTCTTGTGTATGAAGAGTCGGTTCAGAGCGAAGGATTTTCTTCTCCGGAAGAAGCCTTTGCAAGACTGTAAGGAGGTGCACATGAAAAAAATGAAAAAGGCAGCACTGATCTTTGGAACCGGGTTATGTCTGGCTGTGGGAACTGGCGGCACACTTGCTTATCTTGGTGACACAGGACAAGTTGCAAACAGGCTGACATTTGCCGGGGAAAAAGGCCTGGATGCAGTTCTTACAGAGCCGTCATGGAATCCACAGAAAGGATTACTTACTGTTCCAGGTTCTTCTGTTGCAAAAGATCCTCAGATAACCAATACATCAGAACTGAATATGAATGAGCTTGCAGCATTGAAATGTGAGTTCGTTTACAGTCAGAATTGCCCGGATAAGAGCAAAAGAGGAAAAGTCTTAAGCGCTCAGGATATGGAAAAAGTAGTCCAGGTTTATACCATTGATTATAACAGTGATGATGCCGCTAAAGGAGAATGGGTGCGATTTGCTGAGCAGAAAAAGACAGACCCTGTACAGTATTTTTACTACTCGAGAGTTTTGAAAAGGAACCTGAATGGTACAGGAGAAACAACTGTTCCTCTATTTACAAAGGTCTGGGTGGATAAAAAGGTAAATAACCGCAGGCAGACCTGGATTCAGGAAATGGGCGGGGTGGAAATTAAGATTTCCGGACAGATTCTTCAGCAGATGACAGGAGAAGAATATTTTGGTCTTAACAATCCAAAAAGTGCGTATGAAGCAGGATTGTTTCATTTTTAATGAGAGAAAGGAAGAGAAAATATGAAAATGAGCAGAGGAAAAAGAAATGTATTATTTGCGGGAGTACTTTCATGTGCCATGTTATTTGGAATTGGAAACACAATGGCTTATTTCACGGAAAATTCTGTGCAGACCAATGTTTTTACCACAGGGGACCTTGATATTGGTCTGAAAGAACCGGACTGGGATCCAAATGAAAACGATGGAAAGAATATGTATCCGGGATACACGGTATACAAAAATCCAACTGTAAAGAACATCACCTCCGACAAAAACGGGGACGAGCCCTGTTATGTGAGAATGAGTGTGGACATTCTGAATAGTCAGGGGACACCGATCACAGACGATCAGGCGTTGAATCTGATTTATAAAACCATTTATTTTGATAAGACTTTTACCGGTGGATATGACAAAAAAGAAGGTAAGGCTACCGGACTGATTCAGGATAGGATTCCTGGCTACAACCTTGCACAGCTGGCAGCCTATCCAATGGTAAATCCATTGTGGACAAAGGACACGGCACGCTCCACTGCTTCAAAACTTGTTTTCAATTATATGGGAGCAAAAGGGGATGGAATTTTAAATATTGGAGAGGAGTCTACCCTGTTTACCAATATTGCGATTCCTACAGACTGGAACCAGACACAGATGCAGAAAGTTGGAAATTATCAGCTAAAAGTAACAGCACAGGCAATTCAGAGCAAAGGATTTGCTACCCAGTCAGAAGCTTACCGCATGTTGGATGAAGAAATTAAAGGAGGAACCTTGCAGGAAATAAACCGCGGCAGTGAGAACTGATCAGAAAGGAAGAGATACCATGAAGAAGCATAAGTGCACAAGTATCTGCATAACTGTGGTGGCAGTACTGCTGCTTGCATGCGGTACTGCGCTGGCTGCCTGGAATGTATCTGAATATGCAGTAAATCTGCTGTCCATGTCCTCTTACAAAAATTCCATACAGGAAAATTATGTAAGGCCAGATCATGTAGATCCGGGACAGAAAGTGGTGAAAGAGGTAAATATAAAAAATGAAGGAACTGTGGATTCCTTTGTCCGGATAAAAATTGGAAGAGTGTTTGGGAGTATCAGTGAAACCGGTCAGTTTCTGGAAAATCGGGAACTGGATCCTGAGATGATCGAAATTCATTACAACACCGATCTCTGGAAGCTGTGTGAGGACGGCTACTGGTACTATAAGGATGTATTGCCGGCAGGAAAAACCACGAAAAAGCCTCTGATGGACAGCTACTATCTCTCTGAAAAAGCAGACAACCGTTATAAGAACAAAGAGGCAAGAATTATTGTAAATCTGGAGAGTATACAGGCAGAGAGCGGCGAAATGAAAGCAATATGGGGAAAAAATGAGAAGGATCTTGGAATTACCTATCAGCCATGTACTTGCGAAGTTGTTACCAGTGTGATTTTTGACAAAAATCATAAGCTGATCATTGGCGGCGAGAAAACAGATCTGTTTGCAAATTTTAAGAACCTGCAGCCTGGATGTACAAGAAGCCAGACAATAAGGCTTGCTAATAATTCGGATTTAAACATTAAGATGAGCCTTCGGGCGGAAGCTGCCAAACAGAACAAACACAGCAAAAAGAATCTGGAGCTGATACGGAAGCTTCTTACCAGTTATGCAAAGATTGAAATTCTGGAGAACAATAAAGTTCTTTATCATGGAACTGTAGATGGAAATCTGACGAAAAAAGGCTGGAGCATGAAAAAAGACATTTCCCTTGGTGAGTTTAAACCAGGAGCAGGAAAAAATCTGATTGTAAAATTGTCTTTAAGTGAAGAGATGGATAATGAATATCAGGAACTGTTGGGAAAAGTGAAATGGGTATTTTCTGCGAGTCAGGCCTCTTCGGATTCATCTTCCGGTCAAAATGGAAATGGTGACCGGGGGCACAATGACGATGAGAACAATGGAGATGACGGAAATAACGGAAATAACGGCGGAAATGGAAATAAAAGCGGAAATGGAAAGTATGGCGAAAACGGAAACAGTGGTGGAAGTGGATACAACGGTGGAGAGGAAAGCTTAAATGGAGCAGCAGGAGAAAAAGTGTATGCAACTGCGTCTGCAAGCCCTAAAACCGGAGATAACACAAATCTGCTGGCAAGATGGTTTGCGCTATTTGCAGCTGCGGTGGTTCTTGCAGTAACTGCAAGAAAACTGTACAGAAAGGAAAAAGACAGATGAGATTAAAAATCTGGGGAAAAGGTCTGTTGAAAATCATATGGGTGATTTTTGTCATTTTGTTAGTCGGACTTTCGTTTCCCCAGATATATGGCATGAAATGTTACAGCGTAATGTCTGGAAGCATGAGCCCTGATTTGCCAGTTGGAAGTGCCATATATGTGAAGGAAAAGGAGCCGGAAAAAGTAGAAAAAGGGGAGATCATTACATTTACCACAGAACAAGGGAGAACAATGATTACACACCGGGTAGCTGAAAACAATAAGGAAAAGCATTTTTTTGTAACAAAAGGGGATTCCAATCAATATCAGGATACAAAACCGGTAAAGTGGGAAAATCTGCAGGGCACGGTTGTATTTTGCATCCCTTTTGCCGGATATGTGCTGAACTTTACAGGAAGCAGAACGGGTAAAATTGCGGCAGTCTTTTTCCTGTTTGCAATTTATCTGGCAACAGAAATTTTTGAAGGGCAGACAAAAAGGAGAGTGAGATAAGTTGAGGAAAAAAAGAAGCTTTTTGGCAGTTATGGGGCTGCTTGTCGGAACTATGTCTTTTGCCGGGGGAACAGCTGCGTATTTAAGCAAATCCGCTGGCGAAGTAAAGAATGTTTTTACGGCAGGATCTGTAAAGGCGCAGCTTACAGAAGCCCACTGGGATACGCAAAAAGCGTCAAAGGTTTATCCCGGTCAGAGCCTGGAGAAAGATCCGGTTGTGAAAAATATAGGGGAAAACAGTGCAAATGTTTTTCTGGAGGTAAATGTTCCTATGAGAAGTATAGCTGTTCTGGATGGCAGTACAGGCAGAAAAACAATAAGAGAAAACAGAGAATTGTTTACATTTCAGGCAGACGAGACGAAGTGGACTCTTCTTTATCAGGAGAAAACCTCAGGAAACAAAAAATATATTTACGGCTATAAAAGTGTTTTGAACCCAGGAGAATCCACTACACCGCTATTTCGAAAACTTGCTGCTGTTTCCTATTTAGAGGGGGAATTGGATGCAAGTGTAAGCTATGATGTACCTGTGATTGCCAGCGTTATTCAGGAACAGGATGGAAGCAAAACCATGAAAGAAATCTATCAGGAATATTTGAAACAGGCTGATATTGACCAGAAGGAGGCGAGGGGATGAGAAAAAGAAATCTGAAAAAAACTATATTGGCCGCGGCTCTGGCTGTGCCTGTAGCGTTCTCCTATCCTGGCTGGGCAGTAAGGGCACAGGAAGATGAGAAGGTGTCAACTGAAACGGAAGCGCAGGAAGTAATGCAAGACAATACAGCGCCTGAAGAAGCTGAATGTGAAGAAAATCCTGCTTATGATGAAATGGATGGAGCAGAAACAGATAGTACAGAAACAGACAGTACAGAAGCCGACAGGAATGCTTCAGAAGAGGAGAAATTTTTTCAGAGTGGACTGATTGCAAATGAGGATGGAGAATTTTTGTCTTCTTTGGCGGAAATGGAAACTCCAGAAGAGGATTCCATGTTTTTTCAAGATGGTTTAGAAGTGCTTGAAGATGGCAACACAGATGACTTGATTGATGCATATGTTGCTCCGGAAAATTATGCACAGGAAGGAACTCCTGTAAGAGAAGGAAAGGGCGGTTTTACCGCTGTTGCAAATGGAAGTACGCTTTTCAGCAGCAAATATACAAGACTTGGCTGGAATGCGGATACCCAGGTTTATTCATGGAACAATGCGGGAAGTGATGTTGTTTCCGGAATGAAGAAAGGTGCGATGGTAGAAGGTCCGTATTTTGTCCCGCTTAATAACAATGCGAAAGGAAAATTTGGTTTTCGTGTTACCCATGTTGGCTATAATAAAGAAGCAAATACGAAAGTAGACCTTCTTCTTACCTGTAATAATTATCAGGATTATACCTACGATTACAAGGGAAATAAAATAACGGGAATTTATCCTATGTTTGGCGTCAGCAATTCAAATGAATTGTGGATCAGCTTTAAGGATGAGCTCTCTGCACAGGAAATCAAAATTGATATTGTAAAAAGCGGTACAGATATTCCGGTTGCAGGCAACTATCGTTTTCGATGGCTGGATATTGATTTGTACCAGAGATTTGGAATCAATCTTCAGAATGGTTCTATAGGACACCGGTATGCGACAACTGATTCTGTAGTAAATGTAGTGAAGAAAACTTTATTTTCCAAAAACTTTGAAGTTCTTACCGCACCGGCACCTGCCGTTGACGGAGAGATTCCGCAAAATACAGTTGTCTATGAGCTGGACAATTCATCCGGCTTCTATCTGGCAATTCTGCGGCCTGGTTGCGGAGCTTATTCTATTGAAACAGCAAGCAGGATCAAAAGTGTATTTGCTGATGTACAGACTGGAACCTGTAAAACGTCTGCCGGACTTAACTGGGATGCGAAAGGCTATGGTCCGGTAGAGTATCCTGGCCTTGTAAAAAAGACTGGAAATACACTGGCTTCCCAGGGAACGTCAAACACCTTGTCTGACAGTACCTCGGAATTTTATTATACCTTGCAGACAGATATCCCGGAAGAGCATTCAGCGTATTATTACAGCTCTTGCGAAGTCAGTGATACCCTGCCGGCAGGAGTCGATTTCGCTGGTTACGCAGCTGTAAAGATGCTGCCTTCAGAGAATGATGTAACCTCATGGTTTAGTATTTCTACAGATGGGGATGTGATAAATTTTCAGGCTACACAGGCAGCATTGTCACAGGCGGACTTTTATGGAAAAACATATGAGTTTCAGATAAAAGTGAGAATGGATCCTACTGAAATAACACCGGTTTACAGTGGTGACAGTTACCGTTATGAGGTAAAAAATAAGGCTTCGATTACCTGTCAGCATATAAATGGGCTCGCAGGAACTTCCTGGTCAGATGAAGTGACTACAGATTGTACAAGATATAAAAACAAAGTAGTGAATGCCTCTGTAAAGAAGTATACTGCCAATTTGCAGGATGGGGTATGGAGAGAAGACCTTCTTCTTCCAGGTCCGGACAGTGAGTATAAATATAAACTGAATATAAATGTGCCGGATAATGAATTTGGCGGGTATATGACCAGAATGGAAATTGCAGATACATTGCCGGCGGGAGCAGAATTGACAGCTGCAACAGCGGAGGTTTATGAAAACGGGCAGAACAGAGTGGATGGACGGTTCCAGATATCTGTAAATGGAAAGAACATTACCTTAAAGGCAACAGAAGCTGCTCTTGGTGACAGAGGATTTTATGGGAAATCCTATGATGTGATTTTTAACGCCAGAATGGTACCAGGAGAGATTTCCTGTACTTATAACGGAACTGTAGCTTCTTATGTGACCAGCAATCATTTTACTGTTACGACACAGCATAAAGGAGACTCGCAGGCTGTAACAATTACCTCGAACAATGTTGCAGATAGGGCAAGCGTAAACAGAACCGAACCAAAGAATCCTCAAAAATGGATTCTAAGGGAAAATCAGAGAATAGTTACTGCAGAGTATACTGGCAGAGATTTTGAAAGTGTGTTTGAAATTGTTCAGGAAATTCCTTCCAATAAAAGAGAATGGAAAATTTCCAAATTTAAAATCCAGGATACTTTGGCAGACTGTTTTGAACTGAAAGGGGTTCAGATATATCTTGATCAGACAGTAGAAGCTTCATTTGGCGCTTCTGACAGTGTACGCGGAGATTGGAGTCTGAATGTTGCTGGAAATTCGATTACCTTGTCTTCTGTGGCAGAATTGCCAGAGCGCTGTTATGGAAAATCCGTGCGTCTTTTACTTACTGTTGGATTGAAGAGTAACAGTAACTTACAGCAGTACTATGTAGCAAATCAAAATCCGGATGTACTGGAAGCCCATATATACAATATTGCTACAAGTACTTTTAACTGGATCGGAGGAGAACCTTCTTCCACATCAAAAAATACAGAAAAGACCAGGGTGATTGTAAAGGAAAAAGTTCCAAAAGGTCATATTACTATAAGAAAAGTGGATGAGACAGGAAAGGCACTGCAGAATGGAAAATTTCAGATCACAGCTTTGGAGGACATCCGTTCTGCTTCTGGAAATATTTTGCTGAGAGCTGGGACTGTAGCAGATACTATAGTAACGGATAGAAATGGAACAGCCATTTCAAAAGATATTTATCTTGGAAAATATAAGGTAAGTGAGGTAAGACCACCGGAGGGATATGCAATCAGCCGGCAGGTATTTGAGGCGAATTTAAGCAAAACAGAGCCTGAAAAAGCGATCCTTGTCAGAAATCAGAAAATGCATCTGTACATCAAAAAAGTAACAGAAACGGAAGAAGCAGGAGGAAATCGTCCTCCTATTGAAGGCGTAAAATTCCGTTTATGGGAAAGCAGTGCAAATGCAGATTCGGCGGGAACAACATACACAACAAACAAAAACGGATTAATAAAATTGGAAGGGCTGTCACCTGCAACATATTGTATACAGGAGACAGCAGTACCTGCCGGATATGTTTTAGATAACACAGTTTATAAATTTACTGTGGATGCAAATGGATTGGTAAAGAATGAGCAAGGTTATACAATGGTAATTGAAAACCGTTATATAAAAGCGGAATTTTTAAAGACGGATAAGGTGACAGGTGAAGCTGTTGCAGGAGCTGTTATGCAGTTGACGGATAAAAGCGGAAAAGTGATCGACACCTGGACGTCCGGGAAAACTGCTCATAGGATTAATAAACTGCCAGCCGGAGAATATGTACTTACAGAAATAACAGCTCCTTCCGGTTACAAAAAAGGAAAACCGGTGATTTGTACGGTAAAAAGTACATCTGGAGTTCAGAAGTTCCAGATGACAGATGTGAAGATGGTGACTCTTACAATAAACAAAATTCTTCATGGAGATGAAATTGTCTGGGGACAGGGAAATCCGGCCTTTACATTCACGGTGAAAGGAACAGATCTGGATGGAGAAGAACGTATTTACTCTAAAACTGTGGAATTTACAAAAGAAAACACAGACACCCGGGCAGATGTAAGCAAAAGGGCTGTATTCGCACTTCCGGCAGGGAAATACCAGGTTCAGGAGAGTAAAGTTATGCGGTATAAACTGGAGAAAATTGACCAGGTAGTAAATGGAACTGTACAGGGAAATACTGTTCAGTTTGATCTGTCCGGAAATCAGAATGGGACCGCTTCCTTTACAAACAAGAAAAGCGGAGATGGCTTACTGACAGATACAGATTATGTGCGGAATATTGTTATTCCTGAAAAATGAAAAATGCAGTATAGCAGTACCTGCCAGGTTGCAGCGGCAGGTGCTGCAGCAAAAAATTTTAATTATTTTATATTTTTTGAAAAAATTTGAAAATAAGTGTTGACAACAAGATAACCTTCTGGTAATATAATCAACTGTGAGCGGCAGAAATGCCGAACATGAGAGTGCTGATGTGGCTCAGTCGGTAGAGCGTCGCCTTGGTAAGGCGGAGGTCACGGGTTCGATTCCCGTCATCAGCTCTTTTTAATCCCTGATTATATATCAGGGATTTTTTTGTAGCATAAATTAATATACTCTCATAGATAGGGATAAAAATCAACAATTTTTTAAGAAAAACTTTTAAAATGCACCTATTTATGATAAGATAAATCATCAAAGAACAGAACATGTTTGAGAAATTATTCCCGATACACATATTGAAGAAAATTTTTTAACATGCTCTGACAGATATTGGAATTTATGCTATAAAAGAGTTGATATCAGGAGGAAGAACCATGGAGAACGAAAAGGTTTCCAAAAATTTTATTGAGAATATCATTGATAAAGACCTGGCAGAAGGAGTTTATGACACCGTTCATACACGTTTTCCGCCAGAGCCAAACGGTTATCTTCATATAGGACATGCCAAATCCATTCTTTTAAATGCTGGACTAGATCGGAAGAGCGTCGTGTAGGGAAAGAGT
>ENA-OQEY01001181-OQEY01001181.1-human-gut-metagenome-genome-assembly--contig:-NODE-1181-length-11496-cov-3.539189_pt1 | contig 11496 bp, 10 predicted proteins | sample MGYA00242801_ERZ504647 | MGnify/ENA primary metagenome ERZ504647 (study PRJEB26092, sample SAMD00036204) | human gut metagenome | host: Homo sapiens | study: EMG produced TPA metagenomics assembly of... | reverse complement strand
GACAGATGAATTAAAGGCGCAGATCCTTGCGGCTGAGACGATGGGTTGTAAGGGAGGGATAAATCCTCCACAGCAACCATCGTCTCAGCCGCAAGGATCTGCGCCTTTAATTCATCTGTCAGTTTTCCCTGTTCCTCAATGCTGTTTAAAACCGTCTCCTTACGCTCTTCCAGATTGCGGAGATAGGTAAGACGCTCATATAGATTACGGAGCACCTCATCATTTAAAGAACCGGTCACTTCCTTACGGTATCTTGCGATAAAAGGAATGGTATTCCCCTCATCGATCAATTTCACTGCTGCCTCTGCCTGACTTTTTCTGATACCAAGTTCTTCAGAGAGTTTCAAAATAATATCCATGGTAAATCCTTTCTTCCTGAATTGTTTTACAGACTTATCCTCAGTCTGCCAATCCAATGTTCTGACGTTTTCCCGTCGGAATCCTGCTGATACCCATTGTACCACGTTCCCTTCTCACGCTTCAAGTAAAAGCAATTGCATTTTTTTATTGTAACATCCCGTTTTCCTATGCTATAATAAATTAATTTGAGGTAAATCATAAAACCTTATCATTTTCATTTTACTTTTAAGGAGGAAGTTTTTTATGAACGAAAAGAACGGAGCAATCCGTGACGCCAGCGTTCTTGGCGTCCCAAAAATGTTAATCTTAGGATTACAGCACATGTTCGCTATGTTCGGTGCAACCATTCTCGTACCGATTTTAGTAAACAGCTACTTTGGTGAAGATGTACTTCACGTTCAGGTTACTTTGATCTGCGCAGGTGTGGGAACATTATTTTTCCATCTGTGTTCCAAATTCAAGGTTCCTGCATTTCTCGGTTCATCTTTCGCCTTTTTAGGCGGATTTGCAACTATCGCAAATCTTGACACCGGCGTTTTTGCCGATATGTCCAACGCAGACAAACTTTCCTACGCATGTGGCGGTATCGTCGTAGCAGGTTTACTTTATCTAATACTTGCTCTTATCATCCGTCTTGCAGGTGTAAAAAAAGTTATGCGTTTCCTTCCACCTGTTGTAACAGGTCCGATCATTATCTGTATCGGTTTAAGTCTTTCCGGCTCTGCCATAAACAACGCTTCCACAAACTGGCTTCTTGCATTTATTGCACTGGCTACCATTATTGTATTTAATATCTGGGGAAAAGGAATGTTTAAGATCATCCCGATCCTGATGGGTGTTGTTGTTTCCTATGCTGCCGCACTGATTTTCAATGCACTTGGAATGACAAATGCAGATGGTTCCGCAATCCTTGATTTTACAAATATCGCATCTGCTGCATGGGTAGGTGTTCCTGAATTCTCTATCTGTAAATTCAATATCTCCGCTATTTTGGTTATGGCTCCGATCGCCCTTGCTTCCATGATGGAGCATATCGGTGATATGTCTGCCATCTCTGCAACTGTCGGAGAAAACTTTATCGAAGATCCGGGACTTCACCGCACTTTGATCGGTGACGGTCTTGCAACTTCCCTCTCCGCATTAGTCGGTGGTCCTGCAAATACTACTTATGGCGAGAACACAGGTGTTCTTGAGTTAAGTAAGGTACACGATCCGAAGGTTATCCGTATCGCTGCTTTATATGCAATTATTTTAAGCTTTATTCCAAAGATGGCAGAAGTGATCGGTTCTATGCCTTCTGCGATCATCGGAGGTGTCAGCTTTATGCTTTACGGTATGATCTCTGCGATCGGTGTCCGTAACGTTGTAGAAAACCACGTAGACTTGACAAAATCGCGCAACCTGATCATTGCCGGTGTTATTTTCGTATGTGGTCTTGGATTTTCTAACGGACTTACTTTTACCGTTGCTGGAACTGATATTACTTTAACTTCCCTTGCAATTGCTGCAATTGCCGGTATTCTCTTAAATGCAATTTTACCTGGCAATGACTATCACTTTGGAAAAGATGTTGAGGCGGATTCAAACCGTGGTATTGATATGATGCCGAACCTGCATGAAGATACAAGCTATGGAGATCATGAAGAGTAGTGAATGTCGCAGATTTTGTGGTGCTTTCTTAGGGTGTAAAGGGCAGATATAAGTGTCCTCCCACAAGTCAATAATTTTATGTAATGAAAAAGAAAAACGGTATAAACGAAATATTATGTTTCTGTTCGCTGGACATTACGATGGGCTTCTGAACAACAATCATGTTCAGCAAAGGCTTCCATGATTGTTAGAATCCCATCTTCATAGCTCACGAAGAAAATAATATTTGTTTATACCGTTTTTCTTTTATTTACGTTACGAATGCCTTGTGAGAGGACTCTTATACATGCCCAATCAACCTTATGAACCGCACCACAAAATCTGCAATTTACGTTATGGAATTCCGGTTATAGGAGGAATGCCTATAGGGTAATTGACAAAATGTATAAATCGATCGGAATCCCCAAAATAACTTGATGACAACTTTTTTTAATTAATTTAAATAGAGCGAAGTAGAATTGTGGGTATGGTTATGATAGAATGAATCATGATATTAATGAATTTTGCAAATCGAAAAATGTGAGGAGACAATTGATATGAAAAAAACTGCTATATTGTTATATGATTCATTTTGCAATTTTGAAATCAGTGTTGCACTTGAAATATTGGCACTCGCTGAAAAACCTATTACAGTTTTCGGAATTACAAAACAGGCAATTAGAAGTGAAGATGGGTTGTCTATATTTCCGGATGATACTATTGATAATCTTGACTTAGATGCATATGATAGCTTGATATTGCCTGGGGCAATGGATATTAGAGAAACTATTGAAAATGAAAGAATAGTAGATTTCATCAAAAAGTTTGAGAAAAAGACAATCGGAGCTATTTCTATTGCTCCCCTGTTACTTGTCAAAGCAGGATTACTTAATGGAAAACCATTCATGGCAGGGATCAATAAAGAAGAGCTTTTCGAAGAAGGTTTTTCAGAAAGTGATTTAACTGAAATGGTGGGATGGGATGACAATTTGCGCAAACCAGTTGAAGAAGGATATATTATAACTGGCAATATAATTACGTCAATATCATATAATTTTGTCAAATGGGCGTTGGCTTTCGGAAAAATGGTAGGAATCGATATTCCTGCAAAAACGTTTGGAATTGAATAAAATGACAATTGAATCTGTTCGTATTGATGTTACTAATAGTCATCCTTCAACGCAAATAAAAGAGGCGTATTTTATTATTGAATTTGTCCCTACCAAATAGGCACTCATCCTATAACCAGAGTTCGATAACCTAAATGGCAGATTTTGTGGTGCAATTCATAGAGTTGGCAGGGCATGTATAAGCGGCATTTCACAAGTCATTCACCGTGTAAATGAAAAGAAAAACTGTGCAGACAAATATTATTTTCTTCGTGAGCTATGAAGATGGGATTCTAACAATCATGGAAGCTCTTGCTGAACATGATTGTTGTTCAGAAGCCCATCGGAATGTCCAGCGAATAGAAACATAATATTTCGTCTGTACGGTTTTTCTTTCTAATCAACATATAAAAATGACTTGTGAAATGCCGCTTATATCTGCCCTTCATCCACTAAGAAAGCACCACAAACTCTGCGACACTGCGCTAGTTAAACTCTGGTTTCAGTCCATTTTTTCTTATGTTATCTAATTCTTCTGCCGTCAAACACTGAGACTCATAAAGCCGTAGATATTCTTTGGATACGTCTGAATCAAAGATTAATACGTCATCGGAATTTATAGTGACATCGACACCACTACGATACAGTTTACCAATCGGATGCATAGACATATCTGCAACCCTTCCAAGTAAAATGTTACTTGTTGGCGTGATATTTAATCTGATTTTATGATCTGCCAAAAAGCGGATTACTGATTCGTCATCAGCTGCCGCTATTCCATGTTGAACCTCGTCAAGTTCTAATTCTTCTACTGCTGTTCTTACATCTTTCGCAGTGCCCCATTCTCCAACATGTGCTTTTAGTCTTAACCCTTCTTTTTTTGCCCGTCGGTAAATCCCTTTAAAATTTTCAATAGGCTGTGCCAATTCATCGCCATACAGATCAATAGAATAAAAATTTTTATTTCCCCAGAAATGAGATAGACAATCTTCTAAATAGCTGATCGGACAATGTCTTGATAATCCAATTTGGAGCCTTAATTCCATATCGGAAGCAATTTCTTTTTGAGCACTTGTAAAAGCATTCACCAGCTCATCAATGTCATTATGAAAAAATTCATTTAACCCCCAGACATCCTCACCAATTTCAAGCACAGTTACTCCATCTTCTCTGGCTTGTTGAAATGTCGCCCTAATTAAAAGTTTTCTCATCTCGGTGCTGTTAAAATCCTGACCAATATATTTTTGACTCCATCGATCCATCTCATCCATTGATGTCAAAGGATGATCTAATGGTTCAATTTTTTTACCAGTTACCTGATAGAGAAACCTTCTATTTCCGCCAAGCACAAAATGATTGTGCAAGTCTGCCTTAGGATACTTTCTCAATTCTTCCAGATTTCTTTGTTCCAATGCATCTGTAAAACGATCCATAAATAAGTTCTCTCCCTACTGTTTGATTTTTGTCATTCCCCATAGACACTCCTCCCCTAACCAGAGTTTCATAACGTAAATTGCAGATTCTGTGGTGCGATTCATAACGTTGACCGGGCATGTATAAGCGTCCTCTCACAAGGCATTCACAGTGTAAATCGAAAGAAAAATCGTACAAACAAATATTATTTTCTTCGTGAGCTATGAAGATGGGATTCTAACAATCATGGAAGCCTTTGCTGAACATGATTGTTGTTCAGAAGCCCATCGGAATGTTCAGCGAACAGAAACATAATATTTCGTTTGTACGATTTTTCTTTTTAATCAACATATAAATAATGCCTTGTGAGAGGACGCTTATATCTGCCCTTCACAACCTATAAAAGCACCACAAAATCTGCGACACTACGTCCGTTAAACTCCGGTTTAAGAAACCTTGAGTGTGAATTTCTGAATTTCTTTTTCTGTACTCACTTTCTCGATAACCGCGCCAAGAGACGCCAGTTTTGCTTCAAATTCTTCATATCCACGTTCAATATAGTAAATATCATCTACAACTGTAATTCCTTCTGCCGCAAGACCTGCGATTACAAGTGCTGCTCCGGCGCGAAGATCGGGAGCATTCACTCTTGCCCCGGTATATTTTTCCGTTCCATTGATGATCGCAATATTGCTCTCTACCTTAATGTTGGCACCCATACGTGTCAATTCATCAACATACTTGAAACGATTCTCGAAAATACTCTCAGTCACTGTACTTGTTCCCTCAGAAATTCCAAGAACAACTGCCATCTGTGGCTGCATATCTGTTGGGAATCCCGGGTATGGAAGTGTTGTCACCTGTGTATGATGAAGCGGTTTGGAAGCCACAACACGCACTGCATCGTCAAATTCTTCCACTTCACATCCAATTTCTAAAAGTTTTGCTGTAGTTGCCTCCAAATGCTTCGGAATGACATTCTTTACGGTGACATCTCCTTTTGTTGCAGCCGCTGCAAACATAAAGGTTCCTGCCTCAATCTGATCCGGGATAATAGAATACTCTGTCTTGTGGAGTTTTTCCACACCGACAATCCGGATTACATCCGTACCAGCACCACGGATCTGCGCACCCATGCTGTTTAAGAAGTTCGCAACATCCACCACATGTGGCTCTTTTGCTGCGTTCTCAATAATTGTTTTTCCCTCTGCCATAGAAGCTGCCATCATAATGTTAATGGTTGCTCCGACAGATACTTTATCCAGATAAATATGGGTTCCTGTCAGCTTTTCTGCGGATGCAAGAACAAGCCCATGTTTAATATCAACATTGGCGCCTAATGCACTGAATCCCTTTAAATGCAGATCGATTGGACGGCTTCCGATATTACATCCACCCGGAAGTGCCACTTCTGCTCTTTTATATTTTCCTAACAAAGCACCGATCAGATAATAAGATGCTCTGATTTTTCTGATATATTCATTGTCAACATTAAAATCACGGATAAATGATCCATTGATCTTAACAGTGTGAGCGTCGATTCGGTCGACTTTTGCTCCAATTTCCTGAATTGCGTTTAATAATACATTAATATCTCTCACGTTTGGGAGATTCTCTATCGTAACAGTTTCATCCGTCATTACGGCTGCAGAAAGGATTGCCAGTGCCGCATTTTTTGCTCCGCCAATCTCAACTTCTCCAACCAAAGGATTTCCACCTTTAATTACATATTGTTCCATATCACACCTCTATGAACATTTTCGTCCAGTCTGCCATCAACTTACAGACTTATCGAATGGTTGCATACAAACACATTATTATAGTAACCATTATATCTTTTTGTCAAGCGGTTCTTTCTTCCGCTTATTATATCATTACTGACCAATATAATTCAATGGATTTACTGCAACTCCATTGATATAAATCTCAAAATGAACATGTGGACCTGTAGATCTTCCGGTACTTCCGCTCAGTGCAATGCTCTGTCCCTGTTCTACCCACTGACCTGCTGATACCAGTAATTTACTGTTATGTGCATATCGTGTCATTCTGCCATCCGGATGGCTGATGACAACATTATTGCCATATCCTTTGCTGTAACCGGCACTGACAACAGTTCCTGCACTGGATGCATAAACGGTTGTTCCGACCGGGCATCCCCAGTCAACGCCCTTGTGCATTCTTCCCCAGCGGCGTCCGAATCCTGATGTGAAATGCCCACCTGCCAATGGTTTGATATACGTTGGCGGCGTGATTGTTCCCTGCTCAATGATTGCCGGTGTCGATTCCACCATGATCGTCTGATGCGCAAGCTCCCTCGCAACCTCAATTCCATTTTCATAGGTGACAATGTCATTACGCTCTCTGTGTCCGGTCGTGCCTTCCTGGTGTACCACCTGTTTTGTCGTATACCATTCATCATTTTTTATGATGGTCGGCTCTGCGTTATAATCCTCTTCATAGACTTCACCTTTTTTAATGCGAAGGCTTAAATCCGGTTCCGGCACTGCAATGATGATCTCCTGTCCCGGATAAATCCTTACCTCTGCATTGTCAAATCCGTTCAATGCCATGATATTGGCTACTGTTGTATCATGATCCATCGCGATAACAGAAAGTACATCACCACTCTCTACTACATATATTTTATTCGTTTCTTTTTCTTTTGTGACTTCTTCTACCTGTGTTTCCACATCCGACAGTGCATCCCCGGAAATGTACTTCTCATACACTTCGACACGCTCTATAAATTCCATTCCAATGGTTCCCGTCTCGTAACTGTCATCCCTTGGATTTGCCATTGCGTATTCCATCTGATAGGTAAATGCCCCATTGGCTCCGGCAGACACCTGATCTGCAAGCGTCACCTCCGGTGTCACCTCTGTATTCTCTTTCGGATCAACTTCTGTCAGCTGTGCTGTATAAATACCACTGATATGTCCGGCTTCTTTGGAAATCTGTGTTGTATACTGTCCTTCCGTATCAGCCTCATTTTTGACCGTATTCAAAAATTCCGTCACTTCGTCCATACTTTTGAAATTTCCGCGATAGCCTTCAATTGCTACTGTGTAAGCCCGCACCTGTGTTTCAATTTCTGATACTTTCATTTTCTCCTTTAAGGCTTCTTTTAATGCATCTTCTGTCATCAAAGGAGTAAACCAATCATTGGCTTTACTGGAAGAATATTCATAATCCATGCAGAGTGGTTCATCGCTCTCTGCTGCAAGTTCTCGGCGCACCTCATGCACCGCATCATCGACTGATACATGACCTGCAATATTTCCTACAAGTTCTCCATTAAAATAAACCTGCTGGTATTTCTGTCCGATCGTAACTTTCTGTGAAACTGCAAAAAACAGTAAAACCAAAAATAAACCCGCTATCACAAATAGTTCTATGATCACTTTTTTTGTCAACTCTATTTTTTGCATTTCTTTTCATTCCTCAAACTCAAAATTTTATCAATGGTCTGCTCCACATTCAGACCATATTCGTTTACCGTGATATCTGCATATTTTTCATATAACGGAACACGTTCCTCATACAGATCTTTTAAAGTCTGTCCATCTTTTAAAACAACACCACGGCCTTTGATGTCGCTCAGTCTTCTGTTTAACTCTTCAAATGGAAGCTGTAAATAAACCACAGTTCCTATGCTTTTCAAATGTTCCATCGCTTCTTTTCCATAGACAACACTTCCGCCTGTGGCAATGATCGAATGGTCGACCTCAAGCGAGCTGTTCACTCGGTTCTCCACTGCGATAAAACCGTCTGTTCCAACTTCCTCAATGATCTCCTTTAAAAGCTTGCCTTCCTCTTTCTGGATCACAAGATCTGCATCTACAAATTCATATCCTAAAACTTTCGCAAGAATGACACCTGCGGTGCTTTTTCCCACTCCAGGCATTCCGATCAGTACTATATTATCTTTTTTCATTGCTGCAAGATTCCTCTTATTATTCTTTCTTCCGCAGTGCATGTACACTTCGGTTTTCCGCTATGTCTGCACGTCTCAGCTGCTGATACACATCTTTTTTTAGAATAGCATAAACGTTCCCTTTGCACAAGCACAACTGCGCGAGTGTGCATCCTTGCGGAACGTTTTTTTTGTAGCCGGAACGAAGTTTCCTATACATGAAAAACAGGATAATCTCCAAAGCTGTATGCTTCCTCTGATTATCCTGTCTCTTTTTTTCTATTATTGTACAGATTCTGTGCCTTCCACTGCCTCTGTATTCTCTGTCACTGCATTGTCTGTTGTGCTGCTTTCGGTAGTCTCTGTTGATTCTACGGTTGTTGTGAATAAGTTATCAAATGTAACTTTATCCCACACTTTATCTTTTAATACCCACTCTGCTTCATCTTTCCAGCCCTGAAGGACTTCATTATATAAATCGCTCTGACGCTGGCTGATGATCTCCTGTCTGTGTTCCTCTGTGGCATCTGCATCTGTGATCTCGTCAAGGCGGAGCACATAATAATAATTATCTGTCTCCACTACGTCAGAGAGCTCCCCTTCACTCTTAAGTCCCTCTAATGCGTTCAACACTTCTTCATCCAATGTGGTGTTATCTGATGAAAATGTACCTGTACTCACCGTATATCCATACTCATCTGCGGCTGTATCAAGTGTCGTGTCTGCTGCTGCATCATGGAATTTCTGAACTGTATCTGCAAGTTCTGCTTTCTCATCATCTGTATATTCCTGAGTGTTTCCTTCTGCATCTTTGTAACTGGTTTTCGATACATTGACATAACTATATGCACTTGTGTTGGCATCTGCATCACTGACATTCGTGTCTGCATCTGCAATGATCGCTGCCCGCATTTTACTTTGGACTGTCACTAGGGTAAGATATTCCTTCACAATATCTTCTGTTGCTCCGAGTGCATTGATTGCTTTATCATCATTGTCTGCCATAAACCGGGCTGCTACCTCTGCGATTTTTGCAGTCTCATCATCTGTCAATGTCACGTCATAATCTGCCATATGATTCTGTAAAATATATAAATTTTCAATCATCTCGATGACACTGTTCTTCGTGTTATCTTCCATGGTTGTTCCATTGTTATACAGATTGGATGACCACACATCGTCTCCAAAATAAGCTCTGTAAAAATCATCTGCCTCCGCCTGCTGCAGACGCGCTGCAAAATTAGCTTCTCCTATCTTAATTTCCTGTCCGTCTAAGGTTGCAACGGTTTCATTTTTATTTATGCCGCCACATCCCACTAACATAGATGCTGCCAAAACACCGCTTACGAGCAGTGTTGTAAATCTCTTTACTTTCATAAATCCTCCTTGTTTTGCGGAGCAAAATGTTATTTCACTCTGTGAAATTTAACCTCCTAAATGTATCCACACGAATTTTAATACATGGATAGTCACTTTTTCTATTATAGTGCTTTTTTACCGGTGCCGCAAGATTTTTCACTCTTTTTTCACAGAGTCCTGCGCAATCTTTAAGTTTTCCCTCACACCATTTAAAAAATCTTCTATCACAGCTCTGGCATCCACATTCTTTTCCCTGGAATTTTTCTTCAAAAAATAAGTAAAATACGGTGCTTTGGCATCCATGGTAAATTTCAGGTTATTGCCATAAGACGCGATAAACTCCGGGATTTTTGCCACATCAAGTTTCGCCTTCCCGTAAAGCGTGAACTTCACGGTATCGGCTTTTTGCGAAATCTCTGTCATATAAACTTCATGCGCCAATGACTTTATTTTTGCAATGTAAAGCAGATTTTCCACCGGTTTTGGTGGATCACCGAAACGGTCGATCAGCTCCTCTAACATCTCCTCCGTCTCCTCATCCGTCTGGATGTCTGCAATACGTTTGTAAATATCGAGTTTTTGCACCTCATTTGGGATGTACCCCATCGGAATATAGGCATCGATGTCAATGTCGATCGTGGTGTCAAAGCTTTCCTCCTGCTTCATACCCTTCGCCTCTTTGACTGCCTCGTTTAACATCTTGCAGTAGAGGTCATAGCCGACCGCCTCCATATGCCCGTGCTGCTCTGCGCCGAGCAGATTTCCTGCGCCACGGATCTCAAGGTCTCGCATGGCAATTTTAAAACCACTGCCGAGCTCCGTGTACTCTTTGATCGCAGCGAGACGTTTCTCTGCGACTTCTTTTAACATCTTATCGCGCTTATACATTAAAAACGCATACGCTGTCCGGTTTGAGCGTCCCACGCGTCCGCGAAGCTGATAGAGCTGTGACAGCCCCATGTTGTCCGCATCATGGATGATCATGGTGTTGACATTGGAAATATCGAGTCCTGTCTCAATGATCGTCGTCGACACAAGCACGTCGATCTCCCCGTTGATAAACTTGTACATGATATTTTCCAGTTCGGTCTCTTTCATCTGTCCATGTGCATAGGCGACATTCGCCTCCGGCACAAGCTCTGCGATCTTCGCTGCCACATCTGCAATCTCTTTCACGCGGTTGTATACATAATATGCCTGTCCGCCACGTGCCAGCTCTCTGGATATTGCTTCCCGCACAAGCTCCTCATTATATTCCATCACATAGGTCTGGATTGGGATCCGATCCATCGGCGGTTCTTCCAACACACTCATGTCACGGATTCCGATCAGGCTCATATGCAACGTTCTTGGGATTGGTGTTGCGGTTAAAGTGAGCACGTCAATGTTATTTTTTAACTGCTTGATTTTTTCTTTGTGGGTGACACCAAAACGCTGTTCCTCGTCGATCATCAGAAGCCCAAGGTCTTTGAACACCACATCTTTTGACAAAAGACGGTGTGTGCCGATCACAATATCCACCTGTCCTTTTTTCAGCTGCTCTAACGTCTTTTTCTGCTCACCGGCAGAGCGGAACCGGCAGAGCAGATCGATATTCACCGGAAAATCTTTCATGCGCTGTACAAAATTATTGTAATGCTGCAGATCGGAAGAGCGTCGTGTAGGGAAAGAGTGTAGATCTCGGTGGTCGCCGTATCATTAAAAAAAAAA
>ENA-OQEY01001172-OQEY01001172.1-human-gut-metagenome-genome-assembly--contig:-NODE-1172-length-11586-cov-4.404379_pt1 | contig 11586 bp, 10 predicted proteins | sample MGYA00242801_ERZ504647 | MGnify/ENA primary metagenome ERZ504647 (study PRJEB26092, sample SAMD00036204) | human gut metagenome | host: Homo sapiens | study: EMG produced TPA metagenomics assembly of... | reverse complement strand
CCCCGGGGGCGGGGGGGAACCCCGGCAAGGGGGGGGATCTTCCCGCCGCCGCGCAGGCCGGGGCGGTGCGCGCCGCCACAAAGGTCGCGGCGTCGAGGGGCGGCGCTCAACACGTCGCGACCCCGGCGGCATCTGCCCCGGCGTTTGGCGCGACGTCTGCCCCGGCGTCCAACTCGGCGGTCGCCGGGAAATCGGTCGCCGGAAAATCGGCCCCTCAAAAGGAAGCGCCCGCGCAAGGATCCTCTTCTACAAAGCCCACGCGGCGCTCGGCGCGCGGCAGCGATGTCGCCGCCCGCGAAAAACAGGAGCGTCGTGAGACGCGCAGGCACAAGGCTCATGGCTCCGAGCGGACGCCGTCTCGCCGCGCGACCGCTTCTCGTCGCGGCTCGCGCGCGTCCTCGCAAAATACGACGGAAGCGCGTGCTGGTGCGACCAGCCTGGCACGGGGCGCGGCGGATTCTGCGCGGGGTGCACGGCGTTCCGCTTCGGCATCGGGCTCAGCTCGCGAAACGCAGCGCGCCTCGATGAAATACGCGACGGACAACCGCGTCGTGAACTGGCTGTACGACCTCACCACGGGGCCCCGTCGGCACTTCTTCTATCTGATCGTTGCGCTGCTGGTGGGCGTGGGTGTCTACATGCCTGTTCGCGATTTCTACATCGCGTACCGCACCGAGGCGATCTTGCAGGAGCAAAAGGCCATTCGCGAGAAATACAACGATTCGCTGGGCAAGGAGGTCGAGAGCCTGCTTTCCCAAGAGGGCATCGAGGACGCGGCGCGCAGGGACTACGGCATGGTCATGCCCGGAGAGCAGACCATCACCGTGGAGGGCCTGGACGAGGACGGCAACCCTGTGGTGGTTGATGTGAACGACCAGGACGGCGGGGATGCCGCGGCGGACGGCGACGGCGGTGACGCGCAGGATCCCTCGACGGCGAACGGCGCGGCGTCCAAGGACAACGCGGGCACGCTCAAGGGCGAAGATGCTGCAGATAAGAGCAAGACCGGCTCCGATGCAACAGATGCCAGCTCGAACGACACGCCAGTTACGTCAGCGGAGGTCGAGGCGGCGGAGCGGGCGGTGCTTGAGAACTCCGCTTGGTACTGGAAGGTGCTCGACACGCTCTTCTTCTTTGACGGTGTCAACGGCATGGCGGTTGTTTCGACGGGGGAGTAGGACATGGGGGAAGCGCGCTTTGCGGCAATTGACCTGGGTACGGTGTCGTCGCGCTTGTTGTGCGCGACGGTTCGCGACGGTGTCGTGGTGAACTCGGCCAAGCGGACGGTGATCACCGATCTGGGCGAGGGTGTGGACGCGTCTGGCGTGTTTGCCCCGGGCGCGATTGAGCGCGTGTCGCGTGTGTGCGGCGAGTTTGTGAACGAGGCCCGTGCGTATGGCGCGACCTGCGTGAGCACGACGCTGACGAGTGCCGCGCGCGATGTCTCAAACGGTGAGGAGCTGCTCGGTCGTCTGCGCGATTTGGGTCTGGAGCCTCAGGTCATTTCCGGCAACGTGGAGGCGCGGCTCACCTTTTACGGCGTGGCGCACGATTTTCCTGGCGAGCGTATCGCCGTCGCGGATTCGGGCGGCGGTTCGACTGAGCTCGTGGTGGGCGCGTATGTGCCGGGGGAAGGGGCGCGCGCTTTTGCCCTCGATTGCGCTCAATCGTTCAACATAGGTTGTCGGCGCGTGACGGAGCGGTTCTTTGCCCAAGAACCCCCGGCGCAAGATGAGATCGAAGCGGCGGTTGCATGGATGGCTCCGCAGTTTGAGGCATATTGGAGCGAGCTTCCCGCGCGCCCCGATCGCCTGATCGCGGTGGGCGGTACCGTGACTTCGCTGGTCGCCATGGTTCACGAGCTCGCCGTATACGACTCGCATTTTGTGCATCTTCGCGATTTGACAGCGGAACAGGTCGATGACGCTATCGAAATGATGCGGGGTTTGTGCGTTGAGCAGATTGCCGCCTTGCCGGGGATTCAGCCCAAGCGCGCGCCGGTGATTTTTGCCGGTGCCGTGATCGTGCGGGAACTGATGCGCGCCGGCGGGTACGAACGGTTGACCGTGAGCGAAAACAGCCTGCTTGCCGGTGCGGCGGCAACGATTTGCGAGGCGATGACCGGGGACGAGCCCGTGATCGGTTGGGCCCCGACCCTCAGCGCTCTGTAGGGGCAAAAGGCGACGGGCTCCCTTGCGCACATGTCGGCACGTATATGGGAACGGCGGGCGCGAGCCCTTCCTCGTTCCTCCCTCTTGCCAAGAAGGAGGTCGGCACGTATATGGGAATGGCGGGTGCGAGCCCTGGGGCTGCGGTTGGCTGCCTCTTTTTTGGGGAGTGTAGGATGCTGCCGCAATCGGCGGCTATCGACTCGTTGCACTCGGTTGCCGCCGCCTCGGGAATTGCGGAATGGCACCGTGAGCTTTTTGCCCGGTAAGCCACGTTCTACTCAATGGTCCAGCTTTTAAGGGGCCAGCTGTTAAAGGGAATCTTGATATGAAAAAGGCTCCTTGATGGAGCCTCTCAGTTCTTATGGTGCGGGCGAAAGGACTTGAACCTTCACGGGGTTGCCCCCATATGGACCTGAACCATACGCGTCTGCCAATTCCGCCACGCCCGCATGGATTCCTATACTAACGAAAGGCAACGCGAGGTTCAAGAACTTTTTTCTGAGTTTTGGCGGGTTTATAGGACGCACTTTTGCCCCATAAACCCGCTTTGGCGCGGTGGGGTTCCAAGCGTGAGGGCGTCAGGTCCTGGCTGCTGTTCCGTTGAACGTGCCGTGCGCATTCGAGGAGGCTCTGCGAGCTCTCGAAGAAGCTCCGTGCGCGCTCGACGACGACGGGGCGTGGTACACTTGCTTGCGCATGGGGGCGTGGCGGAATTGGCATACGCAGGAGACTTAAAATCTTCGGCCTTCGGGATTGTGGGTTCGAGTCCCACCGCCCCTACCATGCGAGTAATGGCTCCGGCGACGGGGCCGTTTTTGCGTCCGGGCCCGCCGCCCGGACTCGAACCCGCGAGGGCGCGGAGCTGAGGAAACGCGAAGGCGTTTTCCAGCGTAGCGTGCGAGGGCCCGTAGGGCCCGAAGCGAATCGCGGGCGGCTGTGCCGCACGCGGAGCCCCACCGCCCCTACCATGCGAGTGGCCTTCGATACGCCATTGAAACTTCGATGCACCTGAGAAAACTCGGTGCACCTGAGAAACTTCGATGCATCTGGCGACCGTGCCGGGCGGCTTTTTTGGTCGATAGGTGCACCGAGTTTTTTCAAGTGCTCTGAGTTTTGGTTCTGGGCTGTTGAACGCGTTGCCTCCCGCTCGCGTGTCGAGCTTAAGACGCGTGTGGAGGCTGCCGTCGGGCGCGCGCTGCTGGCAGCGGATTACCAGATGCCCAGCACCAGGTCCATCTCGCCGGCAAATGAGTCCTCGTCGGCCTTCCATTCGCCATCCTCAAAAACAAAATCGATGCAGGAAAACCCCGGGTCGTCTTGCCAAGAGTCGTCGAGTGCCTCGGCAAATAGGGCGCGGACTTGGTCCTTTTGGGAGTCGGTGAGCGGTTCGGGCACCTCGGCGAAAAAGTCAATCTCCTGGTACAGGCGGTCGAAGATATCCTCGTCGGCGGTGTTTGCGATTGTGCTTGCGCTGGGGCACCAGACGTTAAAGTACACGGCTGCCGTGCCCTCATCCGCGTGCACGTAGCACGACTCGATTTCGTAGGAGAAGTTCTGCAGGGCCCAGACGGCAAAGGCGTCCGCGTCGATGCCGAGCTCCTCGGTGGTGTATCCCAAAGAGTCTGAGAAATAGGTGTTCAAGAAGGCGACGATGCGTTCGCGCTCGGGGCCGTCTGCCGACGACACTTCGTTGAGGCGCGCCGTTGCGATGTCCAGGCACTCCTGCTTTGCGATGTCATCGGGACTCTCTTCGGGGGCTTCTACGGTGTCGTTGCTGGAGAGGTCACCGTCCGAGGGCGTGTGCGCGGGCTCGTCGTGGGAGGCGTCGACGCTGGGGTGTGAATCGAACGCGTCGAGCAGCGAGATAGCGCCGGTGCATGCAATTGGGGCCACGTTGAAGAAGAGGATCACGAAGATGATGGTTCGTATGGCGGTGCGACGGGGCGTGCTCGTCTTGCTGGTGCCACGGTTGCCGCTGTTCGGCTTTGCGCGCCGCTTGGTGTCCTGCCTGCGTGAAGCACGGGCAGAAGACGAGGGGCCAACGGGACCCGAGGCGCCGGCGGGACCCGAGGCGTTGGTGGAACCCGAGTCGACGGCATGTGCCGAAGCGCCAACGGATGTCGAGTGGCCAGATGGCACCGAGGTGGCCGAGCTGCCAGGGAAAGTTGAGGAGTCCGAAGCGCCAACGGGACCCAAGTCGCCGGCGCTTGCAGAGGGTCCGCCGGCCTTGCTGGCGCGCGCCCGATGCCGCCTGCGGCCCGCCTTCTTGCTGTTCCCGTCCTGCTCGCCGTTCTTACTCAGCGAAAAAAGCTCGCGCAGGTACATGGGGTCAATACTCGTAACGGGTTCCTGCTCTTCATCCGCTGCGGGCGCGTTGTAGTTGTCCGGTTCCTTGGTGGGGCCGTCGTACGGCTCGTCGCCAAACGCGCACTCCTCGACGGCTTGGTCGTCCTCCCCAAACGGCGAGGGAGATTCGTCCCAAGGCAGGGTGGGCTCACCTGCGGTGAAGGGGTCTACCTGCGCGTCGTGCTTGATGCGGCGTGCCATGGGGTCTCCTTACTCGAGGGGACTGTTCGCGGCGCTTTGCCGGGACGTTCAAGGGTGTATGGCCGGATGGGTCCCGGCGGTTGGCTCAGTATACCGCCCGCCCTCCTCGAGGCCGTCGCGTCGACCGTTCGCGGGAAACAAACGGTATGTGAAAGCGGGGTGAACGGCGAGCGGGTATCATGCATCCATCTCTGCAATCCGTTCTAAGGACCGGTCATGTTTATCTTCGATCTTTTGGGTGGGCTCGTGGGGCTGGCGGTTGTCGTCCTTATCATCTGCCTGGTTTCGGGCAATCTGTTCTACGTGGTCAAACAGCAACACGCGGTGATCATCGAGCGCCTGGGCAAGTTCCACACCATCGTGGGCGCGGGCTTTCACGTCAAGATTCCGTTCATCGACCGCAAGGCTGCCACGGTGAGCCTGCGCACCATGAAGAACGGCTTTGACATCGACGTCAAAACCGAGGACAACGTGACCATTGGCCTGGAGGTCTCCGCCCAGTATCACGTGAGCTACGAGATGGGCAACGCGCCGCAGGAGTCCGGCGTGTACAAGAGCTACTACATGCTGCAGCAGCCGGTGGCGCAGATGCGCGACTTCATTACCGACGCGCTGCGCTCCTCCATCCCGGTCTACACGCTCGACGAGGTGTTCGCCAAGAAGGACGACATCGCCAAGGACGTGAACGCCACGGTGTCCGAGCAGATGAACGAGTACGGCTTTACCCTGGTGAGCACGCTGATCACCAAGATCGCGCTGCCCGCCGAGGTCGAGGACTCCATGAACCAGATCAACGCCGCGCAGCGCACCAAGGCCGCCGCCCAGGACCTGGCCGAGGCCGACCGCATCCGCCGCGTGACCGAGGCCAAGGCCGAGGCGGAGGCCATGGAGAAGGCCGGCGAGGGCATTGCCAACCAGCGCAAGGCCATCGCCATCGGCATCAAGGACTCGCTCGAGACCATTCAGGAAACCGGCGTGGGCAACGACGAGGCCAACCAGCTGTTCATGTTCACCCAGTGGACCGAGATGATGAACGAGTTCGCCAAGAGCGGCCGCGCGAGCACCGTGGTGCTGCCCACCGACTTCACGCAGAGCGCGGGAATGTTCGAGCAGATGCTCGCGGCGAGCCAGGCAAACGATTCCGCGCCGGTCCCCGTGGCGCCTCCGGTGCCCCCGGTGGACCCGCGCGCGTAAACGGCTCGGGTACAGGTAAAACGGACGCGGCCCCTTTTACACATCGAGGGGCAAAATGGGTATAAGCAAGGCAGCGTGAACGAGGGGTCGCCAAGAAGCGACCCCTTTGCCTGACGAGAGGGGAAGCGATGAGTGGATCGCGCAAACTGTTGAAGCTCGTGTCTATCGTGGCGGCCATCACCGGCCTTGCCATGCTGACGTTCGGCCTGGCTGTGGCGGGGTGCGGCCTGTTTGGCGGCACGGCGATTTCCGGTACCGACGCCGCGCCGCTGTACATGGGCGTTTCGGGCGTGTCCGCCCTGTGCTTTATCGTGATGGGCCTTATGGGCATGCGCGCGTCCAACGTGCCCTCGCGCAGCGGGACCGCCGTGGCGTGCGCGTTTGGCAGCATCGCCGTCACCGCCGTCGCGGTGGTGTTCTGGGCGTGGCAGGGCTTTGTGAAGATCGACATCCCCAACGCCGTGCTGCTTGTGGTGGGCGCGCTTGAGGCGGTTGCCGTTTTGTTCCTAGCCCGGAAGGTCAAAAAAGAGCACGATACCTGGCACTAAACGCGCGGCTGGCGCATGATGCGTGTCTGTCGCACGCAGGCGATTGGTTTGGGCGAGACGTTGGGGCAGGCAGAACGCCAGCTTACAGCTCGACCGATTGATTTGACCACAGGGCCTCCTGGATTCGCGTTACAGAAGCGCGGAGACGGGAGGCCTTTTTGCGCCAGGGGAATGCAACGATGCCGTTGGCTAGCAGCTCGAGGAACGGTGTGGCGCACAATGTGGTGAGGGCCAGGGACGCCACCACGATGATGACGGAGCCGGCAACCGGGCCGAGCAAGACCGGTGCGTCGTAGAAGGGCGTTTGAAACGTAAGGGCTCCGCGAACCAGGCGATGCACGATGTAAACCTGCAGAGTCCGACGGCCCAGGACCGTCAGCCACGATGTCGAGCGCGGCACGAGCTTAATGCACGCAACTGAGAGCAAGGCGCCGGAGCCCAGGGCGGCGATTTTGCGCACAACGCCCATGGCAACGTGTGGCCCGTAAGGGTTGTCGCCGTAGACCAGCGGGAAGAACCATTCGTAGGCATGGGGGCTGGCAACGCGCGCTGCCACGATAATCGCGGCAAAGAACACCGCGAGCCAGGGCCACGAGGAGTTGGCGGCTCGTTCCACGCGCGCAGGCGTGAGATAGTATCCGAGCGCAAAACAGGGAAGGAACGCGAACATGCGGCTCAGTGCGAGAAAGCCGCCCTCCATGTCGACGAGTCCCCACAAAAACGAGGCGACAAGGGAGCAGATCATGCCGCGCCGCGCTCCCATCCAGGATAGAAGGGGCGTGAGCAGTCCCCACCATGCCATGGCGATGAGATACCACGGCGCCGAGGTGAAGCGCAGCATGGACGCGAGCGTGATGTCCTTGCTGCTTACGGCGAGCAGCGCCGCTTGGTATGCGATGCCCAGCACGGCAAAGGAAATGATGCGGTCGTAGTTGAGCGAGCCGTTACGGTAGGTGCTCTTGGCAAAAAGCCCCGACATGAATACGAAAAGGGGCATGTGGAAGAGATATATGATGTCGAATGTGGTGCTCAACGTGGGGTTGTCGTTGTGAATGGGGTACATCATGTGGCCGGCGACTACCAGGATAATGAGCAAGCCCTTGATGTTGTCGAACAAGGCGATGCGGGTTCGTCTCTGCGTTTGGGCCATCATGGTGCTCTCGGCCACACAAACTCCTTCCAACGCGTCAAGCTCAACAATCCTAGCGCGGTGGGCGGCGTTCTTGGGATGCCGTAAGATATCTGCATATTTGAATGGCACGCGGATGCGCCGCGCGCTCGAGAAAGGCTGGCTGGCATGGATATGAGCGATATCAAGATCGGCTTTATAGGCTTTGGCAACATGGCAAGTGCCATGGCGGACGGTTGGATTGCCTCCGGTAAGGTTGCGCCGGGGAAAATGAGCGCGTGTGCGGGTCGGTACGAGGCGCTGATTCCGCGCTGCGAGATGCGCGGCATGCGCGCGCTGCCCGATGCAACGGCGGTTGTCGAGGCGTCTGATGTGGTGGTCGTTGCCGTCAAGCCGTACATGATCGAGAGCGTGTTGGCCCCCTTGTCAGAAGCTCTTATGGGTAAGGTGGTGCTCTCGGTTGCCGCCGGTTGGGACTGCGAGGCGTACGAGCGCGTGATTCCGGGGGCGCGCCACCTGTCGACGGTCCCCAATACGCCCGTCGCCATCAACGAGGGCGTGATCGCCTGCGAAAAGACCTCGACGCTCACGGACGACGACCACGAGCTGGTGTATGCGCTGCTGGGTTTGCTCGGCCACGCCGTCGAGGTCGAGACCCGCTTGCTGTCTGTAGCAGGTACCGTGGGTGGTTGCTCCCCAGCGTTCATTGCCATGGTGATCGAGGCGCTCGCTGACGCTGCCGTCAAGCACGGCATTCCGAGGGCGACGGCGTACGAGATGGTGAGTCAAATGGTGGCGGGGACCGCTAAGCTGCAGATGGCGACCGGCATGCATCCGGGCGCGATGAAGGACGCCGTGTGCTCTCCCGGCGGGACCACCATTCGCGGTGTTGCGGAGCTTGAGGCCGCCGGTATGCGTTCCGCGTTCATCCACGCAATCGATGCAATCGAGGGCTAGGTTGTAGCCAATAGCTAGGTGCGCTTTGCCGTGGAGCCTTGTATGATGCGGGCCCGCGGTGAAGCGCATGGCGAGTTGCGACCTAGAACAGGCTGTCCTCGTCATTCGGCTTGGGGCCACGATCGACGTAGAGCTTGTGCGTGCGCTTTTCGAGAATAAACGCCGCTACGGCAAAGGCAACAACGCCAATGGCAAACAGGACGGCCACGCCCGTGCGGGTGCCAAACAGAAAACCAAAGATCTGATCCATTGCGCTGTCCTGCTTTCTTGCTGGAATACGTGGCGAAATACGGTCACCAGTATATACTTGCACTGCGCAATCTTGCACCCTTGCATTTGACGGGGCGTGTAGCGATAGACGTTACGGCACGAATTCGGAGGCATCATGCTCGACATCAAATTTGTTCGCGAGAATCCCGAGACGCTCGACGCTGCCATGGCCAGCCGCCAGGGCAGCTGGGATCGCGAGCGTTTCTTTGCGCTCGACGAGGAGCGTCGCTCCGTCATTACGCAGGTCGAGGAGCTGCAGGCCACGCGCAACGCCGAGTCCAAAAAGATCGGTGCGCTCATGAAGGAGGGTAAGCGCGAGGAGGCCGAGGCTGCCAAGGAGGCCGTGCGTCAGGTGAACGAGCAGATCGAGGGCCTGGCCGAGCGCCGCTCCGAGCTCGATGCCGAGGTCGCCGACTTCATGGCGCGCATCCCCAACATCCCCTGCGAGGCCACGCCCGTGGGCAAGGACGAGAACGAGAATCCTGAGCGTCGCCGCGTGGGCGAGCCCCGTGACTTTGCCGCCGAGGGCTTTGAGCCCAAGGCCCACTGGGACCTGGGTACCGAGACCGGCATCCTGGATTTCGACCGCGGCGCCAAGCTCTCCGGTGCTCGCTTTACCGTGCTTTCCGGCGCCGGCGCGACGCTCGACCGCGCCCTGCAGAACTTCTTCCTCAACACGCACATCTCCCGCGGCTTCAAGGAGTTCATCCCGCCGGTGATCGTGAACCGCGAGATCATGTACGGCACGGGCCAGCTGCCCAAGTTCGAGGACGACGCCTACCACACCGGCGAGGACCAGTTCCTGATCCCCACCGCCGAGGTCGCCCTCACCAACCTGCATGCCGGCGAGGTGCTCGACGCCAGCCAGCTGCCCATGCGCTACACCGCGGGCACCCCGTGCTTCCGCGAGGAGGCCGGCTCGGCTGGTCGCGATACCCGCGGCATCATTCGCCAGCACCAGTTCACCAAGGTCGAGATGGTCAAGTTCGCCCGTCCCGAGGAGTCCGACGCCGAGCTCGAGAGCATGGTCGCCGAGGCCGAGTTCATCCTGCAGCAGCTTGGCCTGCCGTACCGCGTGATCAGCCTGTGCACCGGTGACCTGGGCTTCTCTGCGCGCCAGACCTACGACATCGAGGTGTGGCTGCCCAGCTACAATGCGTACAAGGAGATTTCCTCCTGCTCCAACTGCGGTGACTTCCAGGCTCGTCGTGCCAACATCAAGTACCGCGACCCCGAGAACTTCAAGGGCACGCGCTTTGTGCACACCCTGAACGGCTCGGGTCTGCCCACCGGCCGCACCATGGCCGCCATCATGGAGAACTACCAGAACGCCGACGGCTCCATCACGGTGCCGGAGGTGCTGCGTCCCTACATGGGCGGCATGGAGAAGATCGAGCCGCTGGCGTAAGGCGCGGGGCTTCGAAAGTGCGTCGATGAAGGGCGGCTGCCGTGAGGTGGCCGCTTTTTCTTTTGCGGGAGTTCACGCGCCCCGCGACAATGTGCGAAAACCACCTTTTGAAACTGAGCGACTTATTTCAAACCGGTGGTAAAGCACATTACCATGGCTATTTCTGTGCGTAACCCGCCTTTTGAAACGGACCGGATCGTTTCAAAAGGCGGGTTACGCACATTGGGAGCATCTGCGTCATGGAGAAAAGAGCGACGACGTCTCGGGGGGGGTGCGGGATGGGGCGCCCCCCGAGGCGATCGCTCCCGCAGCGGTGATTGTGGGGAGGAGGGGGATTGAGACGGTAGATGTGTCGAGGTGGTGGGCCCTGATGCAAAGCTCGGGTCTCGACCGCGACTACTCTTCGTTGCCGTGGCGCGAGCTGATGAAATCTCGATACCAGGTAAAACTGTCCTTTTTGATGCGCTCGTACGTGCCGTTGCCGTAATTGTCGGCATCGACGTAGGCCACACCGTAGCGCTTCTCCATCTCGCAGCTGCCGGCGCTTACGATGTCGATTACACCCCACATGATGTAGCCGATCACATCAACGCCATCGGCGACGGCCTCGTCAATCTGCTCAAAATGGCGAGATAGATAGTCGATTCGGTAGGGATCGTGCACAACCGCGCTGCCGTTATCGCGCTCCAGTACATCACGCGCCCCCATGCCGTTCTCGGAGATGAAGATGGGCTTGTGTACACGGTCGTACAGCTTGTTGAGCGCGGTGCGCAGTCCGATGGGGTCGATCTGCCACCCCCACTCGGTTGCCTGCAGATAGGGATTCTTAACCGTGCAGACGAGGTTGCCTGCGGTGTGCTCGGCAGTCTCATTGGTGGAGCACACACTCGACTGGTAGTACGAGATGCTCACAAAATCGCAGGTGTGGCGCGCAAGTACTTCAAGATCGTCGGACTTCAGTTCGATGCGAATGCCATGCTCGGTAAAGAACCGGTCCATATAGGTGGGGTAGAAACCCCGCGCGAGCACGTCGATGGCAAACCACTGGTTGACCTGCTCTTCGCGAATGGTTTTGAGGTTGTCCTCGGGTGAGCACGTGTGAGGGTAATAGCAAAAGTCGGCCACCATGCAGCCAGATTGGCATGCGGGCGCCACGCGGCGCTGCATCTCGATGACGCGTGCGCTCGCTACAAATTGATGATGCAGCGATTGGAACACATCGGACTGGTTGTACGGGCCGTCCTCGGGCTTGATGAGGCCCACTCCGTTCCATGGACTAAAGTATCCTGCGTTAATCTCGTTGAACGGCAGGTAGAAGTCGATGAACTCGCCCCATCGTTCAAACACAACCTGCGCAAAGCG
>ENA-OQEY01001167-OQEY01001167.1-human-gut-metagenome-genome-assembly--contig:-NODE-1167-length-11639-cov-3.740702_pt1 | contig 11639 bp, 7 predicted proteins | sample MGYA00242801_ERZ504647 | MGnify/ENA primary metagenome ERZ504647 (study PRJEB26092, sample SAMD00036204) | human gut metagenome | host: Homo sapiens | study: EMG produced TPA metagenomics assembly of... | reverse complement strand
AATGGGCATCCTGCTTGCGATCGTGGTCGCCGTGGTGCTGGTCATCGCGGCGATCACGGTGGCAAACGCCGCGCCCATCTTCACGCGACTGCAGCGCTTCATCGACCGCATGAACGTGGTGTTGCGTGAAAACATCACCGGCGTCCGCGTGATCCGCGCCTTCAACAAGGAAGAGCATGAAAACGAGCGCCTGGACGACGTCTTCTCTCGCTACGCCAAGGCCGCCATCAAGGTGAACTGGCTGTTCGCCGGCCTGGACTGCTCGGCGTTCTTCCTTATGAACATCGCAGAGGTCGCCGTGCTGTGGTTTGGCGGCAACCGCGTGGGCGCGCACGCCATGGAGATCGGCAGCATCTCGGCGGTGCTGGAATACGCCATGCTCATCTTGTTTTTCATCATGATGGCGCAGATCGTGGCGTTGACCCTGCCGCGCGCCAAGGCGTGCCTTGATCGCGCGGACGAGGTCATCAACCTGGTGCCTGAGATTCGCGATTGCGTGCGACCAGCTTACGACCCGCTTGATGCCAAGGACGACCTAGCGCTCGATGCCGCCGTGACCGTCGATGCGGCGGAGCCGGACGATGATGCCGACGTGGTGGCCGCCTTCTGCCACGTGACCTTCCGTTTTTCAGATGCGGACGAGGACACGTTGCACAACCTCAATTTCCGTTGCCTCCGCGGCCAGACCACGGCTATCATCGGCTCCACGGGCTCGGGCAAGTCCACCGTGGCCAAGCTGCTGCTGCGCTTCCATGACGTTACGGGCGGCGCCATCCAGTTCAACGGCGCGGACGTGCGAGGCATGACGCAGGCGTCGCTCCGAGATGCGATCGCTTACGTGCCGCAAAAGGCGTGGTTGTTCAGCGGCACCATTGCGGACAACCTGCGTTTTGGCAATGAGGCCGCCACGGAGGAGCAGATGCGCCATGCGCTCGACGTCGCCCAAAGCCAGTTTGTCTACGACCTGCCGGATGGCCTCGATTCGCGCGTGGCCCAGGGTGGAACCAACTTTTCCGGCGGCCAGCGCCAGCGTCTCTCCATCGCCCGCGCTCTCATGAAGCGCGCCGACCTCTACATCTTCGATGACAGCTTCTCCGCCTTGGACTTCAAGACTGACGCCGCTCTGCGTCGCGCCCTGGTGCCGGAGACGCGAGACGCCGCGACGCTGATCATCGCCCAGAGAATCAGCACCATTTTGCATGCGGACCAAATCATCGTTCTTAAAGACGGCGAGATGGCCGGCATAGGCACGCACGAGGAACTCATGGAGACCTGCGAGGTGTACCGCGCCATCGCGGAGTCGCAGATGAAGGGAGGTGACGGTAATGGTCGATAAGGACAACGCCATGGACAACACCGCAGATAACACCATGGACAACGCCACGGAGGAGCTCGAGGTCCCGCGTGATACATGGGCGACCATCCGCCGCCTATGGGACGCCGCGCGCAGCCAGCACTGGCGTTTCTACCTGGTCATGGTGTCAATCATCTTATACACGGGATTTAGCCTCGCCGCGCCGGCATACAGCGCGCGCGTGATCGACGTGCTGTGGAACGGCATCAGCGAGGCGTTTGCCCGGGGCGGGGGCTTTACCGTCACGTGGGATAACGCTGGGTGCGATATCATTATCTACCTGGGTATTTGGACGGCTGCCTGCGGTTTCTATAGCCTGCAGAGCTTCACCATGGCGGGCTTTGCGGAAAAGCTCAACCTGGAGCTGCGCAACCGCATCGCCCATAAACTCAACCGCCTGCCGCTGGCGTTCTTCGATAGCCATAAGCCCGGCGAGGTGGTGAGCCGTGCCACGAACGACCTGGACAAGATGTCGGAGGTGCTGCAGACCGGCCTGCTCAAGCTCATGAGCGCGGTGGGTACGATCATCGGCGCGCTCTACATGATGCTGCGCTACAGCGTGCTGCTCACCGCGATATTCCTCGTGTTCGCCTTCGTGTCGACCCTCATCACCAAGAGCGTGTCGAAGTGGACGCTCAAGCTCGCGGCCGAGCGCCAGCGCTACGTTGGCGAGCTCACCGCGACGGTGGAGGAGGCCTACTCCGGTCGTCTCATCATCAAGAGCTTCAACCGCGAGGAGGCGAGTTCGGCGCGGGTGCACGAGCTGTCCGACAAGCTCGCTCTCGCCAGTCGCCGTGCGGATTTCGCGACCAACGCCATCAGCCCGCTAATCCGCTTCATCATCCGCTTGGCGCAGGTCCTGATCGCCGTGGTGGCGGGCGGCATGTTGGTGGGCGGTCGGATCACCATCGGTGTGTTCCAGGCGTTCTTCCAGTACATCCACCAGGCTTCCGAGCCGCTCACGCAGTTGTCCTTCACCATCAACACGCTGCAAAACGCGCTTGCCAGCGTCGAGCGCGTATTTGACATCCTTGACGAGGAGGAGGTCGAGCCCGACCCGGCAGTCGAGGCCGCGGCGCATCTGCCGGCGTCCGTCGAGGGGCGTGTGGACTTCGAGCGCGTCCGCTTCGGGTACGATCCGGCCAAACCGCTCATGCGCGACGTGACGTTCCATGTGAAACCCGGCCAGAAGGTCGCCATCGTCGGCGCCACCGGCGCCGGCAAGACCACGCTCATCAATTTGCTCATGCGATTTTACGAGATCGGCGGAGGCCGCATCGGGCTCGACGGCGTCGATACGCACGCGATGGCCAGATCGGAGCTGCGCGCGAATTTCGGCATGGTGTTGCAGGATGCGTGGCTGTTCGATGGCACGATAGCGGAGAACATCGCCTACGGCCGTCCCGACGCCACGCGCGAGGAGATCGTACGCGCCGCCAAGATGGCGCATGTGGACCACTTCGTCCGCACGATGCCACAGGGGTACGAGACGCATATCGAGAACGATGCGGAGAGCATCAGCCAGGGGCAGCGCCAGCTGCTCACCATCGCGCGCGTCATTCTATGCGACCCGAAGATCCTCATCCTGGATGAGGCGACGTCGAGTGTGGATACGCGCACGGAGCGCGATATCGTCCAGGCGATGGAGACACTCATGCGCGGTCGCACGAGCTTCGTGATCGCGCATCGCCTGAGCACAATCGTCGATGCCGACCTGATTTTGCATATGCGTGCCGGCACCATCATCGAGCAGGGCACGCACGAGGAGCTCCTCGCCGAGAACGGCCCGTACGCCGAGCTGTACCGCAGCCAGTTCGCCTAAGTGCCCGGGCGCGTGGTGTTCCGCCGCGAGTCGAGGCGGAACACCAATTCCCGCGTTGAGGTGGTTGTTGGGGGTGGAAATGTCGAGATTCATGCGGCCGGAACGTCCGATCTTCGACATTTCCGCCCTATTTTGAGCGCGCGGCAAGCCCGCAGGCGCCGCCGCGCGTCGTCCGTTCCAACTAGGGGGGGTGAATTGAGACTATTGGAAGCCGAACGGTTTCCCAACACCGTTTACCGAAATGAGAAGTATTGCAACCCCAGCTTGAATGCGTAAGGGATTGCATATCACGAAAATAAAATATGTAAAGGTCTACCTGTTGAAATAACCATCTTGTAATACAGCTGTTCTTTTTTTACAACCCATCTACCTGCGCTTATGTAATATTTCCCCTGTTCGATGAAGGGTTGAATATTACGGACGAGCGGCATACCATTCTTCGTATTGTGTTCAAATCGTGTAGCAACAAAGGAGGTTGTGTAATGGTAAGTATCGTTTTGGCAAGCCACGGTGACTTGGCTGAGGGTCTGAAGATGACCGGTTCGATGGTCTTCGGCGATCAGCCCAATGTCGCCACGGTTTCCCTCATGCCGAGCATGGGTCCGGATGACTTCCGCCAGAAGGTGGAAGAGGCGGTCGCTTCCTTCGACGATCCCGAGGACGTCTTGTTCCTCGTCGATCTGTGGGGCGGCACCCCGTTCAACCAGATCAGCGGTCTGTTCGACGCCCACCCCAATTGGGCGATCCTGACCGGCGTGAACCTGCCGATGCTCGTCGAGGTGTACACTGCTCGCTTCGACGCGTCCAAGTCTGCCCACGATATCGCCAAGCACGTCATTTCCGAGGCCCGCGCCGGCGTTCGCGTCAAGCCCGAGTCTCTCGAGCCTGAGGAGGCCAAGCCAGCTGCCGCGGCAGCCCCGGCCGTCCGTCAGGGTGCCATCCCCGAGGGCACGGTCCTCGGCGACGGCCATATCAAGTTCGTGCTCGTCCGTGTCGATACCCGTCTGCTCCACGGTCAGGTGGCAACCACGTGGACCAAGATGACCAATCCCGATCGCATCATCGTCGTGTCCGACGCCGTCTCTCACGATGACCTGCGCAAGTCCATGATCATGGAGGCCGCGCCTCCCGGAGTTAAGGCCCACGTCGTCCCGGTCCAGAAGATGATCGAGGTCGCCAAGGACCCGCGTTTCGGTGCCACCAAGGCCATGCTCCTGTTCGAGACCCCGCAGGACCTGCTCCGCGCGGTCGAGGGCGGCGTCGACATCAAGGAGGTCAACCTCGGCTCGATGGCCCACTCTGTGGGCAAGGTCGTCGTGACCAACGCCATCGCCATGGATAACGATGATGTCGAGACGCTCGAGAAGCTCGCTGCCAAGGGCATCACCTTCGATATCCGCAAGGTCCCGGCCGATTCCGCCGAGTCCTTCGACGCGATGATCAAGAAGGCCAAGTCCGAGCTGGCCGCCCAGTAAAGGAGGGAATATGTCAGCACTTTCGATCGTTTTGATCGCCATCATCGCGCTGCTGGCCGGTATGGAGGGTATTCTGGACGAGTTCCAGTTCCACCAGCCGCTCGTCGCCTGCACGCTCATCGGTCTTGTGACCGGCCACCTGCAGGAGGGCGTCATGCTCGGCGGCTCCCTGCAGATGATCGCTCTCGGCTGGGCGAACGTCGGCGCCGCCGTCGCGCCCGATGCGGCCCTCGCCTCCGTTGCGTCCGCCATCATCATGGTGCTCGCGCTCGACGGTGGCACGGCCGACTCGCAGACCGCCATCACCACCTCCATCGCTCTCGCCGTGCCGCTGTCCGTGGCTGGCCTGTTCCTGACGATGATTTGCCGCACGCTTGCCATCCCCATAGTTCACGCTATGGATGCCGCCGCCGAGAAGGGCGACTTCAAGGGCATTGAGATGTGGCAGATCCTGGCTATCCTCATGCAGGGTGCCCGCATCGCTATCCCGGCTGTGGCCCTGTGCTTCGTCTCGCCCGAGATTGTGACTAACGCGCTCAACATGATGCCCGCATGGCTGTCCGGCGGCATGGCCGTCGGCGGCGGCATGGTCGCTGCCGTCGGTTACGCCATGGTCATCAACATGATGGCGACCAAGGAGGTCTGGCCGTTCTTCGCGCTCGGCTTCGTCTTCGCCGCTATCAAGCAGCTCACGCTCATCGCCCTCGGCGTCATCGGCGTGTCCCTCGCCCTGCTGTACCTCGGCCTCAAGGACCTGGCCAAGAACAGCGGCGGCTCTGCCGGTACCGGCGATCCGCTCGGCGACATCCTGAACGATTACGAGTAAGGAAGGGAGGACGTACATCATGGCAGAGAACAAGGTTCAGCTTTCCAAGTCCGACCGCATGTCGGTGTGCATGCGTCATCAGTTCCTGCAGGGCTCGTGGAACTACGAGCGCATGCAGAACGGCGGCTGGTGCTTCGCTATGATCCCCGCGATCAAGAAGCTCTACTCCAACAAGGAGGACCAGATTGCGGCGCTCAAGCGTCACATGGAGTTCTACAACACACATCCGTACGTGTCCGCTCCCGTCATCGGCGTAACCCTCGCTCTTGAGGAGGACCGCGCCAACGGCGCTCAGGTCGAGGACGCTGCGATCCAGGGCGTGAAGGTCGGTATGATGGGCCCGCTGGCCGGTGTCGGCGACCCCGTCTTCTGGTTCACCCTTCGCCCGATTCTCGGCGCGCTCGGCGCTTCCCTTGCCCTCGGTGGCTCCATCATGGGTCCGCTGCTGTTCTTCTTCGCGTGGAACATCATCCGCATCGCGTTCCTTTGGTACACCCAGGAGTTCGGCTACAAGGTTGGTACCTCCATCACCAAGGATCTCTCTGGCGGTCTGATGGGCAAGATCACCGAGGGTGCCTCCATTCTGGGCATGTTCATCATCGGCGCGCTCGTGCAGCGCTGGGTGAGCATCTCCTTCACCCCGGTCGTCTCCACGGTTCAGCAGTCCCCCGGCGCCTACATCGATTGGGCGAACCTGCCCGCGGGTGCTGAGGGCATCCATCAGGCCCTGAGCCAGTTCGCGGCGCTCGGTCCCGCCGGCCTCGAGGCCGCCAAGGTGACCACGCTCCAGGCCAATCTCGACCAGCTGATCCCCGGCCTTGCCGCCGTGGGCCTCACGCTCCTGTGCTGCAAGCTGCTCAAGAAGAAGGTCTCCCCGATCGTCATCATCATCGCCCTGTTCGCCGTGGGTATCGTTGCCCGCCTGCTCGGCATCATGTAAGGCAGTTCGGTAGCGAGTGCGTGTAAGCGCTTGTGCCTGATGTCGCGCCTGTCGCCATGGGTTACCATCGGTGACGGGCGCGATTTTCCCATCAGGGGGGGGTTGGGTTCGATGCGGGTTTTGACCCGCGAGACGCGCCCGACGGGTTTTGCTTGCGATGTGCCTGTTCACGAGGGGGCTTGGCCTTGGGACCGGCGGGCGCTGAGCGAGCTTGGATTTTAGCTTTTGGACTCAGAGGGGGTGGACTTCGGGGTTGACGGGCTAGAGAGAGCTTGGTCCAAGAGACTTATTAGACTTAGGGAGGGCTTGGAACTCGGGAATACCGAGAGCTAGGAAAGGAATTTGGACCTGCCGAGATGGAGGCCCCTTCTCAGGTCGACAGGAATGCCGGGGGTTGGGAAAGGAATTGGACCCGGCTCGCGCTTGTGCGTGTGAGGGCGAGCCGGATTCAATTTCTATGAATGGGGGGCGTCGGCGCGCCCCGGCAGTTTGAACAAATGGGGGGCGTCGGCACCCCCGGCAGATTGAACGAGAGGACGGGACGCGTATGGCCCAGTCGCAGAACAGTTCGGTGTATTACACGGAGAAAGCCACGTCGTTCCATGGACTTGGCACGTACGGAACCGTCATGCTGGGTAACAAGGCCTTTGAGTTCTACAACGAGAAGAATCCGGAGGACTACATCCAGATTCCGTGGGACCAGATTAACTACGTTGCGGCCTCGGTCTTGTATGGCGGAAAGAAGATCGCGCGCTTTGCCATCTTTATCAAGGGTAGCGAGAGCGGCTTTTCGTTCTCCACGCGCAACAACAAGGCGACCCTGCGCGCCATGCGCGAGCATGTGCCCGAAGATAAGTTGCTGCGCTCGTTAAGCTTCTTTGACGTGATCAAGCAAGGTGTGCTGTCGCTGTTCCGCAAAAAACGGTAGAATATCCGTTGCACGTGCTTACACCATGTCAGCGCCGGACTTGATGCTCGTTTGCGAGCAGTCGTTTGAGGGCCGATCGTTCCGTCTCAGATGGCATGCAGGGTGCGCATCGCGAGTTGGAATGACGTGGGTGTAGGTTCGCTTGCAAATGGCAATGCCTCCGTAGCTCAGGGGATAGAGCACCGCTCTCCTAAAGCGGGTGTCGACGGTTCGAATCCGCCCGGGGGCACCATCAAACTCGCAGGCCAGATGGGCAATTGCTCGTCTGGCCTTTTTGATGTGCATGACGAGGTCGCTTGCTGTCAGCGCCTCGTCGGCATAGTTGGCCATTCCCAAGCTACTTCGGCGTCGCGCTCCGTTGGCCCGATGCCTATCCCGTGCACCGCTGAGTGCGATGGGGTGCCGATGAGTGTGTCATGTGGATGTCGAGCCGGTGCTTAGTTCGATGCACGAAAAAAGCTCGATGCACTTGTGAACCATATTCAGGTTGAAAAATGGTTCACAAGTGCATCGAGTTTCTCGTAGTGCACCGAAGTTGCGATTGGTGCATCGAGGTTTTAGTTGATGCATCGAAGTTGCAGCCGACGCGCCGGTGACAGGGCCTGCGGCCCGTGAATGGGGCGCCGTTGAGGGCGGCGGCGCCGGAAACAAGACCTGCGGATTGTGGGTGGGGTGCCGGCGAGTCCGAGGCCCTTTGAGCGCAGCGCGCCTTGTGCGCGAGACACCGGTGAGGGCGGCGTCTCGCGCCGGGGACGCCGGGGACGCCGGGGACGCCGGGGACGCCGGGGACGCCGGGGACGCCGGGGACGCCGGGGACGCCGGGGCGCCGGGGCGCCGGGGGTGGCGGAGGTGGCGGAGGTGCCGCTGAGTGCAAGGCGCCCCCGCCACCCTACGAGTGGCTCAATACCTAGTCCTTACCGTTCTCGGTGTCATCGCCGATGTCGCCACCTGAGTTGGCGGCTTGCGTGGTGAGCGTGATGCTCGCGCCCTTGTTTAGCGACCCGGAGGCGGACTGTGCGGTCACCACGCCGTCGGCCGGACCCTGGATGGTCACGGCAAAACCAAGCGCCTTGAGGTCGCGTGCGGCGGTCGCGGCGGACTCACCCACGTAGTAGGGGGCGTTGACCTTCTCGACGGGCTTGGGGCCCTGGGAGACCACGATCTCGATGACCGTGCCGGGGGCCACGTTGCCGCCGGGGTTATAGCTTATGACCAGGCCGGACCCCACGGAATCGCTGTAATCGTACGTGACCTTGTAGGCAAGCCCCGCCTCGTCGAGGGCCGCGGTGGCGTCGTGCTCGGTGTAGCCGGTGATAGCGGGCACGTCGACCGTGTCGGGGCCGGTGGAGACCCAGATCTCAATCGTAGAGCCCTCATCGACCATCTCGCCCGTGTTCGTGCCCTGCTTAAAGACCTTGCCCTCGTCGGCCTCGTTGGCCTCTTCGTGCACCTGGGCCTTGAGGTTGAGGGAGGTAAGGGTGGATTCGGCCTCCTCGCGGGTCATGTTGGTGAGGTTGGGCACCTCGACCTGCTCGATGGGCTCGGGCCCCTTGGAGAGGATCAGCTTGACGGTCGAGCCCTCCTTGGCCTCACGATTGCCGTCGGGGGTCTGGTCGACGACGTTCCCCTCTTCGATCTCCTCGTCGGTGACGGGCGTGCCGTACTCGACCTCAAAACCGGCGGCTTCAAGCGTCTTCTCCGCCTCGTCCTTCGTGTAATTGATCACGTTGGGGACGGTGACCATCTTGCTGTCGCCAAACAGCCCGCTCGCGAAGATCGCAATTGCGGCGATGACGGCGATGACTCCGATCACGGCAGCGGCGATCTTGCCGCGGTTGGACTTTTTGGGCTCCTCGTAGTTGCCGTTTCTGGCGCCCGGGCTCGGCACGCCCATGCGCGGGCCGGCGGCGGTGGAGCCGGGTGCCCCGTCGGCGGGTCGGATCATGGCCTGCGTGGCGTCGCCCATCACGCGCGTCTCGGTGCCGCCCATGCCTCCCATGGGCACGGCGCCGGCAATGACGTGCGTGGGCTCGGCAACGTCCACCGCGCGGCCCGCGGCGTAGGCGTTGAGCACCTCGCGGAGCTCGTCCGCCGTCTGGAAGCGGTTGGCGGCGTCCTTTTCCATGCACTTGAGGATGATGCGCTCGAGCGCGGGGTCGACGCCGGGGTTGACCTGCGAGGGCGGCACGGGCAGCTCGTTGACCTGCTTGAGGGCGACGGAGATGGCGTCGTCGCCGTCAAAGGGCACGCGACCGGTGGCGCACTCGTACATCACCACGCCCAGCGAATAGATGTCGGAGGTGGGGCCCAGGTCCTGGCCGCGCGTCTGCTCGGGCGAGACGTAGTGCGCGGTGCCCAGCACATTGTTGTCCTGCGTGAGGTGGCTGTTCTTGGCGCGCGCGATGCCAAAGTCCATCACCTTGATGTTGCCGTCGGGCAGCACCATGATGTTTTGCGGCTTGATGTCGCGGTGGATGATCTCGTGCTTGTGGGCCACGGAGAGTGCGCCGCAGATCTGCGAGCCGATCTGCGCGACCTTTTTGGGGTCGAGCGCCCCGTGGCTGCGGATGCCGCTCTTAAGGTCCGTGCCGCGCAGGTATTCCATGACGATGTAATAGGTGTCGCCATCCTTGCCCCAGTCGTAGACGCCGACAATGTAGGGGCTTTGCAGGCCGGCCGCCGCCTGGGCCTCTTGCTTGAAGCGCGCGGCGAACGTGGCGTCGCCGGCGTATTGCGGCAGCATGATCTTGACCGCGACGGTACGGTCCAAAACCTGATCCTGCGCACGGTAGACGGTGGCCATGCCGCCCGATCCTACCTTGTCTTTGAGAAGGTATCGACCTCCCAAAACCCTCTGCTGTTCCATGTGAGCTGCTCCTTTAAACTTCTGAGCGTTTTAACCAAACTATACGGGATGCGATGCGTGCGAAGTATTAGTGAGGCACCCTATCACAACCCTTGCGCGGAGAGTGCGGCGGAAAGTACCTGACTGGCTACGTAGGTGGCTTTGACGCCGTGCACGTCGTAGTTTTCCAACATAACGGAAATCGCCACGGTGGGCGTATCGTACGGCGCGAACCCAACAAAGACGGAGTTCACGTGGGTACCGGTTTCTGCGGTGCCGGTCTTGCCGGCAACCTTGACGCCTGCGACCGCCGCGGCGCCGCCCGAGCCCTCCTCAACAACGTCGAGCATGGCTTCCTTTACCTGCTGGGCGGTGCTGGAGCTTACGGCTTGGCCAAGGGAGCGCGGCTGCGTGCTCTTAATGACCGTGCCCTCGGGCGAGAGGGTCTGCGCGACCACGTAGGGGTTCATGGCGATGCCGCCGTTGGCGATGGCTGCGGCCATGACCGCGTTTTGCATGGGCGTGGTCTGCGGGCCGGCGGTGTGCCCCTGGCCCACGGGCTGGCCGGCGCCCGCCCATGCCAGCTCCCACTCGGTCATCAGCGAGGGGTCGGGCATGATGGAGGCCGCGGTCGAGAAGTCCAGGCCAAGGGGCTGCCCGTAGCCAAAGGCGTTGGCGTACTGCACCAGGGAGGTGGCGCCTACCTGGTTGGCAACCTGGCCAAAGACTACGTTGGACGAGACCGCGAAGGCGCGGCGCAGCGAAATGGTGCCAAAGTTGGCGTTCTCATAGTTGGTGACGTCGGCGTTGCCGATCTCCATGCTGGAGGGGGCGCTGTAGGTCTCCTGCAAGCTGGATGCGCCGGTGTCGAGCGCGGCGGCGAGCGTGATCACCTTGAAGGTGGAGCCCGGCGTATAGAGCGCCTGGGTGGCGCGGTCGTACATGGAGACGCCGGATTCCTCGGTTGCGCTGATCGAGGCATCGACGTCGTTGTTGTCGTAGCAGGGCGCGGTGGCAGAAGCCAGCACGGCGCCGGTGCGCGGGTCGAGGACCACGATGGCTCCGCTCATGCCGGAGAGCGCTTGCTCGGCGGCCGACTGAATGCGCGAGTCGATGGTGAGCTTGACGGAATTGCCCGGCTGAGAGATGCCTGCGAGCGAGTTCACAGCATTCATCCAGCTGGAGTAGTCCTTGGAGCCGGTGAGCGTCTCGTTCATGGTGTTCTCGACGCCGGCGGTGCCGTAGCGGGTGGAGTAATAGCCCACCACGTTGGCGGCGAGGTTGCCGTTGGGGTGGGATCGGCTGTACGTACCGTCCTCGTTCTGAATGGATTCGGCCAGCGTCACGCCATCGGACGTGATGATGGAGCCGCGTTTGACGTAGGCCGCGCGCGCGATGCTGTGAGATCGGAAGAGCGTCGTGTAGGGAAAGAGTGTAGATCGCGGTGGT
>ENA-OQEY01001161-OQEY01001161.1-human-gut-metagenome-genome-assembly--contig:-NODE-1161-length-11670-cov-9.822910_pt1 | contig 11670 bp, 8 predicted proteins | sample MGYA00242801_ERZ504647 | MGnify/ENA primary metagenome ERZ504647 (study PRJEB26092, sample SAMD00036204) | human gut metagenome | host: Homo sapiens | study: EMG produced TPA metagenomics assembly of... | reverse complement strand
TTCAGCAGACGGATATCGAGGTGGAGAACACTCCCGATGAGGAAATGTCGGAGCCTGAAGATGAACCTGAACCGGAGCTAAGTATGTAGTTTGCTAAAGCATTTGCTGTGTATCTTGTAACAAAGGTAGAACTTTTGCAAAAAGTATAGATTTGTGGGCGGATATATGATATATTGCTTGACAAGGAGCGTGATGATATGAAAAGAGCGATATATATTTCAATACTTTGCACAGTAATGCTGACTGCCTGCGGGAATGTATCGGAGTCAACGAAAAGTGCAGAAACCTCAGATGTGAGCCAAACTGCGGTCACGGTAACATCGGCAAAGGAAGAAATGGATACAAGCGAAGCCACAACTACTACGAAAAAGAGTTCGCAGACGGTATCCTCATCTTCAAAGCCGACGGGTATTACTGTAACTACTACAAAGAAATCAGGTTCGTCAGGTGCTTCGGGAAACTCAATTCAGGGACAAAACAATTCCGTGCAGAATAATAACGGTCAGGAAAATAACGTACAGCCTGCGCAGAATAGTCAGCAGACCTATAATTCGCCGTCCGATAACAATCAGAGCAATAACGGTGCGCAGCAGAATAACCAATCGTCTGACAATAAGCCTCAGAATAACAACCCTTCTCCTCCGGTTACAACGGCAAAACCTGCGGTGACAAATCCGCCGACTACTACACCAAAACCGCAGACTGAACCGCCGGAAGATATAATTGAAGATACAACAAGCCTGCAAAGCGTTTTGAATTATGTAAATTCGCTCGGAAGAACAACCGATGAATATTACAATATAGGTGCAGGATTGGGGCACAACGGCTCTGATTATGGAAAAGCCGAAGCTGTTTACAATTGGATCAGAGGGAACGTCAGCGGAAATTGTCAAGTATTCTCAGCAGCAACAATGTACGCTTGTAAAGGTGTGGGACTTGAATGTCGGTATGCGTTTTTCTCACCGGATGCCTGGTACGGTCATATGGCAAACTTAGTATGTGTGGAAGGAACATGGTATGTGTTCGATACACAGGGCGGCAGATTTTTAAAATCAGATAAATACGGTGAAACAACCCGAATATTTGATGAAAATGATAATACAATTGAAATTTCGATAAGCGAATCGGCTTATTGATAATATGTAACAAATATGCAAGTGAGAGAGCCGAAGAAATTTCGGCTCTTTTTCTTTGCGTGAAATCAAAGGAGAAATGTACTTTATGTTTAAAACAAAATCAAAAATATTGAGAAAGCTTGGCGCAGGGTTCATGGCAGGACTCTGTGCTTTTTCTATGCTCGGTTCATCTGTGAGCGGAGTTATTACAGCAAATGCAGCAGGCAACTCGACTCAAAACTCTGCGTTTCCGTCGGCAGATATGGTGATCGCAAAGGCGGCAACGCTTCTCGGTTCTCCGTATACTTTCGGAAATAAGGGATATTGGTACGCATACAATCAGGGTCAGTATACTCCGCTGTCGGTACAGACGATAAACAATCTCGGTATCGACTGTTCGGGACTTGTGTACTATACGCTGACGCAGCTTGGATACAAGACTTCGGGATTTTCTTGGAACAACCCCGTTCCCGTTGATACCGATCACTGGCTGTCGGTAAACGACAACTGCACAATCACTTATGACGGTGTGACTTCAAAAGTCGATGTTGAAAAGCAGAATATTAAGACAACAGACCGTCCTTATTGGGAGTGTTCCGACGGTTCGACGATTACTCCCGGTTCTGTAGTGGTGGCTCAGAATCCATATGGCGAAGATCATGCGTGGATTTACATGGGTGAATTTGATTCAAAAAACGATGTTGTTTCATATCTGAAATCTATCGGTGTATCCGAAAGCCTCATAAATTCCAAAACAGTCGGCGACGGAAAAGGCGCAGGCGGCAGGCATTGGAGAATAGAGTCCAACGGTTCGGAGGGTGTTGTGATCAACAACAAGACCGACGGTAAAACTGCAACTGCTATGAATATGTCGGCGTTCAGGATCACAAAGACCGACGTGACTTTTGAGATAGATAAGTATAATACAAATGGTGATCTTGTGGGAAAATCAAGCGTTGACAATTCTACAGCGGTATATGGAATCTACAGCGATAAATCCTGCAAAAACAAGGTTGCTGAAATCAAAATCGGCAGCAATGGAAAAGGCTCTGTAAAGCTGCCAAACAAGACTTATTACGCAAAGGAAATCAAGGCTCCTACGGGTTACGCACTGGACAAAACCGTGTACAAAATCAAGGCGGGCGTGAACAAGGTTAAGGAGGATTTCCAGACGGGAAAAATCAAAATCAATAAGTCAGCAGAGGATGGCATAATCAGCGGCAGAAAGTTTAAAATCACCTATTCATACAATGGAAAATCTCTTTCTGAAACTGCAAAAACAAATGCAAAAGGCATTGCGACCTTTGACGACCTGAAAGTTTATGATATGTCCACAGGCAAGGCTATCACTTACACTGTTTCCGAAATCAACGTAGATACGAGATATGAAGCTCCCAAGGCGAAGAATGTCAAGCTTACCGACGGCGACGTTGACCTGACCATAAATGTGAAATTCAACAACGAACTTAAAACAGGTTCTATTAAGATCAACAAGCAGTCTGAGGATAATCATAACGGCGGCAGAGAATTTACTGTCACAGGTAACGGCAAGACTTACAGCATAAAAACAGGTTCTGACGGTGTTGCAATTCTTTCCGATATCCCCGTATACGACAGTAACAATCAGAAAATTGTTTACACGATTTCTGAAAAAAACGTACCAGTGAAATATGTTATTCCTGCCGAGCAGACAGTGACTTTAACGGCTGATGAAACTACCTCTGTAACGTTTGAAAATGTGCTTAAAAAATTCACTTTGGAAGTTACAAAAAAGGATTCTGAAAATGGCTCTGCACAGGGGAATGCAAGCCTTGCGGGAGCGGTTTACGGCGTGTTTAAAGACAGTGTTTTGAAAGACGAATACACAACCGATGAAAACGGATATTTCAAGTCCAAGGAATATGTCTGCGGGAATTACACGGTTCAGGAGATTTCTCCCTCAGAGGGATATCTGCTTGATGAAACTGTGTACCCGGTTGGTGCAGAAGCTGAGAATTATTCTATTGAGCATAACCCCATTTCCATGACAGTGACCGAGGATATTATCAAGGGCAATATTTCAATCATCAAGCATTCCGATGACGGAACAACGCAGATCGAAACTCCCGAAGTCGGTGCGGAATTTGAGGTTTATCTCAAGTCATCAGGCTCTTATGAAGCCGCAAAAGACAGCGAAAAAGACTACCTCGTATGCGATGAAAACGGCTTTGCTGCGACAAAAATGCTCCCTTACGGAATCTATGTCGTTCATCAGACCAAGGGCTGGGAAAGCACCGAATATATGGAGGATTTTGAGGTTGTAATCAGCGAAAACGAAAAAGAATATTTCTATTTGCTCAATGACGCAGTAAAAAAATCCTTTGTAAAAATCGTAAAAAAGGACGCTGAAACAGGCAATGTGATCCCCGTTTCGGGCATAGGCTTCAAGGTTTGGGACTGTGCAAATTCCGAATATATTTCTCAAAAAATTTACTATCCGTCAGAAATGATTCTCGACACATTTTACACCGATGAAAGCGGCTCGCTGATGCTGCCGCAGGAGCTTGCTTACGGCGATTACGAGCTTCACGAAGTGCAGTCGGCGGAGGGTTATGTGCTTGATAAAAATCCTGTTCCATTTACAATTGACGGTTCAGTGGAAACCGTAGTTGTGGAGAAAACAAATACCGCACAGAAGGGCAGAATTTCTGTTCAGAAAACAGGTGATATTTTTACAACGGTCGCTACAGCATCATCTGCTTACACGGACGAAAACTGCGAAACTATTGTAAATCCGACAACTTACACTCCCGTTTTTGCAAGCGGAAATCTGTCCGGTGCAGTATTTCAGATTATCGCAGTAGAAGATATTGTGACGCTTGACGGCACGATCAGAGCAAATGCCGGCGATGTTGTAGCTGAGATCACGACCGATGAAAACGGATATGCAGAAACAGACCTTTTGTATCTTGGCAAGTATGAAGTCAGAGAAATTACTGCCCCTGACGGCTATGCTCTTAACGCAGAATCTCAGTTTGTTGAACTGACCTATGCAGGACAGGAAATTGCTGTTCGTGATACCGTAAATACGTCATTTGTCAACGATTATCAGGGTGTAGAAATTTCACTTTCTAAGGTCATGGAAAAGGACGAGTTATTTAACATCGGTAACTCCGATGAATATACCCGAGTTCGTTTCGGACTGTTCGCAGCCGAGAATATTACCGCCGCTGACGGCTCGGTAATTCCTGCTGACGGACTGATTTCTGAAATAAGTCTTGCTGAAAATATGTCCGCAAAGTTTGATACTGCTCTGCCTTTCGGCAAGTACTATGTGCAGGAAATTGCAACCGATGAACATTATGTTCTGAACGGTGAAAAGTACCTTGTAAATTTCGAGTATATGGGACAGGAAGTAACTACTGTTACTGTTGATTGCGGCGAGTTTAAGAATACTTTAAAACGTGGAAAAATCAGCGGTAAAAAGGTTGATGAAAACGAGAAATCTCTTGAAAATGCTTTGTTCGGACTGTTTGCTGTTGATACTGATGAGTTTACTGCCGACAACGCATATATGACCGCTGTTTCCAATGAAAACGGACACTTTGAATTTGACAAGATCCCATACGGCGAGTATATCGTCAGGGAAATCGAAGCTCCCACAGGCTACATTTTAAGCGATGAAAGCTACCCTGTGACAATTTCTGAGGACGGAGAAATTATCGAAATTATAGCAGTAAATAAGCCTATAACTGTTGAGATAAGTAAACAAGATGTGTATGGAAACGAGCTTGCAGGTGCAGAAATGCAGCTTGAAAATTCTGATGGCGAAGTCGTTGATAAATGGACTTCCGATGGAACAAACCATGTTGTTACCGAACTTCCTGCGGGAGGTTACACACTTAAGGAAATTGCTGCTCCCGACGGTTATGTTATCGCAACCGACATCAGATTTACAGTTGATGTTTATGGCAAGATTACTGTAGAAAATGTGGACGCAACCGCTGTTTCTGAGAACGGCAATCCGCTGATTGTTATGGTAGACGAGGCTGCGAAAATATCTGATGTTCCTGATACCCCGTATACAGGCGATAACCACAGCAATTTTGCGGCTTACGCAATGCTTGGAGCTGCAAGCTTGATTATTGCTGTCCTTATCATCACAAAGAAAGGGAAAAAGCATGAATAAGAAAGCGATTAGAATTGCGGCTGCCGTCAGTGCAGCCGCTCTCCTTTGCGGAGGAATTTATCTTCTTGTGAAAAACGATTTGGCACAGAAAATTAAGTGGCGTGATATTATGATATACGCTCCTACCCCGATAGCGCAGGAAACGCTTGATATGGCGGTAGATAACCGTTCTGAAAAGCCGTCCGCAGACAGAGTTCCCGAGGATACAAAAGACGAACTGACCGCACAGGTCCGGCAGCTTTCCGAAGATCATAGCGATTCTGTCGCATGGCTGTATATTCCCGACACGAATATCGATTACCCGATCATGCAGTCGGGCGATAACGAATATTACTCTCACAGAGCGGTGGACGGCTCATATTTGTACGCAGGCTCGCTTTTTATGGACTACAGAAATTCCTCGGATTTCACCGATTTCAATAGTGTTATCTACGGTCACAATATGGGAAACGCAACGTGTTTTGCGGACATTCCGAATTACGAAAACGAAGAATATTTTATGAACCACAGCTACGGCTGGCTGACTACCGATGACGATGTTCGGCTGATAGATTTCTTTGCGGTGGCAAGGACTTCTGATACAAGCGGACTTTATCTTGCCGACCCAACCTTTGAAGAGTGGGATTCACAGCTTAGAAACTGTGCGAGCATTTACAAGGAGATCGGTATTTCTCCCGATGATAACCTGATAACGCTGTCCACCTGCACTTCTGCGGAGGGTAACAGTCGTACAATTTTGGTAGGAAAAATTATAGAGGAGTGATGTGAAATGAAGTTAAAAAAGACGAAAAAGAAGATACTTGCAGCGGTCGCAAGCGCATTGTGCTTTGCAGCGATGATGTCGACCTCAGCCTACGCATCGGGAGATGTTGCGGGAGCTGTGCAAAGCACTTGGAGTACCGCAAGATCGCAGGTGGTTTCGGTTGTAAACAACGTTGTGTTTCCTGTGATTGACGTAATATTGGCGGTTTTGTTGTTTGTCAAGATAGGTATGCTTTACATGGATTACCGCAAGCACGGTCAGATAGAATGGACTCCGGCGGCTATTCTGTTCGGCTGTTTGATCTTTACTCTGACGGCTCCGTTGTATATCTGGTCAATCGTTTAAAAAGGAGAATTTGTGTATGAAAAAAATATATTCAGCTATGTTTTCAGCGGCAATTGCAATGATAATGACCGCCTGCGGAACGATTTCTCCGCCAACAGCACAAACGACAACGGCAGTTACAACAGCCGAAACCAATGTGCAAAGCTTGACGGACTTATCTTCATCTTCGGACTCTGACAGCAAAGTTGATTCAGAAAAAATACAATCCGATACCTTTATCGCAGAGTTTTTCGATTCAAATATCAGCTTTGAAGATACAAGCGAATTGGTTACTGAGTCGATGAAAGGCTGTTCCTTTGAATCGGAAAAAGATGAGTCAAACGGAATACAGAAAATTATGCTTAAAGGCAAAAACGGCGGAGGAATAGTTAATGTTCTATGCATTGATTTAAGTCAAAGTAATCTTGATTACGACATGGAATATATCCTTGAAAACTTCGGGGATTACTATTTCGGACAGACCTCCGCACAGATGAGCGGTATCACTGAGGACGATTTTGTGTCAAATTATCGTATGACAACAAATGTATATTCAAAAGGAAAATATCAGCAGTACGGCTCTGTTCAGAAGTCTGACGGTATGGTGACGCAGTTTGGGTACACGGAAACCTATGCTGTGCTTAGTGAAAACAAGCTGACAGTAGTATCAGGAGCATATCTCGGTACGGATATGATGGAAAGACAGAGTTTTTCGCAGCTTTTGGGTAAGCTTGATGAAAATGTCAAGTATTAAAGGTTGGTGTAGTTATGCCATATATCCCATTTACAGACGAACAAAAAGTCCTTGCAAATTCGGTAGACTTGGAGCAGTTTTTGCGTATGCGGGGTGAAAAGCTGGAACGTGTCGGCAGAGAGCATAAGCTCATTTACTACGACGGTTCGGGCAGGCACGACAGCATAACGCTCCGTGGCTCGACTTGGTTCGACCATAAAAATCAGATCGGAGGCGGTGCAATAAAATTTATGCAGGAATTCTATGATATGGATTTTCAGACGGCTGTGCAGGAACTGTTGGGACAGACGATAACTCCCCTCTCTCACGCTCCTCCAAAAGCTGTTGTGCATGAAGAAAAAACGAAAGAATTCAAGCTTCCCAAATCCAATGAAAATATGCACAGAGTGTTCGCATATCTCATAAAACAGCGTTTCATTTCTCCAGATATTATCAGCCATTTTGCAAAACAGCATACACTTTATGAGGACAAACAGCACCACAATGCAGTGTTTGTAGGGCTTGATGAAAACGGAGTTCCAAGACAGGCAAGCAAGCGTTCAACCAATTCTTTCGGGAAAACTTTCCGCATTACCTGCGAGGGTTCAGATACTCGCTACAGCTTTTCTCACTTTGGCAAGTTGGAAAAGCTGTTCGTTTTTGAAGCCCCGATAGATATGCTTTCGTACCTTACTTTGCACCCCGAAAATTGGCAACAGCACTCATATATTGCAATGAACGGTGTTTATGAAAATGCCGTTTTAACAGCGTTAAAGAATCACTCAAACATCAATGAAATTGTGCTTTGCGTGGATAATGATGAGGGCGGAATCGAGGCTGTTGACAGACTTCGGGATATACTCACAGAAAACGGATATCCAAACGTTAAATGGCTTGCACCTAAATTCAAAGATTGGAACGAAATTTTAAAGGCAAAAAACGGAGCGGAATTTTTGCCTGCTGTTCCTCATAAGCGAAAGGAAGAATATCTGAAAGAAGTGAGTGAACTTGGGTATCTGAAATGCCGTCCCGATAAGCTGACCTCGCAGATCTATGCAACGTTAAAAAACAGACAATACAAATATCTGGCTGAGTATGCTTTGGCAGGCTCTGCATTTTTTATGCCCAAAACCGAACAAATAAACAGCGAATATCAAGCGTTTGAAAGGCTTCAAGGCAAGCTTGGGAGTAGTTACAAGCCTTACACCGACAAGGGCAAAAAGGCGCAAAAACAAAGGAATTTGCAGGATTGTGTGCATGAGGTTTTGCGTGATCTTAAACAGACAGCCCGTACCCGTGAACAGTCAGTACAGACTGCCAAATTGCTGTATCGGCTTGCGGATAGTGCTGTCAGATTGTCGGTTGAGAAAGCTTTAAGTGTACCGATTCAGGAGCAGTGCGAGGATATAGATATCATTTCTGAACCCGAACCGTGTATGGAGTTCGGGTAATGCGATACCCTCCGCCTCACAGCGCAATACCTTGAAGATAACAAACTAACTATGTTATTTAAATACAGAAGAAAGAGTATTTTATGGTGATTGGAAGTGAAATTTTGAGTGAAAAACAAATGATTTTAATTGGAATTTTGGTTGTGATTTTTGTTGTTTTTGCAGTATTGGTAAATTTACTTGACAATAAGTCACTTAACGGAATAAAGGCTAAAAAGATCGGTGACGGTCAGCATGGAACTGCGAGGTGGGCGACTAAATCGGAGATAAAGCAGACTTTTATCCCTCTGCCATTTGAGCCTGAGAAATGGCGTAAAGGTGAAAATCTTCCTGCTATTCAAGGTACGGTGATTGGGTGCAGAGGTTCGGGCAAAAAGGCTGTTGCTCTTGTGGATGACGGTGATGTGCATACTCTTATGATCGGCGCAGCTGGTGTGGGAAAAACCGCTTACTTCTTGTATCCAAATTTAGAACTGGCTTGTGCAAGTGGAATGAGTTTTTTGTCGACAGACACAAAGGGAGATGTGGCGAGAAATTACGGAACTATCGCCAAAAAGTATTACGGCTACAATGTTTCTGTGCTTGATCTGAGAAATCCCACACGCTCGGACGAGAACAATATTCTGCATCTTGTCAACAAGTATATGGATATTTATCTGTCTGATAAAACCGACCTTTCAGCAAAGGCAAAGGCTGAAAAGTACGCAAAAATCGCAGCAAAAACTATTATAAATATCGGCGGAGGTGACAGCTCAAACTATGGTCAGAACGCATTTTTCTATGACGCAGCGGAGGGCTTGCTTGCCTCGGTTATCCTGCTTTTAGCGGAGTTTGGCGACAAAAACGAAAGGCATATTGTTTCGGTTTTCAAGCTAATACAAGACCTTTTGGCAAAGTATCAGCCTGCGCCGAAAGCAAAGCCTAAGATGTATTTTACAAAGCTTATGGACAAGCTCCCAAGCGAACACAAAGCCAAATGGCTTGCAGGAGCGGCGCTCAACGCTTCCGATCAGTCAATGCTGTCTGTAATGAGTACGGCATTATCACGATTAAACAGTTTTCTTGATTCTGAACTTGAACAAATGCTGTGCTTTGGAACGGCGATAGACGCCGAGAAGTTCTGCAATGAAAAGTCTGCTATCTTTATTGTTCTGCCCGAAGAAGATACAAGCAAGTACTTTATGGTCAGTCTGCTTATCCAACAGCTATACCGTGAGATATTAGTCATTGCAGATGAAAACGGCGGAAAGCTTAAAAACAGAGTTATGTTTTACTGCGATGAGTTTGGCACATTCCCAAAAATAGACGGTGCTGAATCTATGTTCTCCGCAGGACGTTCAAGAAAAATATCAATCGTTGCGATAATTCAGTCCTTTGCACAGCTTGAACAGAACTACGGAAAACAGGGCATGGAGATAATCACCGACAACACTCAGCTTACCGTGTTCGGCGGATTTGCGCCAAACAGCCAGAGTGCAGAGGTGCTGTCAAAAGCGTTGGGAGAGCAAACTGTGCTAAGCGGTTCTGTTTCGAATGGCAGGGACAAAAGTCAGTCCTTGCAGATGATTGGACGTCCTTTGATGACGGTGGACGAACTCAAAAGTATGCCGAAAGGACAGTTTATCGTTATGAAAACGGGCACTCACCCGATGATTAGCAAGCTGAAGCTGTTCTTCAAATGGGGGATAAAATTTGAAGAAGAATACAAACTTCCCGATAAGACCGCCCGTGCCGTTTCATACAAAGAGCGTGACGAACTGATAAAAGACGTTGAGGTCAAATATTCGCAGAAGAAAAAAGCCGAGCCGGCTGATGAGATCGAAGTTGTCGATTATGAGGAGTCTGAGGAATTTGAAGAAGAACAGGCTAAAAAAACTAAGATCAAAACGAACAGGAGCTGATGCAAATTGATATTTCCAAGAAGAATTTACGATTTAGGTCTTAGCCACAAGGCTGTGGCTGTGTACTGTTATCTTGCAAACCGTGCGGATATAAACGGGGAATGCTATCCATCGGTGCGCAGGATCGCAGAAGATTTGAGCATACACAAAAGTACAGTGTATCGTGCATTTACGGAACTTGAAAACCGTGGATTGTTAGAACGGATACCTCGCTATCATATCCAAGGAGGACGGCGAAGCTCGCTGTACAGAGTAAAGGGCGAGATAACAAAGGCAGGAGGTGGTGCGGATGTTTGATTGGATCTCAGACGCCATTGACTGGATAGGCGACGGAATATCAAGCCTTTGGGACAATACAATAGGTTCTGCGGTAGATACCATAACAGACGCAATCTGGGATGTAATGTTTGAGTGGCTGTTCAACCTCATTTACGGCGCAGTTGCCGATCTTTTTGAATTTATCAATGCAAGCACAAGCAGTATTTTCGCTCTGTCGTGGGTGCAGTCGTTCATAGCATTGTTCCACAGTCTCGCATGGATGCTGTTTGTCTGTGGACTTATCGTGGCGGTGTTTGACACGGCGATAGCCTATGAATCTGGTCAGGCGAACATCAAAAACACTTGTCTGAACGTGTTGAAAGGGTTCATGGCGGCAAGTCTGGTTACTGTTGTTCCGCAAAGACTTTACTCGTTTTGCGTTAATTTGCAGGGTACATTTTCAAGCGATTTGCTTGGAAATTTCATATCGGGAACAACAACGACAGTAGCTGATTCGGGGCTGACCGTGATTATGGCACTGGCGATGGACGTAAGTCTGTTCAGCCTGTTTTTTATCATACTTTTCGGCTATTGTACAGTGAAAGTTGTGTTTTCAAACATCAAGCGTGGCGGCATCATGCTGTGTCAGATTGCTGTGGGAAGTCTGTATCTTTTTGGCATTCCGAGAGGTTACACGGACGGTTTTTACAGCTGGTGCAAACAAGTTATTGCCACCTGTCTGACGGCGTTTTTGCAGACAACTATCCTCTATCTCGGACTGCTGACCTACACTCAGCACGCTCTGCTTGCGGTGGGAATTTGCTTGTCGGCAACGGAAGTTCCGAGGATCGCGCAGATGTATGGGCTGGACACTTCCGTAAGAGTCAATATGATGAGTGTTAGTCATACTGTTTCTATGGGGGCTAAGGCTGTCGGTTTGATTAAGGGGAAAGCGTA
>ENA-OQEY01001157-OQEY01001157.1-human-gut-metagenome-genome-assembly--contig:-NODE-1157-length-11701-cov-3.619666_pt1 | contig 11701 bp, 12 predicted proteins | sample MGYA00242801_ERZ504647 | MGnify/ENA primary metagenome ERZ504647 (study PRJEB26092, sample SAMD00036204) | human gut metagenome | host: Homo sapiens | study: EMG produced TPA metagenomics assembly of... | reverse complement strand
TGTAAGGCAGACGCTCTCCCAGCTGAGCTAAGCGCCCATCAAAGTTGGTGACCGGAGGGGGAATCGAACCCCCGATACCGCCGTGAAAGGGCGGTGTCTTAACCGCTTGACCATCCGGCCAAAAAAAATGGTGATCCGCCAGAGGATCGAACTCTGGACACCCTGATTAAGAGTCAGGTGCTCTACCAGCTGAGCTAGCGGACCACGTCAGTCACTGAAAAGTGACTACTCGTATATAATACAGCATGAGGTCATTTTATGCAAGTACTTTTTTCTTTTTTTGAAAAAAAATTTTACAGGATCTTGCTGGATTCCCTATGGACAAAACGTCCCTTCTCCTCCCCTTCAAAGGAGCCTTTTCAAAAGAAAACAGGGTACCGTCCCCAAAAACGAAACGATACCCTGCTTTATGATTCATTTATTTGTGAGTGCCGCGGCTGCGCAGCTTGATCCACAAGGGACCAGCCAGGAAGGTCGACGTATAGAACCCACTGCTAAAGCCAACAAGCATAGCAAAAGAAAAGTTCCGAATCGTCTCCCCACCAAACAGGAAGATGGCAATGACGGCAAAAAGGGTCGTCGCCGACGTATAGATGGAACGGTTCATCGTCTGCCAGATTGAATTATCCACCATATCCCCCAAGCTTTCGCTGCGGCGGTGAGTATGGAGGTTTTCCCGGATCCGGTCAAAAATAACAATCGTTCCGTTAATGGAGTAGCCAACCACCGTAAGGAGCGCCGCCACAAAGGACGAATCCATTTCAAGCTGCAGAAGGGAGAACCAACTGAGCGTGACCATGACGTCGATGATAAGGGCGATAATGGCGGCAAAGGCAAAGTTATGCTCAAAGCGGATCGTGATGTAGATGATCATGAGCACCCAGCTGAGAGCAACGGCGCCCATAGCCGATTTTACAAGGTCGCGGCCTACCGTGGCCCCGACGTTTTCCACACGCAGGACCTCATTGGGTCCCAGCCGATTAGTCATGTCCGTCATGGTCTCAACGCGCTGGTCATCACTGATGATGCCCGTACGGATGAGGACGGACTGGCTTTCTTCGGTTTGCTGTCCATCCATACTGCCCAACTGGATGATACTGCTGCCCAGCTTATGGTCTGAAAGGACATCACGGACCTCACTTACGGTTACAGGGTTCTCGAACTTCACATCAATGATGCTGCCGCCCGTGAAATCAATACCGAGATTGAAGCCCCTTGTGAGCATGGACACAACGCCCACCAAAAGGAAGATCAGGGAAATGGAAAAGAAGACCTTCGCTTTTTTCACAATGGAAAAGTGCTTCATTTTTCCACCTCCTTATCTTTTTTCGGAAGGCTGGCTCCATAGAAGAAAGGATTCTTCGTAAATTGGCTGCCAACCAAGGCGTTCAAGATGAACTTCGTAACCGTAATGGCCGTAAACATACTGATGAGGACACCTAAGGCCAACGTCACGGCAAATCCACGGATGGGGCCTGTGCCAAGATAGAACAGCACGGCAGCGGCCATGATGGTCGTCACATTGGAGTCCATAATGGTTACAAAGGCACGGGAAAAACCGGCATTTACGGCTGCGCGCAAGGTCTTGCCCGCTTTCAGTTCTTCCTTGAAGCGTTCAAAGATAAGGACGTTGGCATCAACCGCCATCCCAATGGAAAGAATGATCCCCGCGATTCCCGGAAGGGTCAGTGTGGCATTGAGGCCTTTCATGACGGCAAGGACGAGGAGCGTATAAAGAAGCAGCACAACGTCAGCAATGAACCCAGACAGGCGGTAAAAGAGCAGCATGAAGATAAAGACGCCAGCAACCCCAATGGCAAATGCCTTGACGCTCTTATCCTTGGAATCCTGGCCCAAGGTCGGACCGACGGTGCGGTTTTCCACCACTTCGAGCTTGATGGGAAGGGATCCACTGCGGAGCAAGATAGCCAGATGTTCAGCTTCCTGGGCATTTTGGGAACCTGTAATCTGGGCATTTCCGCCCGTAATCGGTTCACTGACACGAGGCGCTGTCAGGACCTTGCCATCCAGCAGGATGGCAATCTGGTTGCCTACATTCTTTGCGGTCAGTTCGGCAAACTTCTTGGCTCCTTCCTCATTGAACTGAAGGGTAACGACAGGACGGCCCGACTGATCGGCACTTGCCTTGGAATCTTTCAGGTCCTTACCAGTCAGGACCGTATTGCCTTCCATGTCCTTGAATTCAAGCATAGCCGTTTTGCCAAGCATGGCAATGGCCTGTTCCGGGTCCTTGACGCCCGGGAGCTCAACAATGATCCGGTCCCGGCCCTGACGCTGGATGACCGGTTCCGTGAGGCCGAGTTCGTTGACACGGCGCTCAATGATGCTGATGGAACGGTTCATGGCATCATCATCAACTTTGGCTTCCGGTGTATCTTCGGCTTGAAGGACAACATGGGTCCCTCCCTGAAGGTCAAGGCCCTGTTTGACAGAAAGCGCCAAAGGCTTGACTAGGAGCGCAAAGCAGATGATAATGGCCAACACTGACACAATCAGCTTGATCCGATTTTTCTGCTGCAAGATAAAGTTCCTCCTTGATGGATTGCAAATTTTTGCGGATGCCTGGCATCCAAGAAAAAAGACAAGGGACCCACAAAAAGGCACAAGGCCCTTTCATGGCTCCGGTTGAGCGCGGTCCCTCCCCTGTTATGAGGCTTATTTACACACCCTAAGTGCTTTTTCCGTCACAAGATAGCGGATTTTGAAGTCATGGGCCTGAGTCGGCAGTTCTGGAAGGACCTGGACCTCATTGGCAACACCCATGGCAACCCCTTTCGTGCAGCGGGGCAGGAAACGATCATAGAATCCTTTGCCCTTTCCCAAGCGGTCGCCGTGTTCCGTAAAGGCCGCACCAGGAACAAGGATAAGGTCAATATCCTCAGGGCTGATGACCTCGACCGGCTCCTGCGGAGTACGGATGCCATACATATCCTTTGCCAGTTTCTTTAAGGTTACAAGGCGAACAGCCTGCATATGGCCATCAAGGTCCAAGATCTGGGGGACACAGACTGTCTTTCCCATATTAAGGGCTGTCTGCATCGCCTGGTCGACGGAAACTTCCTTTCCTGCCATGGCAAGATACCCCATAATGACCTTTCCTTCTAGAAATAAGCGGCTCACAGAAATGTGGCTGTTGATTTCTTTATTGAACTTATTCAGTTCGCGCTGATTGAGCCTGGCGCGTCTTTCTTCGACTTCCTTACGGACTGTGCGCTTATCCATCTTATTTGGAAGCCTCGGAAGCAGCCGTTTCCTTCGCCTCTTCAGCAGCGTCTGCTTTGGGTTCTTCTACTTTTTCTTCTGCTTTTGCTTCTGATTTTTCTTCTTTTGCAGCCTTCTGCAGTTCCGTAGTGATAACGGTCCCGACAGCAGCGCGGCGAATCCAGATTTCAACGTCTTCCGCGACCTTGATGCGGATGCGATCATCCTTGATCTTGGCAATTTCGCCAAAGATGCCGCCAATGGTGACAATCCGCGTGCCCACTTTCAGGGAATCGAGCATATTGGCGCGCTTTTTCTGATCACGCTTCTGCGGGCGGTAGATCATGAAATAGAAAATCACACCCATAAGGATAAAAGGCCAAGCCATTTGTACAACGTTTTCCATCTTTTACTTACCTCCTACTGGTTCTTTGGTATTGGTCTAAGAACGCCGCCCTAAATTCAGGGAACGTATCATTAGCAATGGCACTGCGCATGTCCTCTGCAAATTTTAACAGAAAACGCAGATTATGTATAGATAAAAGGCGCATGGCAAGAAGTTCTTCCGATTTAAAAAGGTGCCGGATGTAGGCTCTTGAGAAGTGACGGCAGGTATAGCAGTCACAGCCTTCTTCAATAGGTCGGAAGTCCTCCCTGAATTCAAGATTTTTGAGGACGAGCCGCCCCGACCGGACCATAGCCGTTCCATTGCGCGCGACCCGCGTCGGATAGACACAGTCAAACATATCGACGCCTAGGTTCACCCCTTCCACGAGGCAGTCCGGCGTGCCAACGCCCATCAAATAACGGGCCTTGTTTTTCGGCAGGTACTGTGTCGTCTTGCCCAAGATGTCATACATCAGCTCGTGGGGCTCGCCGACACTGAGACCGCCAATAGCCATGCCGGCAAAGTCAAGTTCTGACAAGGCTTCGGCACTGTACTTGCGCAGTTCTGGGTACATACCGCCTTGAACGATGCCAAACAGGCCTTGGTCATCCCGCGTCTTTGCGGCAAGACAGCGCTTTGCCCAGCGTGTCGTTCGCTCCGTCGACTTTTTGGCATAGTCAAAATCAGCCGGATAAGGAATACATTCATCAAAGGCCATGATGATGTCGGCCCCGATGTCTTCCTGGGCCTTCATGGCCACTTCCGGACTCAGGAACTGCTTGGATCCATCAATATGGGAACGGAAGGTCACCCCGTCTTCCGTAATCTTACGGATGGCACCAAGGCTAAAGACCTGGAAGCCGCCGCTGTCCGTCAGCATGCCTCGTTCATAGTTCATGAAGCGGTGGATGCCGCCGGCCTTACGGATAAGCTCCGTCCCAGGCCGCAGGAACAGGTGGTAGGTATTGGACAGGATGACTTGGCTTTTCATGTCGTAAAGTTCTTCCGGCGTAAGCGTCTTGACTGTTGCCTGGGTCCCAACGGGCATGAACATCGGGGTATCAAAGGTACCGTGAGGCGTATGAAGCTTGCCCAAGCGGGCACCGCTCCGGGGATCTTCCTTGATGAGTTCGAAGTAAACAGCGTGCATAAAGACTCCTTTATCAATCTTTGATGAACATGGCGTCGCCAAAACTGAAGAAACGATATTTTTCCTTCACCGCTTCCCCATAGGCATGAAGGATGTTCTCCCGACTCGAAAGAGCCGAAACCAGCATGATGAGCGTACTCTGGGGAAGGTGGAAATTGGTGACAAGGGCATCGACGAAATGGAACTTAAAGCCCGGATAGATAAAAATCTTGGTCCAGTTGCCGCCGGGCACCATGGTGCCGCTTGCTCCCGCCGATTCCAAGGTGCGGACACTCGTCGTGCCGACGGCAATGATGCGCCGGCCCTCTTTCTTGGCCCGGTTCAAGGCAGCGGCTGCTTCAGGGGAAACCGTATAGAACTCACTATGCATTTCATGGTCCTCAATGCGTTCCTCACTGACAGGGCGGAATGTTCCAAGGCCAACATTCAAGGTCACAAAAACTTCTTCAACGCCCATCTCCTTGATTTTTTGCATCAATTCCTTAGTAAAGTGAAGGCCCGCCGTCGGCGCCGCGGCGCTTCCAAGCTCCCGGTTATACACGGTCTGGTAGCGTTCCTTATCCTTGAGTTTTTCATGGATATATGGCGGCAGCGGTGTTTCTCCCAAGCGGTCCAGGATTTCCTCAAAAACACCGTCAAAGCGAAAACGGGCAACACGGCCCCCAAAATCCGTTTTTTCAAGGATGGTGCAGGAAAGTTCATCACTGAAGATGATTTCTGCCCCTTCCTGGAGTTTTTTCCCTGGTTTCACAAGGACTTCCCAATCCGTATTGTTTTTTCGCGTAAGCAAAAAGACTTCAACATGGGCGCCTGTCGTCTTTGTCCCGTGCAGACGCGCCGGCATAACGCGGGTATCATTGAAGACAAGGACATCACCCGGTCTTAGATATTCAGGAAGGTTATAAAAATGACGGTGTTCCAATGCACCTGTCTTTTTATCCATGACAAGCAGACGCGAAGCATCCCTTGGTTCAATCGGTGTTTGCGCAATGAGCTCCTTGGGCAGATCATAATCAAAATCAGTAACTTCCATATTAACTCCTTCATGGCTCGGCCCTGGGCCTCCCCGTTTGTTTGATTCATCAATCAGGCAGAAAATAGTTCCGTCCAGCCCCCATTGTATCAGGAATGGGCTGGACGGTCAAAAATGATAGGCAAAAAGAAGACGCTTTTTTGCGTTGGTTCATCCATGGCCGTAAGGCTCAGTAACGTTCTTCAAGGGAAATGCCCCGATAATAGTGCCGGAGAATGGTCTTATAATAATCCTTTTTCCGACGGGCACTCTTTTCAAGGGCCATACCGCGGGCGCCCCACTGGCTGAGTCCCACACCGTGTCCCCAACCGCCGCCGACAAAAAAGACCTTTTCGTCCTTGACCCCGGCAAATAAGCGCAGGTCCCCAACCTTTGTTCCCATGCCTTGGCGAGTCTTCTTGTCGATGGGGATCTTCTTGCGGCCCACTTCATAACCATAGGCATTCTTGATGGACACATCGATGGAGTCAGGTTCATCCGTTCCGATGGTTACCTCAAAAAGAGTGCTGTTAAGGCCCAATAAAGATCTCACCTGGCTGCCCGTGAGGGTTACGTCACGGCGGCTGCCCTTGAAGGTCATCCGTTTGACCCGGCCGCTGGTACCGCGATCACTGGACCACTTCATGGGCGCTTTTCCCAGTGGCAGGAGACGGATGCCCTGCAGCTTGCCAATGTCATAGCCGCCCTGTTTCAGCGTCCGTTCGAGCTGAGCCTCCGTAAAGCTCTTGGTCCAGCTGTAGTTGGGAGAATCCTTGTCATCATCCTTGACGGCCTGAAGATAAGGGATATCCTTTCCCCAGACATTTACGGCCGCTTCTGTATAACCGCCGCTCGTACTGTGGAAAAAGGCTTGGATGGGCTCCCCGTCATAAACAGCCGTCACGCCGCGCGTTGCCTTGACGAGTTTTGTCGTATTGGGATGCTCAGCTTCGATACCGCCATAGACCTGTCCTTGGTCCGTCGCCTTGATATCAAACCCTTCATACTGGGGATGATCCAAATGGTAGAGAGCAAAGCTGCGGGCAGCAACGGCCTGGGCCTTGATGGCTTCATCAGGCCACAAAGGAATGACTTCCTTAGCCACCACCCCATAAAGATATTCCTCCACGGGAAGCGTGTTGACAATGGTAAGGCGCTTTTTTTCACGGGTCATGACCGCCGTCAAGGCCCCGCGGTATTTCTTCCGGTTCACAAGGACGGGCTGACTGGCATTTTGGGCCACAAAAGAAAGATTGCCGCCAGAAAGCTTTTTCTTATCGGCATAAAAACGTCCGCCCTTGACGGAGATGAAATGCCGCCCTGGTGACAGGGTGACCTTCTTTCCCCGTCCATCAATGACCGTTATTTTTCCAGCAGAACTCAGTTCTGCCGAATACTGGTCCACGACCAGGCCAACCCGGATCTTAGGACCTAGGGAAGCGGCCGAGGCACTTAGGGAAAAAAGCAGCATAACGGCAAGGAAAAAAGCTGTCAGGATCTTTTTCATCTTCATCGCCCCGCGTCCTTAGCCATGATTTCGGGAATGTTTTTCTTCCGCTTGCGAATCTCATAGCGATCCCGTTCGCTAAAGATGCAGCCACAATACGGCTGACGGTAAAGATCAAGGTCGAGACTGATTTCAACGCCTTCTTCATACCCCGTACGAAAATCTTCATAATAGAAGGGAATCTCAAACCGCGCAGCCGCTTCTTCGGCGGTTCTGCGGATGAGGGCATGCTTTTGGTAAGGGCTTACGAGAAGGGTCGTGGAAAACGCATCGAAGCCATGTTCCTTGGCGTAGCGGGCGGCCATTTCAAGACGCACGCGATAGCAGTAAGCACAGCGCACAGTCGGTTCACTGAGCATGCCCCGAAGCGTATCTTCCAGAGGATAGCTCTTATCCGCTACGAGGGGATAATGACGGGCCTCACAAAATTCGCGAAGCGTATTGAGGCGCCGCTTGAATTCTTTGTAAGGGTGGATATTGGGATTGAAGTAATACATCGTAAAGGTATGCCCTTCAGCCGTCAGTTCCTTTGTTGGATAGCAGGAACAGGGACCGCAGCAGGCATGAAGCAGGATATTCATGGTCATCTTCCTTCCGGATAGGCAATTCCAAGATAACGATATGCCGCCGCTGTTGCCTGACGGCCTTTAGGGGTCCGCTGGAGCATGCCCAGCTGCATGAGGTAAGGCTCGTAGACATCTTCTAACGTCTCTGATTCCTCATTTAACGAAGCAGCCAGGGTATCGACACCGACAGGACGGCCGCCAAAATCCTTGACAAGCTTCGTAAGCAGGCGCCGGTCACTGCGGTCAAGGCCCAAGTCGTCGATTTCAAGTCGCTCCATGGTCTTCCTGCAGATTTCCTTGGTAATCGTGTCCGCCCCGGCCACTTCGGCAAAATCCCGGACCCGTTTCAGGAGGCGATTGGCTACACGGGGCGTACCCCTGCTGCGCCGTCCGATTTCATAAGCTCCTTCATGATCAATCTTGACGTTCAGGATTTCCGCTGCCCGTTCCACAATGATCTGGAGTTCCTCGGCCGTGTAAAATTCCAGATGGCAGATGACACCAAAGCGGTCCCGCAGCGGAGCTGCCACGCTTCCCATACGCGTTGTCGCCCCAATGAGAGTAAAGCGCGGCAGGTCAAGGCGCACACTGCGGGCAGCAGGGCCCTTGCCGATGATGATATCAAGGGCGTAGTCTTCCATAGCCGAATAAAGAATTTCTTCCACGGTCTTGGGCAGGCGGTGGATTTCATCGATAAAAAGCACTCCGCTTTCGTCCAGATTGGTCAAAATAGCGGCTAGGTCCCCCTGCCGTTCCAAGGCAGGTCCGCTGGTAATCCGGATATTGACGCCCAATTCGTTTGCGATGATGTTGGCAAGGGTCGTCTTGCCAAGGCCAGGCGGTCCATAAAGCAGGACATGATCCAAGGCTTCCCGGCGTTTGAGGGCAGCCTGAATGAAGACGGTCATATTCTCTTTGACCTTTTCCTGACCAATATATTCCTGGAGCCTGCGCGGCCGGAGACTGTACTGCCAGCCATCCTGAACCTGCTCACCGCCGGCAATGATGCGCTGATCTTCTTCCACAGCTTATCCCCTCCTTGCCATGACCTGGAGGGCCTTTTTGAGCAGGTCCTCCGCTGACATGTCCGCCGTCACCTTGATGCGGTTCATGACGCCTGAGATTTCATTTTGGGTGTACCCTAAGGAAGCAAGCGCCTCCATGGTTTCCGTCAGGGCAGAAGCTGGGCCTTCTGGAGCGAGGAAGCCTCCATTTGATTCGGGCAGCGGGCCTTCTGGTCCCGTCAGGTCCTTTAGCTCCAAGAGCATGCGTTCTGCCGTCTTTTTTCCAATGCCTGGAAGCTTGGTCAGGAATTTCACATCCCGATTCTTGATGGCAAGCAGGAAATCGTCCACCTTTGACGCGGAAAGGATTCCTTGTGCCACCTTCGGGCCAATGCCGCTTACCGTAATGAGCTTTGTAAAAAGACCATAGGCCTCCTGGGAAAGAAAGCCGTAAAGGGTCAGGGCATCTTCCCGGACGGCAAGGTACGTATAGACCTTGACCTTATCATCAAGGACCATGCGTCCCAAATCCGATGTGTTCATGTAGATGCGGTAGCCGACACCTTGGGTTTCAACGAATGCATAATTGCTTCCAATCGTATCGACGCGTCCTTTGATAAATCCAATCATTTGAGTTTCTCCATAAGATCTTTTTCGCGGACAAAATTAAGGCCTGTAATGGCAATCGCAAGGGCATCTGCTGTATCATCCGGTTTCGGTTCTTCCGTTAAGTGGAGCAGCTTCATGACCATATAGGTCACCTGTTTCTTATCGGCCCGGCCCGTGCCCGTAATGGCCTGTTTGATCTGGATCGGTGTATATTCATAAACCGGCAGATCGGCCATGGCCGCTGACAGGACGATGACGCCGCGGGCCTGTCCAACTGCAATGGCCGTTGTGACATTGCGGTTAAAAAAGAGCTTTTCTACGCTCATGAAATCCGGCTTATACTCCTTGATGAGGCCGGTCAAGGCTTCATAGATGATCTGGAGCCGTTTTTCCGGCAGCATATCCTTATCGGTCAGGATGGATCCGTAATGGATGGGAATGAGCCGGCTTCGTTCCAATTTCACCAGACCGTAACCGCAGATCGCGGTCCCCGGATCGATTCCGAGTGCTAACATGGGGCCTCCTTGATCACAATCCATTTCCTTATATAACAAACAAGCCGGCCCTGGTAGTCCCAGACGGCCGGCCCAAATCCAAGCTTATTCCTCGTCAGGCAGATCTGCGTTGGTGTACACATCCTGCACATCGTCGAGTTCATCAAAGCTGTCGATCATTTTCTGTACTTTTTCTGCATCCTCACCGGTAACGGCAATGGTATTGTCAGGAATCAAGGACAGTTCGCTCATGGCAACGTTGATATTGTGGTCAGCAAGGGCCTGTTCCACAGCATCATAATCTTCCGGAGCGGTCGTAATGACATAGGTATCATCGTTGGTTTCCATGTCCTCGGCACCCGCTTCGAGCGCAATTTCCATCACTTCGTCCTCAGCCGGAGCGCCTTCCTTTTCGATGGTGAAAAGGCCTTTGTTCTTGAACATCCAGCTTACACAACCAGATTCACCCATATTGCCGCCCTTGGAAAAGACATGACGCACATCGGCAGCTGTACGATTGCGGTTATCCGTCAGAGCGCTGATCATAATGGCAACGCCGGCAGGACCGTATCCTTCATAGGTAATCTCTTCGTAGTTCGATCCTTCTGTCGTCCCTTCGCCTTTGGCGATGGCGCGCTTGATGTTTTCTTTCGGGATGTTATTGGCTTTGGCCTTGGAAAGGGCCAACTTCAAGCGCATATTGCCCGTTGGATCGGAGCCGCCCATCTTGACAGCAATGGTGATTTCACGGCCGATTTTCGTGTTGATCTTGCCGCGCAAGGCGTCGGCCTTTCCTTTTTTGAACTTTATATTGGCCCACTTGGAGTGTCCGGACATACTGAATTCCTCCCAACAAAACTGTGTACTACCCGCCTATTCTATCACAAAGCGCTTATTTGCGCAAATAGACGCGTTCCATGTCAACATGCTTGACTTCGTTCTGGGCAAAATCGTTGTCGCCGGCACATTTGACCTTCGTTGTGTCAGCAAAGCGTTTGAGAAGAACACGCGTAAGCCCCGGTTCCGTGAGTGATCCCGGACCATTGAGACAGCCCTTGACACAGGCCATACCTTCTAGATATTTGATGTCAAGCTTGCCATCCTGGTAATCCTTGAGTGCTTTGAGACATTCTTCCAGACCATTGCAATAGTGGCTGTTTACCGTGATGTCATGGAATTTTTCCGTATAGTCGTTCACGGCCTTACTGACGCCGGCTTCCTGAGGGAAGCTGCATCCATCAGCGGAAGAATCAGGCTGGAAGTCCTCGGCTTCCAGTTCAGCCGGGTTGATTCCTTGGCTGTCCATCATGCACTTTAATTCCTCAAAAGTCAGGGAATAATCGATTTCATCCGGATGCTCGCGGGCTTCGACTTTCTTTGCAATGCAGGGACCGACAAAGACCGTGATGGCACCAGGATCATTGTGTTTTACAGCCTTGCTGCGGGCCACCATCGGGGAAACCGTATCGGAGATGCAGTCAGCAAGGGCCGGAGCATGACGCTTGACCGTTGCCACAAAAGCAGGGCAGCAGGAACTTGTCAAGAGTTTCTGGTCGCCGTGCTCCACCTTTTCCACGTATTCCTCAGCTTCTGAAATGACCGTCATATCTGCCCCAACGGCAACTTCCTTGACTTGCGTAAAGCCCAGCATGCGGCAGGCTTTTTTGATCTGACCGGGAGAGACCTTGAGCCCGAACTGACCGACAAAAGAGGGCGCCAAAAGCGCATAGACGCTGCGATTTTCAGCCT
>ENA-OQEY01001155-OQEY01001155.1-human-gut-metagenome-genome-assembly--contig:-NODE-1155-length-11713-cov-4.178068_pt1 | contig 11713 bp, 6 predicted proteins | sample MGYA00242801_ERZ504647 | MGnify/ENA primary metagenome ERZ504647 (study PRJEB26092, sample SAMD00036204) | human gut metagenome | host: Homo sapiens | study: EMG produced TPA metagenomics assembly of... | reverse complement strand
GGAGGCGGGGGCGCGCGGCCCGCCACCAACGAGGGATCGGCAGCCGGCTCCGCGGCCGCAACGAGCAAGGACCCCTCCGCTGCCGCGACGGGCAAGCTCATAGTCGGCTTTGACCAATCGTATCCGCCGTACGGATACGTGGGCGATGACGGCGAGTATACGGGCTTTGACTTGGATCTTGCCCGCGCCGTCGCGGAGGAGCAGGGCTGGGAGCTCGAGCTCGAGGCGATTGACTGGGACGCCAAGGACACCATGCTCGAGTCCGGTGCCATCAACTGCATCTGGAACGGCTTCACCATGGATAATCGCGAGGACGATTACACCTTCTCCGACCCGTACATGCTCAATGCCCAGGTCGTGGTGGTGCGTGCCGATAGCGGCATCGAGGACGCCGAGGACCTTGCCGGCAAGACGGTCGTGACGCAGGTCGATTCCGCCGCCGAGGCTGTACTCAAAGACGACGCCGCCGACCTGGCTGCCACGTTCGCCTCGCTCGAGACGATCGGCGACTACAACACGGCGTTCATGCAGCTCGAGTCCGGCGCGGTTGACGCCGTTGCCTGCGACCTCTCCATCGCCATGTATCAGATGACGGCCAAGCCCGATGCTTATGTCATGCTCGACGACTATCTTTCTGAGGAAAACTATGCCGTCGGCTTTAAGAAGGGCGACACGGAGACTGCCAAGAAGGTGACTGAGGCGCTCAAGGCCCTGTACGAGGACGGGACCGTCGAGGAGATCGCCGCCAAGTACGCTGACCAGGGGCTTACCATGGACAACTGGCAAATCAAGTAGCGGCTTTCCCAAGCGCCTCATCTTCGCCCGGTGCCGAGAGCCCATGTGCGTCAGCACGTCGCGCTCTCGGCACCGGGCGCACCCGGGGCGTTTGGAAGGTCGTATCGACTGCGAGGTGCCGCGACGCCCGGCGGCGAGACGCTAACGGACATGGCGGTGGGGTTGCCAGCGAGAGGCCCCGGGCGCACCCGGTGAGGAGGTGCCCGGCGCGCCCAGCGGGAGGTGCCGGGCGAGTCCAGGGCGTTTGGAAGGTCGTATCGGTTGCGAGGCGTCGCGGCACCCGGTGAGGAAGCACCCGGCGAACCCGTCGGGTATGGCCCCGCGGGCATGGCGTTACCGCTTGAAGGAGAAAGGGCTCGCGCCTTGGAAATCACGACAATGGTTCAGATGCTGGCAGAGGGTTTTCTCACCAGCTTGCAGATCTTCGCGTTGACGCTCGTGGGCGCCCTGCCGTTGGGTATGGTGGTTGCCTTTCTGCGCGGGAGCCGATGCGTCGTCGTGCGCGCCATCACGCGCGTCTATATCTCCGTGATGCGCGGAACGCCGCTCATGTTGCAAATGTTCGCCATCTATTTCATGCCGTACTACGTATTCGGCATCCAACTTACCCCGGACTCCAAATGGCAGGCAACCATCGTCGCCTTCATCATCAACTACGCGGCGTACTTTGCCGAGATCTATCGCAGCGGCCTGCAGTCCATCCCGCGCGGTCAATACGAGGCCGCCGAGGTCCTGGGCTATTCCAAGCCACAGACCTTTTGCTACATCGTGCTGCCGCAGCTTATCAAGCGCATCATGCCGGCTATCGGCAACGAGGTCATCACGCTCGTCAAAGACACGTCCCTGGCCTTTGCCATTGGAGTGGGCGAGATGTTCTCCACCGCCAAGGCGCTTGTCGCCTCGCAGGTGAGCATGGTGCCGTTTGGCATAGCCGCGGCGATTTACTGGGTGTTCAACTTTATAGTCGAGGTCGCGCTGGGGCGCATCGAAAAGATGCTTGCCTATTACCACGACTAGCGTTTGACGGGGGTTCTCATGCCTGTTGTATCTGTGAGGGACGCCCGCAAGGCGTTTGGCGGCACCGATGTGTTGCGCGGTATCACGCTCGAGGTCGAGCGCGGTGAGGTCGTAGCAGTGATTGGCCCTTCGGGCGGCGGCAAGTCGACGCTGCTGCGATGCATGACGCTGCTCGAGACGCTCGATGCCGGCGACCTGTCCTACGGGGACTTGGCCGTGGCGCGCCAGGACGGTTCAGGCAAGGCGATCTATGCCAAGGGCGACGTGCTCAAACAGGCTCGTAGCTGCTTTGGCCTGGTGTTTCAAAACTACAATCTCTTCCCGCACTATACCGTTATGCGCAACATCACGGACGCGCCGGTGCGCGTGCAAAAACGCCCGGCCGCCGAGGTTGAGCAGCGCGCCCGCGAGCTTGTCGCGAAGATGGGGCTCGAGGGTTGCGAGGACAAGGTGCCCTGTCAACTTTCGGGCGGTCAACAGCAGCGCGTGAGCATCGCTCGCGCTTTGGCCATGGACCCCGAGGTGCTGTTCTTTGACGAACCCACGAGCGCACTCGATCCTGAGTTGACCGCCGGTGTTTTGCGCGTAATCAAGGAACTTGCGGTAGAGCATATGACCATGGTCGTGGTCACGCACGAGATGGATTTTGCGCGCGACGTCGCGGACCGCGTGGTGTTTATGGACGGCGGCGTGATTGTGGAGGAGGGGCCTGCGGCTCAGGTGCTCGGCGACCCGCGCGAAGAGCGCACGCGTGCATTTTTGGCGCGGCAAGGCAGGTAAGGGCGGCCCGGAGCGGCGCCTGGCGCAGGTGATCGCGGCCCGGATCGGCGCCCGACGCAGGTGATCGCGGCCCGGAATGGCTCCCAACGCGGTTGAGAGCGCCCCCGGAGTGGCTCATGATGCAAACGATAGTGCCTGGAATGGCTTCCGGCGAGGTGATTGCAGCTTGCAACGCCTCCCGGCGCGGGTGAGAGCGGCGCGGAACGCCTCCCAACGCAGGCGATCGCGGCTTGGAACGCCTCACGATTTTAGTGGAGGGGGTCATACATTAAAATGTGTGGGGTTCCTTGAGATGGGTCGAGCACACAGCTCATTTCGGCAACAAAACCCCTGTTGAGAAGAAGGCAAAACGCCGGTGTATCCGCGTGGTCCAGAATAAACCCCACACATTTTAATCGCGGGTCTTTTCTAGGGCGCGACGCTCCCCTTGCGACGGCATTTTTTGGACGTTCCCGATCGCTTGCATCGCGATGAGGGCGCGGGCCGCCCGCTTGGGCGGGCCCAGAGCGGGCCGACTCGCTTGACGGCGCCGCGTGCTTGCAGCGTCCCGCCCGTCGCCCCAGCGTTTCGTGCCGCTTGCGGGGCGGCCGGAAAGCCGTCCTCGCCCTTTGGTAGGATGAGGCGAGCCAAGATGAGCATTTGCCAGGGCAGAAGAATGGGAGCGCGTGATGGCGGATAAAGTGTTCAAACTTCCACTGTTTGCAAAAACACAGCAGCTCAAGCCCATTCCGGGTGGTGATACCGGTCGCGTCTTCATGATCACGAGCGCCATCGCGCCGCAGCCCGAAAGGAGCATGGGCTACGTGGTGGAGGCGGCCGGGCCGCGCAGGGTGATGATCCACGCGTGGCTCGCTCTGGGCGGTGCCATCTATGCGTGCGACGAGCCCTTGGCAAAGCGCCCCGAGCGCGACTCCGACGCGGGCATTTCCAAAGACGACGAGGGCGAGATCGTGTTCTACGTGAATCGCGAGGGCAGGATCGCCAAGGTCGCCCATCTTGCGCAGCGGGAGCAAGACGGGCGCGTGAGCGTCGTAGATTGCCGCGGTGACCTGGGGGCGTACGGCTCGGGCGCGTACGATATCGACGAGATGGGCGCGGCGTGCTTTTTATCCCAGTGGCTCTTCCCGCGTGAGCGCGGCGCGGAATATTCCCTGGTAAGCGTTGCCGATGTCTTGGACGGTTTGCTGACTTCCTCCTATCCAGACGCGCTCGATGCCGTGGTGTATCGAGGCCGTCGCGAGGGCGCAGGCGGCTTTGAGCGCTTTGCGTCTCGCTCGCTTATGGCAGCGGGCGCCGAGCGCGTGCGGCCCATCGCCGCGGCGCACGATATCGACCTGCGTCGCCTGGGGTCCACGGGCCTGTTTTGGACGGCGTGCAACAAAAGCGAGCTCGACGAGGCGGAACTCGATACGTTGCAGGCGGTCGAGGGTGCCCTCAACCGCCTGGTGTTTATGGAGCGCGAGTTGGGCGACGGGCAATCCCCGTTGGTAGGAGATGTGACAGAAGAGGCCTGTGAGCGCTCATCGTTGGCGTCGCTTTGCACGTTCGCCTCCGTGGCACCGCGGTTGATGCGCGGTTGCGACCGGACGAATGACTTTTCGACCGTGCTGGGCGCGGAGTCCGCCCGCGGCGGCGAGTGGGACGTGCGCACGCGCTTTGCCGCAGCCACCGAGGGCCTGCGCGCGCCCTTTGGGTTTGACTACCGCTTTGACTGCGATGCCCGTGCGGGCGTGTTCGCCGTCGACGTCGCCGTGCCGTCGTCCTCGGTGTTTCCGGCGACGGACCAAGCTGGGCACAACGCACTGCAGGCCGCGTACGTGCTGCGCCTTGCGGCGACGCTCGCCGCCGTCGCGTTCGGCTCGGGCGTGGGCGTGATCCGCGCCGTGGTCACCGCGCACGAGCGCACGCTGGCGGGCCGCGTTATCGCCTCGTTGGAGCTGAGCCGCCAGCTGTTCGCCATGGAGGTCATGCCGCTTATCCAGTCGGGCGAGCTGCTCAAGGAATCCCTGACCGCCGCGGACCTCATCAAGATGCTCTCGCCCGTCGCGGTGCATATAGAGGTCGGCGCGGATGGAGGGCTTTGCACCATTGAGCCGCTTGACGCCGGCCTGCCGGACCGCTCGGTCAAGATGGCCGACGACCGCCGTCCGCTGCCGGATTCCCTCGTGGGGCTCCTGCATGCCGACACCGTGGCGGACCTGGACATCTTTGACGCGGACGACGACCCGCTGCGCGACCGGTATCGGGAGATCTGCGAGCGCTACAAGGACGACTCCGCGCAGGCGGACGGCGCCTCGGGCTCGATCGCCGCGGAGCTTGTCGACCTGATCGCCGCATACGACATGGCCGACGCCCTGCAGGACAGCGACGCGCGGCCGCTCTATTGCGTGAGCATGGTCGCCCGTGCCGTTGTGGGCCAGGTCGATGAGGACGAGTCGGTGCGCTACCGCAAGATTCCCGACACTGCCTACGACGCCCGCTCGATGCTCTGTCGCATCTATCGCGAGCAGGGGAATATCGAGGATGCCATCGGCCTCGCCGAGGACCTGGTGCGCCTTGCTCCCACGTCCTTCACGTCGTACCACTCGCTCGCACTCACCTATCGCGAGGGCGGTCGCGACCGCGACGCCGTGGAGGCGCTGATCGACGGCCTGCGCTTTGCCGCGGACCCCACCGACATCGCTTGCGCATACTACCGTCTGGGCTTCCTCTTTTGGCAGGGCGGCGATCCCGCGCTCGGCCTTGCCTGTTACACGCTGGTCAGGCCCAACACGCTCTTTTTTGGCGAGGCACAATCCGAGATCGGCGAGCTCATGCAGGAGAGCCACATACACCGCAGGCCAACGATCGACGAGGCGTCCGCGGCTTTGCGTGCCGACGGCGTGCCGGTGGCTCCCGTCTCGCAGCTGGGCACCACATCCGCGCGCGCCGCGGTGGCGTTGGTCGACGCGGGGCTCTTCGACGCCGCGAACTCGCTCGTGCATTTCCTCTCGTCGATCGACGTGGGGCCGAACAGCTTTGACGTGCTCGCGCAGGTGCGCCGCTCGTTGAGCCGGGGGTAGGTCCGCAAGAATCGAACTGCCCCACGCCGCTGACCTACATGGTACGTTGGCAGCCTTAGGGCTTAGGGTTGCAAGAACCGAACCGCCCCGCGCCGGATGCGGGGAGCGGCTTACGAAACGCGAGTCGCGACGAACGTTCTATAGGGGAAGGCGAGACGGTCGCAAAGAGCGAATCACCTGCGTCCTCGTCGCCAGGTGTACATGATGCCAAGGAGCCGTCCGAAAGGGCGGCTCCTTTGCTGTCGGGTCGCGCTGCCCTTTACCGCGCGCAAGTGCAGATTGCCGAAAGCTGGAGAAGGTGAATGAAGGGCAGGGCTGCATGACGAGATGCGCTGCCCGTCTTTGCTGGGACGATGCGATGGCGCAGCTATTCGCCCTTTACCGCGCGCAAGTGCACGCTGGGCGAAAAGGGTGCGGCATTCGCGTATGAAATGGGTAGGCTCAAGCCATACGGCTGTCGTGCGGGGATGCACAGGGCACCTCGCACGCATTTTCGGCGCGCCTCTGCGCGCTGGGAAAGGGAGGTGTCCCATGGGTGCACCCAAGACTGGTAACGTGAGGAACGTGGTGCTCGTAGGCCAAGGCGGGGTGGGCAAGACCTCGCTCGCGGAGGCCATGCTCCACCTTTCCGGCAAGACCGCCCGCCTGGGCGGCCACGACGGCACCAAGCCCACGCTCGATTACGATGCCGAGGAGGTCAAGCGCGAGTTCTCAATCTCGACCTCCATCGCGCCGATCGACTGGAAGAACGCCCGCATCAACGTGCTCGACGCCCCGTGTTACCCCGACTTCATCGGTGACGCCTACGCGGCCATGAGCGTGTGCGAGACGGCCCTGTTCGTGGTCGATGCCGCCGAGGGCCCGCAGCCCACCACCGTCAAGCTTTGGTACGCCGCTGAGGACCTGCGCCTGGCTCGCGCCGTGTTCGTGAACCGCGTGGACAAGGAGAATGCGGACTTCGACATGTGCCTCGAGATGCTGCGCGAGCGCTTCGGCACGCGCCTGGGCGCCGTCACGCTGCCTTGGGGTACCGGTGAGGATTTCAACGGCATCATCGACCTCGTCCGCATGAAGGCCCGTCATTGCGACGGTACCAAGCAGATCGAGACCGAGATCCCCGAGGAGTTCCGCGCTGCCGCCGAGGCCGCGCATGAGACGCTTTGCGAGCTCGTCGCCGAGGCCGACGACGACCTGATGGAGAAGTACCTCGAGGGCGAGTCCCTCACTCAGGACGAGGTCGAGGGCCTGCTCGCCAAGGCCATCGCCAAGCGCCTGTTCGTCCCCGTGTTCGCCGGTTCCTGCATCAAGGAGCAGGGCGTCAACTCCCTCATGGACGATATCGCGACCTACTTCCCCGCGCCCACCGATTACGGTGAGATGCCGCTCATCGACGGCGACACCCTCAAGATCTCCAGCGAGGATGAGCGCCCCGTCGTCTTCGACTTCAAGACCCTCAACGATCCCCAGCAGGGCCGCCTGTCCTTCCTCAAGGTGCTCACCGGCACCATCGAGCCGGGCATGGAGCTCGTGAACGCACGTACCCGCAAGGGCGAGCGTCTCACGCACCTTTACGTGATGTGTGGCCGCGAGATGACCGAGGTCGGCCACGCCTATGCGGGTGACATCATCGTGGTGCCCAAGCTGGGCGCCGAGACAGGCGACACCCTGTCCGTGACCGGCAAGGTCGAGGCCGCCGCGTTCGCGTTCCCCAACTCCCAGTACCGTATCGCCATCGAGGCGGAGAACCGCTCCGACGAGGACAAGCTCTTCACGTTCATCGAGAAGGCGTGCGAGGCCGACCCGACCATGAGCATCGACCGCGATGAGGAGACCGCCCAGACAATCATATCGGCGGTGGGCGAGGCCCAGGTGAGCGTCCTGCTCAACCGTCTGGAGGATCGCACTAAGATCGCGGCGCACATCGTCCCGCTGCGCATCCCCTACCGCGAGACCATCCGCCGCGTGGCCTCCGCCCAGGGCCGCCACAAGAAGCAGACCGGCGGCGCCGGGCAGTTCGGCGACTGCTACCTGCGCGTCGAGCCGCTGCTCGACGGCACCGAGTACGAGTTCGTGGACGAGGTCGTGGGCGGTCGCATCCCGCGCTCTCTCATCCCCGCGGTGGACAAGGGCGTCCAGGAGACCATGAAGGACGGCGTGATTGCGGGCTACCCGCTCACCGGCATTCGCGTGGCCTGCTATGACGGCTCCTACCACCCGGTCGACTCCAACGAGATGGCGTTCCGCACGGCAGCGCGCATCGGCCTGAAGAAGGCGTGCGAGGATGCCGACCCCGTGGTGCTCGAGCCCATGGAGAACATCAAGGTGACGATTCCCGAGAGCTACGCCGGCGCGGTGATGGGCGACGTCTCCGCCAGCCGCGGCCGCGTGACCGGCATGGATTCCAACGACCGCGGCGAGACCGTGGTCACCGCAACCGTGCCCTACGCCGAGCTCGTCGATTACGCCACGCGCCTGCGTTCGCTCACGCGCGGCACCGGTGACTTCACCATGGAGCCTGCCGGCTACGAGCAGGTGCCCTATGACGTGCAACAGAAGCTCGTGGAGATCTACGAGCACAACCGCGCCCAGGGCAGGTAGTCCGAGCGATGTGTACGGCGGCGCGGCCGCAGTGTGATCGGTAGGAGGCGGGCGCATCCCCAGCGGTGCGCCCGTTTTTGCGAGAGGGTCGATATGTCGAAAAAACGCGCTCGCGGGCGTTGTTTTGTCGGCATATCGACCCTTTCAGCCAAGGCGCCTCAGAATGGGGACAGGCACTGACTTGAGGTCGGGCCTTGCCGTCCGCGATCTCAAACCAGTGCCTGCCCCCTTTCTGAGGCAGGGCTTTACACGGTCCTTACATGTGGCTTTCCCGTGCCTGAACTGCGTTCTTTATCATCCTCGGAGTTCGACTGCCGTGTAGAGGAGGAGCCTGGTGGATCGTACGTCTGAGGAAAGCGCCCGCGCCATGGCACGAGCCGCCGAGGCGGCTTCGGTGCGTGAGATGGGCGGCGCCGCGTTCGCCCAGGTGGGGCTCGAGGCCGAGGGGCCGCAACCCACGCATGCCACGCGCCTGGCCGTGAGCCACGTCAACCTGTATTATGGCGACCACCATGCGCTCAAGGATGTGTCGATCGAGATCCCGGAGCGCGAGATCACCTCGTTCATCGGCCCGTCCGGCTGCGGCAAGTCCACGCTGCTGCGCTGCTTCAACCGCATGAACGATTACGTCAAAGACTGTCGCATCGAGGGCTCCATCACCCTCGATGGCCAGGATATCTACGCCGACTTCAACACCACGCTGCTGCGCCAACGCGTGGGCATGGTGTTCCAGCACCCCAATCCGTTCCCCATGAGTATCTACGACAACGTCGCGTACGGTCCTCGCGGCATGGGTATCAAGAGTCGCTCCGAGCTCGATGACCTGGTGGAGGAGTCGCTGCGCCGCGCCGCTTTGTGGGACGAGGTCAAGGACAAGCTTAAGGCGTCGGGGCTGTCGCTTTCCGGCGGCCAGCAGCAGCGCCTGTGCATCGCGCGCGCCATCGCGGTCAAGCCCGAGGTCCTGCTCATGGACGAGCCCACCTCGGCGCTCGACCCCATCTCGACGGTGCAGGTCGAGCAGCTCGCCATGGAGCTCAAACGCGACTACACCCTAGTGGTGGTGACCCACAACATGCAGCAGGCCGCGCGCATCTCCGACTCGGTCGCGTTTTTCCTGCTGGGCGAGCTGGTGGAGCACGGTCCGACCGCGCAGATCTTCAAGGCCCCGCGCGATCGGCGGACGGAGGACTATCTCACAGGCCGCTTTGGCTAACCTCTGGCTTCCCCAAGTACCGCATCTCGGCGCTCACTCGTCGGGCGCCGCACGCAAGGCGTGCGCCCTCCTCGTTCGCGCCGACCTGCGGCACTTGGGAAACTCAGAGGTGCGGGGCTGAGGCGTTTGGGTGGATTGAGCCTGGACGCTAGGCGCGTGCCCTCCGCGTTCGCGCCGACCTGCGGCACTTGGGAAACTCAGAGGTGCGGGGCTGAGACGTTTGGGTGGATTGGGTTCGAGGTTGCTGCGTGCGGGGTGCGGCACCCTCTTTGTCCACACCGACCTGCGGCGCTTGGGAACCCCAAGGTTCCTGAGGCGAAGAGCGGTGTTGGGCTTGGCGCGGAACGCGGGGCGCGCGGGGTAGAATGGACGCAAAACGGGCGAAGGGAGCCGGTCGCATGATCTATTACGTCGAGGATGATGACAACATTCGGGGGCTCACCCTGTATGCTCTGCGCCAGCAGGGGATCGAGGCGGAGGGCTTCGCCTCGGACAGCGAGTTCAAGGCTGCGGTCGCACGCCGCGTGCCCGACGCCGTCCTGCTCGACATCATGTTGCCCGACACCGACGGCCTCGAGATCATGCGCCGCCTGCGCGCCGACCAGGCGACGGCGACCGTTCCCATCATGATGCTCACCGCCAAGGACTCCGAGCTCGACAAGGTGGTGGCGCTCGACGGCGGTGCGGACGATTACCTCACCAAGCCGTTCTCGCTCATGGAGCTCACGAGCCGCTGCCGCGCCCTGCTGCGCCGCGGCGGCATGACCAGCCGGCCTGCCTCCGAGACGCTGCAGGTGGGTGGCATCGAGCTGTCTCCCAGTCGCCGCACGGTGCGCGTTGAGGGACAGGAGCTCAAGCTCACCCTGCGCGAATTCGACCTGCTCGAGTACCTCATGCGCAAGCCCGGCGTGGTGTTCACGCGCGAGTCGCTGTTGCAGAGCGTGTGGGGTTGGGACTTTGACGGCGGTTCGCGCACGGTGGACGTGCACGTGCAGACGCTCCGTCAAAAGCTGGGCGATCACGCGGATCGCATCGAGACGGTCCGAGGCGTGGGCTATCGCCTCGCCGATCTCTAGATGGGCATGCGTAGCGCAGGGAAGCCTGCGAACGCGGTGTCCGGGCGTCGGCAAACGGGCGGGGTGCCCGCCGCGCCCGACGGTTCCGCCGTGCCGGGCCCCTCGACGAGCGCGGTGGAGTCCGCACCCGCCTCGTCCGGCAGTTCCGCCGTGTCTGCCCCTTCGACGAGCGGAGCGGAGCCCTCGGGTGCTGCCCCGCGGCTGCGCAGGGCGAAGAGCGCCCCTCGCTCGCTTTCTCGCCGCGTGTTCGTAACGCTGCTCACCATCTCGCTCACCACCATCGCCGTGTTCGCGCTGGCTCTGACGTTGTTCATGCAGCAGCGCCTGATGAGCTCCACCTCCGCCGAGCTCGCCAACGAGGTCCGCATCGTCGCCGCCTCGCTCAACAGCTCGCCGAGCTACCTCTCCACGCTCAAGCGCCTGCACCTGGACGGCACGCGCATCACGCTGGTGGGGGCCGACGGAGACGTGCTGTACGACAGCGACATCGACGAGGCCACGATGGAGGACCACGGCAACCGTCCCGAGATCGAGCAGGCGCTCAAAACGGGCCGCGGGTCGGCGGACCGCTCGAGCTCGACGCTGGGCGAGGTCATGCTCTATGAGGCGATGCGTCTGGCGGACGGCAGCGTGATTCGCCTGGCCCAGGGCGAGGCCGGTTACCTGGCAGTGCTGTGGTCGCTCGCCGGCCCTGTGGCGCTGCTCACCACCACGGGCGTGCTGGTTTCGATTGTGGTGGCGCGCCGCGAGTCTCATCGCATCATCGAGCCGCTGCTCGAGGTCGACCTGGATCACCCCCGCCGCAACGCGCAAAACGCCTATGCCGAAATGGAGCCCATGTTGGAGCGTATCGAAAGTCAACGCCAGGAACTCAAGCGCCAGGTGCGCGTCCTTGCCGACAACGATCGCATGCGCCGCGAGTTCACGGCGAACATCACGCACGAGCTCAAAACCCCGCTCACCACGGTCTCGGGCTACGCGGAGCTCATCGCCAACGGCCTGGTGACGGACGAGGCCGACCTGCGCGATTTCGGCCGCCGCATCTACAGCGAGGCCGGCCGCCTGACGTCGCTGGTGAACGACATCCTCACCCTGTCCAACTTGGACGAGGCCGAGCGCTCGGAGGGCGAGGCCGCGGCGGCGACGTTGGGCGCTCGCGAACCCATCGACGT
>ENA-OQEY01001149-OQEY01001149.1-human-gut-metagenome-genome-assembly--contig:-NODE-1149-length-11786-cov-4.625758_pt1 | contig 11786 bp, 3 predicted proteins | sample MGYA00242801_ERZ504647 | MGnify/ENA primary metagenome ERZ504647 (study PRJEB26092, sample SAMD00036204) | human gut metagenome | host: Homo sapiens | study: EMG produced TPA metagenomics assembly of... | reverse complement strand
CCGTTTCGCTGTCGCTCACAAAGGATCCCTGTTCCTCGCCAACGCTCACAAGGACCGTTCCAAGGGCGCCGGACCAGGTATTGGACGTGCTCTCAAGATGCAGGTCCGTCGTTCCCGTATGGCTCCCCATGACATAGACATGGTCGTTGCCCGTATTGGTCGACCCATCAGCGTCAAGATAGAGCGTTGCGCCGTCACCGGCAAAGGAACCTGCCGTCAGCGTCTCACCCAGCCTGCCGTCCATAAGGCTAACAGACCCCCCCTCTGCGTTCAGGGTACTGACAGTAGAAGAATCCGTCAAATTCCACGTGGCGCCGCCTGCAAGATTCAAGACGAGGTCGTTTGTCGCCAGATCTTCGATGGAGTCATCCGAAGTTGTTCCCATAAACGTATTGGCAATGGACGCCGTAAGAGTGCCTCCATGTAATGTCGCGAGGCTGCCTGTTACCGTATCCGCTGTAAGCGTAATCTTTGCTCCCGTATTCACAGCCGTGACAGATCCCGTTACATTTCCTACGTCTGCCGTAATGGAAGCAGGTGAATCATCTTCGGCATAGAGATTGCCGATGACAGAGCCCGCAGTAAGGGTAATATCAGAGTCAATGGCACTTACATCGCCTGTCAGCGTCCCACCGATTGAAGCCTTGATGAGGCTGCGGTCCGTTGCTTTGAGGTTCCCAACAAGAGAATCCGAAAGAGTTGCCGTCAGTGTGCTGTCTGGACCTTCTGCACTAAGGTCGCCCTTGGCAGAAGCCGCTGTGAGAGAAAGGGTGCCCGCATTTTTTGTAATCTCTTTAGGTTTTCTGTCCCACTTGGCCGTCGCGTTTCCCGTATAGACATCTGAAACAACAGCCGTTACCGTACCAGCATCGGCCAAAAGGTCACCAGTCAGGGTCTTTGTCACCCCAGCCTTACCGATGGCGACCAGCGATCCTTTTCCTTCTGCCTTGGCTCCATTTTTTAAGGTAATCTCCTTGCCGTCGAGCTTCACTTGGGTATTTACGGTACTGCTGAACCATTCGCTGGACTGGACCTCCCCTGTTACGGAAAGGGACTCTGTTTGGCTGCTGCCAAGGACCAGTAAACCGCCGCTTGACGCTCTTACAGGAGACATAAAAGAATCCCATGGTTTTTCTTCCGTCTGGGATATGGTTACTCCATCCACGATGAGGGATGCCAGGCTTCCATAAGCATCTATCTTGCTATCTAAGGTCACGGCATCAGCGGTAATCGTTGTCTCAAGAAATTTCGGTGAAGATGGATGACTCCATACACGAATCGGACCATGACTTTCTACAGAACTTGTCCCAGCGCCACCGATGGTGGCCGTCCCACCCCATTGATGATAATAATCGAGGTTTTTTGTACCAAGAACAATATGCTGGCCTTTGACTGTAAAATCTGACGCTCGGATTGCAATCCCGTCCCCCACATGAACGGATTCCGTTGCGTCACTGCCAATCGTTACGGAACTTCCATTTACTGCATAGATATATTCATGTCCTATCTCATTCGTCGTGCCGCTGTCGGTTGCTGCTTCATCCTTAAAAACAATCTGTTTTCCCAGCACAGTCAAGGAAGCGTGATTTAGCGTATTTGTTTTCTTAAGGGTAACGAGACGGGTCTCTTCCGTACCGAAGGTTGTCTCCCCCTCATTATATGTATTGACCGCATCCGTTGTAATCTGGGAACCCCGAAGCGTTGTGGCAGCTCCTGCTCCAACGGTGCGAAGCTCTCCGGAAACCTTGACAACATCCGTACTTTCCGAGCCGATTTGAACCGTGCCGCCTGCATAGGCCGTACCGGTGTCATTCGACGGGATGATCCCACCTTCCGTATTTCCGTTAAAGATTCCCTTTGGTACGGTAACGGCGATGTTTTTGCCGGAAAGGGTCAGGGACGCTTTTGAGCCACCAGCCGCGGACGATCCGTCAACTGCAATGGCAGCCCCATCATCCGAATTTTCTACAGCTATCGTAAGGGACTCTGTTTCATCACTGCCATAGCTATAGGACGCACCATCTTTGACCGCTATGCTTGTCGTTTCTTTGATTTCGATAGGATCAGCCGCATACGCAGTTCCTGATGATACGGTCAGCAAAATAGCAAAGGTCAGCAGTGCTCCCCTTTTTCCACTTCTTCCCTGCATCTTTCTTCCTCCTCTACAGCAACAGGTCAATTGGAAGATGTCAAATCTTCTTTTTTTTACCTCTTTCTGCTAGTTATCTATTCTTTGATTATAACATATGGAATCGCTTATGATAAATTTCTTTTGATCATAGTATATGTCAACAGGTTCTCAAAAGACCCCTATAAGATTGTGCCGCAGCCTCATTACAAACAGAAAATGGAGCTTACGTGGCCTATGGCTGCGCGGCTTTCCGTATCCCCATCAATTCCCCCGTTTCTCATTCCCACATATGGAACCATAAGAGATTTCTTGAGAGCACTCCTCAAGGCTTTTCGCAGCGCCGCGCTCTTCGGGACTTCTACGGGCGTAACCTTGCTGAAAAGCCGGCTTCCAGCTTACCATTTTGCAGGCCCGCAAGGACCCTAGCCATGGCTAAGCAGCCTTCTTTTCCCCAGCACCGGCCTTCTTTTTTCATCCCGTAGGCATACGGTCTGTAGTTACTCACGCGCGTCCCATAGCACCTCACCGATTTTTCCAGTCCCTTGCGCATAAAGTGAAGACTCAGCCTGTCCCAGTTTCTCGTTAAATCGCCGCGAAGGCGGCAGAAAGGTTCAGATGCCCTTATTCATCTCAAATTCGTTCTTGGCCCCCTTTATTATGTTGATGACAGAGACAATCGATTCCATGGGAGACCTTCCTTTGTTTCGATAAGCAGTGTCTGGACAACACGCTTTCAACAATCGCAGTCTCCCCTTTATTATGCAAATATGATCTGTACCTACCGAGAAACATGGTACGCTTAGTTCATTAAGAGTGCCCCCATGAAGGGCGCACAAAAGGACTCAAAGCAATGAAAAATGCTTTGAGTCCTCTTCTAAACAATCATATTTTATTTCGTAATCAGAAGCTGTAACGGACGCCGAGACTCCATTGCCACGGAGCCGCTACATTGCCGCCGCATGTCTTTTCAGCATCAATGTAGAGATACGTTGCTTTGTTAAGGTTCAAATTGGCGCCAATGCCCACTTCCCACCAGCCGCCGCCAATGTCATCACTAAACCGTTCCTTAGCGCCCTTATAGGTCATGTTCGTTATAGTGTCACCATCAAAGTCGTAAAGGTAAGAAGCTTTGGCATAGAGGTGACCAGCCTTGATGTCCCTACCTAAGACCATGCCCAGACGGCCAACTAAGCTGCCAGCACTGTCGCTATAGACTTTGACGCCGTTTTTGGTCAAGAAATCAGCTGCACTGACACGCCCATAGGTCAGTTCGGCCTGCGGTTCGATCCAGAGGCCGCCTTTTCCGTGGAACCGTTTACCATATTCAGCACTGACACTGAAGGCGTCGTTGTCGTAGCTGGCACTGCCGGCACCGTGGAAGGTTTCATAGTCCGTATCTATATGGGTATACTTGGCAATAAGGTCGATGAAACTTCCATCATCAGCAAGGTAGGACCCATAGATGGCAGCGCCGTCATGGTCGTTATCCGCCGTGCCGCGGTAGAAGGACGTCGTCCCGTCGGTCTTGCTGTAGGCAGCACCAACGGTCCAGTTGCTGCCGACTTTCGTATCCCAGCCCACTTGATAGTAGCTATACTGGTTCTTCATGCTTCTTACGCCGTATTTTATCTGGCCGCGGACCATACGAACCCAGAGACCTTGCTGGCCTTTGCTGTCACGCAGTTCACCCAAACGCTTATACATATCGTTGTTTTCCTGACGCCAGGTCATGAGGTTCATTGCAGCAAGCGAGGCAATGGCCACGTTCGTCTTATTCGGCGTATAAGTTAACTTTACCTTCCCATCCGTCGCGTTATGTTTGGAACTGTCGGCGCCGCTTTCGTCGGTCTTACCGGAATCAGTACCACTCGTGCCATCTTCGTGCTTTGTATCATCCGTCTTATGGGCATCCTTATCAGTCTTCGGATCAGCATCTGCCTTATCTCCCGAGCCCGTGTCTTTTGGCGGTTGTTCGTCGGTCTTGCCGGGATCAGTTTTATCCGTTCCATCTTTGGGCTTTACGGCATCATCCGGCTTGGAAGCGTCTGTATCCGCCTTCGGATCGGCATCTGCCTTATCTCCTGAGCCCGTGTCTTTTGGCGGTTGTTCGTCGGTCTTACCGGAATCGGTTCCGTCTTTGGGTTTCACGGCATCATCCGTCTTGGGTGCGTCTGTATCACCCTTGGGATTGATATCTTCCTTATCGCTTGCATCCTTTTCTTTTGGCGGGTGTGGCATCTGTACTTTGCCATCCACCACCTCAAGTTTATAGCTGCCAGCGAGGACACCTTCAGCAGTCGTCACGTGGTTAGCTACACTTATGCCTTTTTCATTTCGTGTAATATCAGCAAGCTTTTGGGCAACTGTATGATCCTTCTGGATGTCATCGGCCATCCCACCCGTTCCGTGAACGGTCAAGTCTGTTTCATCAGATTTTTTCTTGATGGTCATCGTATGATCCAAGGATTCCGTATTCACCGTAAGAGAAGTTCCATAAACGTTGTCAACAATGATTTTCTTTGCTCCGTCGCCAAGGTTAATGATGCCATCCGTGCTATGAACACGATTCACGAAGGAATCACCGGTTACGTTCCAATGAGCCCCTTTGCTGAGAGAAAGAGAAAAGCCACTGATTGGTCCGTAAAAAGGATTCCCACTGTCAGGAGCAGCAAGGTTCTCGGCACCCTGGCCATCCTTCTGGTAGGCACATCCTGTCCAGGATGATTTGCTTCCTGAAAGATTCAGGTTGATATAGGAATTAACCAAACTCTTATCAACTTTGCCTTCAGTTGCCTTGTCCAGCGTTTCAAATTGAATATCACCATGAATTACCGTCGTATGGGCACCATCCACATTGATGTTGACTATCGAATTCTCGCGGACATCGATAGCCGTAGGGGCCGTAATCATCGTATCGCCCGTAATATCTATTTTTCCGTTGGCGAAGCCGTAAATAGCTGTATCAGCAGCCCCTGCAGCCGTAAGCTTGATGGTGTCAGCAACAAGAGCAATGGAAGCCACATCTTCCGGTACCGTTTCATATTGGGTGGTATGTTGAACATAAAGTGCCCCACATGCTTCCCTGTTTGACGTAATAGAAATCTCCTTAGCTTTCAGGGTAAGATGGGGAGCCTTATATTTCGAAGGGATCGAGGTAATAGACCGAACGGCGTCCTTATTTACACTGGTTTCAATGGTCATTTTTTCCGTAGTATCACTGCCGACAGTAACATCGGCTCCATCATATGCCATGACGGCATCAGACTTGATGTTTCTTCCCGTCACTACGAGGTCAACGTGAACATCATTGCTTTTAGCATCAGCGTCATCACCATAAATGGCCCAATTACGGCCCTTAAATGTTGTAAATTCTACGTCACTGCCATCCTTACCCAATTTTACAACAGAAGTAGGATCAGGAAATTCTTTGGCCTCTGTTTTCTTTCCATCAAGAGTACCCGGACCAACATAGACATTTGCCGCGCTGACAATCCTTGGCACAACTATAATTCCGCCCATCAATATCGCGCCCAAAACTGCTTTCTTTTTCCTATTCCCCATCTTGTAAATGACCTCCTCTATTATTTGCAAGCCGCAATCGTTCCTCATTCTTGATAAGAGTCAGATAATTTATTTCGTTATATAAAAAATAGTCTTTTGAAGTCCCAAAAGACATAATGGAAGATGATCCTTGACCTCAAAAACTCGGTTAGTATATTGTCTGAAAAACACTTGGGTATATACCTCTTTGACGGGAAGATTTTACCTTTTTAATCGTAAAATTACAAGATTACTAGGTGTCATTTTTTACACTCTGTTGCATCTTACTTACGTTTCCTTAATAAAGTTGTTTTATTCTGAATAATCAGTCAGTTATAAGATGACCGCTGTTACCCCTTTACGTTTTCTGCACGCTGCTCATCAATAAGCCATGTATCACGCGAATGGATTTCGAAATTATGAAAGTCCTCACCCCGTATTCCCTATGACCTAAAAAATGACCCCTATCCCCCTTTACTATCGAAAAAGGACTCAAGGCGATTTTCTTCACCTTGAGTCCTCGTAAGATTCGCCATCATTTTATGGCCACACAACAATCTATCATTTTCAATCCAGATCCGTCCGGAAACTCTAGCTCCTTTGCTTATCCGTCTAATCCAAGTCTCATAGCTGGACTCATAGTCAGCCTTATCTTAATCACTGTAAATCTTCCTAGAAACAATCCAAAAACTGTCCTTGGATGGATTCCTTCAATAAGACAAAGTAGAGGATGTAAGGTAACGATTTTCGGGGCCTATTAAGTGGCTAATTTGAAACGTATCCTAAGATATGCCAACGGATAATCGAGTAGGAAGGATTGCCAAATGAAAATCCCAATCTCTCACACCACCGTGCGTACCGTTTGGTACACGGATGGGTTCCTCGTTTTCATAAACGTGCGTTAATAGCCCGCCATGGTTATGTAACGAAGGGAGGCTATTTGTTTTACCTTGTGGTAACGCGGCATTCAAATTGTCTTGCGTCAAGAGTTACCCCAGCAGACTGCCCGCTCATAAGGTTGCAATGGTGTCGCTGTATTCGGCAATGGGTAGGCGTTCCCGCATATCCTTGCTGCTTGGCGGCTGCCTTTTGCGGGCAACCTTCTTCATGAAGTTTTCTGCTTTCAATTTCCTGTTTGACTTCCTTCATTGACTGACATCTCCTAGGATTCGGTCCGTCCTGTACTACGGCCTCGGCTGATTCCTCACGATAAATCTTGTTTGGGCCATGGCCGCCAACTTCACGGCTCCAGCCATGTCCGTGAGGCCTTCCCAGGTAAGAATCATATCCTTTTTTTCTCCATTCACCTGCCGCATCTACCCTTTGGGATTCCGGGGCGTTATAGGAATTCAGTCTGTTTGGTGGCCTTCTCCATCCCAAATTGGCCTCATGCGATTTCTGTTCGTCAGGTCAGAGATTTGCCTGCTCCTTCCTTCGGGTTCCACCTTACAATGTTGCCTTTGATGTTCGGCTATGACTTTCCCACAACTAGGGCAATCCAGGGACTTTCACTCTTACGAGTGCGCCCATGCCGGGCGCACCAAAAATGGGCATGTGAACCGCAAAGGATCCACATGCCCATATATGGTACTTATCAGAAGCTCCAGCGCAGTCCCACATCCCAGCTCCAGTTCTCATCGTAGCTGGAACCGTCGCCCCGTTCAAGGTCGAAATAGGCCTGCAGACCGTCATTGATTTTATAGGCGCCGCCCAGTCCATAGGAGAACCAGGTATCGCCATAATCTTCATGGACGCGCAGCCGGTCCGTATCCACGGACATGACCGTCACATGGTTGCCGCCAAAGTCATGGTACCAGTTGGCTTTTGCATAGACCGTAACGCGCGGGCTTTCATACCCAGCCCGGGCTCCAATCCGTCCCAGGGCGGTGTTCATGCTTTCGCCTTCCACGTGCACCCCGTTCGAATCGGTGAAGGCATCATTCCGGAAGTGTCCCAGGACAACCTGGGCCTGCGGCTCCACAAACCAGCCCTTTTCGTCCTTTTTCTTGTAGCCATATTCGGCCCCGAAGGAAAAGCCCGTACTGTTCGACTGACCGTCAATGAATCGGCCAAGACCGGTATAACCAAATTCATTTTCATACCGTGACCCTTTGAGGCTGAGGTCAAGGTACTGCCCGTTTTTCCAGACTTGCGTATCGTAAAGGCCTAGGGTATAGCCCTTGAGGTCCCCTTTCCCTGACACGTAGGTTGCATCGCCATCAAGGTAGGCAAAGCCCACACCGATGACGTGCTCCTTCGTGTCTGTCTTCTTATGGAGCCAGTCGTAGCCCACTTCGTACTCATTATACTTGGAGTCAACAAGAAAATCGCTCTCGCGGCTGAATTTCTTGCCCTTGCCCCGAGCCCAGATTCCGTTATCCGTATTGTCCGTAAGGGACCCGTCCGCTTCGCCCATGCGGCGGAAGAGCGTATCCATGTCGCTTCTCCAAAGAAGGTAGTTGCCTCCCGTAATGCCGCCAAGGTTCCGGACCACCGTCGTGTGGTGCCCTTCGTCATTTGTTGGAGCCTTCGTAAAGCCCTTGAGGTACCAATCGGTGCTGTAGCCATCTGTCACGTTGTCGCTGGTGCTTGCAAGTTCAAAGTTGTAGTAGTAGAGAGCCGCTTCTGTCTCCCCGTCGCTCACAAAGGATCCTTCTTCATTCCCTACGCTAGCCAATACGGTGCCCAGAGCCCCTTCCCAGGTATTGGACGTGCTGCTAAGATGCAGATCCGTCGTTCCCGTATGGCTTCCCGTGACGTAGAGATGGTCGTTGCCCGTATTGGTCGTCCCATCAGCGTCAAGATAAAGCGTTGCGCCGTCACCAGCAAAGGAACCTGCCGTCAGCGTCTCACCCAGCGTGCCGTCCATGAGGCTAATAGCTCCCCCCTCCGCGTTCAGGGTACTGACGGTAGAAGAATCTGTCAGGTTCCACGTGGCGCCGCTACTAAGGGCAAGTGTCATCGTATCGGCATCGTCTGTCGTCTTACCTGTAAAGGTATGGCTGACAGTTGCCGCAAGAGTACCGCTATCGGAAGTCGTAAGGTCACCCGTAAGGGAGCCTGCAGTTAAGGTCAAATTGCCGCTATCCGTGGCCGAAGCATCTCCCGTATAAGTTCCGGAGAGCGTCGCCGTAACAACGCCTTTATCCGTGGCCGTAAGGTCACCTGTAAGGGTCTTTGTCACCCCGGCGCTGCCAATCGTAAGTGCAGCCCCATTTCCCGTAGCAACGGCGCCGTTCTGCAAGGTAATCGCCGAGCCATCAAGGGATACTTCTGTATCGGTCCCATCCACTAATGAAACAGAAGCAACCGTACCAGCAAGGGTAAGGGACTCGGTCCTGCTGCTTCCTAGGGCAATGGCACTTCCATAGAGTGCTGAAATTGGATACGGAGACACTTCTAGAATAGGCGTATCTCTCGTCAACAAAATTGTTGTTCCATCTACTACGAGGGAAGATTCTATCCCATATGTGCTCACAATTCCACTGAACGTCACCGTATCTCCCGTGACAGTCGTCAAGTTGCTTTTTTGGTGGTTTCGTGTTGTCTGCATAAGCAGCGCAGTATTTATGACGACTGATTCGGTATTCTCATCGCCAATGGTAACGGTTCCGCCATAATCGTGATAAATCCCAAAATGCTGATCATCATTTAGTCCAATGACAATCTCATTTCCCTTTAGGGTGAGGTCAGCATCCGTCACATCAATATCAGCCCCAACATCACCCCCAATGGTAACAGTTGCTGTAGTATCGTCACCAATCGTGACAATACTTCCATCGTATATATCAATAGATGGACTACTGTACAACATTCCGTCTAAATAGTAGCTACTATTGCCAATCGTGATGTCATTGCCGAGTATCGTTGTCTTTGTATTGACGGAATCAAAAAGAGTATCCACATAGACAGATTCTGTGCTTTTAGAACCAATCGTCAAGGCCCCACCCCTATAGGTATAGATGCGAGATTGTACAGCGATGGAAGATCCCAAAAGCTTCGTGCTAGCGTCACTGCCTACAGTCTGGATTGGGCCGTTTACGATTAAGGAATCCGTACTGTCCGAACCAATCACTAAGCTGCCGCCTTCATATTCAGTATCAAAGGTTTCTTTTGTTAATTTACCATTATAGATACCGTCTTCTGCCGTGACGGAAATAGTCTTTCCATAAAGCTCCAGCTTGGAGGCACCCCCACTAACAACAATGGACGAATCATCGCTGCTATTTTCCACATCGATTGCAAGGAACGTTGTACTATCGCTGCCGATTCGAACGGAAGCTCCCTCTTCCACATGAATCCCCCGCGTTTCGAGGTCATAATTATAAGTGACGCCATCTTCTCCAACTGTATTATGGGTCAGGGAAATCGTGGAACCATCGACAGTGATGCTGCTGCCGGAATCAACAGCTCCAATCGGGCCTTTTATGGTAACCGTACCCGATGCAGTTACAGCAAGGCTGCTGCCACCGTCCGCATAGAGCGTGTGATCCTCATCTCCCCCGCTTCCCGAATCAGCAGAAGGATTTGGGCTATAGTTCAAGGTCACATCGCCTGCATTTAGGTTAACGGAAGACGCCGCACCGTTATCTCCATCCGTTGACAGCACTTCTCCCGTTGTCGTAAGGGAAGTTGTATTTGCAGTCCCTATGGTAATGGTCGCTCTGTTGGTTGCTGTTACCGCTGCATAATCGTCCCCCTTATTGATGGTGATTTCTTTTGCATAAAGATTCACCGTACTCTTGTCCTCGGCAAGGATTTCCCCATTTGCCGTCAACCTGTCATAAGGTAAAGAGCTTGACCCAATCGTCACGACAGATCCTCCGCTGGCGTCGATGGCTCCCTCACCATCGGCGGTTCCTGATGGGGTAAAAGTAATCGTACCGCTCCCTGTCACGGTGACCTTAGCCTTATTTGTTGCATAAAGTTCGTCCAGTGTTTCATTGGACGAAGTCACGTCCGATGTTCCGCCATGATAGGAACTTGCAAAAGCTTCTCCCGACGCTAACGCGAAGAGGACGGCCGCCGATAAAAGTACTTTTTTCTTATGGGATAAATACATCATCATCATTCCTCCTTGAATGTTTCTGCCAAAGTGAGAAAAAATATGTCCTCAAATCAATGCCATCTGTTGTCACACTGTGCCCATATCCCCCAAGGGAAAAGGGGACCGAATGAAAATGAGGTTTTGCGCACCACCTTTCCAACTCATATCTGTTTCTACAGGAAAAAGCCTTTTTTACCGAAACCCCAGAAAAAATGCCTGCCCCTCTTCCAGACATCCCAAAGAACGATTCCATAAGAAGACATGGCAAGTTTGGTTCGTTATAAATTATTTGATTTATCTCTCTATTCTTCCCATCCATTCCTATATTTAGTATCATTTTATCAGATAATGATTATTTTTTCCTATCAAAAATAAGATTTCTTTGTAAACAAGATGACTATTTTTAATTTATGTAACAATTGTTACATAAATTACGATTTTTAGTTCCCAAAAGGATGATTTCCTAGCCACAGCAAATATAGGCGAAGGGGGCAGAAGCTCCAGCGCAGTCCCACATCCCGGCTCCATTTCTCATCGTAGCTGGAACCGTGCCCCTTTCAAGGTCGAAATAGGCCTGTAGGATGCATTTTACCTCATAGGGGCCGCCCACATAATAAAAACAGCCTCTCCCGATTCGAAGGGAAAAGGCTGTCGATTAGGTAACCATTGATTACATGAGGAAATTCTTCAATAAGCGATATAACGTCTCACAAACGGAGGGGTCAAAGGATAAGCCCCGTTCGTTATTATTGGAGATGATGCGGACAAACGCGCAGGAAACACGGAAACGTTTAGCAGTCATCCAAACTGCAGCGGCTTCCATTTCCTCGCAGAGGGCCCCCGTTTTTTCCCGTATGCGCCTGATCTGTTCAGACGCCTCGTTCCATTGATCACTTGAGGCGATGATGCCCGTGCGGTAGGAAGCGCCGCTTTTTTTGAGAAAAGCCTCCAGTATATATCGGAGCCTTTCATCCGTCTCAAGAAGCGGCGGCACATCGGGGAAGTCCATGGCAGCCACGGACTCGTGTTCAAGGCTGCCAAGCTCCATGAAACGCAGGCCATCACGCC
>ENA-OQEY01001142-OQEY01001142.1-human-gut-metagenome-genome-assembly--contig:-NODE-1142-length-11855-cov-4.149771_pt1 | contig 11855 bp, 9 predicted proteins | sample MGYA00242801_ERZ504647 | MGnify/ENA primary metagenome ERZ504647 (study PRJEB26092, sample SAMD00036204) | human gut metagenome | host: Homo sapiens | study: EMG produced TPA metagenomics assembly of... | reverse complement strand
GACGGCAAGGAGATCAAGATCTACAAGGAGGCCGACGCCAACAACCTGCCTTGGGGCGACCTCGACGTCGACGTCGTGCTCGAGTGCACCGGTTTCTACACCTCCAAGGCCAAGGCCCAGGCTCACATCAACGCCGGCGCCAAGAAGGTCGTCATCTCCGCTCCCGCGGGCAACGACCTCCCGACCATCGTCTACAACGCCAACCACGAGCAGCTGACCGCCGAGGACAACATCATCTCCGCCGCCTCCTGCACCACCAACTGCCTCGCCCCGATGGCCAAGGGTCTGAACGACTTCGCCCCCATCGTGTCCGGCATCATGACCACCATCCACGCCTGGACCGGCGACCAGATGCCGCTTGACGGCCCGCAGCGCAAGGGCAACAAGCGTCGTTCCCGCGCCTGCGCCGTCAACATCGTCCCCAACAGCACCGGTGCCGCCAAGGCCATCGGCCTGGTTCTCCCCGAGCTCAACGGCAAGCTCATCGGTGCCGCCCAGCGCGTTCCTACGCCGACCGGCTCCCTCACCAACCTCTATGCCGTTGTTGACAAAGAGGTCACCGTCGACGAGGTCAACGCCGCTATGAAGGCCTACGCCGAGACCATCCCTGAGACCTTCGGCTACAACACCGACGAGATCGTCTCCACCGACATCATCGGCGAGACCCACGGCTCCATCTTCGACGCCACCCAGACCATGTGCAACCCGCTGGGCAACGGCCAGACCCTGGTGCAGGTCGTCTCTTGGTACGACAACGAGAACTCCTACACTTCCCAGATGGTCCGCACCATCAAGTACTTCGAGAAGTTCGTTGCCTAAGGTGCTCGAGCTCACTCGCAGCTAGACCAAGCGTCTATAGGAGGGCGCGGCCTCATGGCGTATGCCCGGGGTCGCGCCCTTTTTACCTGCAAGAGGCGATACTGCCCTTGCTCGATACAGAAAGGATTGGACATGGCTTTCACCAAGAAGACCGTCCGCGACATCGACGTCGACGGCAAGCGCGTCCTTGTCCGCGTCGACTTCAACGTGCCGATCAAGGACGGCGTCGTTGGCGACACCACTCGCATCAAGGCCGCCCTGCCGACCATCAACTACCTGGTCGAGCACAACGCCCGCGTCATCCTCATGAGCCACCTCGGCCGCCCGGACGGCACCGGCTTCCAGGCCGAGTTCTCCCTCGAGCCCGTCGCCGCCAAGCTCGCCGAGCTCTCCGGCCTGGACGTGACCTTCGTCGACGACACCTACGGCGAGAAGGCCGCTGCCGCCGTCGAGGCCCTCGAGCCCGGCAAGGTCCTCGTGCTCGAGAACGTCCGCTTTGACAAGCGCGAGAAGAAGAATGATCCCGAGATCGCCAAGACCCTCGCTTCCTACGGCGACGTCTTCGTGCTCGACGCCTTTGGTACCGCTCACCGCTCTCAGGGCTCCGTGGTCGGCCCCGCCGCCTACCTGCCCGCCGTCGCCGGCTTCCTGCTCGAGAAGGAGGTCGACACGCTGACCGGCATCTTCGCCGCTCCCGAGCGCCCCTTCGTCGCTATCGTCGGCGGCTCCAAGGTCTCCTCTAAGATCGGCGTGCTCGATCACCTCATCGATTCTGCCGACACCCTGATCATCGGCGGTGGCATGGCCTACACCTTCTTCCTGGCCAAGGGCTACAAGACCGTCGGTACCTCCCTCAAAGAGGAGGACTGGGTCGAGCGCGCTGCCGAGATGCTCAAGAAGGCCGAGGACAAGGGCGTTCAGATTCTGCTTCCGATCGACAACGTCGTTGCCGACCACTTCGGTGAGGACGCTACCGGCGAAGTCGTCGCTTCCGACTCCATCCCCGAGGACCGCATGGGCATGGACATCGGTCCCAAGACCGAGGCACTGTACGCCGAGGCCATCAAGGGCGCCAAGACCGTGTTCTGGAACGGCCCCATGGGCGTCTTCGAGTTCGATAACTTCGCCCACGGCACTCAGGCTGTCGCCGAGGCTGTTGCCGAGCTCAAGGACAACGGTGGCACGTCCATCATCGGCGGCGGCGATTCCGTCGCTGCCGTCAACAAGTTCGACCTTGCCGACAAGATGAGCTGGATCTCCACCGGTGGTGGCGCTTCCATGGAGCTCGTTGAGGGCAAGGCTCTTCCTGGAGTGGAGGCTCTGAACGATGCCGAGTAACCGTACCACCCTTATTGCGGGTAACTGGAAGATGAACAATGACCGCGAGGAGGCCAAGGCTCTCGCCTCCGCCCTCGTCGAGGCCCTCCCCGAGGTTCCCGCGGGCGTCGAGGTGTGCGTCTGCCCCCCGACGATCGATTTGTGCTGCGTCTCCCACAAGCTTGACGGCTCCGCTGTCAAGCTCGGTGCCCAGAACGTCTACTTTGAGGCCAAGGGTGCTTATACCGGTGAGACCTCCGTTGCCATGCTCAAGTCCGTTCCGGTGCAGTACTGCATCATCGGTCACTCCGAGCGTCGCGACTACTTCCACGAGACCGACGAAGATCAGAACAAGAAGGCCGCCGCGCTCATCGCCGGTGGCATCGTTCCGATCTTCTGCTGCGGCGAGCCCCTTGAGGTTCGCGAGGCCGGTACCTATGTTGAGCACGTGGTCGCTCAGGTGAAGGCCGGTCTGACCGGTCTCCAGGTCACCGATCCTTCCCAGCTCGTCGTCGCTTACGAGCCCATTTGGGCCATCGGCACCGGCAAGACCGCCACTGCCGATGATGCCCAGGAGGTCTGCGGCGCCGTGCGCGAGGCCCTCGCCGAGATCTTCGGCGCCGAGCTCGCCGATGGCATTCGCGTTCTGTACGGTGGCTCCGCCAAGCCCGGCAACATCGCCGAGCTCGTGGCCAAGCCCGATGTGGACGGCGCCCTCGTGGGCGGCGCGTCCCTCGTCGCCGAGGACTTTGCTTCCATGGTCGTGAAGGCTGCGGAGTAATTTCCGTCATGTACAGGGGCCGTGGTGTTCGCATCGCGGCCCATTCTTATCAAAAAGGGAGAATTACCTATGGCTAACCGCCACCTTCCTGCTTTGCTCGTCATCATGGACGGTTTTGGTTTGGCGCCCGAGGGTGCCAACAATGCCGTGAGCACCGCCAGCACGCCGTTTATCGATGACCTGTACGCCAAGTATCCGCACACCACTCTCGGTGCTTCAGGCGAGGACGTCGGCCTGCCCGACGGCCAGATGGGCAACTCCGAGGTCGGTCACCTCAACATCGGTGCGGGCCGCATCGTGTTCCAGGAGCTTTCGCGAATCAACAACGCTATCAAGGACGGCTCCCTCAAGGAGAACGAGGTCTTCGTCAAGGCCATGGACGACGTTGCTGCCGCTGACAAGACGCTGCACCTCATGGGCCTCATGAGCCCTGGCGGCGTGCACTCCATGCAGAGCCACTGTGAGGCGCTCGTCTCCATGGCCGCCGAGCGCGGCGTTAAGACTGTGCGCATCCACTGTTTTATGGATGGCCGCGACGTCGACCCGCAGTCCGGCGCCGGCTACGTGTCCGAGCTCGTTGCCTTCTTGAGTGAGCTGTCCGAGAAGACCGGTTGCGATGCTCGCGTCGCCACCGTCTCCGGCCGTTACTGGGCTATGGACCGCGACAACCGCTGGGAGCGCATCCAGCGCGCCTACGACGTGCTGGTGAGCGCCTCCGACGCCGAGGCAGATCCGGTCGAGGGCATTAGGGCCTTCTATGAGAAGGACCCGCGCGGCGACGAGTTCGTCGATCCGTTCGCTTGTCACAACGAGGGCATCCACGCCGGCGACGCCGTCATCTTCTTCAACTTCCGCCCGGACCGCGCCCGCCAGATGACCCGCGCCTTCACCGACGCTGACTTCGACGGCTTCGAGCGCGAGAAGATCGCCCTCTCTCACTTTGTGACCATGACCGAGTACGACCCCACGTTCGACGTTGAGGTCGCCTTCCCCAAGACGTTCCCCGAGAACGTCTTGGCCGACGTCATCGCCGCCAACGGGCTCAAGCAGCTCCACACCGCCGAGACCGAGAAGTACGCCCACGTGACGTTCTTCCTAAACGGCGGCATCGAGGAGCCCAAGGCCGGCGAGGAGCGTGTGCTCGTGGCTTCGCCGAAGGTCGCCACCTACGACCTCAAGCCCGAGATGAGCGCCCCGGAGGTCACCGAAAAGCTCGTCGCGGCCATCAACGAGGATCGCGCCGACTTCTACATCGTGAACTTCGCCAACTGCGACATGGTTGGTCACACCGGCGTGTTTGAGGCTGCCGTTAAGGCCGTCGAGGCTGTGGACCATGCGCTGTCCCAGGTCATCCCCGCCATCCAGGCCCAGGGCGGCTTCGCGCTCATCCCCCCCGACCACGGTAACGCCGACCACATGTTCGACGAGGTCGACGGCAAGAAGAAGCCGTTCACCGCGCACACCACCAACCGCGTGCCGTTCATCATCGTGAGCGACACCGCTAAGCTCACCGGCATCGAGGATGGTCGCCTGTCCGACATCGCCCCGACCATGCTCACCATGGCCGGCCTCGAGCCCAGTGCTGAGATGACCGGCCGCGTGTTGGCCGTCGAGGAGTAGGGCGGACGTCAGCTGATACGGCTTGAGCCGGATTTCGGTATGTGGCCTCCCGTCGGGTACGCCGATGGGAGGCTTTTTGAGTCTGGAAAGCGCGCGGTGGGGTCGCATGGTGGCCCCAAAACGTCGGATACACGTGTTTTCTTATTGCCATCGCCGCGTACATACTTGCGTTTGTGCTGTATCTGGGTAAAGTTTGAAAGGTTAATTGCGCTCATTTGGTATCCGTAGGCGCATGGAAGTGGTAAGAAAGGAGCGTCATGGGACGGTTTCTCGGTTATCTGGGCAAGCGTGTGCTCAGTTATGCCGCGATGGTATTCATAGCCACCTCGCTCACCTTCTTCTTGGCGAGTTCATTCATGGACCCGCGCTCGAACTATGAGTCCCGCACGCCTCGCCCCCCCCAGGAGTCGATCGAGCGCGCGCTCGATGAGGCGAACATCAACGACAAGACCCCGATCATCGAGCGCTATGGCAACTGGCTGCACGATGTCATCTTCGAGGGCGATTTTGGCCTGTCCCCGTCGGGCGACTCGGTCAACCGCGCCATCTCGAGCCGCATCGGGGCCTCGGTCAAGTTGCTCGCCATCTCGACGGTGCTCTCGGTCGTGGTCGGCGTCAGCTTGGGCGTGTACACGGCGCAACATCAATATCAGTGGCAAGACCGCTTCTTCAGCGGTATGGCATCGCTGTTCATGGTCATCCCCACGGTCGTACTCGCGATCCTCGTCGTGTTCGCCGCCATCTGGATCAACGACGCCACGGGCATGCGCCTGTTCTACGTGACCGGCCTGTCGAGCTACACCGGGTTCGACCCTATCATGGCCTTCATCGACTTCCTCCAGCATGTGTTCCTGCCCTCAGTGGTCCTCACGATCGTCTCCGCGGTCGGCTACCACCTCGGGCAGCGCACCTATCTGCTCGATGAGATGAACGCCGACTATGTGCGCACCGCCCGCGCCAAGGGCCTCACGCGTAAGAAGGCCATCCGCAAGCACGCTCTGCGCAGCTCGCTGATCCCCACCGCCGTGAGCGTCGCCTTCTCCATCGCCTCCGTCTTCACCGGCGCCGTCATGACGGAGAAGGTCTTCGCCATCCACGGCATGGGCGAGTACTTCATCAACTGCATCGGCACCAACGACATCAACGGCGCCGTCGCCGTCGCCGCCTTCAGCGGAGTGTGCACCCTCATCGGCGCCCTGTTGGCAGACCTGTTCGCCGCGGCCCTCGATCCGCGCATCAAGATGAATTAGGAGGGCTGAGATGGCAGAGACGCAAGAACCCCAGATGCTCACCAACGCCGAGCTGGAGCTCAAGGCCGATGCCCGCGGCGGCGGCGAGGTCAAACGCATCAGCTACGCCCGCTTGATCGCCCGGCGCTTCTTCAGGCAGAAGAGCGCCGTCATCGGTCTGGTCATTTTCATCGTCCTGGTGCTTTTGGCGATCGTTGGCCCGCATTTGACCCCGCACAGCTACACCGACCCCGACTTCACCGCCCTGGGCGAGGCCCCGTCGGCCGAGCACTGGTTCGGCACCGATGGCGGCGGCTTCGACCTGTTCGCCTGCGTGGTGCACGGCTTGGGCCGCTCGCTCATCATCGGTATCTCCTTCTCGATCATGACCACCATCATCGCGGCCATCGCGGGCACCGCCATCGCGTACTCCCGCGGCTGGGGTGAGAAGATCGGCATGTTCCTGCTCGATACCCTCATGGTCATCCCGAGCTTCCTGCTCGTCGCCATGATCGTGCGCAGCGCCTCGGGCCAGACCGGTTGGCTCATGCTCATCTTCGGTCTCACGGCTTTTGGCTGGATCGGGTACGCTCGTACCCTGCGCACCATGGCGCTGTCGCTGCGCGAGCGCGATTACGTCACCGCTGCGCGCTACATGGGCGTGTCGCCCATCAAGATCATCGTGCGTCACCTCATTCCCAACCTGGGCAGCATCCTCATTCTCGATACGGTGCTCGGCGTCATCTCGGGCATCAACTCCGAGACCGCCTACAGCTTCCTCGGTCTGGGCATCAAGGCCCCGGACACCTCGCTCGGCTTTTTGCTGAGCCAGGGCTCCTCGGCCATGCTCACCACGCCCTGGGTCATCTTGATCCCCTCTGCGGTGCTCATCATCCTGTGCGTGAGCATGCAGCTCATCGGCGACGGCCTGCGCGACGCCATCGACCCGCACTCGCGCGCCGCCGGTTCGGCAGACAAGGATGACGAGTCCAAGGAAGGGGACGCCAAGTGAAGGACATCCTAGAGTACGAGCTCAAGTGCTGCAACGGGCCCAAGGGCGCTCCCAAGGGCGATCCGGTGCTCTCAGTGCGCGACCTCAACGTGTCGTTTGCCACCGAGGCGGGCCGCGTTGACGCCGTACGTGGCGTGAGCTTCGATATCTGGTCGGGCCGCACGTTCGCCATCGTCGGCGAGTCCGGCTCCGGCAAGTCGATCACCGCCCTTTCGGTCATCGGCCTGCTCGACGACAACGCATCCGTCTCGGGTTCCATCAAGCTGCAGGGGGAGGAGCTGCTCACCAAGAGCGATGAGGAGATGTCCTCCATCCGAGGGGCGCGCATCTCCATGGTGTTCCAGGACCCGCTGTCCGCCCTGACGCCGGTCTTCACCATCGGCGAGCAGATCGCCGAGGCCCTGCTCATCCACAATCCCGACATGCCCAAGGACAAGGTGCGCGAGCGCTGCATCGAGCTGCTCGAGATCGTGGGCATCACCGACCCGGAGTCGCGTCTCGACAGCTACCCGCACGAGTTCTCGGGAGGCATGCGCCAGCGCGTCGTCATCGCCATCGCGATCGCGAACAATCCCGACGTCATCATCGCCGACGAGCCCACCACCGCACTCGACGTGACCATCCAGGCGCAGATCTTGGACGTGCTCGCCGTCGCCCAGCGTGAGACGGGCGCCGCCGTCATCCTCATCACGCACGACTTGGGCGTCGTCGCCGGCATGGCCGATGACGTCATGGTCATGTACGCCGGCAAGGCCATCGAGCGCGGCAGCATCGACACCCTGTTTGCCGATCCTGCCCAGCCCTACACCATGGGCCTTCTGGGCGCCGTGCCCAAGCCGCACAAGCCCGCCGATACGCGCTTGGTGCCCATCAAGGGCAACCCGCCCTCGCTTGCCGCGTTGCCGAGCGGCTGCCCGTTCTCACCGCGCTGTCCGCTGGCGACCGACGTGTGCTTCGAGACCGAGGCCGAGCTCTCCGTCGTCGATGAGAGCGTGGGCCATCTGGCCGCATGCCATCGCCTCAAGGAGATCGTCGATCAGGGCCTCACCTATGAGGATGTGTTCCCCGAGCTCGATCCGCTGCCCGCCAAGTGGGCCGACGTGCCCCGTGAGGCACGTCCCGTGGTGCTTGAGGTCAAGGACCTCGTCAAGACTTTCCCCGTGCAGGGTAAGGGGCTCATCCGCCGCCAGAAAGGCGTCGTCACCGCCGTCGACCACGTGAGCTTCAAGATCCATCAGGGCGAGACGCTCGCACTCGTGGGCGAGTCCGGTTCCGGCAAGTCCACCACGCTCATGCAGATCATGGAGCTCGCCAAGCCCGAGAGTGGCCAGATCACCGTCCTCGGCCGTGACGTCTCCACCCTCAAGAGCCGTCGCGAGCGCAACGAGGTGCGTCGCGACCTGCAGGTCATCTTCCAGGACCCCATGAGCTCGCTCGACCCGCGCATGCCCATCTACGACGTGCTCGCCGAACCGCTCGAGGCCCATAAGTGGACCAAGGCCCAGATCAACGACCGCATCGGCGATCTGATGCACCTCGTGGGCATCAACCCCGATTACGTCGACCGCTTCCCCACGCAGTTCTCCGGCGGCCAGCGCCAGCGCATTGCCATCGCCCGCGCCCTCGCGACCGACCCCAAGATCCTGTTGCTCGACGAGCCCATCGCCTCGCTCGACGTCTCCATCCAGGCGGGCATCGTCAACCTGCTGGAAGACCTGCAGGCGCAGCTCAAGCTCTCCTACCTGTTCGTCGCGCACGACCTGGCGGTCATCCGCCATATCTCAGACTCCGTCGCGGTCATGCACCTCGGCAAGATCGTCGAGTACGGCGAGACCGAGGATGTCTTCACCAACCCGCAGGATCCCTATACCAAGGCGCTGCTCTCCGCCATCCCGATCCCCGATCCGGTGGTCGAGCGCACGCGCGAGCGCTTGGTCTACAAGGACGGCGAGCTCGTCAAGGCCTCGTCGCTCATGAAGTAGCCCCAACTTCGGTCGAATCATCCGGGGCTATGCAGAGGCCTCGGAGGTTCCAATAGAAAGGAAGGATCATGTCTTCGATGAATCCTCACACCGTCAGCCGCCGCGGCTTCCTCGGTCTCGCCGGCGCCGCCTCCGTCTTCGCGGGCCTCGGCCTTGCCGGCTGCGGTGGCAAGGAGGAGGTTGCCGGCTCCGCGCCCGTTGCCCTCGACGTCGAGCCCGCCAACGGCACTCCGGCGAACACCCCGCTCGACCAGATCCCCATGCCCGAGGTCGGCGGCGTGTACAACAACCCCAAGAAGCGCGACGAGGTCAAGGACGGCGGCGAGCTGGTCCTCTCCATCGGCGAGGTCGGCCCGTGCTGGAACTACTACAACGTCAACGGCGGCACCACCTACATCGACACGATGTGGAATCTCTACATGCCCAGGCTCATGGATTCCGACGCCACCGGTTCCAAGTTCACGCCGAACCCCAACTACGTCGAGTCCTTCGAGGTCGATGACTCTACGGGCAAGCAGGTCGTCAAGATCACCATGAACCCCGATGCCGTGTTCAACGACGGAACCCCCATCGATTACCGTGCCTTCGAGACCGTCTGGAAGTGCTGTTGCGGCGAGAACGATGCCTACGCCTGCGCCTCCACCGATGGTTTCAACCAGGTTGAGAGCATCGTTCAGGGCGAGAAGGCCAACGACGTCGTGATCACCATGGCCAAGCCTTACTACCCGGCCGAGGCCCTGTGGAGTACGGTCCTGCACCCTGCTTCCCTGGATCCCGAGGTCTTCAACAACGGTTGGAACAACAACCCGCACGTCGAGTGGGGCGCCGGTCCGTTCGAGATCGAGTCCTTCGATGACACGCACGCCGTCTTCGTTCCCAACAAGGCCTGGTGGGGTGACGCCCCCAAGCTCGAGAAGGTCACCTTCAAGCAGATGGAGGCTCAGGCCATCATCAACGCCTTCAAGAACGGCGAGATCGACGCCACCGATGTGACCACCGGCTCCGCCGAGATCCTCTCCAACTTCCTCGACATGGAAGACGCCGAGATCCGCCGCGGCTACTCCTCCGCTATCGCCTGCATCGAGATCAACACCACTCGCGAGAACACCCAGGACGTCGCCGTCCGCAAGGCCTTCGCCCAGTGCCTGCACATGCCCACGATCGTCGAGATCCAGTACAAGGGCGTCAACTGGGAAGAGAAGCCCTGCGGCTCCATCATCCTCCCGCCGTGGATGGACGGCTATGAGAACAACATGCCCGAGGACGTCCAGAAGCTCAAGGACGCCAAGGAGCATACCGAGGCCGCCCGCAAGACCCTCGAGGACGCCGGTTACACGCTGAACGGCGACTACTACGAGAAGGACGGCAAGGTCGCCGGCTTCGGCTTCGTGCTGTTCGGCGATTCCAACACCGTCAAGAACCGCGCCGCCGCCTTCCAGAAGATGGCCAAGGATGCCGGCATCAAGCTCGACCTGATCACCAAGGCCTCCGCCGACTTCTCCAAGACCATCTCCAGCGGCGAGTGGGACTCTCTGCTGCTGGGTTGGAACGGCACGCCCACGAGCTTCAACAACGGCGGCCAGCTCTACGGCTCCGAGTCCGAGTCCAACTTCACCCAGTACGGCTCCGCCGAGATCGACGAGATGATGGCCGAGGTGCCCACTGTCTCCGACCACAAGAAGCAGCTCAAGCTCGTCAACGAGGCCGAGAAGCTCGCCATGGAGGGCTATGCTGTCATCCCGGTCTTCTGCGGCTCCGATGTCATCGCCGCCAAGAAGGGTCTTGCCAATTACGGCCCCGCGCTCTTCCTCTCCGTCCACGCCGAGGACATGGGCTGGGCCAAGTAAGCAGCTTGTAGCAACAGGGTGGAGATGCGTGTGCCTTGCACCGCATCTTCGCCTGCGTGGTATCATCTCTGAGCGTTACCGATTGAAGGAGTAGTTCCGTGGGTCCCATTCAGATCGTTCTCTTTGCCGTGTGGGGGCTTTCCACCCTCGCCCTCATCGCCCTCGTACTCATGCACTCCGGCAAGGGCACCGGCGTGTCCGACATGATCGCCAGCTCACTCTATAACGCGAGCACTGCGACGGGCGTCATGGAGAAGAACCTGGACAAGCTCACGGTCATCGTCGCCTGCGTGTTCGCCGCGTGCGTCGTGCTCGCGATGTTCTTCTTCCCTCAGGGCATCGTTGGTCTGTAGGCCGTACATCCAACACGCAACATCTCATTTGTTGAGCCGCCCGGACATGTTCCGGGCGGTTTTTGCATGCAGGTGAACGGCATATTAGGTGCAAAGTGGATGCAGAGTGCGTCGTGTTGCGTGCTGCTTGTAGAAGCGGTGCAAGTGGAGAGAGACGTCCTGCATGTTGCTTGGAGGGGCGGTGCAAGCGGAGAGGGCCGTCATCCTGCGCGTTGCTTGGAGAAGCGGCGCAGGTGGAGGGGGCCGTCTTGCATGTTGCTTGGAGGAGCGGTGCGGGTAGAGAGACGTCCTGCATGTTGCTGGGTGGAGCGATGCAAGCGGAGGGGGTGCCATCCTGCATGTTGCTTGACGGAGCAGTGCGGATGGTGGGGAAATGTCGGGAATGTCGAAGAGGCGTACGCGCCCAACACGCGCCGTTTCACGCCGCGGGCACGCGCCCAACACGCGCCGCTTCACGCCGCGAGCATGCGCCGCTTGCCATCGTTCGTGCGCGTCGCTTCCCGCCGCAGGTGCACGCCGAGTGCGCGCCGCTTCCCGCCGCAGGTGCACGCCGCGTGCGCGCCGTTACAGACTGGAAACAATCGCGCTCGGCGGCGATATTCGTTTTGCACCTCTTTTATGCACTAAAGTGCACTATTCCAAGCAAGCACTCTAATAAACTAAAGAAAAAGTGCGCCGTTGGCGAGAATCCATCTACTCCATCATGCAAAAGTGCGCTATGGTATTGCCCACATCGCGCGTGGTCTGAACAGCCTTGCAATCACGGCGATGTAAACGGAGCACGGCACGTGTTCGCACCTCCGGTCGCACTAAAGGGGTGCGTGACCGGCGCCTTGCTCCGCGCAAGCTGCATTATAAGGAGGATGGCATGGCTGACACTAAGTTTTCCCAGCCC
>ENA-OQEY01001101-OQEY01001101.1-human-gut-metagenome-genome-assembly--contig:-NODE-1101-length-12229-cov-5.190504_pt1 | contig 12229 bp, 14 predicted proteins | sample MGYA00242801_ERZ504647 | MGnify/ENA primary metagenome ERZ504647 (study PRJEB26092, sample SAMD00036204) | human gut metagenome | host: Homo sapiens | study: EMG produced TPA metagenomics assembly of... | reverse complement strand
ATACAGGCAGATATACAGTGGACTACCTGTAATGTGGGAACCTGCCATATCTGGCATGGGAAATGCGCATAACTGCGCATCTAAGTTACAGGCGTATCCGCCGATATTCAGTCTGACGCCTAAAGCGTCTGGAAGCACGCGACTTCAGTCGTGTGAGGATAAAGTTTTTAATTCACGATCTTGATTATGAAGAACTGACAGATTACAGGAAATTATATAAATATTTAAAGAAACGTCTGATTGATGGAAAAATGACATATATTTTCCTTGATGAAGTTCAGAATGTAACAGATTTTCCGAAAGTGCTGGACAGTCTTTATATTAAAAAAAACATAGATATTTATGTGACTGGTTCCAATGCATATATGTTGTCCAGTGAGATTGCAACTATGATTTCAGGAAGATATATTCAGATTGAAATGTTGCCGTTGTCTTTTAAGGAATATATGGAGAGTACTGGCAGTATGAATGACAGAGGAATCAAATATGCTGAGTATTTGCAGAATAGTTCATTTCCGTTTACACTGGAATTAAAAAATCAGCCAGATGAGATCAGAGATTATCTGGAAGGAATCTATAATACGATTGTTGTAAAGGATATTATAAACAGGAAAAAAATCACAGATACTATGATGCTTAAGAGTGTCTTAAGATTTGTGTTTGATAATATAGGAAATCCATTGTCATCAAAAAAAATTGCAGATACGATGACCTCAGAAGGGCGAAAAATTGATACAAAAACGGTGGAAAAATATCTGGAGGCTTTTAGCGAGAGTTATATTATATATCAGGCAAAACGTTATAATATAAAGGGAAAACAATATTTAAAAACTCTTGAAAAATATTATATAGTTGATATTGGAATGAGGTATATGCTTTTAGGATCGAGGCAGGCAGATGCAGGACATGTTCTGGAAAATATAGTCTATCTGGAATTGTTACGTCGAGGATATGATGTGTATGTTGGAAAAATCAATTCATATGAAGTGGATTTTGTGGCACAGAATAAAAAGGGAACAGTATATTTCCAGGTGGCACTGACTGTACAGGATGAAAATACACTTTTGAGAGAATTAAGACCATTACAGGCGATACGAGATCATTATCCAAAGATTATCTTAACAATGGATGAAGAACCAGAAGAACAATATGAGGGAATTCGACGTATTAATGCCAGAGACTGGTTATTGGGGATTGTAGACTGAGCAATGCAAATTCATGGTAATAATATATATAAACAGAAGATACATTTGTTGATAGCAGTGAAAGTGCAAGATAAGTTGCAAAAATATGTTGTTCCTTTTTATGCAGTATGTGATGGGGGCTGGATGTCCGGTGGATATCCGTCTAGCACAGACCGTAGCGTTCACAAATTCTTCACAAAAATATTAGCACTCACCACTTGACAGTGCTAATAATAGGTGCTATATTACAACTAGAACAAAGGAAGGGGATAAAAAGAAAGCAAAAGCGAAAGGCTTTATGAATTCCCTACCACCCGAGTTCCAAGAAACAAGGTAAACAGCATATATAAAAAGGAGAGATGACTTATGTTAATGCCTAGTATTTTTGGAGAGAACTTATTTGATGATTTCTTTAATGATTTTCCATTCTATTATGATGATAAAGCAATGAAAGATACCGAGAAGAAGCTTTATGGCAAGAGAGCCAGCCACGTTATGAAGACTGATATTAAGGAAATGGATAACGGTTATCAGCTGGTAGTTGATCTTCCAGGATTTACCAAAGATGAGATTAAGGCTTCCCTGGAGAATGGCTATCTGACCATCAGCGCTGAGAAAGGTCTGGACAAAGATGAGCAGGAGAAAGAATCCGGTCATTACATCCGCAGGGAGCGTTACGCAGGAGCCTGCAGCAGAAGCTTTTATGTAGGCGAGGATGTTCAGCAGGAGGATATTAAGGCTGAGTTTAAACATGGCATTCTGAAACTGTTTGTTCCGAAGAAAGAAGCGAAACCAGCAGTGGAAGAGAAGAAACACATTGCCATCGAAGGATAACTTTTCCCCTTTCAGAAGCACATTCTGAGAGAATAGCATAATTAAGAAGTAAGATGCCGCAGAATCACGGAAAAATGGTGGTTCTGCGGCATCTTTTTTTACATTTGTTCGCTATTTTTCTGTCTTGACAATGCCTGTTGATTTAGCTATAATGGTGAAACTGTGAATATCCTAGTGAATTTGTACCCTTTTGGGTAATGAAATGTCTGCTTCTGCAGGCATTAACAATTATAAAAGTGGACTGTTTGGCGAATGAATGTTATCTGTGGTTGGTATATTTCTGCAGCTTTTTGTTCAGGACTTTTATAGTAATGGAATTTTCCGGGAGAAACAGCATATAAGAAATGTATGATACGGGGCGACAAGCGCCGGAATGAAAGGGAGTAAGGCTATAATGGAAGAAAAGAAGAACTTACTAACCTATGCAGGACTTAAAAAACTGGAAGAAGAGCTGCATGATTTAAAGGTAGTAAAAAGAAAAGAAGTAGCAGGTAAGATCAAAGAGGCAAGAGAGCAGGGAGACCTGTCCGAGAATGCAGAGTACGATGCAGCTAAAGATGAGCAGAGAGATATCGAAGCGCGTATTGAAGAAATTGAGAAAATCCTGAAGAACGCTGAGGTTGTAGTAGAGGACGAAGTCGATCTTGACAAGATCAGCGTAGGATGTAAAGTAAGAGTACATGACTTCGAGTTTGACGAAGATATAGAACTGAAGCTGGTTGGCTCCACAGAGGCAAACAGCCTGGAAGGCAAGATTTCTAACGAATCTCCTGTAGGAAAGGCTCTTATGGGCGCACACACAGGTGATATTGTAGAAGTAGAGCTTCCATCCGGTATCATGAAGTACAAAGTGCTGGAAATCCAGCGTAATATTTAAGGAGGCACAAAAGTGGCAGAACAGAAGAATCAGGATCTGAATCAGCTTCTGAAAATCCGCCGTGATAAACTGGCAGAGCTTCAGGCGAATGGCAAGGATCCATTTCAGATAACAAAATTTAATCAGACCCATCATTCACTGGAAGTAAAGACCCTTTATGAGGCACATGAAGCAGAGCTGCTGAAGGATCGCACAGAGCCGGATGTAACAGGTCTTGATGAAGAGCAGGCAAAGGAAGTTCAGAAGAACGACTACGAAGAGAGAAGAAGTATTATGGATGCCAGCCCGATCCATGTGGCAATCGCTGGACGTATGATGTTCAAGAGAGTCATGGGAAAAGCTTCTTTCTGCAATATCCAGGATTTACAGGGAAATATTCAGGTATATGTTGCAAGAGATGCCATCGGAGCAGATTCTTATGCAGACTTTAAGAAATCCGATATCGGCGATATCTTCGGTCTGGAAGGTTTTGCATTCAGAACCAGAACCGGTGAGATTTCTATTCATGCAGAGAAAATGACTCTTTTATCAAAGAGCCTGCAGATCCTTCCGGAGAAATTCCACGGACTGACAGACACAGATATGCGTTATCGTCAGAGATATGTAGACCTGATCATGAACCAGGAGAGCAAGAACGTATTTATCAAGCGCTCTCAGGTCATTAAAGAGATCCGAAACTTCCTTGCTGGCCGTGACTTCATGGAAGTAGAGACTCCAATGCTGGTTTCCAATGCTGGTGGTGCAGCTGCCAGACCATTTGAGACACATTACAATGCACTGAATGAAGATGTTAAGCTTCGTATTTCACTGGAACTTTATCTGAAACGACTGATCGTTGGCGGACTTGAAAGAGTCTACGAGATTGGCCGTGTATTCCGTAATGAGGGTGTTGATACCCGTCACAATCCGGAATTTACACTGATGGAGCTTTACCAGGCATATACAGATTATGAAGGAATGATGGAACTTACCGAATCCATGTTCCGCTATCTGGCAGAGAAGGTCTGCGGATCCACTAAGATTTCTTACAATGGTATCGAGATTGATCTTGGGAAGCCATTTGAGCGTCTGACCATGAATGATGCGATCAAGAAATATGCAGGAATTGATTTTGATGAAGTTGCAGATGATGAGGCTGCTAAGAAGCTTGCAGCTGAGCATCATATTGAATATGAAGAGCGCCATAAGAAGGGCGATATCATCAATCTGTTCTTTGAGGAATATTGTGAGAAAGAGCTGATCCAGCCTACATTTATCATGGATCACCCAATTGAGATTTCTCCGTTGACCAAGAAGAAACCTTCTGATCCAAACAAGGTAGAGCGTTTTGAACTTTTCATTAATACATGGGAAATGTGTAACGCATATTCCGAGCTGAATGATCCGATTGATCAGCGCGAGCGTTTCAAGGCGCAGGATGCACTTGCAGATGCTGGTGATGAAGAAGCAAACCATACAGATGAAGATTTCCTGAATGCGCTGGAAATCGGTATGCCGCCGACAGGTGGTATCGGATACGGAATTGACCGTCTTGTTATGCTGCTGACAGACAGCCAGGCCATTCGTGATGTGTTGCTGTTCCCGACAATGAGATCTCTTGATGCTGACAAGGCTTCCTCAAAGTCAAAAAATGGCACTGATTCAGCACAGGCTGCACCTGTAGTTGAAGAGAAAATTGATTTCTCCAAGGTACAGATTGAGCCGCTGTTCACTGATTATGTAGACTTTGATACTTTCAGCAAGTCAGATTTCAGAGCCGTTAAGGTTAAAGAGTGTGTTGCAGTTCCGAAGAGCAAAAAGCTCCTTCAGTTTACACTGGATGATGGAACAGGCACAGACCGCACCATTTTAAGCGGAATCCACGCATTTTACGAGCCAGAAGAACTGGTTGGCAAGACACTGATCGCAATTACAAACCTGCCGCCAAGAGCAATGATGGGAATTGAATCCTGCGGAATGCTTCTCAGTGCAATCCACGAGGAAGAAGGAGAGGAAAAACTTCACCTTCTGATGGTTGATAACCACATCCCGGCTGGTGCTAAACTGTATTAATAAAAGAATATCAAAAAATAACACTATGCTTTGTACCAATTTTCGAGAGTTTGTACCAATTTTGTACCAATCATTCGGAGATTTTTGAAGAAGTATGGTAGGATATGTGAATGGAAGAGACTGGAATGAGAGTTCTGGTCTCTTTTTTTGTGTATTCAAATTTGCAACAAGGTGTGAAAGTTTAAATATGTTCATAGAAGGGAGAATTGGAACCAGAGCAGGTTCGGAACATTATGGACAGTATGATAGGAAAATTGTATGACATGGAACTGGAAGAACTGGGACGGAGCGGCTGGCAGAATGAAAAATTACTGTCAGAAGTCAGAAAACTTCTGGAAAAGAACAAGGCTTCTATCCAGGTGGAAGATAAGACTGGACGTGAGGGTGTTGATCTGGCATTTGCAATTGCTGAGATAGGAGAAGAAATTGGTTTTACACAAGCCCTTGCAAGTAAACTTGCAGGGCATTACAGACTGTAGACAAACTTGGTGTTGGGGATTATGCCCAGCACCATTTTTGAGTCTGTGAAACTTTTTCTGTAAAATAATCTAGACAAGGTCCTCCTAATGATATTTATTGTATCATAGAAGAACCTTCTAAACATTATTTTACAGAAAAAGTTTCATACTCTCAGAATTGCTGTTTTTTTTACAGCTTTTCACTTTTTCTGCTGTAAACATTATCATTATGATTGCAACTCTACCCAAAACTTATTATAATAAGAATCATGAAAAGCAACACAGCAAGGAGGAACTTATGAAAAAGATTAAAAAACTGACATCCCTATTATTTTGCTGTCTGTTTTTATATCTGCTGGCATTTCCAGGACAGGTACAGGCAGCCTCTCTCACCCCTACTGCGCAAGATAACCTTAGTGTTAAATTAAGGCGTTCTTCTGACCTTATTTCTATTTCCAACGGCTATATGCGAGTATTCCGCAAAACAAACAGCGTCGGTATTGAATACTATGACAACAGCCTGCAGATTACAGACAAAAGAGAAATTCCCATGGAGCTTCCTTTATGGGGTGGTTTTTATGCAGGATCTGATGGATATTACCTGGTAGAGGGACAAAATAACACCGCCGAAGATAATTCCGCCGAGGTTATCCGTGTCATCCGATATGATACAAACTGGAATCGCAGCGGTGCGGCTTCCATTACAAGCAATCCGGATTTATTTGGAGGAGAGGTTCGCTATCCATTCGATTACGGATGTGTGGAAATGACAGAAACCAACGGAACTCTCTATATTGTAACCGGCCATGAAGGCTATGTAGATGAATCTGTTGGACAGGGACATCAGGGATTCCTTATGATTGCCGTTGACCAGGCTTCCATGACCGGAAAGATTGTAAGCTGTGATCTGTGGCACTCCTTTGCCCAGTATATCAAATCGCAGTCCTCTTATCTGTATGTTCTGGAGCAAAGCGAGGGTTCCCGCTGTACCCAACTTTCCAGATACGACAGTTCCACCCTTGATAAAAAAACTATCGAGCTTCTTCCTTATGGTGGTTCCCGTACTTCCGTATGGGCACTGAACTGCTACGCAAGCGTAGATGGTATGGCTGTTTCTGCTGACAGTGTACTGTGTATCGGAACGACCATCGACCAGTCCCAGTATGACAATGTGACAAGTGACACTCCTCATAATATTTACCTTACAATTACTCCTGTTTCCGATTTTTCCAAAGAAGCAACCTCTGTAAAATACCTTACCAACTACACTGGCAATGGAAAGAGTTTTATGGGGGTAAAGATCACTCCAATCACAGAAAACCGTTTCATGATTTCCTGGGAAGAATATGAAAATACAGACGATTCTTCGTCAGAAAATTACGCAGCTGCTGATGATTCGCTTTCTTCCAGTACTCTTCATTACCTCTTTGTTGATGGTAAGGGAAATGTACTTAGCAGGGAATACACCACTGCTGCGCCCGTATCCGACTGCCAGCCTGTCGTTAAAGATTCCAAGGTTGTTTACTACGCCTCCAATGCCAATACTGTTAATTTTTACTCTATTGATGCAAATGACGGCACAGCCTCCAAAAAGATTTACCGTACTGCAGGTGAAAATGCTACCTGGGATTTTGCAAATGGTGTTCTCACCATTTCCGGTCAGGGTGCACTTAATATCTCCACGGATGAAAACAATCGTTTCCCCGTTTCTTCCACTCAGGGCGGCTACAGTTTCTGGAGCGGCACGGCATGGAAGTCCATGAAAAATCAGGTAAAAAAAATAGTTATAAAATCCGGGATTACCAGTATTTCAGAAAATGCATTTAATTATCTGCCCAATCTGAAGGAAGTCGTAATTGAAAACGGTGTCCACACTATTGGAAAGGAAGCTTTTGCTTTCTGCTCTAATCTTGAAACAGTCACTCTGCCAGACAGCGTAATCAACATCGGGGATGACATTGTATGGGAAGGTTCCTACTGGTATTCCGGCGGTCATGTATACTACGCCACCATTTATGCCTCCTCTAACTCAGCTGCCATTACATATGCACGTAAGAACAACATTGGTTATGCCTGCGACCTTTCTCAGGCATCTGTAACCGGAGTTAAAGCGACTTATGCTTATACTGGAAAAGCTCTAAAACCAGTTCCAACTATTACTCTTGGAAAGCAAAAACTTATAGAAGGACAGGATTATAAAGTTACCTACAGCAATAACAAAAAAGTCGGAACTGCCACTGTAACCATTACAGGCCAGAACAACTATTTTGGAACTATTACCTTAGATTTCCAGATTACCTCAAGTTCAAATAACAAAGATGATAAACCTCAGACTACAGTAGTGAAATCCTTCAGTGATTCTTACAATGTCTACACAGTTAATAAAAATGGTACCTCTGTTACTTTAAAGCGGTCAAAGTCCAAAGCCATCACGACTGCAGCAATTCCTTCCTCTGTGAAGGCAAACGGTCGGACCTATAAAGTCACAGCCATTGCTTCCGGAGCTTTCAAAAACTGCCGGAAGCTAAGACAAGTAACCATTGCCAGGAATATTTCTTCCATCGGCACCAGTGCTTTCCAGGGCTGCAGTGCTTTACGGACTGTAAAGATTGGCTCCAAAGTTTCTTCCATTGGCAAAAAAGCATTCTACGACTGCAAGGCCCTTACTTCTGTCAGCATTCAGTCCAAGAAGCTTACCTCCGGTACCGTAGGAAAAAGTGCTTTCACCAAAGCCGGCAGAAACAACTACAAGAAGCTGAAAGTAAAAGTACCAGCAAGCAAGCTTTCCGCCTACAAAAAGCTCTTCAAGAGTAAGGGACTTTCTGCAAAAGCAAAAATCAGTAAATAAGCCATTTTTCTTTATGAAGCAGCTGCCATATAACAAATGAAGCCGGTGTTTAAAAACACCGGCTCAGACTGTAGACAAACTTGGTGTTGGGGATTATGGCCAGCACCATTTTTCTTTTAAAACTTCTTTTCTTTTTATTTTCTTCAAAATCAACAAAAATCTGGCTGTGTTCCAACCTCGTTTTTCCAGGATCTTTGCCAGTTTTTTCAGATTCATGCATGCAAAGGTAAGCCCGGCTTTCATTTTCATCCGTGCTTTTCCTACATACTGTGTATATCGAAATCCATGCTGTTCTTTCGCTGTATCGAAGATCCGCTCTATGGTTTCTTTTCTTAACTGGTAGATCTGTCTGTTTCCGATCGTGTGCCGAATGTCTTCTACCACTTCCATATATTCTTCCCGTACATGACGTGTGATCAGTTTTACATGATCCTTACTTTCTGTGCATTTTGAAAGACATTGGCATTCAGCACAATGTTCACCGCAGCTTTTATACTCTTTATATCCACTTTTGTTTGTTGTACTGTATGTCAATATATGTGCTCCCGGACATATATAACAATCATAGTATTCATCATATGCGAATTCGTGTTTTCCGAAAAAGCCTTCTTTGGTCTTGGGACGGGTATACGGAAAAAGTGGTTGAATTCCATCTTCCAACAGCCGATGGGCGATTGCCGGAGTTTTATATCCTGCATTCCAATGACAGAAGATGTAAAAAATGCTTTTCTATTGGAAAAAGAGATGCAAGAGTTAGGTGGAATACATAATAATGTTACTGTGGACGGGTACCAGAACTTCATTTTTATAAATCGGTTTGGCGGTGTACAGCACCAGGGCAGCTTAAATAAAGTGTTACGGCGTATTATAAGAGACTGTAATGACAAACAGCTCCTGAAAGAAAAAAAGAATCCCGTCTTACTTCCAAACTTCTCCTGCCACTCACTCAGACATACGTTTACAACACGCTTGGTAGAAGCAGGAGTAAATATTAAAGTGATCCAGAACCTGTGTGGTCATAGCAGAAGTGATATGACACTTGATATATATACGACCGTAACAAAAGAATTAAAACAGGCAGAGTTTGATGATTTCCAGAAAAAACTGAAAGAAAAGAAGCAGGAATGGAAAAACAGACAGGAAAAGGATGCGTGATTCTCTTCTGGCGTTGTCGAAAAAATCTTATTGCATAAGCAGTGGTAGTAAGATTATAATAAATGTAAAGGAAACAAAAGATAAGCTATGGAGCTATAGACTATAACAAGTGAATGAAACATTGGATAATTTGAAAGGAGGAATTGTCGATGGGAGCAACAGCAACAGTGAGAAAATCAGATTTTATAGATGCAATGGAAGAGAACCAGAAGGATGTCCGTAAGATGGTAATGGACAGTTACCATGATATTGAAAAAGGAAAAGGAAGAGATTACAAAGAGTTTTTTGCAGAATTAGAAAGCAGGTACAGGAATGCAAATGTATAAAGTTATGATGCTTCCTATGGCAGAGGAAGATATCATGAATAATACGGATTATAGTGCGTTCGAGAAAAAAGCACCTGAAACAGCGTTAGAATTGGCAATGGGTTTTCGTAACACCATTGCCAAACTTGAGTTTATGCCTAAACAGCATGAATTGGATGAGGATGAAGAATTAGCGGCGAGAGAAATCCGGAAGTGCTATTATAAAAACTATAAGATATATTTCTTTATAGATGAAAGAGTTAGAACAGTATACGTGCTGAGAGTCTTACATATGCTGGTGAATGCAAAACCATTGTTACTGAATATGAGGTTCTGATTTTTGTACCAATCATGTACCAATTTTGTACCAATCTGTAAAAAATATCGTAGGGATATATAAAGAGATGTTCTGACAATTAAACCCATGAAATAGAGCCATTATCCAGACGTTATGGAATGAAAGTGTGGCAATCATATCTGGAAAATAAAACCAGTGGCGCAATGAGAATGTACTGGGTTTACGGTCCAGATCAGAAAGATATTACAATTATCGGTTTGGAGCCACACTCAGAAGATAAGAAAATGGTGCATACGACCGAATTTCACTGTCAGATTTGTAGAATAAAACTGAATATGGAATTTTAACTGAGCAGCTATTCTATAAATAATAGGGTGGCTGCTTTTATTCCTTATTAAGTGGGAGGTGTTTGTCTAAATTTGGAGAAAAATACTTATTGCATAACCGAGTGTGGTACGCTTATAATAAAGTAAGATATCTACTATATTTGAACAGAAGGTGCCGTGAGAGGCATTGAAACTGGTAATGAGCAGCAGGAGGTGGGACTATGCCGATAACAACACGAAATTTATTGGACCAGTACACAGAAATTTTGCAGAAAATATATGGAAAACATTTAAAAAAGGTGATTTTGTATGGTTCTTATGCAAGAGGTGATTACAGGGATGATTCAGATATAGATATTATGATTCTTCTGGATTTATCTGATATGGATATAAAACAGTATCGGCATGAATTATCTGGTGAAACCTTTGATTTTAATATGGATCACGATCTTGATATAAAGCCCATAGCTAAAAGTCAACAGCATTTTCAAAATTGGGTTGATGCGTACCCATTTTATGCAAACGTGGAAAAAGAGGGGGTAAAGCTATTTGAAGCAGCCTAATGAAAAAGGAACACAGAAGGATCTGGTTCTATATAGAATTGAAACGGCACAAAGTGACATTAAAGCCGCGGAGATCCTTCTCGGTGCGAAAGCGTTTCGTGGTGCCAATAATCGTGCATATTACGGAATCTATCATGCTGTGTCTGCAATTCATGCGCTAGACGGAAATGCTTATAAAAGACATAAGGATGCATTGGCAAACTTCAATAAAAATTATGTCAAAACCGAGATTTTTTAAGAAAGCTCGGAAAGAAAATTGCTGAATCAGAAGAAATAAGACATGCCAGTGATTATGATGATTTTTATATAGCTACTAAGGTCGAGGCTGAGGAACAGATTCAGACTGCCAAAGAGTTGGTGAAGCTGGTAGAAGAATATGTTCAGAAAAGATGGGCACAGGAAGAATGAACACTTCAAATTGAATATGGATATAACGTTAAAAAGTCTTGAAACAGCATTTTCATACCAGTCTTGAATATGTTGTAAGAGAATTATTATAGCTGGATCTTGGGGTACAATCTTTGTACCAATCTTGTACCAATTTTGTACCAATCGGTACAAAAAATAGTAGGAAAACGTAGATTTCCGTGGAATCACGAAATGCGAAAAAGCCCGAAAAATAGGCATTTGTGGGACATTGGAGAGATGGATTAAGAGACATCCTGATTTTCCCGACAATGAAGTCCGTGGACAAGTAAAAGTCAGCATTTATGCTGGTTTGAGGGCACTTGGGACATAAAAAATTGACCCATTTTGACCCATAGTACAGCAAAAGTACAGCAAATTTTGAACCTATAATACCCGATAATGCTTGATAATACGGAGTTTGAAAAAACAAAGTATTATGCGGTAGATAAGAGAATATAAATAATGCGCTTACCATGAGCCACTTTTCTAAGTGAAAAACTTAGGAGAGTGGCTCTTTTTCGTTGTATGGAAGTTCTAAGCAGCCTTGCCTCAAAGCCTTATTAAATCAAAGAAAAGGAGAACATTGAACATGGCTATTAAGAAATCAAGACAGATGAAAGTCTATGGACAGAGTGGATACCACTATAAGAGCACACCGGCAATCATGCTGAAAGGACAGTGGCTTAAGGAGCTGGGATTTGAAATCGGAGATTATATCTCAGTAAGTTGTGAGAATGGCAAACTTATTATTGACTATTACGTAACGTTATAGTTTATGATAGATTCACTGCGAGTATTGAAAGCAGGAACATTTCCCAAAAATATAAAGGTAACTGTCCAGTATGGAAAAATCTCATTGCCTATTTAGCGACAATATGCTTATAATGAGTCTATGGCAAAAGACCTTAAAGCTGTCCAATA